>Ga0326512_10000074_pt1 | contig 80737 bp, 58 predicted proteins | sample 1_2617_0518_D_FD_203652 | JGI IMG/M metagenome (GOLD analysis project Ga0326512, IMG submission 203652) | Bovine rumen microbial communities from UC Davis, California, United States - 1_2617_0518 | ecosystem: Host-associated > Mammals > Digestive system > Stomach > Rumen | place: USA...
CTATTGAGCCAGCTACGAGACCATGGTATGTTGTGAGACCTGTGATAGGATCCGCAATACCATCGATCCACATATTATGGAAGTTAGCGATAGGACGACCAACCATTTCAGGAACCTGAATTGTGATAGTTTGTCCGGATTGAGCATTCTGAGTTGTCGGTATGGAGATGCTTCTACCTGCGAAACCACCCTGAAGTGTTGCAGGAGCAAGAGTAGCATCACCGATATTACAAGTAATACCGGTGTTATAGCACTCTATGATCTTTTTGTATGTACCGAACTCATTCTTCGGATTATATGCATTATTAGTGTCGCCAGCGAAATAATGCATGAGGAAGTACGGTCCACGATACATTACGCAGATAACGCGGTTGGTAGTGAGTGGATTAAGACTTCTGAGGGTATGCACATCAGCGGTGAGACCACCGAGCATACCTGTATACTGTGAAAGGTCACCCTTATATTCACGGATGCCAGACTGTAAACTGATAGCCATAAATTATCTCTCCTTTCTACCAATTATTCAGAATCCGTACGTCTCTGAACATTGACGATGATCGGAACTCTCAAGATCAGACCACGGAATGTGACGTTGCAGTAGCATACTACTATTTCGCCACCATCATCCGGATTGATGTCTCTTTCGAATGTGATATCAAGAGCCTGAACGAGATTGCCTACCCAGTTCGAGAACAGGTTGTCAACTTCATCCTTGAGGGTCTTGAGTACGCCGTCGTCATTGTATTCGAGCAGATAGGTGTCGATCTTATTCTGGAGAATATATACGAGCTGTGAAAGCGTACGCATATTGCTTTCCTGAATGAGATCAGATGTGTCACCCTCTCTGTAGAGTGTACGCTGAGACTTTCTCTGGAGGTTTCCATTAACGTCAACCATCCAAGCATTACCACCAGACTTGTACATGAGTTCACGGAGCTCCCAATCTGTTGTATCGAGATCAGGGAAGAACGACAGATACTGCTCTGGAGCAATGTTAGTATACTTACCAGTGTAAGGCTTGTTCACAGAGTATGTCTTCATGTGACTGAAGAGGTTGTCAACGATTGCCTTAGTGTATGTGTAAGCAACGCCGTCGATTGCAGATACGAAACCACCGATATCCCACGAAGCATTCGGATTGTCGAATCTCTTGTTGAACGATGTATTTACGAGTTTAGCAGTATTTATATCAGTAACACCCGAGTCGAGGAAGAGTGAGAGACCAGAACCAGGTCCGATCGGACGCTTGTCCTCAGGAATGTTATGATAGCATCTGAGTTCCATCAGATCATACATAGCCTGCTTAACATCGATATCAGCAAATTCCTTGATGTTCGAGATGATCGAATTGTCGAGAAGTATTGCTTCCTTTTCATCATCTGTGAAGATGGTAGAAGCATTGATTATATCGATTGGCTTGTAGTTGACATACGGGAGTATTGTCTGACCAACGATAGTATTCATAGCACCGTCGAAGAGGTACTTAGCCGGACATCTTGTAGGTGAATTGATACGAGGATCCTTTTCACCTCTGAATGCCTTAACGAGCAATTCAGAATACTTCCACTTGAATTCGATATCAGAGATATTGTCATCGAAGAAACCAGCATAACCGTTCTTGACAGCAATACCACCCATCTCAGAAGACGGATTGATTCCATAAGACTCCTCATAATAATCAGCAGGGATATTTGTAGGATCAGCAGTATATCTGAAGAGTGAACCCATTGTACCGTTTACTACATATCTCTTGATCATCGAAGGATTGCCTTCCGTGTTGATGATGATATTTTCTGTTAATACGTTGATGCTGAGACCCTCAGGAGGACCTGCAGGAACTCTTGACTCGGGACCAGATACATATGTTGTTTCATATGCGTTTGTTACGATAGCGGTTGTTGATGGCGTAGCTGAAGCTTCATCGAGTTTGAGAGTGATGTTTGCTCCATCAACACCAGTAACAGTGAAGGTGTATTCGGAATTACCAGCTTGGATGCTAACCTTATCACCAACAATGTATACCTTATCAGGATCCGTTGATGATGTTGTTCCGGTAAATGATCCGCTGAGGTTCCATGTTACAGTGCTTGACGAATCAGAATTCGAATATATGAGACAGTCGTAAGAAGTTCCTACAATGTTCTCATTAGCACGAATGAATGTGGGATATACACCAATCATGAAAGGCTTTTCAGTAGTAACTTCAAGTCTGTCATAAGATTCTTTAGCTTCAGATACACCATTAGCTTCAGATACACCATAGCCGTTAACATATACACCACCTGAAGTGAGACCAGTAACATCATTAACATTGATGATTGTTGCACCAGGAGTATACCAGTATACCTCATTAGGCTTCTTGGACTCCGACGGCTTGTTTGTTGCAAACATTGAAACCGTTGTTGTCGGATATACCAGCATCTTGTATATCTCAGCCTTTGTTGTAACAGGTGTTACTGTTTTGACTGTTGGGGTCGCTGAAGTATCCTGAGTAGTTCTCTCATTGTATTCGATCTTTGCAAGAATGAAAGTATTGAGATTTGTAACAGTGTTCTTCTGTGCCTCGTCTGTAACACCGACGATGACATAGTCGTTGATATAAGAACCGTCTGTAGCAGTAGTATCGATACGAGGTACGAGCTTTCTGCGATCAACGAGATCCTGAACAGCTGTTTTTATCTTACCAGCATCAACTGTGTCAACTGAAACATATGCTCTGATGAGGTCAGTATTATCATCATCTGTATAGATCTTTGTGATCGGTATTGTGGTAACAGTACCAGTATACTGGTTTATTGATGTAACCATTGAGATGTTGAGTGTTGTTGTATTCGTGAGATATACATCACCAACATGAACATAGTCAGTGCTGGAAGAATTTGTAACACCCTTTGTCTTCTCCTTGAGAACTGTTTGAAGATCCGTTGGATTTGCAACGTACTGATCGATAGTAATGGAATCATCAAGAATAGCCTTGATTCTGTTTGCTACTGAAAGCTGTGGAATATCAAGATTGTACATATCAACCTGGAAATACGGAAGCAGAACATCTGTATCGCCGTTGTATACATAGCGGCCATAGATAGGATCGAATGTATTAACATTCAATGTCTTGAATACAGTCTCAGCAAATTCCATAGAACCGCTGGTAGGTGTAATACCTGCATCAAGCATTTCCTTGAAATGGATCATGTATTCCTTATAGAATTCCTTAACAGCTGCTTCATTGATTGTAGGTATAAGGATTGAGGAACCCTTAACACGTCTACCAACCTGAACATTCACTGTATCGATAGCGTCAGCACGATTTGAATTGTTCTCGTTAACAAGTGATGCGAAAACGCGTTCAACTGTCTGAGAGGTTGATGTATCAATGGTAGCAAAAGCATAGCGAACATTTGCAGGTCTCTTGCTCTGTTGTGTTTGGTTTATTGCATAATTGAATCTGTTGTACTCACTACCTCTACCTGCAGAGATTTCAGTAAGAAGTACACGACGAGTCCAACCAGAAGAACCATCACTACCATCAACGTTATTTTGATAGAAACCCTTTACAAGAGCTGCATTTAAACGTGCAGGATTCTTGAAGCTTGAGAGTACCATGCCACCGGGAAGACCACCATTGGGTTCATCTTCTGTTGTTTTGAAGCGAACATGCATTGTGCGGTCAGAAGTACTCCATCTCCACTCCATGAGCAAACAGGAGAATGCGTAAGTTGCATCATCAGGAGTTACACGCATGAACTTTACCGGGACATCTTGAGAAAGAAGTGATGCAGGGTATGTTATACTCTGACCATATTTCTTGATATCATTAGCCGAAATATCTCTCATGCCATATGCGACGTTAAGAACGTCACTTCTGTTGATAGATATCATTTCGTTATCAGTACCCATGGGAGCACCAGAAACGACTATGGAAGCATAAAGTGAAGGATCATCAACAACGATTACGGGGAGCTGACCCTTATACATCGAATTATCAATGATATGAACAACGCTATGTGGCATTGAATACTTCAAACCATATTTTCTTTCAAGCATAGTTTTCTTCTCCTTTTCTGTAGAATTAATTGCAATTGAAGGGAATCTTGAACTATGAAGAATCGCGATTCACAGTTGAATCCCGCAATTACAAATGTGTTTATATTATTGAGATCGGGGCCGAAGCCCCGATCATCATGTCATTCATTTGTATAAATAGGATATTCAACACCCAGCTCATCTTTAGCCGTTTTAGCAGTCATGTCAATGTCTGTAATACGAGTTGTTGGTTTTGGGAAATCTTGAATAACTTCGTTTGCAGATGATAATGTTACGAAGTCGGCATCTTCAACCGAACCACCTTCACCAACGACAACATATGTTGTTGGATTATATCCTTCATACTTAACAACATCATTTGTTGTTGGAACAAGATCATCAAGAACACGTGCAGCAGTATCAACATCTGTTGGTGGTGCCGGAGTATATGGCGCATTCATTGCATTCGTACTTGGTGCTGTTGTCGGGAGATTGAAAATATTATCGAGAATATTTCTTCCGACATCTACGGTGCCATATCTACCATTAGAAGACATACTACCATCCGCAGAAGTGGATGTGTTTGTATTTGAATTCTGTGCCTGTTTGATTCTGATATCAGCAATGTTTTTCTTGATAGCAACTTGTTCTTTGTAAGTACTGGTAATGGCAGAACGTGCAGCTGTTAACGCGGACATAGCTTCGATATCTTCTTCAGTAAGACCAATCTTTCCTTTTTCGGAAAGACTTTCCCTAAGACGTGTTTCAAACATCTTAGTGATTCGCTGTTGATCAGCAGCCAATGCACGAAGTCCATTGATTTCAGAAGAAAAGATCTTATTTGGATCAATCTTATTTTCAAATTGAGGAAGTCGTGATTCGTCGTTGATATATTGAAGAATGTTTGTTGTTCCACCCCAATTGTTTGAAGCATACGGAGAGATGAATCCATCCATATTATATAATACTGGAGTTGACTTAAATCCAGAAAATGCTTCTTCCCAATTTGATATAGGGGCTGGATCGGTATACCTTGGTTCATATGGTGCAGGACTGTAATTACTGGAGAAATTATCATCCATTGATGACGGTCCTAACATATTAAACATATCGCCATAATTCATATAGGTATATCTCCTTTCTATTAGATGATACTTCGTTGTTCATTATATCACCATTTATCAGAGTTCAGCCATTGTTGTAAACATTCTTCACATTTGATCATTTGAAGTTTTTGAGGATGTTTTCTATGCATAAATATATGACATAAACGATCATGCCATTCTTCATCAGTTTCCCATCTATAATCAAACTCGTCTTCTGTATCAGGAACCTTGTATCTGATTTTCATTCGAGGATTTTCATCCCTAAATGATTCAGTCATATAATTGTCGGCAAATATATTGATACGACGTTGAATCGTTTCGTTCATATTGATACAACGATGATCCTCGTTTGTGATTAATTCTATAACACATCTGTTTGACAATGATAATGTTTCTTGCATATGTGATAGAATATCATAAATATTTGAATTCAACAAACGATCAGAATTTCTTTTTCCATATGGGACTTTTATTTTTTCGATCTCAGAATGTCTTTTGATAGGATGCTTATCTAACCACGTTTCCGTATAAGTTTTATTATACTTTTCTGTCATAAACTTATCACCAGAAATCCCTTCTTTTTCATCCTCCGTCACAAACTTAGCCATTGGATATCATCTCCTCACTGGTCATTGCGTTTAGTTAATGCATACAAACCATTCAAACACTCGATTTCAATGACATAAACGGAATCTCCTTCTGCCTTAATATTGTATATCTTAGAATACATCAATTCTTCAGCCTTCTTATTAGCTTCATCACTCCATAGACCAACACTCTTGATTGTATCACCATCATAGTCAGCACCTAATGCTTTAAGTCTTGAGTTTGACATATTGACAGTTTCGATGAATGATGTAGCAACCCTGTTATGAGGTTTTTCAAGATCTATGATAGGATAGTAATCATAGTTTCTACCCTTGAATTGAATTCTTGTAGTTTCCAATGTTGACAGAACATGTACCTTTGTGAAGAAAGCACCGAGATAGTCACCTATCGGATAACGAACAGTATATACCATTCTTCCAGCATCCTCAATAGCACTCTTGCAGCACATGTATATGACATCCGTTAATGTCAATGGTCTTGTCACTGTTTGATTCTTTTGTACATCCAGATATTCAAATTGGATTGGTTTAGTGTTCTCTTCATCCAAATACATTATACGGAAACGAGAACCTGGATTTTCCATATAAATGGTGAGTAGATCTTCAATCATCTTATTATCATAAATATTCTGAATAAGATTTGATTTAACCTCTTCGGGATTCACATGAATATCCTGGATGTTTGAATAAGTAAAAAATTGTTTCATTTGGAAAGAAACAATAGGACGGAATAATGTTGCACATGTATGAAGCGGGTATCCCGTTCTGAATATACCAACGGCGGGATTTCCCGTGTTGTATCTTGGTGCTGAAATAACGTTTCTTGCAGTGAATGTTGTTGTCTTTGCAAGAAGATGTTTCTGAAAGAAACCATTCTTAGATCCAACATAATCATGGATATATGTATAGATATTCATTACACCATCCTGAAACTTTGCATATATCTGATACACATTGGATGTTGTGTGGGCAGTAACACTCTTCAAGCCGATAAGATGTGTATAAAGAGAATTCAATTCATTCTTGGTTCTTCTACCATTTCTCATACCAATTGGTCTAAAAGCAGGAGGAAGAACGAGTACCTTATCATTGAATAATAATCTCTTTGGTGATTTTGTCAGGATGTCGATATTGTCGTTGGATCTTGTATTCAAGGTTTTACGAATATCGATCTGTTCCCATATATCATACAGATCTTTTAGACCACAATACTGCCCCTCTTTATCAGGAATAAGCACACCATTCTTAAGACTGCACTTAGTTTCACCATAAGCCATCTTTCTGATGATACCACCGGATCTTGCAATGATAGTTTTTGCAACAGAAGGATTGAATACATGAACTGGTAGTTTTATATAACCACATCTGTATTTCTGTTCTTCGGAAGTTTGGCCGAATATCTCCTCAGAGAACAATCCCTCTGGATTGAACATGTTTTGTGTTCTGTATATGTGTTGTGATTTGACCTCTTTAAGATCGTTTGTTTTTATATAACGATCTATATCAAATAATTCTTGGATAACCATTATATCATTCCTTTCTTATATATTAATAAGGATTACCCAATCGTTTGAAAATGTTTTATAATCAAAAATAAATCTGAATAATAGAATGTGGGGCATATTGCCCCACATGTTTACTTTTCTTATGTCTCGTGTATCAGATTTGAGCGCTTACCACATGTCATCTTACCTTCAGGACATTTACCCTTAGTAATACACTCAGGACCCGAATACTTGAATATTGTTGGTGCAACATCCATACACTGATGCCACATTTCAGTTGCAACGGCTCTGATCTCCCACTGAGCACGATTACAACAGCGATGTTTGAAGAAGTTGAACAATGAACGAATATTCATCGTAACAACAATCTTTGTTTCACATGCATTAGGAAGTAAGAAACGAGCATCTTCATTGGCACGCTTCTCTGCTGCTTCTTTTGAAATACCTTCGTCATTCATGATCTCAGTTGTGAGACATGCACGAAGATAGTCATATTTATTTTGGATATGATTCATTTCAGTCTCAAACATTGTTTTGAGATACGGATGTCTTTCTATCGAAGGTGGTACTATGTAATCAAAACCTCCTTCGTTGACATACCTCTGACTCTTCTGGGAATATGATGCTATGCGGTGACGAACCAGCTGATGTGAACATGCTCTACTAATGCCTTCAATACCGAAGGTAAATGATACGTGTTCTATGGGTGATTCGTGACCAAGACTCATTAACATGTTAATGAATTTAGCAGTCTTTTCTTCATCAAGACCATCCTGAAGTTCATCGATTGTTGATGATGAGTAACACAACTTGGCCGCAGTTGCAATTACCTTTTCTGGATCTGGGGTATATGCTAATAATTTGACATTCATAAGAAAGCCTCCTTTGTAAAATGTATCTTAAAGTATTCCAGGTAGCATAGAAAAATGGAAAAAGTTTGTGGGGCATAAAGCCCCACACAAACAAATATAAATAACCGGTCTATTGGTTAGATAGACCGCAAACGGAGGATACATACCATGTCAGCAGTATGTATATACATCACCGAATTAGTGATAGAGCTCATAGATGAACTTACAATTTTGTCTAACGAATACATATATTATTTTAGCGCAATGATAGGTAACTATCAAAATAGCAATTTGATGTAAAGGAGTAACATATGTATTATGACAAAAGAAATATGGAAACCGTTGATACATAACCAGATCGAGGATGGTTATTATTTATCAACATATGGAAGAATACGTTATAAAGATAATGAACCATATGATCCAACATATCCATCATCAAATGGATATAATTATTCATTATTTATATTGCGTTATGAAGGCAATGACATACCACATCATCAATTATTCCCAATCGATGAATTATTGGGTTTAACATTTATTCCAATACCGGATGAATTAAAAGATAAACAAATAAAAATAATTCATATCGATGGTAATAATCAAAATGATCATATATCAAATTTACAATGGGTTGAAGATGTCGAAGAATGGCGATTTTTAAAATACAAGGTGTTGAACAATAATCATGAATATGAATTAATCGAATTGCCTGAATATAAATTATCGAATCATTGTCGATTATGGTCATTTGTCACAAATGATATACTAACACCAAATTATGATAATGGGTATATAAAATATCATATAAGAATATCAAAGGGTGGACGAAGTATATATATAAAATTGCATAGAGCGATGGCCATCACATTCGATCTACCCGGTTACGCTGAATATGAAAAGAACATAATAAATCATATAAATGGTGTTGGATACAATGATAGATTAAAGAATTTAGAATGGGTGTCAAATAAAGATAACACCACACATGCATTTATGACGGGTTTAGAGATAAATCCAAAAGGAGAAAGTCATCCAAGAGCCAAATTTACTGATAAACAGCGACTGTGTATTTATGATATTATCAAGACATTAAAATATGTTCCACCATCCATCCTTGCCTTTTTGATAGCAGAAAGGTTACCAGAAATTTCAATTGATGATATCAAGTATGCAAAACAAATTATCAAGAAAACAGAAAACTTTGTGTTTCCAATATTACCACCATACAACAAAAAATATGTGATGTCACAGGGTGACATCGATGATATTCGTCAAATCATATTAAACATATTTGATGAATATAATATAACACATACGGAGGTATATTTAAATGAGTACAAAAAAGACAATAAAAGATGATGAATTTTATGTCAAGAAAAATGATATAGATGCAATGCGTCGTCGACCCACCATGTACATCGGTGGTTTGGGTGATGCCGGTGTATTTCATCTTTGTAAAGAAATAATTGACAATAATAATGATGAATGTATAAAACCGGAATCTCCTGGTAATAAAATAACCGTTATCATGGATGATAAAACCCTCACAACACAAGACAATGGAAGAGGTATTCCAACAAATATGCTCAGGGTTATTATGGAAACAAATCAGGCTGGTTCTAATATGACTCGTGCGGGTGGAATGACAAAAGGAGAAAATGGTTCTGGATTTACCACATATACGGCAATGAGCTCGTTTCTTGAAGTAATATCCTTGAGACCTACAGAGAAAAAGAAGTTGACGGTTCGATACAAAGAAGGAGAACTCGTTGATGAAATCCTTGAGGATTATGATGGTGAAGAAAGTGGATTGATCACCACATTCAAACCATCAAGGAAAGTTCTTGGTACTGATAAGATTCCGATCGATATGCTGAAGAAATGGTTATCCGAATTCAATTATACATTGCCTCGTGGAATTGACATGTCTTATACCATAAAAGGAAAGACAACAAATGTTATTCATAAAGAATTATATCAGTTCTTTGCAGATCCTCATCATGATGTAATAATACCGGAAGATGATAGACTGTGTAATGATTTCTCATTCACATGTAGTGGTAACCTTGTTGAGGAAATTCTTGGTAAATCATATGATAGAACTTTCAAGATGGAAGTCGTTATAACATATGCCGATCCCGAGAAATATAAGGGTGATGACATTATACATTCATGGATGAATATGATTCACACATCGGAAAACGGTGAACATGTCAATGGTGTCATCAAAGGCTTCTCAAAATATGTAACCGAAAAGGTTGTTCAAAAGAATAAGAAACTTGAAGGGGTCAATCTCAAGAGAGATATTGAAGCACACATGAGTATCGTCGTTCGTGGTGAATGTAACTGTGGTAACATGTTCTCTGCTCAGGCTAAACAGGCTGTATCATCAAAGCCGCTTGGTAAAGCTATTGAGGAAGCTACTTATAAAACATTGAGTGAGATGAATGCCAGTGCAATAAACGAAGTCGTTGATGTTGTTATCGGTAACCATCGTGCTCGTATCGAAGGAGAAAAAGCAAGAAATGTTGCATCATCTGCCAAGGGATTAAAGACATGGCAGAAACCGGATTCATATTATCCATGTTCATCTGCTAAGACTGAGGAACCAAAGGAATTGTTCCTTGTTGAGGGTAACTCAGCAGGTGGTGGTCTGAAGAGTGCTCGCAATGCGAAGTTCCAAGCCATATTAACATTCAGAGGTAAATCTCTTAATATATGGGGATTGACTCTGGATAGAGCATTGCAATCCGTACCATGGTTAAATCTTGTAAAGGTATTGGGTTGTGGTATAGGTCCTACATTCGATATCAAGAAACTCAACTTCGATAAGATCATCATAGCAACTGATGCTGATATTGATGGATATCATATCCGTGTTGGATTCTGTGCATTCTTTGTCAAGTTCTTACCCGGTATCATTGAAGCTGGTAAGTTGTATATTGCAGAACCCCCTCTGTATAAACTTGCTAAGGACAAAGATGTATTCTATGTTGCATCTCAAACAGAATATCTCAAAGCTTGTATCGACTCTATCGGTGGTATGACACTCGAATTTCCTGAAATGAAATAATGTATTGGGGAGCATGATGCTCCCCAACATTTATTTGTATAATTGATCAACTAATCATTACTATTAATATTGAACAGGAGGACACATGACATGGGTAAGAAAGTAGACGCTAAGGTATTTGTTACTGAAGCATTCGATTACTTGAATACTTTATCTGAAGTAAGCATCAATCGTTCAACGAACAGATATCTCCTTGAGTACATTGCATATGGGTTTGCAAAGTATGGTGATACTGTACATGATTTCGAAGATAATATTGATGATTGGATAAGAATGCTTGTAAAGATATACCCCGAGCTCACTTACAATCGCACAACACATCAAATCAAAGCTGTTATTGATTTGATTGATCAGTTAATCGTCGTTGATGATGATTTGATTGATCAGTTGAGATATGTTATCGAGATACAGAAGAAGTATGGTATCCTGATAAAGTATACTGATAAGAAGGGTAATGTAATTTCAACAACAATCTCTCGTTACTTCGAATATGTTGAAAAACTGTATCCGTCGATAAAGGCTCGTTACAAGGGTCTCGGTTCATCATCTGCTGATGTTTCTGAAGAAGTTATTATGGATCCTCGTACAAGAAGACTCGTCAGAGTTACAATGGATGATCCGGAAACAAGAGCAATCTTCTCAATGCTTGTTGGTGATGGAAAGGATGATAAGGAAGCAAGAAAAGAAATGCTGATGAACTTCAGATTCACAATGGATATGATCGATAACTAATTCAAGGGGGATGTTGTTATGATAAACTATAACATTGACACAGAAGTGAATGAATCGGAATTTGACGATCTTCGTGAGTTAAATGAGATAACTGACGCAAAGCAAATATATGATTCACTTGGTGAAGTTGTCATACTCAATAGATACGCTCACAACTTTGACGCGTTATATAATCGCGTCGTTGATACCGCTGGTTTGTGTTGGAACAACCGTGATGAAAAAGGTAATAAACTCCAACATACACTCATCAAGTTCAAAGTTGATATTGATGATAAGAAGACCTATGTTCTCCAACTCAATAGATTCATGATGAGTCTTGTATTCATCAGACCAATCATGGACTATATCAACTATATCAATATCGATGATTTCATACTTCATGACTTTATGTCCAAGAAAGACAGAGGTATCATCCAGGACAAAGTCGTTGATACTTTGACTGAGTATGGTAAGACCATCAGAGAAATACAGATCATAATGGCACGTTTGTCATTAGATTTGAAGGAATTGTTGTTGGTGTTCTCGGCTGCTGACATGCAGATATTTACGGCAGAGAATCTGTTTCTGGATCATTATCGTGATTCCGAGATAATTCGTGATATCAATAACACCGAGTATCCTCCCGATATGCAGACATCTGATATCGTTGAAGCAAATGCAGAAAAGTATAAGATTCTTGAAGCAGAGATGTTGAAACGTGGTAATCCGTTCTTCGTTGATAATAAATACACGAAGATCATCAAGGCAAAACAGATGGAGGAATTGTATATCAACTTCTCCCAGATTCCTGATGGTAAGAACATCATTCCTGTAATCATGAATGGTAATGGATTCCGTGCAGGATATCATGATATGCCTGTAATGTATGCGGGTGCTATTGCTGCACGTGTTCCTGATATCATGAATGAGGAGTACATGGGTTCTGCAGGATACTTTGCACGTAACCTCTGGATCCTCACATACGGTACTCTTTCGAAGACAGTATGGGATTGCGGTTCCGTTAATCCAATTCAACTTGAAATCGATGAATGCATGCTTGACATGTTGGATGGTCGTTATTATCAGGAAGAAAAGAACCGTGGTTCATATAAGATCTTCAATAAGAAAGACAGAAGTATGTTAGGTAGAAAATTGTGGTTCAGATCTCCTTGTACATGTAACCTCAATGAAGACTGCTGTCATGTATGCTATGGTACCAAGGCACTCAAGGTTGGTGAACTTGAAGGTGGTTTCATCTATACCACAGAGCTCATGAGTAAGGATGTTGGTCAGAAGATTTTGTCGGCAAAACATCTTCTCAAGACTAATGCAGAAAAGGTTGAATTCTCTGAGGGTTATGAGAAATGGTTCGTTATGGAGAACTCAACACTCATTCCTACCGATGACAAGAAGTTTGATATCTATCTGCGTGAAGATTATCTCGATAACATATCAGAGAATCTCACGGTATATGTTACAAAGGATCTTATCCCGATTAACATATCCAAGTATGCATCAATACACATTCCTGATGCTATTACGGATGCATTCAAGGAAGTATTGATTGATGATGTCACATATTACAAGATATCGTCTCATAAGGTTCTTGAGGTCGGAATGTATTGTGATATCATTCCTGTAAACATCATGATGACTGCACGTTACATGAATATCATGAAGCTTCTTGAAAACGAGATATCTAAGTTCGAGAAGATTGAAGATGCTGTAACAGAACTCACACATCTTATTTATGGAATTATTCCAATATTCTCGGTTCATGGTGAAATCATCATAGGTCATCTGGTTCGTTCTGTTGAGAATAACTTGTTAAGACCCGATTGGACAAAACCTGATCCTGAATATATAATGATGAGACTCAAGACAGCTCTTGCAAATCATGAGTCTGTATCAGTTGCTCTTGCATTTGAACAGACACGTCATCATATTCTCCATCAGATATTCGATAAGAGAAACCAAATCAACCGCGTTGGTCCTCGTTCGTTTGAAGACTACATCTTTGGTCTTAAAGAAGGAACAATGAAGCTTGATGAAAATATTACGGAAGAAGGAAGTGTATCATGAAAGCATATTCAATAGGACCAATTGCGGGTGTGTGTCTTAAACCGAGATATTCTGCAATATCAACATTTCTCGGTGAAGACTTCAATCCAATAAATGGTTTTGATATATTCCTCGATCTCAATTCTTTGGTCTCGGCATTGTCGGGATCAAAGAATTTCTTACAATCATTACCATTCTCTGAGAATGTTGAAGCTGATATAATTGCAAATGTGTTATCAGTACTTAAGCATTGGAAAGACTTTGGTCGTAAATATGAAGATGTCAGAATCTTTATGATTGTAAATGATTTTGAGATGGGAGGATTACCCGAACAGGATATTATTAAATCTTATCTTGTTCCGTATCTGAATAAATTCGATCAGGAAAGATTTGCACAGTTCAATTATTATTGGACTGAAGCAATGAAAAAGATCGAGATCATCCTCAAGTATGTCCCCAAGTCATATCTGATAAGATGTAACAGATTAGATTCATACATCATTCCTAACATAGTCGATGATTATTCTAAGAATGGTAGATTCCGTTTCATCGTGACATCAATACCATTGATGACAATGTATATGTTGGAACCAAACACAAAGGTTGAGTATTCCAAGTATAAACATCAAATGATTGATCCGTTGATGATAGTTCAATCCATATCAAATATCAATCACGAGATCATGGCAACATTTGTACAGAATAAAGTATTCTATGCATTGTTGAACATGGTTGTTGGTGATTCCGACAGAGGTCTTATTGGCATCACACAGCTCGGTATATCAACATTTGCAAATGATCTGATGAGAGCTGTTGAACGCAGTGAAGTTCCTAAAGATCCAAAAACAATAGAATCCATACTCCCAATAATCAATCCAGGATTCCACGATTATCTTCGTAAAGGATTCCCATTGGTTGACATTGATAGTCATACTAAACTCATCCCTCAATCAATGATTGAAAAGGTAAAGAGTAATATGATTGATCTGTATGATATCGACGGTTTACGTGGTATATCAGTTGATGGATTCAATTTGATAGAATTGATATGAGGTGAGTAAAATGGATACAGGTAATAATACTCTGTCAAAAGAAATGAAAAATGCTTTAACATTGACAGATGAACAGATCGAAGATCATTTCAATCATATGTGTAAAGCGGGATATGATCCTTTGCTTTGTATGGACAGATCATTCAGATTCATACCTCCAGAAGGTGGTATGCAGATTCGTCACAGGACACAATTTGTTGATCGTATAATAACGATTGAAAGATATAAGGATCTAATTAAATTTGGTGATGTTAAAGATGTTACGTTGTTAGATGACATCATCTTCTTACCAATCAATACAATCGTACCAAAACAAATAAATCCTGCTATGGTAGGTGGTGTAGCAGCGATATTCTGGCTCCGACCCTCAGGATGCCGGACCCTTGGTCAAATGTATAAGAAATATGAAAAGAAGATTATTGATGAATTACGTAACAAGATAATCACGAAATAATTTATGGGGGCTAAATGCCCCCATATTATTTTTTATTCTCATATAGATATTATTAATAAGGACAAGGAAACCAGTCATTTGTCCAAAATAAATTAGAGGAGGAAATGATATGAATCAGTATCTAATTATGATCGACTTCGACAATTCCTTTGGTGACTTAACAGTTATTAGAGCAAAGGATTTCACCGAAGCAATCTCTATATTTAAGGAAGAGAGGAAGAAAGACTCGTGGATCATCAAAGATTCCGAACGTGATGAATGGGACTATTGGGAAGAATTGATGGACTGGGTTGTTGATGAACAGACCCCCGAGTATCATAAGTATCACAACAGAGGTGTTTCGATCATCATATATAAGATTCCATCCGGTTCTTATAATCTGATTGCAAGATATGGTGATGACAACAGATATGATATGTTCAACTTCATAAACAAAGGACGCACCATATAAGGGAGAAAGAAAATGATTAAAGAACTTAAAGAAATATCAGACATCTCAAGATTGTCTGATCTGATCCCAGTTAATCAGATAAAGACCTTCGTTAAATCGAAAGCATTCTATAGGGTTAATATAAGTCCTGTAAGATGGCGAATCGAACATCTGTTGAAGGAATTCTTTAGAATGGATCTGACAGCATTCTATAACTCAGACAGTGTGTATGATACAGACAGTAGTCTCCAGACGGATGTCGATCTTGATACAATGTCAGATATGTCGTCAATGATCATGTATCGAAATACTCCTATATGGTTAGAGACGGATACGTATGAAAAAGAAGTAGCTCGAGAAAGATGCATTGTTCGGAAGTTCTTCTATTTCAAAACAATAAACACCCCTAAACATAAAGAGATGATGATAGAGTTTCTTGATAGACTCCTGAAGTTATCCGATAAACAGGCTGCAAATGGATGGGGTGGTAATGTATCATTTGTCGCTAACCCAGAGAATTACAGAGGATGTATTACAAACTACAAGCTCAGATCTTTTGAGAATGTGTTTGTCAAGAAGGAAATAAAAGATCAACTGATTACTGCCTTAGAGAATTTCAAATCAAAAAGACAGTGGTTTGCTGATAACATGATTCCTTATCATTTTGGAATTATGATATATGGATCTCCCGGCTCCGGTAAATCAGTATTAGCCCAGGCGATAGTAAAGTACATGCATGCTGATTTACATGTTCTTTCAGGTGATTGCATCTTTGAACTCCCCACCGTTATGGGTAGAGATATCCCGTTCAGCACAGCATCACCGGATTCATATCGTGTTATCCTTGTTGATGATATCGATTGTGGATTCGATAAGAAAAAGAAAATGAAATGGAATTCAGGGGATACAGATGTTGAGGTTGATGATAGAGAGAATGGATTGGCTGGCCTTCTCGATTGTCTTGATGGTATGCATGCTCCGACAAACTGTATCTATATATTCACAACGAATCATATAGAGAAGCTTGATCCGGCATTAATTCGTCCCGGCAGAATCGATCTCAAGATCGAACTTAATGACATTTGTGATGAGACATTCGCAATGTTCTGTGAAAGACATTTTAACAGAACACCTAACATCAAGATTCGTAATGGTATAACCTTTGCAGAGCTTCAGTGTAAACTGATCGAAGGTTACTCTTACGAGGACATAATTGAATATGTTAAGGAGGATTAAATTATGACAAAAATAGTATTGGGTATCGGCCTCACTGTAGTGGCAATCGGAATAAGTTGTTACGTTCTCAGTAAGAAGAGCAGTACAACATATGCAACAATAACTAAACTGGAGGCTGAAGCAAATGATTATAAGAAAGATGGAAAAGATTGATGGTACTGAGACGTACGACAAGTTCGAACGCATCGAAGGTCATGCATTAAGAATAAACTACATGAAGCCACTGTTAGGGCTGAAGTTCGAGATAGAGTGTTCTGCTGATGAGTTGTATTGGCTGATGGAAGATCCTAAAATGGGATTGAGACGTAAGTTCAATAGAAACTTTGAAGAGAGTTTCGGACTCTATATAAGGACAACATTAATGTGATAATAAAGCGGTGTTTAACAGCACCGCTTTTTCTTTTATTTCAAATATATATTATTATTATGCACAACACGGAATTATATTTCCAATGTGCTAAAAAAGAAAAAAGGAGGTCTCCATCATGAGAGACGTAAGAATTGGCAGAACAAAAGAAATCACAAAGAAAGCTATCAAATACGCCAAAAGCGTTGGTATAGCTATAGAAGAACAGAAGAAGTCGAACCCTCATCATGTAAGTATCATACTTACTGATGGTGATAAGATCGACTACATCAACCCCGTCCGTTTTACTGTTGGAACGGACAGGTTTATTCGTATATACGAGACCGTAAGATCGTTTGGTTTTGCTGGTAAGCAAACGGTCAAGGCACTCGTAGATTCTTTCAACGAGTTAGACGATCAGTATAAAACTGAGCTGATGGCTTGTTGTTGGACATCGGTCCAGCCAGCTGATGTCATCAAAATGTTTTACGATCATGCGATTGCTCAGATTGATGCGAATCGTATTGACATCGGAAACGAAATCAACAGAAAATCCCTATTCAACCTCTGGTGGTCACTCGGTCACTATAGAGGTTTAAAAGCATTCTTCGTAGATCAGTGGGGTGAAGTTCTTACTGAATTGCGGAGAATCAGAGGTCTTGAGGAAAAGACTGGAACAGCTCCGGTTATTCCGATAGCCTCACCGGAATTCAATCCTTGCCTTACATGTAAGAAATGCAAGGTTGATTCATATGGCATGCGAGTTTGTGGAGCATGCAATATCGCAATCCCGGAGGATATGACCGTGGGAGAAGTTAACAGACTTTATCCAAAGGCAGCCATCCGAAATTTCGGAGATCTTGAAAGTCCATACATTCTTTTCAATCCCGGCGAATGTGATTTCTACAAATCCAGGATTGGAAAAGAGAAGAAGATGACCGTTAAGTCGGTCATCAAAGAAAGCATCTAACAATACTACGAACAGGAAGGTATAGTGTTTAATACGGACAAGTATACTCACGTCCTAGCCAGTGCACAAACTGGTGGGGGTATCTTCAAACAATGAGAAAAGATTTAATGGGGGCGTACAAGCCCCTACAAATCTTTTTTCTTTGTTATATAAATATAGTACCGAACGCTTTCATAACGTGATATATGAAAGGAGGACTATATATGCCACGTGATGAAAAACAACCATTACATTTCGACTTACCTGATAATGATTCAGTGGATCTCATTCCTTGGGCTTTTGTTGTAGACAAGTGTGAGACTATACTTGCTGGTGTAATCGATAGCATCGGTTCTATGGAAGCGGATGTAAGAAGAATAGACAACAAAGTCAAAGAATGGCTTGAACAGAATAATTGAAAGAGGTGAAAATAAATGGCTGGTAATGCTATGGAAAGAATATTCCTTTTGTTGAATCAGGGTATGTCTCGTCTCGCTAATATCGTGAAGATTTTGGCAGATGATATCGAACAACTTGAAAGTATCGGTGGCGGTGGTTCTGCTTCAATTGAAGATTATGTATCAAATAAGACATATAAGAGAAATACACTTCTCGTCGATACTAATACAGAAACCGTATATCGTGTATGTTGTGAAACAGAATACACGTCGGTTACTGTTGATGATGATAGAAGAGCTGGTAATCTGAAACTTGTTGGATTTGAATCTGCAATTGTGACTCTCGATCATTCACCAACACAAGCCGAGGTCAATGCTCTCCCACAAGATACACTTGTTGCAATATATTCAACATCAACACCACCATATCCGGTTACTCAAGGAGATAATCCTATCAATACAACAAACGACAATACATAATATATTCTTTTACCAAAGGAGGTGATATGTTATGTCCAATATTTATTTATATAAAAATAAAATGTGGAAAGAGCTTTATAAATTCACTTATACAGGTTCCGTGGAACCATTCACATTACCAGCTGGAGAGTATCTTTGTATTTGTAAAGGTGCTAAAGGTGGTTTATATCAAACCCAGTCACCGCATCAAAACCTCGGTGGTGCATCATATGGTATATTACATCCCAACGCACCAGTTAATCTGTATGCTGTTGTCGGTGGTGATGGAGGTTCTGGTGGTGGTGATGGTTCCTGGGGCACTAAGTACGGCCACGGAGGTTTCAATGGTGGTGGTTCTGGAGGCAAAGGAGCAAGATGCAGTAACTTCAATGGTGGAGCGGGCGGAGGTGGTGCGTCTGATATTAGACTCAGTGGAGCACCATTAATGACCGAGATGGTCAGAACGATGGATTACACATTCGGTGATCGTGAATTAACATATATAGAATCGGATGGAACTCAGTGGTTGAACACCGGATTCGTTCCATCACAATTGACAAGAATCGAAATTGTTTGTGAAATACTCACAAACACTACTGCGACATACAGTGCGTTGTTCGGTACGAGACATAGTTCAAGCAATCACACCTTTGTATTATATTCCAAATGGACAAAAAATGACACAGGTATTGGTTCTGGTTATGGTAACCGTGAAACTGGTGTCACGAGTAAAAAATTACCCAAAAATCAAAAAATAAAAATAGTATACGACAAAGGTGTGGTATCATGGTATGATATGGATGGAACACTGATAGATTCATTTACAAATTCAACAAACCCCAACGGTGTTGATTATCCAATGTACATTTTTAATGTCAATGAAAGAGACAATACAAAGGGTTCTGGTTCGAATATAGTTCCATACTATGACTATTATGCTAGTGCCAGGATATATAACATCAAAATGTATGAAGATGATGAATTAGTTCGTTGGTATGTACCATGGACAAATCATAATCCAGAAAGTGATAATAGAACACTTTTCGATACAGGGTTATATGATCTCGTTACTAATAAAACCATACGCAATCTGGAGGCTGCACAAAATCCAGCTGTTCATCCTTTTGGATTAGGCGAATATGTCGACATCGGTTTCAGAACGGAATATCATTATTGGGTTCCCAATGAAGAAGTCTTCAATTCCAGAATAATGGTTGCCGGAGGCGGTGGTGGTGGACAAGGTGTGCCATCTGATGGTGTCAACGATTTCACCGGATTTGGTGGAGGTGTCTATGGAGGATATCCATCTACTTACCCATCATCTCATTATTCTTCATCACAAACTTCCGGATACAAATTTGGTATTGGCAGAACAGCACCAAACAAAGAAACCGAAAGATCCTACAAAGACCACAGTGCTGAAGGATTGAGTGGCGGTGGAGGCGGCTGGTATGGTGGTCAAAGTTCTACCGATACGTCAATTAATACAGCAAAAAATACAATGGATAACGGTGGTGGTGGTTCTGGATATGTGTTGACTGAATTATCATATAAACCCGAAGGATATCTGAACGGTTATGATTATTCTGATCTGTATTTCTCTGATGTATTCATGAGTGCTGGTAGTGCTGATGAAGCTTGTATTATAATATGTCAAAGAACCAGTCAATATAACCCCGGAGACACAATTATATGTGATTGTGTTGGAGAAGGTGAAAGATTCGTACTTGTTAAAGGTAATTATACAGTAACATGTTATGGCGGTGATGGGGGCGTTCGTAATCACGCAACATCTGCTGGCCGTGGTGGATATGCTACAGGAACATTTACCAATGTAAAAAACCAAGATGCTTTCGTGTATGTTGGAGGAAGCACATTCCCTGCAACGACAAATCCTAATGTTTATGCCACATTTCCAACAATCGGTTTCAATGGCGGTGGAGCTATTGGTGGTTTGAGTAGTGATGCTATGATAGGTACTGGTGGAGGTGGCGGAACCGATTTACGAATCGGCGAAGACTCGCTTTATTCAAGACTTATTGTTGCTGGAGGTGCTGGAGGCCAGGGAGCATCGAGTACTGTTGGTGGTGCCGGTGGCGGTACCAGTGGTGGAAACTATACAGGTGCGTATGGTACTAACGGTGGACCAGGAACACAAACAGCACCCGGCATAAGTACGGACTATCCCGAAATAAGTGGTGGTTTCGGTTATGGTGGAAATGGAATCTGTCGTGGATCTGGTTTTGGAGGTTCTGGCGGCGGCGGTTGGTACGGTGGATCCGGTACTAGAGCTAATGACAGTGGTGATAATGATAGATCTGGTTCTGGTGGTTCTGGATATGTTTTCATCAATGGTGCAAGTGTTCCAAAACATTACAAACTTGATTCCAATTACTACATGACAGGAACAACACTAACTCAAGGTGGTAATGATTTACCTCGAGGAGTTACAAAAGCGATAATACATGTCAATAGTATAGCCAACGTATTATTCATTACAGAAGATTCTAATGGTTATAAGTATTTTGATGAAGATGATAACGAATGGAAACCAATTGGAGTTAATTCATTAACACCAGAAGTGTTTGAACAACACGGTGTTTATGTATATTCATCAGACACAGGTCTTGATGATGAATATTCAATCATCGCATATGATCCAGATAACATTATAAATACAATGAACATGTATGTTGTTCCACCACTTTTAACAATAGAAACAACGTACTATACTCGACGTGCAATATCTAAGTATGTTATAGATATGGATATAGATCCAGAAACAACAACATTTACCGTTGATGAAGTTCATAAAGGTACTGGTGATACATCACGTGTGGAATTCACGATGAAATGTAATATGACCGATGTACCTGATGAAGATTTCAGATTATATTGTATCTATGGTTATACGACACAAGGTGGTGCTGTGTATCATGAACCAGTTCCACCAAAGCCACCAGTTAAACCAGACCAATATCTATTGCATGTTGGTATTGGTACAACTTTCCCATCAAGATATAAGACATACATGAATGGTTACATAGGGAGCACAGCAATAACGTCCGTTAAGGCAGCAGTAAGTTGTGAATTCAACAGAAATATTTATTCATGTGCATTGTGTAATAACACCTTATATAGAATCACCAAATTAAATCTTATATCAAATATATCAACCCAGATAAAGGACATCAACAAATCGGATCTTGGATCATATCCCCCGGGAGATATTAAAGTAGATAACAAATATATCTATATGGTGAATTCGCTTAATGATGGTGATCGTGTATTAAGAAGAATTCCTTTGGATCCAAATGATCCAACAATTTCATCATACACACATGGTAGTGATAGTAATAGTAATTTCAATGCTGTTGGTAAAATGGAGTGGTTGGATGACACACATCTCATGATACTCTATCATCAAGGATTCACAGTCTTTGATACTTATGAATTAACATTCACTAATATGGGATCCAATGGTTTATTGAATACATCATGTCGTGATATGGCTGTTGGTAAAAAACATGCTATAGCAATACCGACTGGTTCAACCAATAATTTCTACATTTGTGAATTAGCAACAAACACGTGGTCAAGATTGTCCGACACCGGTCAATCATTGAGATTATCACAAACAACTGCTTGTTGCTATGGTGATGGATTTTTCTATATTACACAACAAAATTACATCTATATTATGGATGATGAGACGTTGGAAGTTGTCAAAGTTATAGCAACACCATATACAAACACAACACCAAAACTCATAATGTATTCAAATCATAATTTATTTGTTTTAATGCAAAACGCTCATATCGCATATATTTATGATATTCAAGGTGATAAGTTTGGTGCAACAAATATACCGTTCACAATTGATGATTGGATGGCAGCTGACTGGATCCGTGGATGTGCATATAGAGGTTTCATGTTCATTCCAAACATGAAATTGTTTACAATAAACTTCACAGAATATGCAAAGTACGATTTAGGTTATGTCGATGATCAGTTCTTGATGGTTACTAACTCAGCAAATATTGAACATCAGACATATATCTATGATGAAAGATTCGTAACATTCACAGAAGATAATATGTGGATTCATCCCGGATACATATCAAAACATCTTGATTCTTATGATACTGACATGAAATATACGGTATTCAACAAGAATGAATATAACAAATATCTGAATCTGGATACATCTTATGAGGAAGAACCAATTCCTCCCGAACCAGAACCAATATAAGAAAGTGAGGCGATATAATGGATTACAAATGTTCGCATGATGAGACATTGGAACGTGCTATGAAGTTCGTCAATAATATAAAGGGAACCCGTCCAGGTATATCAAATCTTTATGTGTTTACTTCCACTGATAAAGATGGAAACATTGTTGATGAGAAGTACGGTATGAATCTCATAACAAACAATGGTTTTCAGAAAATGTATGCGGAGAATGATGCAACCAGTTTTGATGGGGACAAGTTGAATCTGTATGTTGGAACGGGTGGTTCCACAGCGGTTCCTGATAAAACCGACACAACCCTGTTTAATGTCGCATTCAATGGTACTCCGGCAACAAAAACTGGAACAGGAACGTCCACAACAAAGGAATATAATTATCCCATATACTTCAGCGCGAGTGAAACACCAGGTCGTGGAATCATAACACTTATATCAAAATTCATGAAAGTATATTATCCGGCAAATATTACTGGATTTGCCGGAATGACCGTTCGTCTTGATGAATATGGTTTGGGTTTGGCCTATAATGACATTTACACCCATTCCAGAATCTATGATCAGAATGGCACTCCAACGTATATGAATAAAGAAGACGATCATGTATTGTGGATAACGGTCTACATGTGTTTGTCATTTTTGGAAGATGTTATACTCGATGGATGGAATTACAACAGATTCATTGTCATAACTCAGAATAATATAATGTATTCCAGAATGGGTTGGAACAACACATGCTATATCTATAAAAGATATAATAAGAAAGTGTCTCCTGGAGCTATAGTGGAACAACATATCGATACATCCAGTGCTGATAGATATAAGCTATCAATGAAAGCCCCTGAATGGACGATGTATGATGGTGCATCCGACACACAGGGTTATTTTGATGGATTCATGTTGTCGGCTGATGGCTTCCTTATGGTAGAACCACAATTCTTACCAGAACCGGAAAACGTAACATATACTAATTTATGGAGCAATGATCCAACGACATATACTGGATTTGCTGATAAATTTGGTATGGTTCCAGAAAAAACCGAGGATTATTCGAAAGAACAATACCCCCAACTCACGAGTTTGACAAATGCAAAAGCATATCTGTATGATTGGAAGACACATGATTGGACCTGCGAAATAGATGTATATAATCCTGATGCTAAATGGTATGATGAGACACCATCACAAAAAACTTCGGCGGTGCCTATATACTACTACAATGCAGGCACAATGAAAACGGGATATCTATATCAAAATATAAGACCCGATGATCCAATATTAAGCGTCACATCCGGTGCAATAACACTATATGCGACAAACAGATATTGGTCGCCATCAGCATCCAACGATAATACAGATCCCGATGCTGGTTGGGTTTGGATACGCGACTATTCGAACATACCAGAAAATTGTAGGTCTGCTAGATACTGGATTTCCAATACGTCTTCTGACAGTCTTGAATTTGTCCGTGCTTCTGATTGTTTCAAACTTCTCGAAAAGGGTACGAACGTTACCGGATATGCATCATATCCAGAAAGTGAGTTCCCCATGGTGAATGGTGTTGTAGAACAGTGTGACAACTATGAATATGGTTGGTTTAAACGAGGTAATGTCGTTTATGTTCCAGCACAACATAGGACATTCAACAACATTGGTCCAACAACATCTGAGACAATGACATATGGTAAATGGATGGTTATATTTGGAAATAGCTCCAATAGTAGTATAACTATTGCGGATATGTCAGCAACTGCATCATCCGGAATACTCAATCCAACAACATTGGTACTTAATTTCACAGCAACAAACATCAACACCCTTTCTGGTACATATCGTACCGAATCTGGTACGGGTTATATCTGTATTCAATCAATATCGACACAAGAAGCAATAATACTCGATCTTACTGGATCTAGCGTTGTTCAGATATTGAAACCGTGGAAAATGTCTTGTTGTATCTGGGGTACTAATAAAGCTGCTTATATAACGTCTACATCTGGTGATGATTTTGTTTATATCAGAAACTTGGTAAATGATACTCAAGACGGTAATCCTATACCATTCCCGTCTGGTACAACATCAGTACCAATGTTATTTGGTCATACCGGTTATGTGTGGATGGCTGGACCATCACTGGGAGCTGTTGTAGATATATCGACTGGTGTGACACAAGCAGCATCAGTTTCAACTGTTTATAATTCAGCAAATTTGTATGCTACCAAGATGACTTGTGTTGATGAGGTATTTATTATCTATAGATATAATAATAAGAATATACCTGATGCCATGTATATTCAATTATCAGACCCGACATCGGGCTCTGCTATGACCGATTTCAATAGATCAAATGATTATCGTGGAGATTATATTGGTATCTTTTTACGATACATAAACAAGTATCAAACGAGTGGTGTTGATCATGCTGCATTGGTTCTTGTTATCGAAAGGGGTTGGAGTCCTTATTCTGTATCAGGTGCTGACAATAATCTATATGATTTTGGTCAATATCTATCCCGTAACCCAAAGAGTATCGATGGTATTTCTCAATTATCACATGCAAAAAATGAACAAATGACCGGATATATCATGTATGGAGAAAGCATTATATATCGCATGAGAACCAAAATACCGATTGCAAATCTTATGCCAATTAAATTATTGGGTAAAACAAGAACAATCACTGCAACAAATAATATCAAACACATGTCTGATAAATCATGGTTAATATCATTTAACAATGATCCTTTGTGGAATGGTAAACCACCAGGAAGACCGATAGCAACAACAAATGGTGATGGCGAAATAACTACATGGACACCATAAGTAAAAACAAAGCCCGTGGTGGTAAATCCACCACGGGAATATAATAATGAATGAGGTAATAATACCGGAGCTCACGCTCCGGATTGATATAAATTTAAAGGAAGTGACATTATGGAAATTAATGGTAAATTGATTGATTTTGAAGGTGTCAAAGAATTCAAGAAGAATAATCCACAATTCAAACTTGATAATATCTATGTGTGTCAGTCTGTTGATATGGATGGTAACATTGTTGATACAAAGTATGGTGCCAATATCGTTACGGATTATGGTTTAAATGACATGATGGTGTCGGGATACAACAGTTCAACCAACTTTTACATGTGTCTTGGTTCTGGTGATACTGATCCTACATACGGACCAACTGATTCACATTCTCTAAATGCATATATATCGGCATTAGGTGCTAAATCATATAGTAACTGGTGGAATATTGCTGATTCAAGTAACAGATATTTTTCTGTTTTTGAATATGATCCAGTGACAAAAGTTCAATCAACATCACAACCAGTCACGCGCCATATGTGGGGATATACTGATGGTAATAATCAACTATATACAATACGCGAAATAGGAATGTACTATTCTGGTCGAAGTGCCAACAGTTTGAGTATGCACGCTTTGATATATGATTCACAGGGACAAAAATCATATATCGAAAAGAAACCAAATACCAGATTATTCATAACCTTTTATGTGACGTATGGTACTTCTTTTGCAGATGTACCAGCATTGTATGATCAAGGAGTGTATGTATATGCAAATGCATTACTTGGTCATCCTTACAAAAATACTTTGACAGAATATATAAATTGTATTATGAGATGTAATTGTTATAAGACGAATATATCTTATTGGACTAGTTTGGACGACACTTACAAAGGAGATACTTATCGAAATTATCGGAGTGGTAGTGATGTTCAGTGTATAATGAACGGTTTAAGTATCACAGAATCCAACGCATTCTTCTGGGAAGATCCGGCCACATATTGTAGTGGATTCCTTGTTAGAGATTATGTAACATGGTCATATAATATTGAGTCATTAAAACAAATTAACGACAACGGATTTGCCATTTTGACATTTGAAAGAATGTCTGAACCCGAAGAGTTGGAAACTTTCTATGCTACTGCCAATAGGTCAAATTCAATATTACCAAACAATTGGCAATATAGATATAATCCTAATGATGTGAATTTGTATTATAGGGGCTTAGGAAATAATTTTGGTATCTGTCATCCACGTGGACCCATAGAATGGAAACCGACTTCGGGTGGTAGTAATGAGTATATGAAACAATGGGATTTCGGAGCCCATTTTCCTTGTTCCAATTTTAATATAACTGAACTTAATATGTATAATCATCTGACGAAAGAATATGATATAGATATTGATTATTTTTCAGATCCAGATTTTGAGTATAATGATTTTCTCTCAAAAAATTTATATATTCGACAATATGTACATTTTGATGGAATTGATAAGTGGGTTTATGTATTCATTTTTCCTAAAAACTATGGCAATATTACAAAATTCGAAAACACCGGTATTTCAATATGTGCAACAGATGCATATTGGGATGTATCAACATATGAAGCCGGAAGAATAGCTGATCTCACAAATGTACCTGTCGAACTGCAGACAAAGCGATATTACATCATCACAAGTGGTGGTGTTCAATCATTATTACCAACGGCAACTGGTCTGAATGATACACATAGAATGATATTACCGCAATCAAGACAAGCATTTGAATTCCCTACAGAATTGTCACCGACAGGTTTCTATGGAGCTGACACAAGTGTTGAATATAGCTCCAGTTCTTATAGTGGCTGTAAACCCATCATCGATCAAACTCATGGGTTCTTTGCCACACCAAATAAAATAATTTATCTTGATTCAGATAATGATGTTTCCAATGCAGTCGCATATCCACTCAGTATTCAAGGATATGAAAACAAACTATCAAGACTTCGAAGATATCTAACGAAAAACGGCGATAAGCTCCTGATTTTCAATGGTTATTATGGCTGGTGGAATAATGATTGGAGAACTGATACCCGACCAGCGTCAAAAAATCATTTCGTTATTTATACGATAACTGATAAGAATACAGCACCAACAGCTGTTGAATATGATTTAGCATTCCAAGACACATCGAGTATGAATAATGATACATATCATAAATATACGTGGTCTTCTAACGGATTCCTTGTTGCTCAAAAACAAATAGGTGGTGATGAGGCTGTCGTTGTTGATGTGTATGGTGATCAGGATTCTAATTATGAACCAACACAACATTCTATTTTAAATGCAAAACACTGTTTTGCATTGGAGCTTACTGATAATTGTGTTTATTACGACACTGCTGAATCAAGTGGTACTGCTTTTGTATTCAAGGTCTATGACATGAAAAACAGAACAGTCATTGATACATTCACGATCGATGATGCAACGGCTTACACGGTCGAAGGCATATATGGATGGCGTGAATTTGTATATGTTCAAGTAATAGCAAATACTATACATTCGACATACTTATATGACATCAATTCAAACAGATTACAAAAATTACATTCTGATTTCTGGTTTTCTCGTGTTACACGAACAGACATGTATTCATGGGGGCATTATATAGCCATTGATGATTGTTTCATTTGGTGTGCTGGTGCTAGCAGAAATGAACGTATCATTGTTTTAAAAGCATCGGATCCAACACAATACTACGATCTTTTCAATAACGATTATGTGGATAGTACTTGCCATTCATATTCATATTATCCTTGTATTGGAACATGTAATGATGGAAAACAGCTGATACTTACATACATAACTGGCAATACATACACTATGACAGTCGATTTAGGTTTGTTTCTTGATAAAGGACCAATCCAACATGCAACAAATGCATATAATGGTGACTATCTTGGGCGTGATAAATGTAGGGTATCATGGTCTACCAGTGAAGTATCAGCTATTATTGGAAGTTATTTCCCTTTCAATGATGGTGTTATTATAATATCTGGTAATAATGGATATTATGGAACGTGCTATGGTAAGATGTGGTGGCAACCTATCGAATGTAAACTGCCTCTCCATATGAAGGGTACCACGTATACAATTAATGCATATAATGATCCGATAAAATGGTGGGGTAAAAGTTTCCAGTTGAGTTTCACTAACAATATTGCGAAATTCAACAATGATGGGGAGTGATAATATATGGCAAATATATTTCGTTCCAAAGAAGTATATAAGAAGCTTGGTAAGAATGAGTCATCTTATGATAGAGATGTCCTCATTCCCGTTGGTGAACCATTTAAAGCAAATGCAGAATATGGTATATATGTGGCCGGTGAATATCGGCCACCATATTACACCGATGGATTAACCATATCAAACATCAGTTCAGAACATGTAACGGTTGTCGATTACATTGATGAATATAAAAGCGTCAAAACACCGACAACTGTTGCATTTGATTTTAAGTCGGTTCATGCGGATTTTCAATTTCTGCGTTATACAAAAGAATCATATAAAGTCAGTCCAACACCGACTGTTTCTGCATTCGGATTTATATCAAACCCATGTACATTCAATGCATATAGATATGGTCGAGATTATAAGAACATAACACCAACACCGACAACTGTTGCATTTGGTTTCACAGAAAATACCGCGACATTTACAAATAAAAAACAATATAAAGACCAATTAAACAATCAACCCGAACCAGGAATACAGTTGGAAGGAATAACATCCCAACAAGCAACGGTTACAAACATAACATGATAAATAGAGGAGTTGATATAAATGGATGAAATGACTAATATGGATTTAAAACCATCCAACGAACCATTACCAGAAATCCTGCAGGAATTTATAAAAAATCGTCCTGATAAGAGACTTGATAATCTATATCACATCAGGGTCGTTGATCTAAATGGTGATACAGTTGAAGAAGCTGTTGGTGCAAACGTAATGACAGATATTGGTCTTGAAGGAATATACAAAGAAGAGTCAGTTTACACAAAACAAACTCTGTATCTTTATCTTGGTGCCGACGGAACACCACCATCTACATCAAGCACAACAATATCAGATCCAATTCGTGAATTGAATAGTCAGGCTGGTAAAAACTCTAGAAGAACGGGTATATGGACTAATGGTACATATTCATATGATCCAACAACAAAGATATGGTCAACGATCGTAACAACACTTCAGTATTATTGGGATTATACCGACGGAGATAATAACTCATATTACATATACGAGCTCGGTTTAGGAAACGGCATTAATAAATTAATGACACACTCATTAATATATGATGAGCATGGAACACAAATACACATCACAAAATCACCAAATACGAGATTATATATAACCGTGTATCTTAAAACATCGGTATCGGTCAAAGACATACCCAGGTTATATGAAGAGGGTAAATTTCTGTATGTAAAACCAACATTGCCCATTCGATTTGGTAACAACGGTAGCTTTTATTTCTGCCCTGTTGTGCGTTGTGAAAATGAAATGTTTTATGGATATAACAGTAATGGTACAGTATTAACAACGTATAGTTTTAATAACGAAGCAACTGGTTCGGAAGGAATCGTTGAACATCAGGATGGTCCTGAACATGATGAAAACACTTGGTTTTGGCAAGACAATTATTACTACACACCAGGTTTCTTAATAACTGATTCAGAAAGGCAGACTTATGTCTATCAAACACCAGTCAGAACATTTAATGGTTCTACATATGCCGCTGGTAATAAAATGGCAATGTTTACACTTGATAAAATGCCAACAGCTGAATTATTGGTATCCGATTATGCATACATAAATGACCTTTCGACATTTATTGATATTTCTTCAACCACGTATTCTGGTGATGAAACGAACAATGTTGATTTAATCAGATTAAATAATAATTTTGGATTAATGACACATCCACGAATTGATGAACCAGAAACATCAACAAGTACAAACATAAAAGGTTGGAAGAGACCATATGGAACATTCCCATGCACTGATTTCGATATAACAAAACTCTCGTTATATAATTATCAAACAAAAAAATTCGACATACCTGTTGATTATTACAACAGCCCAAACAAAGAATATCTCGATATTCAAAACAGAATGTATATATCTTTATACGTGAACTTTGATGGGGTGGATAAAAAAGTATATGCTTTCATTAACATGTATCTGTATGACAAGTCAACAACACCACCAACCCAGCGTGTTATAACAAGTTTTGACAACTCATCAATTACAATATGTGCAACGGATACATATTGGGATACTTCTACGTATGAAAAAATTCCAGATCTGAGTAACGTTCCAGCCAATCTTGGTAGTAAGCGTTATTACATAATAACGTCTGGTACAGTGACACAACTTAAACCAAAATACCATGATTCGAAAACAAACTCAGATCAATTCATAGAAAATCATGATTGTCATTACATTATTCCATCTACTTACAATGATAATCCATTTGAACTGACACATGATTCAAATACATTGTTTCCAAAACACATGCCTAATACACCAAAAACAGAATCATTCAACCCTGGTTCTGATTATGGTGGAACTGGTGGTGAAGGCAGCTGGATGCAATATGAGGACAGAACCGCTGGATGTAAACCAATATTCGATCAAACAGAAGGTTGGTTCCTCACAGACTATATGCTTGTATATCTTAATAAGAATAAGGAATGTACTTATTATGATATGACGCTTGATGACGGCACCGTTGGTTGTCGTGTTCGTAGATATAAGACTGCCAACAGCGATAAGATATTAATGTTTAAGGCATATCATTCAACTGTTGTTTCAACAGGAACATCGCGTAATACAACATATCTCAAAGCTAAAAATGACTTCTCAATATTCACGTTGGTGGACAAAAACACCACACCAACCAGAGAAGATCTATCACTCACAATGTCGTCAACAACAAGTCTGACTACAGCAGGAAATTACCATTCATATTCATGGAGCAACCTGGGATACCTTGTTGCTCAAAGAACGGCTGGTGCTGATGAATTCGTGATTGTTGATGTGTATGGTGATGGAACAAATGCAACACAAACTCTTGTATCAAACGCAAAACATGCTCGAGCTATAATAGATACGGGATATTGTGTTTATATGGATACATTGGAATCCTATGACAAACACTATATATTCAAAATATATGATATGAGCACAAACACAGTTGTTAATCAGTTTGAAATCGCTGACGGCTCATCATATACAATAAATGGTGTATTTGGTTGGCGAGATCATATATATGTATCAAAAACAGTTCAATCCGAGAAGACCATATTCTATTATAACAAAGACACAGGTTCGTCTGAATCTTTTAGTGATAATGCATTGTATTTTTATATAGCAACAGCTATACCGTTCTATTTATCAGACACATTGTCATATGATGATTTTCTAATCATAACAGCTATCACTGGTGGTTATAATTCTCGAATAATATATGATAATGAACCAACAACCGTTATTAGTTTATTCGACACACCAACCATACAAACTAACGTTTCGACAAAATGTACATGGCCTTCGATAAATCTGATGAATGATGGAAAAAGTCTAATACTCGTATTACATAATCCAACATATCTCACATGTGTTGATTTTGGTTATATTCGTGATAAAGAAAACGGTGTAATTCATCATATTCCATACGAACATTACACAATACATACCAATGGTGACAGCCTTGATGGTTGTGTATTCCCTTTCAATGATGGTATAATGATTGAGGTGGGTTCTACACGATATAGAGGTCAGACACACTATGTGTCACCATATTGTGGTCGTTGGTTCTGGTTACCACTTGAGTGTTGTATACCTCTTCATATGGAAGGATATACGAACACCATAAATTCATATAATCAGCCTATCAAATTCGGTATAACAAAGAAACTTGAATGGAAAGCCACAAACCGATATTCAAACATTCCGTCAGAATGATTGGGGGAATGATTTATGGCAAATATATTTCGTTCCAAAGAAGTATACAAAAAAGTCAGTAAACAGGAATCTTCTTATGATCACGACGTATTAATCCCTGTTGGTGAACCATTTAAAGCAAATGCAGAATATGGTATATATGTGGCCGGTGAATATCGGCCACCATATTACACCGATGGATTAACCATATCAAGCATCAGTTCAACCCGTGCAACAGTTGTCGATTACACGTCTAATTATGAATATCCTTTAGCTGATAAAAGTTCATTTGTATATGACTTCGACGTCAGCAGTAGCATATTCAACATTGAACGTTTTGAAAAAATCTATATCGATTTACCACCAGATGAAAGTTCAATTATATATGATTTTGATGTCAGCAGTAGCATATTCGATATTGATCGTTTTGAAAAAGATTACGAATATCCACCTGCCGATGAAGGTGCATTTGTATATGATTTTGATATGTTGATTAATACAGTACACGTTGAACAAGGAAGATGGTTTGATTATTTGGTTAATCAACCAGAACCTGGTATGCAACTAGAAAGCATAACTTCTGATCCAGCAACAGTAACTAATGTATTATAAAGATAATCGGGGGCATATGCCCCCGATCATTCTTTCTTTATTTGATTATATTGATAACTATGTTGTCATCATCCATTACGAACATTTCTGGAACATATCTTTCAAGTTCGGATTTACCCTTGGTATCCTTTAACATATCTTCCAGGCTCTTCCATTTCTGAACGATTGCTTGTGTATTTGCGTCCTTATAGTTACCTCCGGTCTTATTCTTTTCATTAGTGTACCAACCTTTGAACTTCATCCATGCAACATTGTCATGCGCTTCCATTTGCTGGATTACATGTGAGATGTAGATGTTATTATCCATACTGATTGCTTGAACTGGTGTGTGTACACTTGTGATACGATTGAAATATGATCTAACAATCAATCTTAATTCATTGATTGTATTTGTTGCGAGAGATTGATTGTACAACTTTACATCAAATTCCAATTGAATATTGAGATCTGGCCAGAATCTATCAGGATCATCAACGTCAATATCTGATGAATATGAGTGTGGTTTACCATATGTCGCAATGAGTTTGCAATCCAGATAGTTATTACCCTCGAGACGATTGAATATAACTGGTTCGAGAGCTTTGTGAACAGTTGTGAATGATGTGATGAATTCTTCAAAACGATCGGAATTCATTAAGGAATATTCAACAAATGGAACCAGTTGAATAGTGATTCCTTCATGAATATTCACACCCTTGAATGCATCATTCACATTACGAGGATATGCATTGAATGTTTGATAGATTGATTCCCAATCAAGGTCAACATGTTTCAATTCATACCAAATGTTTGCAACCCATGCTTCACCGGGTAAGCCCTTAACCCAATTATCACCTATTGTCTTTCTCCAATACTTGGTTGGTTCCCATGGATCTGGTTGTTCTGTTAAAAGAACATATTCTTCTTCATCCGGATCATAGGAGATTATCGTATCGAAGGTCTCATCGAGTTCATCAAACCAAGCAGGTCTGCCAAATCTACTCATGACAGTATTGTATCTTGTGAAATAACCATCAATGACGGTCTTCATCACACCACATGTTTCGACAAACTTTTGGAATGATGCATCAGCATATTCTACTGGATTGATTATCGTATTGACATCATGAGTCATATTGTATGCATACTCTGTGAGATAATACATATTATATGGATCACTCGCATTATATTGAGATACCGCAAACATGTCATCATACAACTGCTGTTGTTCCGGTGTAGGCATTGATGTGTCACCAAAGTCTACAACAGAACGCATCTCTTTGATTTCCTGAAGCAGATCAACATCATCAAGCATATATTCATCAACGAGACGATATCCTTTATATTCACCATTATCATTTTCGATATCGGAATTACGATTTTCGTCATCAGAACGAATGAGTATTGATATTTTGAGTTGAGGTTGCATTGCATCAATATATACTGATTGTCCATTAACAACCTTCCAACTGCCACCGCCGTCATCAATAGATGCAATAGTGATTCTATTATCAATATCGAGTAATTCACTCAATGGATACATAGTTGTATTATATCGATACGAACCATCAGTTTCAACAACAACAGGTTGCATTTCAACACGACCTGTTTCAGAACCACTACAAATTGTGTGGAGTAAAACTCGCATGTTGTTCTTATTGAGGGGGAGCTGTTCTGAATGAACATAGAACATTGCATCATCCTTTGGTAATGATGCGAAAGGAATCCTGTAATAATCAACAGAACCGGTATCTGCGGAAGGTTTCATATCTGCATACAGAATGATTCCCGAAGAACCGAGATTATGTAAATCAAATTCATATGTTCCAGGTGTTGATGTGTCAGGATTCCATTTATACGGCATATAAATATTTGCCGCATTTGTTATTGTATAGACAACTTGTTTTTCAACATGTTGATCATGTTCATCAATTGTGTCATAGAATACGTTGATGTATGTTGATGCGGCATAACTTCTACCGATCTTTACGAGTTCTTGTTCACCATACTTTGTCAGTTCTGTTTCAACAGCCTCACCAACAACGATTCTTGAAATGGTTCCGTTAGGAGCACCATCCTTCAATCTTAACTCATAATAATTCTGTGTCTGAACACGAGAAAATGTTATGAGATCTGTGTCTGTTGGTGCCGGATAGAGATTTATAGTTGCATCTCCAGAAGCATATACCGGTTCGATTGTTGTGCTATTATCACCCCATATCGAATTAGAACCGTATGTATACATTTTTTCTGCTGCAATGCTTATATCATATTCTTTTATTTCGGGACCTGACATATCTTGTATGCTTAATCCTTGAAGAACCCATGTGTTATCATCATATCGATTCTTACTCTTGACACAGAAATATGTCTTATTGGGGTCAAAAGGAATATACCCTTCATCAAGTGTTAATGGTAATATAGGAATATTTGTTGCATATTCATCAAGAGGCTTCTTAAAGTATGACCACATTATTGGTGTGAACTGTGGAGCTATAGCGGTATATCTTGTGTAATCAACAAGATTGGAACTATGCATCTTATTACTCAAATTCATACCCGGTATGTTTGGAAGAATATGAGTGGTTATATCATAATGGTCATCTTTATATGTACGCTTGATATTTGTGATGAGTGGTGTTGCGTGATATATATAAGATATATCCTCGACATTGTTATCTGTTGATTGCGCTCTATCAGTTCTTTCGATCTTTGTTGCAGTAACATATTGATTTACCCATGGATTGAAATATCCTATTGCAAAAGGATCTTTCTGAATACGTATACCCAGAGGATTGGAGAATACAAATTTATCTGCAATACTTGCGAGAGTTTTCGCAGTTTCTATTGTATGACCATCTGCTTTTGTATATGGAACGACTGTATACAGATTTTTATTCTCATCAGTATCCGTTGTGTATGTCCATATCCATCCTGGAGGAATTATTATTTCATTATTTGATACCGTGTTCTTTGCATTGTTATACAACACATCATACGGTATTTGCGCGTGGAGAGTGTTTGTTCTATAAACATAATCATCATTGGCAGTAAGTGCAATGAATCCACTCCATACACGACCCCATGGATCATCTCTACGTTTAAAGAAGAACGGATACAGAATATTTCTGAAATAGAATGTCTTAAACCATTCATCAATATCATGATCAGTTGATAATACATTTGCTGTGTTATATGCTTCTATGGTTTGACGACGAACTGTTTCTGCAGTTCCGATATCAACACCACCAACACATCCAGAGATAACGAATGCTGCTTTTGTTACATTCGCATTATTGGAATATCTATTAGATGCAGTGATAACCGACGGTTGTTGTTCATTCGTATAACTTGGTGCATTTGCAGAAGCACCATGACACGTGTATATTGTGATCTCGAATGAAGAGTTTGTTTCTGGAATAAAATACTTATTACCATTCAATTGCCACATGAATCTGATTGTTTGTGGATTGTCCATTATGTAGTGAACATATGGATTATTATCCTTAACCGAATCATGTATCGAGAGTATATGATCACGAGGGATATATTGTTCATTACCCGCTGCATCTATATACTTGATGTCAAAACCAGCAATATGATTCAGACATGCAATTACTTTATCTTCATTCGGAATACCATTTGTTGTATTATTAACAACCGTATGAACCTGTCTCTCATATTCATTTGCTTGTATGAGCAGACAAAGCCATGTATCCGTAACACGATATGTGATATAAGTACTTCTGTTTGTAGCACACATATTTGCTTCATCACGATTGATGTACTGAATATTCCATGCTGGTATAGCTGCACCAATATTGGATGTTTCGATATTCTTATATTGAATCAGAATATCATAATCCAACGAGTATACAAATCCTTCGGGAAGATTGAATTTTGTATTCTTATCAAGAATAAATTCATACAAGCCGGTATTTGCATTGTATACTGAATTATTATAGATATCTTCAATCTTTAATTCAAGAAGGAAATTTGTTGATGCTGGTATTGCAAAAGCATAACCAATGTTGAATATTGCAGCTTCTGCATAAATTGAATCAGGTAACACAGCTTTTGTTATGAAGGATTCATTGAAGTAAAAAGATGAAGTGAATCCAAGTTGTTCAGTTATTTGAGAAATGTACTCACTGACCAATGAGAAGAAACCCGAATTGAGAACAGATATTGGTATGTCATGAAAAACCCTAGGAGCTAATTCATCACGCATAAACTGTTTAATCTGACTATCATCCGAGTAGTTATTAAGCAGGACAGTTGTATCAGCCATTTTCAAAACCTCCTATTTTAGATAGTAATATATATGTTATAGAAACCTCGAGGTAAGCTACCTGTACATTAGGTTCCACAAATACACATTATGGTTTGGTCGGGAAAGTTTGATCATTCAATAAATAATAAATAAAATAAAGGAGTTGATTATTCATGATTGATAACGTTCAGCTCAAACAAGAAGAAGCTGTTGGTAATGATGTCGTATTAAACGACATCAATCCAAAAACAAACACGAGATCAATTGATGATTCCTCTACAGGACTTCCGTTATCATATACTCTTGATAGACTCTGGGAAGCTATTAATAATAAGCTTTCAAGATATGTCAACAGTGTTAATGGTAGAACGGGTGCGGTTGTTCTTGATAAGAGTGATGTCGGTTTAGACAAAGTTGACAACGTCTCTTATTCAGAAATAAAGGACTGGGTTATTAATAGAATTCAAGACGAATTCAAATATAAGACCCTTCAACTTTTCAACGAATACAATGAAGTTGACCAGTGGGTTCTTCAGCTTAACAATGATCCGATCTACAGTGGAACGCCTTTCTATTCAGAACATGGTCCTGGTGATGATAGACGAGCATACATTGGTTATATCGAATATTCAAATTCAGTACTTAATATTCACCATAGACCAATAAACACAATCGGTGCATCTGATAATTCTATCATATACAACGAAAATGTCAATGGTAAACATTATTTTGGTACTGGTATGATAGGTGTCAACCTTTGGAGTGGTCAGGATGTGATAAAGATTCACGAAGGCCTTACCAAAGATGATAGTGGTCTTTATATCGACGAAACCAAACTTTCAAAAGATGTTTATTTTTTCAACAGTGTTTACGGTGATGGAACATCCGCAGCCGATAATGCATTAGTTTATTATAATCCATCAACATCAACCAGACCAACCGGTGGACAGGATTTGGTAATAAAAATAAACGGAACTCAGTATGGTGAGAATCTGTATACGTTAAGAACATTCAAATTCGGAGATCTCATATTAACAAATTTCAGTTCAGAAGGTTGTACGGCATCTGAATCAGATAAAAACAGGGGTATCATTCTTAAGGAGGGAATTCTTCCCGAACTCGTTGAAAAGCAACCAGGTTTTGGTATTGTTAAAACTGCACCTGATGAAGATCATCCTAACACACCATACACAATAGATTTCTACACTATAAGACCAAACACAACATCTGGTTTGAAGATCTATAATGATAATGGTGACACTGCTATTGGTATTGATCTTCTTATGGGTGGTGCTATTACAAATGATGGACAAGTACTTGATACCGGAGAGACACCAACAAATATATCTGGTTTGAATACACTTGACCAAAAGAGAATTTATTCCGAGGATGATTCTTCTAGTGAAGGTACTCGTACAATGAGGACAATACTTCCAACTGGTGAGAGTGGTGATCCTTTCGGATCAAACGGAACAAAAGAACTATCCAGAACGGCAACCGGTGTATTCATTTCACCATCATATTCATTAAACGTTATACCGACGAAATGCTTCCCTTCAGAAACAACTCCCGATAAAACAATCAACAATGGTTCCAACCCATTAACAAACTGGCCTCCTAGAAATATTGGAGCTTTGTCAGATTGTTCAATAGGTGTCAACTTGATGAAGGTTGTTGATAATCCGAAGGATCCAAATGAACTAAATTTGTCATACGGTATAAATATGTCAGGTCTCAGAATTGATCGAGACACACCCGGTGTTCTTTCTTCAAAATGGTTGGGTTATACTAGCAATGATCCAGACACGTATGTCAGAGTATACAAGAAACCGTTTGGATGGGATAACTGTTATACGGATTATTATTACATTGACGATGGCTCTTATGTTAAAATAACCGGAGATACAGCACCTGATTTCGACAGCTTCACTGATGGAGTTTTCAAGAGATATCAGGATATAAAACATTCGGGAGGCTTGTCTGTTAATGTTGGTGACTTCCTCAAAATAGGATATCAGAATAATCTCGTTAGACCCAGTTTGGATTATAAAAACAGACAGACTTTCTATGATGATGGTAAAGTAAATCTCAATGTAGACACCAAACTCGGTCTTGGTGAAATAACAACCAATTCTAACGAACTCGGTATCCGCATTGCCGACGGTGATAACAGTTATAGTACATCTAATACAGATGCAACGCTTTCGAGACAGGGTGGTTTGAAATTCGCTTTCAAACCAGAAAACCTGAATATCGGATATCTGGCCGCTAACACAGGTGATAATACATCTGATGCGGGTGGTTTATATGTTAACAACAAAAACATTCTTGGTGTTAAGTTGTATAATACAATAAATGATCCAACCGAGCCATGTTCCGAAGGAAAGATCAACGAACCAAAATCAGCTGATATCTTAAATAGTATCAATGAGAATGACTTGATAGAGCATATTTCGTTGATGGGAAGAAACCCTGATCCAAACTCAAATGTGACACAACCCATAGAGGAACTGTGTTATCATTCTATAGCTGACCTGACTGCTGATTTCCGAAATTGGATAGATTATGATGGAATATCAATAATAACAGATGTCGCTGCAATGGAAGCAAAAGTTCATGCCGGAATGGATGGTAGATGGTATCAGGTATATAACATCGAAGGTGTGAGATATATATGGGATCCCATCGATATAGATGGTGGTGATGATTTTGCTGGTAGAGTTTGGGATAAACAGCCCATTCATAAATCGAAATATGGTTATTTCAAGAGATTATTCCAAATATACAATACTATCGAAGAGTCACCGGTAAACATAACTGATCCAACATTGGTAAGCAATAATGATAAGCGATACATATATGTCATATCTCAACAGCTTGAGACTGGAACACGGCAGATCAAGGATTGTGATCTTCAGATATACACATGGAATGATCCCGTGAAATTGTTGGTTCCCAATATAACCAACGGTATATATGACGAAAACAGCACTCAATTAATAGCGAATCAGCAGGATCAACCATATGCAGAAACAGTATATTCTGCATTATCCACTGCAGTAACTTGCTATTTATATGAACCAGGTGAAACTCCTGCTGGACCAAAATATCAGGTATATTACCCGGGATCCTTGTATGAAAAATCTGTATATGTTGCATCAACAGCATACTATTTCGGTTCTTCAACACCCGGTGGAAACATACCCGGTGAACGTGGTGAATATGTTGATGGCATTTTCTATAGAGGAAGTGGACAGACAAATCCCGTTACTCCTCAAAAAGGATACGTATATACGGATATAGATTTGTCAACATCTGTTGTCAAAGACTATTATTACTATGACTTCGATCTTAGAAAATACGTTAAGATTGATAGACATACACTGCTCACAGAAAAACCCGTTGATTTCGATACACATCCTGAGAATTACTACAAGCTTGGAAGCGATGGAGTTTGGATTCCTGGTACTTCTGGTGCTGTATGGGCTGCCAATACATGGTACTCGTTTGATGATACACAGGTCGTTCTCAATAATAATGATAACACAAAGATTCTGTTTGCAAAGAAAATAGATCCAAATGCATTGGGTAGTAAAACATCATATCGTCCATGCAATATTCCAAACAGAGCAAGCGATCCATATGGTAATTACTATATGGCATATGAGTATAGGGGTAATCTTCCGAATGCGTCAAATAATGCTTCACCTGGTATTCAGGACGGATACATGTATAGGCCAATAATGCCTCGTAAAGTGGGTATATTTATAACCACCGATATCATGGCTCGTCTTGACATGAATAAAGATGGCAATATTGATATGAAAGATCAATCTGCTTATTTATATTACACATCACATCGTGACACTTTTGATGTTGGTAGTCCAGCTAACCAGCGTACATGGTGGATGAACTTCTGTACAACACCAAAAGAAGAAGGTGGTCTCGGATTTAAAAACATATATGATGGTCCTACGCCACCATACGGTGAATGGGTTCTCCAGTATAAAGATGAAAATGCAAGAACAGGACTTAAAATTGGATATAACCAACACAGAGGTCTTACTTCTAATGCCAATTCATACATATACATGGAATCCGAAAAAGATCATTCTGGTTTTGATGAGCATCTTTCAATAAAGATAGCAGATAGTTCTGCCGGAATATATGACTTCGATACATCAACAAATGGTGGTCTTCGTTTCACAACCGATGGCTTCCTGGCTATTCGTATAAATGATCAAAACAAATATGACGCGTCAATTTCATCCAAACGAGGTAGAGCATATCGTGGTGATCGTATATCAGAATCAATAACCGCGGGAACAAGAGGTCTCCGTATATATGACGGAAACATACTCGGTGTTCAATTATCACCAGACGGTTCAATGGATAATGGAACTCTCATGATAGATGCTTCAGGTTGTTTGAAGATATCTGATGCTTATACAGCACATGGTGGTGTTGCTGTCGAAAAGTTCATAATGACGGATGGTACAAATCGAGTTGAATACAACGGTAATGAAGAAGTGACATTGAATATTGGTCCGGGTCTCAAACTCGTTCCTTGAATGGAGTGATTATATGGAATTAAGAGTTAATTATGATGAAAATGTAATCACACATGATAACAATGCATTGAAAGTTAAACTGAAAACGGGCGCATCTCAGCATGCGTCCGTTCATCTTGATGGACTTTATGTGGAATCAAAAACAACCGGTACAGGTAGTGTTTATCCCGATGGCTATAGATCACCAAACGGTTTGGCTGTCGGTATAACAAGTCCTGATGATGGTTCACCATGTTCAAAACGTGTTGTTGCACCGAGTATAACACATCGAATATTCACATGTACACAAGCAGATGGATCTGATATAAATCTTCGTGGAGGATTGGATATCATATATCCAGGTGATATGTATCGTGTCATTGTAGGTCCGGATTATCATTATTATCTCATAATACAAACAAATGGTTCGACTGTTTTGACACGTACACCAAATCCTGTGGCTGTTATACCAATAACAAAAACTGACACAAATTAACGAAAGGAGTGTTTACATGCCACAAATACAATTGTTTGTTGATGAACAAACTATAAAAATCAATAACAATGGTAAAGCAGAACTCAAACTATCGACTGATGCTGATAATGGTTTATCATTTGATGAAAACGGTAAACTCATTGCCACTAAAAGTGCTGGTGGTGGTAGTTCTGATGGAAATACTCCCGGTAATGCAATCGGTCCAATTGACGCAACCAGTAGTCAAAAATTACCAATATTGGGTTATAATTCATCAGTATCCCGTCATAAAAAATATCCGGGGTCTGATCCATGGATCAAAAATAATGATGGTCCTGTTATGACTAAATTTGAGAATGGTGACTTATCACAAGATTGTGTTGCTTCTTATATGATCGCATATACAGGAGGTGGGACATAATGCAACTCGTACCAAATGTTGGTAATGGTTTAAAGATCGATGAAAATGGTGCTGTTACTATCGATTATGATGAAACATATATTCATTCCGATCCAGAAGGTTTATATGTTGATGATTTGAATGTTGGTGATGGTACAATACCCGATGGTTGGACAATTCTTCCCGGAAATCCAGCAAGTAATATTGATACCAATACTCTTGCAATATCATTTATTTTTTCTTTCGGTCTTTATAAACCAGCTAGTAGAAGTTCCTCAGGTATAACATACACTTCAACAATCAGAACGGCTTCAGATATAATCGACGAGATGAATGCACCAATCATAATAAATTCATCAAACTATACAAGTTATCATCCAAAGCAAGGAGAAATGATTCAATTGATAACCAACCCAACATCACGTCGAGTAATCGATAGACAAGGTGTTGTTAATGGTACATCAGTTGAAACAGGAAACCGTTCAAGCAATGGAACACAAGAAACGAAAGTAGTATTTTGTGTGGCTAGTATTGTATATTATGTTAATACGTATAAGGTGGACACAATTGATTTATTGTGTATTTATTCATCTATACCCGAGTTTGTTGTTGGTAACCATTACACCGGAACTCATACAGATTCATATTAAGGGAGGTCATTAAATTGAATATCTCAAATGGTATAAACTTAACGGGTGAAGTTACAATATCCCGTGAAAACATTCTTACTGGTGAAAAGGAAGAATGTTTTAGAACACACAATACAATCACTATATCTGGTTCTCAGTGGATACTGATGAAGATGTTTGGTCTTCATCTTGATTCTATTCATGATCCCAGTATTCCTTATGAGGATATTGGTCAGGACACATCTGTTGTAATCCCTGATCTGAATGATGATAATCAACTCAAGATTGGTAGAGATCCTAAGGGTGATCCTTCTGTAGAACCATTTAATGGATATACACCAATTACTGATGAAATACCGTCCGAGCATTTCATCAGAGGATTCCTTGTTGGTAATGGTGGTTCTGGTGAAGACGCTATCTCAACTAAGAACACAGATTACTCATTCATCAAACTCAGAAACCCAATACCTTTCCAGCAGACAACTTCTGATCAGGGTCTTGACCCAAGTATATCCGATAAATATCTCGGTATATATCGTCAGCCAGGCGGTTCTGATAAATCCTACTATATCAAGAAATTTGATGGTAAGGCACATATCTACCACAACTGGTGGAGAGATGGTCAACGTTGGGACTATATAGATCCTGTTACTCAGGATGATCTTGGTCCTGGTGCTAAGAACACTCCCAAAACAAATCGTATAGAAACATACGCACAGGTTGACATGTCAATCGATGCAAAGAATGATGACTGTATTGGTTATTTTAAACATGCTGGAAATAACCAGGATGCTGCTATAAACGAACTCGGTCTTGTTGCATTCGACACTGTTCCTGGTGCTCGTTCGATAATCGATATGCTTTATCAGTACAAGATAAAGAGACTCATCACTCTCATCTATGATAATGATCGTGCTGCAACTGCTGATGATGAGGTTAAAGCACTTGCTTCTGAGATCGTTACAGTGATGACAGAGCAACTCGGTACTACTATCGAGCAGGCAAACATAGCTGCATTCTTGTCAATAGTATCTGATATATCGACCGCTTCGACAATTGACTATTCTGAATATCAGGAGCAATTGAGTGCTGTTGACGAAAACCAGCAACCACTCAACATAGGTGTTCAAGCATTCTATAATCAGAATCAAACTTTCCAGTATACAACGGATCATTTCCTTGAGTATATGTCTTCATCTGAATTTGCATCATTGTCAACAGATGAAGCACAACGTATCAAGATGATAACTTACTATACATTCAACTCAATACCTCTTCAGGAAAACTGGAGAATACTCATAAGCTACAGAATCTATGCGAATTAAAACGTGAGGTAATGGATATGTTCAGTACAGATTTTAAAGTTTATCAGAAAGATAATAAATCTGGTATGTTGATACTGCTCGGATTTCATACAGATTTCCTATATGGAATACTTAAGTCCGATTATTATAAAACTGAATATTCTATCAAAATAGATGGAGTCCTTTTGGAAGATCTTGTAAACGTCGATTGTTTAATGAATGATTCCGGTAATCCAATGTATATCGAAACGAAAACACACGTCGATCTGGTTGCTCGTAATCATTCAAATTCCGGTAGTATTGCTGAGATAACTTTGAAAATCGAATGGACACCATCTGACGCAAAACGACCACACGTCATTGAATTCACTGATCTTTGGGAATTGGGTCCTGGTGATTACTGGGACCCCAAAGATCGTGGACGCAAAAGATTCATGACCGATGAGTATCAAGAATTATTAACGCCGGGAGTGAAATAATATGAATGATACAAAAACAATATTCATGGAATCGATGTTGGATAGTATTGATTCTATATCCGAACAACAGCACGATGCAGCGTTCGATGTAACTATCGCATTATGTGAGCAATACATTAAGTATCTCGACATATGCGAAAATAGCAATAATCCTGATGCAATTATTCAAGAAGGCAAAATTCTTGATGTAGCAACCGGCAAGGGTAATAAGGATGAATCTATCATAACAAAGATAGTTAAATTCATACCCAGATTATTGGGTGCAATTATAAAACAAATAAAGAGTATTTTTAGTAAAGATAAAAATAAAGGCAACGGTTTCATCGATGTTTCAAATATATTAACTGATGCCGAAATTGATGACATTCGGAAAAGGCGACAATCTAGTCCACTGTATAAAGCAATCATCGCCGCTGGTTGTGTTGCTGTTGGTGCGGCCGGTACTGGTCTTGTATTCAGAATAGTTGATTATACAGAAGCTGTTGAGTTTAGGGATGATGTATCGTTTTCTATAGCTGAGGATCTTTCATCAATACGAATAACATTTCCGTTCTACAAAATAGATGGAATAATGAAGTTTAACAAGGAATTTTCAAAACTCAATGCCAATTCATCAGATCTTGTTAAATTTCTTCCATTATTCAAATACACAGTAACTAATCAAGCACGTGTTTCTGAAAAGGAATTTACGGTTGATACATGGAATGATTATTACGAAAATACAATAACCAGAGAATTTTATCAATTTTCAGATAATATTGAAAAATTAAAGAATGATGTTGACCGTGCATTTTCAGACAAAGAACTCAATCCAAAAATCGAGATACCAGAAAACGAGTTGAATAAGCTTTTAAAACATATTGAGACTTTTACGAAAAAACTTCCAAAAGATCTTGAACTGATAACAAAGTTTAATGATAAACTCATTAAGGTATACAATATACTTGCAAAACCCGGTGAACACTCAAGTCTGAAAGTCAAGAAGGCGTCGAAGTTCACATTCAAGCCAGTCATGGATGAAAAAGAAGCAATTAATATTTACAATATCGACAACCATTACCTGATTGAAGCCATAAGGGAGTTTAATGCATTCGTCAAAGATCTGTTGGGAGGGGACAAATCGGATCCAAATAACAGACTGGGAATAAATGTAGACTATTTTAAAAATAGAATATCAGCGTCGCTTAATCAATTGGATGTAAATGGTGCTGCACAAACAAATCAGCATTATAAAAATGGATGTGAACTGATAAGCAAACAGTTCAATAGTTCAATCGATTTTCGATTTGCGGCTAATGGTGGAATGACATTACCGGATAATGCACAAAAAGGACTCGAAAATGTCTCATTCTCAAAAACAAAAGGCTTTGATTTACACGGTGCAAAATTGATAGTTTTCAATGATCCGAATTATGTGTTCTCGCAAGTTAAAGACGAAGTTTTTGGTCAAATGCTGTGTAGTATTATTTGTCATGAGATATTCCATAATATAGCAAAGCTATCAACACTGTACAAACACGATGTCATCAATGCCTTGAAATATGTGTTTAATAAAAAATACACAGCAAAAAGTACCAATGAATTAGCAACAGATATACTTACAACTTTTAAAAACAAGCTTGGTATAAACAACGCAGATGATCAGAAAACTATGAAGCGTTTGTGTTATGTAATAAACAACTGCAATAATGATGCCAAAATATCAAGTTTCAACGAAAAAATGAAAACTAATTCAGATGATTCTATGTTGATGGATGTTGATAACGACACATCAAATAATGTCAATGTTTTTGTCACAAAATTGGCTACTTTCACAGCCAGTACTACAGCAACATTGTTAATGATGGCAGTCACAACTATCCTCCTTGGATATGTTGGTAGTGTTGCTGGTGGTATCACCGCATTCATTGCTCTATTGATCATGGTACGTGGTTACAATTCAGCCGTGATGGAAAAGACTAATGAAGAAACAATGTGTGATATGTGTGCAGCAATGTATAAATTGCCATTATATCTGACCGATGTATCCGACCTCAAAAAGAATAAGGGTAAGCGTGATACTGCTTCACATGGTAGATATGATGTTCACTCTGCATCATTTGACAGACAAACGGTTTCCCTCGGTCTCGCTAAAGAGATGCTCAACTCTGGTGAAAAACTTGAACCAGAAGTTCGAGATTATTTGGAATTCATTGTCAATAAGAATGAAGGAAACCAGCATGCCGAAAGGAAGTTCACAAAACAACAGATGAAGAAATCAGCACCAGCTTTCACTGAGAACATAAACAGAGCTGTTACAAACTTCATCAAATCACATAACATACCACTTGATGACTAAGAGGTGTTAGTCTATGAATGATATTCTAAAATATATCGATAATATACAGGCCACGGAAAATGATTCCGTGGTCGGTGTATATGATGCTTTGATTTCACAATATGACAAAGCACAAACAATTCTTGAATATTCTGATGATGTTGATCTATCATCATTTGATCTTTTCCAAGAAGGTAAAGTAGGTGATAAGATCAAAGAATATGAGAAGAAAGATAAATCAAAGGTATCAAAGATTCTTCTTTATATACCAAGAGCAATAGCTGCAATGTTTTCTGTTCTATTTTCTTCAGCATCTGATTCCAAGATAGCTAAAGAAATACCTCGTATCAAAATCGAGAAGCCAAAACAGGAATCATTTCTTCAGAAAATCCGTAAGTCCAAAACAATTAAAATTGTTAAAGGTATTTCAACAGCGGCAACCGTTGGTACTGTTGGTTATACTATTATCAAGACAACAAAGGATTCAATGAAACAAGCTAATGATGCAGCTGGTGTACAACAAGCTCTTACACAAATATCTGCTAAACGTACAGAAATCATGAAGCTACAACCCCAGTATGCAATAGGTTTTGACGAGGCGGGTGTTCTTAATATAGCATCAACAATAAATCTCGAAAAGGGTGCTGACTTCAATGCATTATATCTCGCAGCACAAACTGCGGCTATCACAAGAGCTGTTCAAAAGATAAAGGATGTTAAATCAACATCTGATGTATTTATGGAATTGAATCGTTTGCAACTCGAGATATATGCAAATATGACTCCATATGAAATGATGTGTGATCAAGAGCTGCTTGATAATCCTCAATGGATGCCAATCGATAAGTTCTATAAGAAACTGAACACTATCTATCAAACATTCAAGAGAACTAATGTGTCAGAAAGCAGCACTCAACGTGTTCTTGTTACGGAGCTTCAGGAGTTGTATAACAATATTCCTTTTGATAAAATTTCAAAAGGAATAATAAACAAGAAGACAAATGACAAAATTGCAAAAGAACAACTGGGAGCTCAGAAAGATGATAAATCAATCGAAAAGATTGATGCGGTTTTCAAAGAGACTGTTGATTCTTTGACGCATATAATCACACATGATCTCAATTTTGTTTCTGGTGAAGCAATTAACATGCTCAGACAAATTTCTGATATCATGAAAGATGCGTCTAACATGAATGAACAACAACAAGAAACTCCAAAAGAAGAAACTCCAAAAGAAGGAGATAAATAATGGACACAAATGAAAAGAATGTGAATGAGATGCTGAAGGATGTTAATAATAGCATCCAGGTAAAAGTATCAAGCATTCTGGGTTTCATGTCTGATGTTAAATGGCATAAGATATCATTTGTAATACCAATGGTACCAGTGCCATCACATCGTCCTCGTCTTTGTGGTTACCGGGTCTATGTACCCGGTGCCGCGAAGAATCAATCATTCTTCAATAAACATGTTTTACCCGGATTGCATGGTTTGTTTATAACCACTCCTTGTAAAATAAAGGCTGATATATATTGTCAGACTCCTCGTTCATTTACCAAGACACAACAAATTCTCGCCGAAATGAAGGTACTTCGTCCCTGGGGTAATACCGGTGATGTTGACAACTACGCCAAGGCGATTTATGATATGATGCAGCCGAATGAGAAACGTGGTCACGTTGGTATCATGAGTAACGACTGCTTGATAATTGAATCCTGTGAGAGAAAGTTTTATTCCCGTACTCCGAGATACGAGATAACAATAACCTATATGGATTCTATTCCTAATTCCATCGCAAAGATATTGCGACTCGAATAAAAAATATTACAAGGAGGAAAACGATCATGGCAAAAAATAAGACAGATGTCCTCGACAGATTTGCCAGTGCTGGTAATGAAGCAGTTGGTTTGATAAACCGTGTCGATGACGCTACTGCGAAATTCCAACCTGGTATGCGTCGAGGCTCTATAGTAAAAGCCGCTCAGGGTAACGTATTCGAATTCCCTGTATTTATTTCAAATAGCATTCCTCTGGATTATGCAACTGCTACAACATCTCTTCTTGAACAGATATATGCTGCATATCTCCAGATGGCTGTATCAATAAACCCCGTTGTCAGTGCTGACTCCGTGAAGAACGGTCTCCAGTTTGCTGACCTGAAAACCAACACAAACAAGTATCTTGAATATACTGATACAACATATCAGCATGAAGCATGCCACAATGTCATCCAGGAAGATGGTGTTCAGTATGAATTCAATATGCTTTCAATTGAAGATACTGATGCTCGTCTTATCAATGAAGCTGTTGACCATCAACCACTTTCTGAATTCGATCACTTCTTCCAGGAGGCACCAGGTGATTACGAACCAACATATCCTCTTCCGGCAGTAGATGAAAATGGTGACCTTATTACACCGATACAGTATGCCGGATATGGTTCACTTGACGAAGTTAGAGCCAGATTACAGGGTAGACGTGCCGACTTTGGAAATGGTCCCGAAGATGCTCTGTCGGGTTATTTCAATTGGCTTCATCAAAATCATATACAAGTTGGTCATTTAAATAGACAGAATTCAACGCCGATGCAAAATATCAATACTGGATTACAAAATGGCCTGAACACATATAACAGCGTCATTGGTGCTGCAAATGATACAGCACGAGCAGTAACAAACATCGCCACACTTCCCGATCAGATCAAACAAGCCAAGTACAAAACTAAGATCGATAAAGACAAGGTCGAACATCTCGATGAAGATAGATTGATCAAGAAACAGGATGTTCTCAACAAAATAAAGACATCCGATATTACGTATATCGATGACAACAAGTGTCAGAAGCTTAACACTATGAAGCCACTCCTTATGAGTGTTACACTCAATATGCTCAATAAGGATGATTCACTTCAGCCTATCAACTACATCATTGGTGTTAAGACACATTCTCGTGTTGTTCCTGCATCAATACTTCCTGAGGTTGCTAAGTATCCTCTTAAGGAAATGGATAAACTTTCCAGAAAGGTTAAATGGCGTGCTGGAGAACTTAAGTTCCTGAAGGATCTTGTGTTCCGTATAGATGAGAAAAAGCAGACTGCTGCAGACTCTCGTGATCCTAACAGAAAATGGTATCGTCGTCTTTATGAGCTTGCTCATATGAAGGGTGATGCTCCATCAGCTGCTGTTGTTCAGGGTAAGTCTCTCTTCGGTGCATTCATTCGTGATAAGCAGGGTAAGAGTAAGATGATGCATGGTATGATTCCTAATGCTTCAATAATCATGTCGCAACAGGATGTTGATAATATCAAACATCAGACAGAAATCGATCTTCTCAAAGCATCTGAAGCAAAGAAGTTCTGTGGTGAACTGTTCCTCATTTCACTCATAATCATTGACACCGATGCTCAGTCTATCAAGATAATGCTTCCTGACATGAATAACGATTATGATGTTCATTCTCTCGCATCTGTTGAAAAGCAGCTTGCGACACTTGATACAGCCGGAACAAAGACTCGTGACATGTTCAAGATGCTTGGTTAATGGAGGTGAAACAAAATGATTTTCAAGAAGAAAAATGAATCAATGTCGGTTGATAAAGTTTATGTTGATAATATCCTCAGTGAACTCGAAGACATATACAACAATAAGTCTTCTGATGAATACAAATGTAAGGGTGACATAACCAAGTCTCCTAATTACGAAAATATCGATTATAATATCGCAAAGCTTTCTTCAATCAAAGGATTCCCCGAAAAGGATATAACGGTTCTCAAGACAACTTTCAATACACTCCATCGTCCGATATTCCACAAAATGGTAGTAAGTTATCTTGAAAAGCCGGATGAAAAAAACATCATCTTCACTACGGCTTTCACTGTAGGTTACAGACTTCTCGTTGGTGAATTATCCCGTATAGTAGCTTCAACCGAAGCAACTGATCATGGTCTTGTTTATAAACCGGGTAAAGTTGAAAGGTCGAACATGGTTGCATTCATGAAGAAGTATAATAGCGACCTTGATAAGAAGCTTGATGATGCTATTAAGCGTGCTCATATCGAACTGAAGAAGACCGTTCAAGAGTCTGCAACACTTGAAGCAATCGGTGCTGGTGCTGGTGCAGTTGTTGGTGTAATCGAGAGTGTTTTTGGATTCATCAATAACATATTCAAGTCTGCAGCATCTCTCAATCCTATATCTCTCATAAGTGCCGTATTGTCAAGATCATATGACAAGAAGGTTGAAAAGTATGAGAAGATATGTAAGGAATATGAAGCTGCTCAGAAGGCTTATGATGAATACAAGAAGATTCCTGTAACACAGCGTAAGCAGCGTATCGAACATAAGTACACTAAGATGATCGAGAAGTACAATATTAAGATGGGTAATCTTAAAGCACAAATCGATCATTATGATCTCAGAGCTATGAATGATGCAAAGGATGCTGGTAATAAGAAAGCTGACACATCAAAGGCTCTGGAGAAAAAAAGCGATGACAAGCTTCCAAAGTCTTCATCCACGGTTGATACAACCAACTCTAAGGATGATGGCAAAGATGATGATGATATGGACTTTTAAACAAAAAAGAATCAGCCGGGGCGTAATGCCCCGGCGTCATCTTTTGGAGTTGAATTGTAGATGGCTCAGGTTGTGGGTACCTCCTCAAGTACCTCAGGGTTGGTTACCTTAGCAGCCTTTGCTGCCTGCTCGGCAAGCTGCTTCTGATATCGCTTCTCCGCTCTTCTTGCTCTTATAGAGCGAACGGAGCGATCGCAGATCAATGCAGCGATACAGCCTGTAAATGAACCAACCGCTACTGCAGCGACCTCATGCTTTTTCTCGAACTTCTGAATCTTCTTGTCAAATTTCTTAAAAACGTTCTTCTTTGCCATTGTTATTCCTCCTTCAGAATATGGCGTGGTTTATAGTCATTAAGAGAGGTGAATATAACATATTCTTTTCTCCTCTTCTCGTATTAATAATATATATATCAAGAACGTAAATAATAGGTATTTCGAGTATACCTCTTCGGTAACATAGAAAAATTTCGGTATATATACATAATTTTGATGAAGGAGGTGATGTATTATGAATATCATTGACTTGTTACCAACGTTATCTTATACATGTTTATATTTTTATAAGCAATATCACAAAAGAATATATCAAGAAGATATAACAATTCCTGATGTGATATTTAATGAAGTCAAATCATCAATATATAATAAATACATGAATGTCAGGGAATCAATAAAGAAATGGTATGAGGATAATGAATTACTTGATACCGGTCCCGAAGAGGTATGTGATATTCAAGTATGTCCACATCCTTTTGGTGTAATATATTTATTGGAAGAGCATGTACCATCATTTGATGATGTTGAAGAAGTAATTGATGCATATTTCCGAGTACACGAGAATTACTTCATAACAACACAACCTATAAATATCCTGAGTATCGGATATAATCCTCTGGAGAATTCAGTAAACTTTGATCTCCGATGGGTAAAAGACATAATTAATCTATATAAGTATTAATTTTGATTTCAAAGAAGAGAAGGTAACAAAACGAGAAAGGAGGTAAGATGATATGGGAGAATCATATTCAATCATAATCCTCGATAGCCAAGGAAAACAGATCGGTGAATTACCAACTGCAACACAGACAGAAATATTGCAGTACATAAATAAAGGATTCACCGTAGTCAATCGTATGAATAATGAAGTGATAACTCAAGAAAGTATGGTTGACACACTGGGTGTTTCAGATGGATGTATTTGTCTTGGATAAATTATTCTTTTTGAAACACATATTATTATGATGACAATGGGTATGAGAATATCCATTAGTTAATATCCAAAAGGAGGAATTTTCAATGGCAACCAATAAGGTATTTTCATTTGCTGCACTCGCTGCATATGGAAACTCGACAGCAACACCCGCATCTAACTTCCAGCATGCATTCGTTCAGGATGCTAAGAAGTTCTATGCAAAGGCAGGTTATCCGAGCAAGGATGAGATCGGCATTCTCGATGAGATGCAGCCTGATGTAACAAACACAGTATCTGCAATTCCTGAGTTCGTCGGCGGCTTCATGCACGACGAGCAGAGAGCTTTCGACATCCCTGCTGCTGATGACAAGACAACAGCTGCTACAATTCAGGTAGTACATGTTCCTGAAAAGGTAACAGAGGGTATCATCACAATCGATGGTCCCAACAAGGGTCAGAAGTATAAGTCTGTAACCAAGGCTCATGATGAGCTCAAGGTTAAGAACCGCAGAGGACCCTTCAAGAAGTAATCAACACAACGGCCCCCATATGGGGGCCACACCTTATTATTATTTATTAACGGAGGAAAAGAAAATGGATGAAATGATCTATAATCTGATGGAAGAAGTTAAAGTAAAGGAGGAACTTGCAGGTGAAAATGGTTTCATGAGAAACACCTGCAGCAGACTGCCAAGTGATCCTATCACAGGTAATACCTATAAGGCATGCTATTATCCGATGGGTGGTGTAAACCCAACATCTGATGAGTATGTTTTCCCAAGAGGCACCAGGGAATCTATCATGCAGAAGTGTACTGCTGAGGAATATTATATCCTTCAGCACACAAGCTATGCATCAAACAAGAAAGCCATCAAGAAGTTCGTAAACATACTTCAGAGACTCCTTGATGATGGTGAGTTTGATGAAGCACCCGTAAACATGCCTTGGGGTGTACAACCCGCTTTCCCGACGGCAACAAACACAAATACAACATCTGGTGAAACAGATGAGAAGAAAGAAGACGAGGAGGAAATATTATGAGTGAAATTACAAAAGAATCACTCGACCAGATCTTCGAAGGTACAGGAAAGAAACTCGATGGATATAACACCGATGATGTCATCAATCGAGCTGTCAATGGTGTTGATTCATTCAGTGCTGCTGGTGATGATAGAATAACACCTGTCAAGGAATCTCCTTCTCTTGGAGGATATCCCGAAGACTTCATAGACAAAATGTTGAATCATCGTAAAACTCCCACACAAAGACGGGTAAATTTGGATGCAAACAATAACCCATTCTTTGGTTGGGGAAATCCGATTACTGCCGGATTACCGACGACAAATCCTGGATTCATTCCTAATCCCCAAATAGTAGATCCAGTTATCAATAAGATTAAAGAGATACTTACTGTCAAGGAGTTTGAAATACTGATGTGCACAAACTATAGATCATCTGTTGTTCAGATAAGACAGTATTGTGATATCATCGATAAACTCTTAGAGAACCAGGTATTTGAGGGCGACTATCATGTATGATAACAATCAGGAAATACTTGATGAGGTTCATAACATCAACCTCAACCTCATGGAACTGAATAAGACACTAAATAAATTGGTTGATGTAATCAATAAATCATATGAGAATAAACGTCCCAGCAACGGTTTGGTTGCTTCATTAACCACACCTGATGAATTAATACCCGAAGGAGTTATATCATCAATGAAATAAAGATTATACGAGGGGCATTATGCCCCTCGTATTCTTTTTTATCCTTTTGCGAGTCTTTGAATTTGTGCAGGAATAGGTTTATTCTGGAATAAGTTTGTATCAGTTGCATCATTTGAAGGTGATGGTTTCTTTGGTTTCTCATCAGAAACTTTTTCAATGAGTTCTTCTAACAATTCTTCGACACGTTGTGCACGTACGTTGAATGTCATCTTACCCATCTTATCAAGTATATCATCAAGCTTCTTTGTATCCGATTTAATATCGTATTTGTTAATAATGGTTGACATGCCATTATTATTCAAATTACTATACAAATCATCAAACAATGATTGATCAACCGGTGGTAATTCATCATCGCCACCACCAACATATCTGAGGATTCTTTTCAAACCATCAGCACCACTATGTGTTGCATGTAATTTTGAAGCCCAATTGGGATCACCACTCAGATACGCTTTACCAGCAGCAGCTGAATTTTGTATACCTTTACCAGGAGAAACGTTACCGAGACCGGAACCACCGTCAAAACCTCTATTACTCCATGAACCACTGTCTGGTCCGCTCATGTATATACTCATGTGTTCATCAGATGTTATGATATCTCCGGGTTTTAATCTACCATGTGCGTATGGAAGGATTTCCCAATCATCAGAAACGGTACCATTTTTTGTTACTAAATCCTGAGTATTTCTGTTTGAGAGATCCCATGTTCTAATACCAGTATTATCACCAGCATTGAAACCATATCCCATAGCTTGAACAGCGGCAGAAACAAGACCAGAACAGTCTTGTCTAAAATGTGGTAATACAGTACCATCTCGCAATGTTGTTTTACCAACATCGCCAAATGAATAAACACCACCGTTATTATTGACGGCGGCTTCAAAGACCATTGCTGCCTTATCAATAAGGGATCCACCGGTTGTTGTTGATGGTAATGGTCTACCGTTGTACTTATCATAGAAACCTCTAGCAGAAGTACGACGTGCTGAAATCTGACTACCATTCAACCAGGATGCTCCCGGATTTGTACCAGAACAACCTGCCTCGAATTGGGTCATCCATGCATCAGCTGCGAATACAGGATCATTGGTGTTCTTTAACAGATCAAACAACGAACCATATCCAGACTTTTCTTCACCGATATAGTCAAGCTGTGTTTTGAGGTCATACCATTCTTTACCCTTACCCTTAGCATAATTAATGAGTCCTCTGGTTCTACCACCAGTCCATTGAGCCATACCAACACCAGGCAGATACTCTCCTTCGGAATTATATCCAGCACGACTGATAGAAACATTGCTCCTTGCATACATTGGGAACAACTCGTTTACTGTATATTTATTAAGATCTGCTGGAGTCTTATAACTCATAGCCTCATCATCACGATCATTGGTATAGATACCTTCAAGAGTTGCAGCATGGTTACGACCCTCATTCTGCATTACACCCATTACACCAGCAGCACCAGCATCACTCATACCGTAATGTGTTCTGAGATAGTCAAATATTTGTTCTTCCTCAGTACCAGACGAGAGACTATCATTACCATATGAACTTGTGTTTGAAGCACTGATAAGATCTTTAATGGTACCCAATGCTTTTTTGTATATGCTGTCTTCAGCCTCAGGATCTTCCAAACTATCATAAATATTTGTCTGGTTTTCCATGTATCCACTATTACGCTTATTAATACGATTGATAGCACTGTTTTCTCCACTTTCAGCATCAAGCTCAACAAACAATTGTTTCGCTTCTGGTGATGAAAGAAGAGCTCTCATTCTGGTATCGTATTCTTCATCAGTTTCACCGTCACGTTTGGGGTTCTGTTTTGATAATTCTGCAATTACCTTGTCTTCAAGAGCTTTATATTCATCATCAGCAAGAGATCCCTTTATCTGTATATACTTCTTATTTGCGTCTTGTTCATCTTGTGCTTTCTTTATATATGATGATGAATCATCGACAAACATTCCAGTCAGTTTATTAGTGAGCTCTTTGAGCTTTTCAAACGCTCTTGTTGTCTGACGATCAAAACCGTAATCGTTGTCATCATCACCAGCACCATACAATCCGAGTTTGGCGTTCAATGCAAGATTGGAAGCAGACTGACGTTCAATACGACCAGTCATCGGATTAGCTACATAAGCACCACCGTTAGCATCAGTACCAACCACATTCACATAGTGATTATTACCCATCTTAGTACCAAAACCAGCGCCACTTCCGAGTATTGTAATTGGGTTAGTTGGTGATGCTTTCTTGAGTGAGCTAGGTGTAACTCCACCCATTTTAAGAGGCATTCCGAGCATACCACTGGTTCTTATCATATCACCGGTTTGTGTTCCGCGAGCCGGATTATATGCACCAGCACCAAGCATTGTTGATGCAAGTGTTGCTGGATTCATGTTACCACCATTTCTGCGATTATATGCATCAGCCAATACAACAGGACCACATCCTCGTTCAGACATATTCATGTATGAACCATATGTATGCTGATTCATTGTATTACCAGATCCATACATATACGAATAGTTGTATGTTGTTGTATTAACATCACCAGCACCGAGTTCGTGAGACATGTTGACTTCGTTTGTATCAGCGACATCTGTTTTCTTGTCATCAGTCTTATATTTGTCATAATCGTAATTTCCAGTAAACATTTGTCCCAATACTTCGCCAATGCCAGTCAATCCAGTCGTTTCATGTTCTGAACCCGTTTTCATCATTTCTTTTGCATGTGTTGCTGTAGTCATCGACTTCTCAACAATTGAAGAACCTTTATCTATTAAACTATCTGCTAGGTCCTCACCAAATGAACCAGGTATCGCTTTGATAACTGTACCTACGGCGGATAATATGAGACCCAATGTCAGACCAGCGCCTGCAAGTGAGTTCATTATCATTCCTAACCAAAATTCAACAGAACCGATTAGCACTTCAAGAGTATATGCGGTCATTTCGATATATGGTAATGATGCTTTAAGAGCTACTAATACAGGAACAAGAAGATCCTTGAACATCGGTCGCAATACCTCATCCAACATCTCTTCAAGTACGGGTTGAATAACATCGATTAAGCATGGTTTGATTATTTCAACCATCAGTTCAAGTGTGTCATTTATAGCAACCATCATCTCTTCGAGCATTTCTGTTACTACATCAGCAACAGGCTCTATTGCATCTTTGATATCTTCAAATGCATCATTAAGAGGCTTAACACCATCAACGAGTATATCATTGACAACCTTCTTGATTGCTTTAAATGATTCCATCGCAAGTGCCGTAGTGATTACCGCACCAACTATACCCTTCAAGAAGTTTATAATACCTCCGAGATATTTACCAATGTTTTCAATAACACCGAGGACTCGTTCTATTATTAAACTCAATCCGCCAGTAGCTGCGGCACCAGCAGCACCACCAGCGGCTCCGGCAGCTCCGGCAGCGCCTGCAGCACCACCAGCCGCACCACTTGCTGCTCCAGCGGCACCAGCAGCACCACCAGCGGCTCCTGTGATACCACCCATACCACCGGGTATCATTTGCATTGGAACAGCACCACCACCACTTGGAATAGCGCCACCACCACTAAGAGTAGAACTAGCGCTACCAAACATACTACCGACTTGGTCACCCATACCTGGTAACATTGCTTCGGCAGAAGCGGAATACATGTTACCAATCATATCCATACCACCACCGACTAGTGCGTCAAACAGGTCACCACCCATTTCTGGTGGTTTAAGTACTGTCTGTACGAGATTACCGCCGGCGTTAAGAAGACTCTTTCCAATTTTAGTCTTTAGATCTTCTTCTTCTCCGTCACCACCATCGCCATCGTCATCGTCTGATTTCTTTTTGGATCCACTACCATCAAGGAGATTGGTGGTACTCTCGACTTCACCATCAGCTGCATCAGAAACAGCGTCAGAAACATCTTCAGCATTCTTTTCAATCGCATCTGGTATAGTGTCCTGTGCTGCTTCAGTGATCGGGTTCAAAATCTCTTCCAAATTTTCATCAGGATTTTCGAACCATGACAAAAGTGGTTTGAATATTTCACTTATTGTTGATTTAAGGTTTGGACCTGAACCTGTTCCTGTCAGGAAATCGACCATTTTATCAGCAGGCTCTTTCACAGCTTCGATCGAAGTCGTTGTAGATTCGATAGAGTCAGTTACAGATTCGATAGAGTCAGTTATAGTGTCTTCAAGCTTATCGTTTGCTTCTTCCTCTTGCTCTGCTTCTTCTTCTTTTTTCTTCTCTTCTTCCTCAGCTTGTTTTGTTATTGCATTAGGTATCTGTGTAAGTAATGGAGATAAGCTATCTGCCAAGTTTTTTGCAAGACTATTTTCGTCTTTCGCCTTGCCAGTTATCGAATCGGTTATTGCCTGAAGCTTTTTCGTTGTAAAAGGCCTTTCTGCTCGTTCTTTTTGCTCCGCCTTATTAACTCTATCAAAACTGCTCATGAAACCACGACCAAACGCGGTTTCTCTAAACTTATCCAATAAACTTCCGTCTTTATCAATGGCTCTTTTCAATCCACTGAGACCATATTTATCGAGACTATCAGCGGCTTTGTTGAGCAGATTTGATGCACCGGTAGATGCATCGTTTATGAATTTACCAATACCCTTGGTAGCTCCACCGGTTTTATTAGCAAGACCGCCAAGGAGTCCTTTAAGTCCTTCACCAGAGGGAATGCCTATTGCTTTGGTAACATCTTTAACCGTATCAGTGACTAATAGCTGGAACAAACCTTTTTGTTTTATGGCCTTACCATTTTCATCATACATGACGTTACCATTCTTATCATACTGCTTACCACCGAAAAATGATTCAAACATGGCCGCAGCACCATATCGAATTTGTCTGATAGATCTACCAAGGGTGTTTCTAAACACACTTCCCATGAAACGGAAACCTGTGTAGATAAGTCCCTTAACACCACCAGACTGATATGATTTATTCAAATCACCATCGGTAACATTTTTGTCTGCTTGTATAACAGAACCAATTGATGCATTACCGCCTTGTGCTGCAACGGTTTCGTTAACCATTCGCTTGCTAGCGATACTTCTAATGTTATTGAGATGCTTATCAAATATACCTCTAAGACCTTCGTCCTTTATTTGTGCAGCATTTTCCAAAGCACTATCAATGTTACCCGCTTTGAAATCACTCAATGCTTTTGCGGCCTGTAGTCTGTCATCAAAATCCTGTATACTCCGAACGTCAATATTACTGAGTTTATCATTAGACCTATTCATTGACATGCTGTCTTTTGTATACAGTGCATTATTAGCCAGAGTATAACCCTTTTGGTACAATCCCGTTTGACCTATTTTGTCACCAACAGTACCAATAGCATTCTTAGCCTTTTCAGAAAGACTTTTGAGGAGATCATTTGTCAAATATTCCTTTGTTTCAATCCATCTCTTATCATGAGCAAGTGATTGACCGATTTCGGAATTATTGAAAGCTGTAGAAACACGATCACGGGTGTTATTGATGAACTGTCCACCACGACCTTCGTCAGAGAAGAATTTTCTAGTATCTTCTTTGAAGGTTCCTTTGAATAGACTTTCACCAATTGAACGCATTGCTCCGGTTAATAATCCACCAGCACCGATACCGAACAATGATGATAGGAAGCCTCCACCTCCTCCACCAGCACCAGACTTTCCGTCAGATATACCCAATAAACCATTGAGTTTATTAGATACACCCATCTTGATCATGTTCTGGAAACCCTTCTTTTCAGAACCGAAAAGACCACCACCAGACATTGCCTGAGCAAACAGTTTACCGAATTCATCATCAGTTCTTGAAGCTTTTTCTGGGTCTATCTTGGTGATGTCATAATTCTCGTAAGGAGTCTTAGTATCTTCAACACGAACATTGATACCTCTGTTGAGTATACCAAAGATACCCTTTACATATGTACCCATTCCGTAACGACCAAGGTCATATGTTCTGTCGTCTTTCTTGACCTCTGGTGCACCACCACTGGTAGGTTTGTTCTCTTGTTCTGTTTTTATATCACTTCTGTATTCGTTGAATAATTGACCAGCGGCCATTTCCAATGATAACTTACCAGCTTGAGAAGCATTCTGTTTACCAGACTGAGCAAATGCAATAGCCTGTTTCTTCATCGAATCAAGTGAGCTGTTTACATTTTGAACAAATGCAGAGGCATCAAGTAATCCGGATGACAATTGAGTACATACAGCATTACATACAGCATTCCAATGAGCGGGATCGTTTCTCATGATACAAAGTGATTTGATTGCAGAATCAAGATAACCACTCATATCACGTTCAAATTCAGATATTGTGAACGATCCCTTTTCATTACCATTGTAATGTTTTGTCATAACAATGGCCATTGTCAATGCCTTTGTTGCAAGCTTTATATCATCATCTGATACAGATCTTCCTTGTTGTGAAAGGAATATTCTTTGTGCACCAGCTGTTGCTCTGCTTGATAAGCCAGCTGTTGCAAATGATGCTTTGGTTACTTCAGCAAACTCATTCTTTTGAGGTCCTTTTATCCATTGACCGCGATTGTCAAGATGATAACTATTACCAGAGATAGATTCATTTATCTTCGCAAGCATTTCAGGAATAACGTTAACAATTGATTGTCGAGTCATTCCATCGAACATTGCTCGTTTAGTATCATAATGATTTGGTACAATATCTTTGTAATTCTGGTCAGCATTAAAACCAGATATATTACCAAATATCTTCTGGAAGGGACCACTATTGATTGCTTCATTCAAAGCAGTCTGAATACCAGCACCAACAACTTCATTGAACTTCTTACCGATATCATCAATAGAATGACCACCAAGGCTATCCATCTTACGACCAGTAAGCAAACTCAGCCCCAATGAAGCCAACGCATCAGGACCAAATCCACCACCACTAGTAAGTGATTGTAAGAAAATGGAAGCAGTTGATGCAAGACTATTGTTTGACAAACTTTGTTTACTTGCATCGAATATTCGAGCAAGTGATAATTTACCATCTTGGAACAGGGCGTTCTTATCTTCAGCCTTATCCTCAGTAGCAGCAACACCCTGAAGAGCAATGATCTTATCAATTCTTTCGGATATACCAATAAGAGTCTTATTGATATTATTCATCGATGTGATCATTTCAGATGTTCTATTATTAACAACTGAAATGATTTCAGCAGTATTAGCAACAGACTGTTCGCTTTGACGACGACCAATCTTGAGCATCATGCTTGTTTGCTTTTCGGTAATACTACCCATTGAATCAGCATCAAGAGCACGAGAACTCTTATCGCCATCCAACTTAGGTTCATCAGATGAATCTACCTTAAAACCAGGATCAAAGTCATCACCCATAGAGGCATCGAAATTATTCTCTTCACCATAAAACCAATCAGATATTTTCTTAGTAATATCAGTAGTCTTAAGTTTAGCGAAAGTGTCAGATGCATCAGTTGTTGTCTTGACGATGTTATTCTTTACTTCACGAGCATCATTGATAAATGATGTAACATTTGAAGTATATTCTTTACCAACGTCAGCAACACTTTTACCGAGTATTTCCAAACTACGAGAAACTAACTTATTCATGAAACACCCACCTCCTTTAATATATTATTAATACGATATTGAATGGGCACATTACGTGCCCATTCTCATAATCGTAAATTAGAAGAATTGGACTAAATCCAGATCATCAAGATGGAACTTTGAGGTCCATTCCTTTATGAGCTCACGTTGAGCTGCTTCAGCACCAGACCATTCGTCTATCTTGAGTTGTATTTCCTTATAGGCAGATCCAACATTTTGCATATTCTTCAAGTTGGCATACAGTGTTCTTTGAACATCAAGGGTTGCCAACTCGACAAATGATAGATAATAACTATCCTTGATTGTTTCCAATGATGGATCATGTTCACATTTAACCTTGAATTTTACAAGACATTTTTGGGGGAAATTGAATAGTTGTATCTTATTGAAACCGAGGTATTTTGCAGTCGGTTGTTGTGATGTTACACCTGCAAACTTGTTGATTGCAACACCTGTTTCTGTTGCATTAAGGATATCCTGAGGATAGTATGAACCGAATGCCAAGAAAGGGGTTCCAACCGTAAAAGCATTTGTTGCAGATTCAGCAGGTTGGAATGATGATGAAGCCATTTCCGCATCAGCAGATTTAACATGTGTCCGTGTCAAATCAGGAGGTAACAAGTATACATCCATCTTTTTGGCCATATCAGAAGGAGATCTGAGATCTTGTTTCATACAGTAACCTTCACGGACAAATGGAACGATATCAGAAAATTCACGCACCGTTATTTTCAATATATTGGCAATCACGTTTTCGACAGGTTCATTGTATGGTAATGCGATACTATTCAAACCCTGACTAGTTTTAATGTCATTTATAACATCTGATATATTCATAATATCACACTCCTCGATATGCGATTACTTAGGAACATGCTTATGCATCACCGGTGATCTCTTATCATTATATGCAGATCTGGTTGTGTCATCAAGATGATATGCAAAACGTTTTGAATTTGATGTTGTTAACCAAAGCCATATCTTCATATCATCACGACATACCTTAGCAAGCTTCTTATACTGGTTATTTGTCATCCTTATTAATGATTCCATCTCAGCAGAGATTTCCTTATCATTGAGATATGATTCAATAACAGTCTGAAGTTCCTTTGTCTTCTTAAGATATGTTTTATTGATATCCTTAAACTGTTCCAGATTTATCTTCATACGATATTCCTTTTCAGTAAACATCTTATCGAAGAATGATCTAGAAACAGCAAGAACCTTACCGTCATATTTCTTATCATCAGATTCGGAGTATCTAACATAACCATCAAGATACTCGATCATCTGATCGATAATTTTTTCATAATTAAGGATTGTATACTGGACCCTGTAAACATCTTTTGCGTTTACGTAACCCTTTGCAACATCCTCGAAAAGATTCTTATTTGTTTCAGTACACTTACGTGTCTCGAGTTCTTTTACAGATAATGACATATATTACACCCCTTTCTTATGCTGTAGGATAATTTACTCGCCATATCTGGTCAGCTCTATTGATTGGACGAATTCGTAATATTTGAGCAAGGAGTCTTTCGAGATCAGCCTTCATCGTCAACAGATATGCTTTATTATGAGGAACGATATAACGTGCATCCTGCGTATCAATTACCGTCAGATAGAAATCAACGAGTTCGATCTTTGAACATGTATAACCAGCAAGCATTGCTTGATCATTAGCAGATCTGATATCATTCATCTCGCAAGTTATGTATGCTACAACATCTCTACCAATGGGTTTGAGTTTCTTAGGTTTCTTTGTAAGGAATCCTTCCTGCTCGATACCACAGTTGTTATCGCCACATTCTTCAACAGTATCAGTTGGGGTAACAACCGTTGCATCATCATTAGCCTCAGTCATTTCATCGGCTATATCAGTACTCTCTTCAACAGGTTCGTCATCCTTGTCGTCGTCATCATCTTCAGAATCATCGTCATCGGAATCATTATCATCATCATCGTTGTCATTATCGTCATCTTTGTCCTCCTCCTCAATATCATCGGCATCCTTTTCAAGAGCTTCGATATCAAAGTCATCATATGAATCAACAACATCCTCATCTGATATAGTATCTTCGAAGTCAGTATCATGAATGTCATCAAGTTCCTTATCAAGACCATGAACCATGTGACCCATGTCAGGAGTATAAGGAGCTTCCTTATCATAATCAAGATAATTATTAACAACATCATTTATGTTATTATCATTATCTTCATCCTTAGTAGCAACAGCATCCTTGATGAAGTTTTCACCATTAGTTCTTTCAGCAGCAGGATCAAAAGAACCATCATCACCGATCTTACCAATTACTATTGCTATCATTGGTTTCAGATCCTTGGGTACATCATTACCACTATTGATCATTGCATTGTAAGGAAGAGTCGTCCTTTCAATAGCCATTGCATTTCTATCGACTTCATCAGCATCATCAAAGATGGTACCATTGGCAATAGCCTGAGCAACATGTCCTTCCTGAACAACAGAGCAGTTCTTAGGGTATAATACATTAACTGTATTATCCTTACCTTTGTAAATACGAACATCCTTACCAGCATATTCGTTTACAACTAACTCACCCTTATCAGAGTGAATGATCTTAGCGTATTCGTTAACTACGTTAAACTTTTTCTGTTCTAACGCATTTTTAACGAGAGTAACTTCTTTACTATTCATTATAATAACACATCCAATCTATTAAATTTTAATTTAGGAGGTTTTATCCATGTTAACCGAAATCAATCAGTATACCGCTATTTTTCTATTGGCTACTATAGTCATTCTCTTGGTAGTTCTCTTATTACAGATAACATTCATAATACCAATGCAAAAAAGAATGAATGAATTGTCGAAAATCACATACATGTTGATTAGAAAAAATGACATCACCAACAATTCTCAAGATGAGATAAAAGAAGCAATGGTGACAATTAATAAAAATCTTAAAGTCACCACAGACGAGATCAGGGATAACATAGGATCGTTATCCAGCAGTACCAAAGAGGTTATACAAGAATTAAAACAAGTATCAAGTGAACCATACATGCCAACTCCCAATGTGACGAAGATGATGCGAGAAACAATTCTCGAGTTAATAAATATGGAAGTTTTGTTATCACATAATATGACGATACCAAATAAAGAATCAACACAGCACATTATAGATGGTACCTTAGCAACATATCCAAATGTAAAAAAAGAATATACGATCAAACTATGTTTAGCAATGATAGAAAATTACACATTAAATGCATCGGAAAAAACATAAAGAAAAAAAGAACCCCGCGTTTGCGGGGTTCTCTTGATGAGCTATCATCCTTCGATGAGGATGCTATTGATAGCGGACTTCATTTCACTAAATCTGCTTCCACCCATCTCGTCTTCGGTGATAATTCCATCCTCGATCAGCATATATGTGTATGCTGATGCTTTAATCTTTACAGATTTCTTGATGCGGTCAACCTCTGTTGTTACACGTTCCAAATGATGGTCCTTGTTATAATCGTCTACAATGGCCTTTATCTTGTTCGCCATCTTCGGAAAGTTGTCTGTTGTTGTCGCGGATGTGATTCTCTTGTCGGTGAAGGGTATGGTTCTAGATGTTCTTTCATCGGGATAAATCCCGATGACATCGAATACGGGCTGAGCGTCTTTTTCATCAAGATGGAAGTCTTTGCCGTTTAACTGGATGATGAATCCGCCGTTATACGACCTTGACTTGTCAGGGAATACACCGTCTACAGAATTAACGTTGATTACCATACCATTGCCGAGTTTTACAAAGTTATTATTCATACTAATACCTCCTAGTATTAATCGAAAGAGATTTGAAAAGGCCTATCCTTTTCTTTTCTCACATTAATAATATATATGTGAAAAGTCAAAATAATAGCTCGTAGCATAGATTTTTCGGTAGCATACAAAAATCACATTGTGGGGGCCGAAGCCCCCACGTAGTGATTTGTTTTAATCATACAGATTATTGTGTGTTGTTATATATCAGCCGCCATTTGTGCCCTGACCGCCGCCAGGAGTAGCCTCAACCATGTTACCCTGTACAACACCAGCCTTGATATCAGGAACGAGAACTGTGTTCTTGCAGATTACGCGACCCTGGATACCCTGGATGGAGATTGTCTTGTACTGAGCAGATGTTGTGATGAGTACAGCCTGACCGCCGGGATTGTTGATATCCTGGTAACCAGCGTTCTCAGGTGAGTTGGTGAGGTGACGAGCGAAACGGAGGTGCTTGTAGGAGATGTGGAACTTATCCATTGGGTAAGCAACGATCTTGAAGAAGTATTCCTTAGACATTGTGCCCTCAGGGAAGTCCTCACCCTCAGCATTCTTCTGGTATGCAGAAATGAGGGTGTAAGCATCAACACGGTTAGAAGCAACCACACGGATAGGAAGATCGGAATCTGTGAGGAGACCGAAGCTGTGGTTCATCTGAACGCCACCGATTTCTGTGCTCTTCTTAACAGTCCATGTTACGAACTTATTAAGGAGACGGCAAGCCTTGGGGTTAGCATAGATTACGAAGCCAAGGTTCTCGAGCTTACCACGATCGCAGAGCTCGTAGATAACGCTGTTGATAGCGTTGTGGATAGCATTGGTTCTGTACTCCCAAGGATCACCAGCGAATGAAGGTGAAAGAGAAGTAGGATCGAGGTCAACATACTCTGTATGTGTATAGCTCTCGAGAGCCCATACATCAGAGTCATAGCCGTTGTAGAGATCGAACTGCTCATCGAGGTACTCAAGGATTGACTCATCCTCGAACATTTCCTGATTAACAACGAGCTCCTGAACGAGTCTGTTGTAGAGGTTGAAGTTGAGAGAAGCGTTAGCCTCAGCGAAGTCCTCAACTGTGAACGGAAGCTGGAATCTGCAACCATCAGAGATCTGGAACTTGCGGATCTCAGGATACTCACGGAATCCGATTGTTCTGAGGTTTGTCTCGTTCGAGATGTGACCAGAAACATAGAGACCCAAGATAGTACCGCATGAAGATGCAGTAAGTGTACCCTTAACGAAGTCAACGCGACCAGAAAGCATATCAGAGAAGCTTACTACTTCGCCGGTAGGAAGGTTTGTTGTAGCATCAACAACGGGGAGCTTGAGATCCTCAGTAACACCACCGTTGATGAACACACCACCCTGGCCTACTTCGATAGCGATACCAGCACCAGGAAGCTTAACCTTCTTTACAGCGCCAGGTGTACCAGCAGTCTTCTCATAGAAAGAGCCAGCAACGAATGCTACTGTACCAGCTGTAGCTGTGAAGTCAACTGCTGCGTATGTATCGCCGCTCTTTGTGAAGTACTTGGTAGAAGTACCAGTAGCAGTATCCCAGTCAGCAGGCTTTGTTGTGAGAGCTGTGTACTTGTCAGCAGAATCGTCGAGTGCGATGTACTGGATATTGAAGTCATAAGAGAGACGTGTTCTGAGAGTCTTCTCAAATGCACCAGGCTGACCAGGAGCAGGATACGGTGTACCATCGTCCTGGAGAAGGTGATTGAACATGTCATACTTCTTATTGGGTGCTGCAGCTATATCAGAAAGAAGGATAGGATCCTTGTCGTTGATCTTGATGCCCTTACCAGCATTCCAGAGCTTCTTCCATGTAGGTGTGCCGTCAGCTTCCTTCTGCCAGTATACCTTCGGTACTTCGTACTCTTCACCTGTCTGGTTGTTTACGAGGTACTTCATGAAGATACGCTGTTCGATGAGTGTAGAAGAAGCAGTCTGTACAGGAATGATATCCTTACCGAGGAAACGGATGTACTGCTTGATCAGTGCAGGGAAGTCGAGAGTTGAAAGCGGGAGATAAGTTGTTGTATTGTAAGACTCCTGTACCAGGAAGTTCTTTACTGACTCATCCCATGCAGTGCTGAGCTGCTCTGCAACGCTCTCGAGGTGGAACTTCTCAGCAGGATCAGTCTGCTCTTCAGCAGCTGTCATGAATTCCTGAATGATAGGCTCGAGCATGAGGGTCTTGTATTCCTGCATAACCTCGGGGTTGTCCATCATCTTCTTAGCATCCTTCATAACGTTGATGCCGTTGTATGTGTGCTGAATTGACTCTACAGTGTCCTTGTAGTTCTGATCGAAGGTGTCACGCAGTGCGTCGAGTTCCGCAGGTGCAGAGTTGTTTATGAGGTTCATCTGCTCTTGGAACCAGCTACCACGATGACCTATTTCAGTTCTGTTGTAAGCCATAGATTAAACACTCCTTTGAATAAATTTAGATTATTTTTTGATCTTTTTAAGATTCTTATCAATCTGATTAAGTAGAGTTACATATAAGCTGTCCAGTTGTTGGTATTTGAGAAGATTCTCACCGTAACCAGAATCTACGAAATCATTGATAACGTAATTTTGTCCTTCTATAAGGGCAGATTTGAGATGGTTAAGTAATTGATCGTTACTTCTCACAACGTCCATTGGAAGCAATGGAGTCAAGCCTTTTATATTACCAACGATCTCTTCAATCTCGCTATTGCGATTGACGAACTGTTTATACAGTCTTTCGTTGAGAATGTTGTTTGCTTTATCAGCCAACTTTTCATCCTTTTGGTCTGCTTCATCATTTTCATTGTTATCAGAAGAATCATCACCACCACCCATATCATCTCCTTCACCACCAGCATCATCCATGGAGAAATCCATAGAATCATCACCGCTTGGCTCTGGAGGACTATCAAGAGCATCGCCACCACCAGCATCATCAGTAGCAGGAGGGGCAATGTCTTCAGAGGGAGTATCTGCGGTTGGAGCATCGGCTGGAGCACCCGAATCAAACGGTTGCAGTTCATCACCTTCAGCTTCCATTACCATAAAAAATAAATCCCCTGACATTGTAATCCCTCCTTCCTATTATGCATCTTTTGGATGTTTTAAATAGCCACTTCCGAGGCTTCGTATAAAGTAACCTTCAGCCTTCTTCTTAATACGCATATACTCGTATTTTTGTTTACGAGCTTCCACGCTATCGATAGACTCAAGATCCTTGATCTTTTCGTTTATGATATCGAGTTCTGCTTCCATCTCTTTACCCATCTCTCTCTTGAGACGATGTTTGTCGGCCATTCTAAGACCTTCAATAGCAACATATGTAATGCCAAGATATGGTTGTATTGAGAAGAATATTGCTGTCAGTCCAAGCTTCAACGAAAGACGTGCAGCTTTGAATACGATTGATCGGTAGCTATCGTTCTCGAGCAGTTCGGCCTTAACTTTGTCTTCATCTCGTTTTATCAACGAATCAACAACTTTTGTGAGCCATTGTTTCGTTCTGGTAACGGGTTTCAGGACAGCTTTACCGGTATTTGCAATGTTTGTGACAGTCTTCTTTGCACCTTGTTGGTTTTTAAGAAGTTCTCTATCCCTATCCATTGCTTTGTGCATTGTGTTTGACAATAGATCCTCTTTTGGAGGTTTAGCACTGGTACTCATTGATTGGGGCTCTTTGGATTCAAGGAACATGAACATTTCTTGAACAGACATTCCAGAGGAAAGTTTCTGTTCATTATCTTTCGATGTTATAGAATCCTTAGTATCAACGGTTCCGTTGCTATTATTATTATTGTTAGAGCCTGAGGAGTTGGTTGAGTAAGTGCTTGACTTTGAGTCTCTATTTGCGTATGTCTTCTTTATTGATTTATTCGAAGATTTGTCGACCTGGTTATCATGCGAGCTGTTATTATTCGACTCATTGTTCGTAACAGTTGACGTTGTAACCTTACCCTGTGAATGATCATCAGTTGTCGTTGTATTGGTTGTGGTGTTATTCGAATCTCGATTGAAAGAGTTGTTGTAGTTGTTTGTGACATTGACTACAATCTTACCCTTATCATCACCTTCCGGCTTGTTTGGATTATTTTCAAATCCAGAACCAAGCATATCACCGAGAGTATCTCCACCAGAGTTGACCTTCGTGTCGATGGAGTCTGCGAGATCAGGAATCGGATTCTGAGGAACACCAGAAGGAATACCAGCAGGAGTAACAGTACCACCGATATTATCGGTCATCTTAAGACGTGTCTTCATGTACTCAGGAATCTCGCCGGTTTCCTGTTCCATGATTACTGCGAAACGATCAATGTCGTATTCGAATGATTCGGTCTTAACCTCGTCTTCCTTCTTTTCATCAGAAGCAGGTTTCTCTGCTTCGGGAAGTTCCTTCTTAGGTGCATCCTTTATGAACTTAAGCTCAGACTCCATTGCAACTATTTCAGACGCAAGTTGTCCTATCTTATGTGTAGAAGGTGATTCCTTGATGTTGGCACCTATCTCCATACCGGTAACACCAAGACGACGAGCACACTTCTGAATCTCCTTGAGCTTTGTGAGAAGATCCAAAATGACTCTCTGTTCATTATCTGTCAGAGCACCAGCAGCATTAGCCTTTGCTCTTTCCAGATACTTGATTCCTTCCTTGACATTACAGTACTGCTCGGTTCTGCCAGCGAATGTAGAAAGAAGTGTTTTGAACTTGCTCTTTGCAGCAGCGTTAGTCCACTGGTTCTTATCAACCAATGCTTTGACTTCTTTCATATCACGCATCACAAGATCAACAGCCTTTACCAATCTCTTACGATTGTCTTCAGTTGTTGCTTCCTGGAATATGTAATCAGGAGAACCATCATACCATGCTTCATTAACGAAATTGTCATTATTCAGAATAAACCCGAGCTTCGGTTTGAGAGCAACGATTTGACGTGCTATATCAGCCATTTGTCTTGTGCGTGTCTGGGTCTTAGTATTTTTCATCAGATTGAGTTCTTTAGCCCAGTTACGTGGATTGATCCAGAATATCTTTACACAACTCCAAAGGTTGCTGACAAGATCGTTTAATCTTGACAACACCTGAAATTGCTCCGAAGTAAAGCTACCACGTTTGCCTTTGATGGCCTTCTTCGTAGAATGGTATACCTGTTTGATATTGGTATGTTGTTCAGATGAGTTCGAGATACCACCAGCTGTCAGACCCAGGAATGTCATTGGGTTAAATGTTTGAGTATAACGAGAACCCATTGTGTTCGCATTCCATCTGTGTTCCTTATCCATCTTAACGATCTCTTCCATGTTAGCCATAAGAGAACAAATACCCTGTTGCATTGTATCTCTCTTCTTACGAATATCGGCTTCCTGGAATACACCGTCCATGAACATGTTGATGTCATAGAATGATTCACCAATATATTCTTCGACGAGGAACTGTGAAAGACCAGCGTTGTACATAGCATTGTCAACATTATCGATATCACTCTGAACGAGATCACGGAAATGTTCACAATGTATCATATCAGAGATAGACATATCTCCAAGCTTGTCCAGTTCACGTGATACGAACTCTTGAACCTGTTTAGCATCATCTGTCTCAGGAGCAGCAGTTGTATCTTCCTTAGAATAAGCGGTCTTTGTACGGGAGTTCTTATTGATTCTACCACGGACATCCTTGACAAATTGATCTTCGGTCTTTCCATCTCTTACATTCTCAGGTGTTATATTATAAACGAGATCAAGATAGATTCTTGAATCGAATATATTGAATAACGTGAGAAGTGTGTTATTAGATATGGATGCATTAGGATCATTCACAAGGTTGAGCTTCATGAAGTCTTCAATGAATGAAATAGTTCCTTCCTTATCAGACTTGAATGTGGAGAACAGATCATAGTTCTGAAATCTTTTAGCTCCCTTATTCTGCTTTATGATAGAAGCATATGAATCAGTGTACTTCTTACCATCGATCTTACTTACAGACTTCTTAGGATTAGTAAGAGCCTTGACGAGTATGTACGGTGCAACAACCTTGCATACATCGATAGTTGTTGTCTTCTTCCAGAAAGGATCCGAGAAGAACTTCTGAAGATCCTCTGATGTATCACACTTACGAAGACCCGCAACTATATCATTTACAACCCTACCGAATTCGTTGGATACCATCCACTTCTTCGTCTTGGTTGAATACTTCATGTGAGCCGGTTTAGAATCAACGAAGTAATTGATTTCCGCAGCTTCCTGAACAGCGTCATCAACGAGTATCTCAACACCCATCAAATCCTGACGATTGTTAAGACGTTCTGTCTCAGTCTGTTCATCCATCGACTCCGGGAATGTAATGAGGTCATTACTCAGTAAACCGTCGACATACTCAGTGTCATCATAGATTCTTTCCTCAATATCAAGATCGGGAATTTCTTCACACTTGATGGGTTGAGAGAAGAGATCCATAACGTTTGCATACTGAGAAGGTTTGGTAAATAATTCAAAGGTATAGATACCATTTACAAATGTACCAAAATCCTGGAAGTTATCTGCAATGAATTGAAGTGTTTTGAATCCCAAATAGGAATCAATTGCTTCAATCAATGTTGTGTTGTTTGAATCAACGATGGACTGATATATTCCATCTGCAGGATTCAAACCTTTGATACCCTCGTTTATTGTCTCAATAATACCATTGTACTTTCCTTCATCAGAAAGCCATGTCGGGTCAACAGCATTGAGACGTGTTACAATTTTCTCAAGCACGCGATCGATAGTCATATCTTCGTCAAGAAAAGGAAAATTCTTTGTCTTGAAACCAGAAGAGAAAAACTCATTCAGACTATTGATCACTGTTTGATTGTTTGTAAAATATGCTTGTTTGATGATTATGTTTTCTGCCATATTAGAAACCACCTTCCATTATTATTGAAAGGGCTTCTTTGCGAATATCACCTCTGAGAGGAATATGAATCTTGGAATCAGCCTGTTCAACAACGATTGAACCGTTCTGAATTCCCATAATCTCATCTGTCGAGAACTGGAATGATTCACATACGACTCTCATATTCTCATCCTGTTCACAGCAATAGTTCGCAAGTTCCTTGAGGAACACAACAGACTCCATGTGAAGAGAAGGAGTTATATCAGCCTGCGCACCAGCATGTGACGGGAAGTCAACCATATCAAAAGTAATAACCTTTGATACACGCATGTTAGGCTGGTTAACAGGAGCATTCGGAATCATATTTCCAAGAAGACGTACGGAGAAACATGGAACCGCACCGATATCAATTATCTCAGAAGCAACAGATCTACCACATTCAGTACGAGGATGTGTAATGATGTGACCACGATACCTATCACCCTCGAGACGGGGATTTGTGATAAAGTGAGAAGTTCTGATAGGTTCCGGAATTGTCATACGTATATCAGAATACTGCTGACCCTTAATATCCGGATTGGGATGGTTCCATTCACCTCTCCACTGATGACGACGAAGCAAATCATTTATACGTTCATCATTAGCTATGACACTGGCAACATTGTTAGCATCATAACGGCGACGCATACGATTGTACTCATTGAATGTCATGAGTGTTGATTCGAATTCACAGTACGGAAGATCTTCAGCAGAACGTTTTACGATATAACCATTTACCGGAAGCTCCGAACTAACGGGGGCTTCCTGAACAAAACAAGCAGTCTCATACTTATTCGTCTGAGTGCTTTTTTGAAAAGCCATAAACATCTTCCTTTCTATATAGAATATTGAGGTAGCCCGATATGGGCTACCCCATTTATTTTGTGATCTTAATTAGAATCTGTTATACCATGTGGCCGCTTCGGATACAACTGAATCATCGACGTCAATATCCTCTTCAGCAGACTCAGCGTATTCATATTTGCCAGAAAATCTATTCCATTCGAAACGATGACCGTTATATGGTATTGTAGTTTTGAGCTTGCCCTTTTCATCCTTTATATCGGTCACCCAACCCTCGACCTGCTCCGGATCATATTGTCCGTTGAGTTCGGGTTCAGTAGCAGTTCCTTCAGTCTGAGCTTCAGTATCCTGTGCAGGCTTCTGATCAGCAACAGCATCTTCGGGCTTCGGTTCAGCATCGGCGCCTGTTGCAGCAGATGTATCTACATCATTATCATCAAGCGTCTCAGGGTTTTCGGGTGTCTCTGTTGACGATTCCTCATCAGTAAAACCAGATTCCGCAGCCTTCTTCTTAAAGATGTTGATCTTGTTGATAAAATCAGCAAACTTTCTCCATGCCTGTTGGAAGAAGATAAATATCTTTCCTATAGCACTCACTTTCTTAGCAACATCTTTATCTTCAGCTAATTCTTCTTCATTTTCTGTAATTTTGTCTTCGTCTGCCACGAGCTTTTCCACATCGGCTTCGCTAACTTTCTTAGCCTCGATGATCATCTCGTTTATACTTTTGATCGCGTCCATATGTGATATTGTTTCTGGTTTATCATCTGGAGTTGCAATACCACCTTCCAATTCAGGAGCATTGCTTTTTATTTTCTCTTCGAAATCTTTGAGGAAAGATTTCTTTGCCGCTTTTCTCTTAACTCCGTCGGAACCAGCATCACCCAGTCCTTTAATAAGACCCAGGAGTAAACCAACAATAACTTTCATAAGCCAGTTTATAGCAACTGATTTGATGTTCGTTTCCACATCTTTGGAACGAATCTTCATCCATAACTTAACACCACCAGTTATGAGACCTGCACCGACAAGTGCTCCAGCAAGAGCTGTCAATGGTTGTTCCATTGACATACCAGAAACGATGGAACCAAGAGCTATAGCGAAACCACCGGCTGTAAGCAACCAAGAAATATCAATACCGAAATTCTTCTTTGCAAAATCAACAAGTGTTGCATTGTCTTTACCTGCGGATGTATCAATAAAGTTATTTAATGCACCAGAACCCTGCTGTACTTCAGCAAATGTAAATCCATTCCAACATTTCTTAACCCATTGACCGAAGGATTTAAAGATGTTCTTGATGAAGGTCCATATCTTAACGAAGATATTCTGCTTCTTCTTAGCTTCAGCATTTACATTACCAGAAGCATCACCCTGCTGAACAGCAGTCTTGTTTTCACCTTCACCATCCTCCTGGAAGATAGCGAATGCAGAAAGGTCAGAACCATTATAGTTCTCAAGTATTACAGCAGCCTTATCATACGAATCGGCCATTGTGAACATTACATCGAGACTTGATTCCATTGTAACACTGTCAACATTTTCCAATGCTTCAAGAATCTCAGTACGTGTACTTGTGTTATTCATAGATTTTCAATCCTTTCATATTATAATATATAAAGCAAAGTGCTTTACATGATCGTATCAACTTCTTACGTCATTGATACGGTACATGATGTATGTTGCTACCAAGCAGATATAAGCTTTCACAATGCTTGAATCCGCTTTGTATTTTTTAGACAATGTCATGATAATTGGTTTACCAGCAATAGCACGATCAATCGCAGTTGGAAGATTCGTGATACGAGAAATATACTTAGTTGAATTGATATCATCCAAAGTATTTCCTTCCTTGGTAATGAATACATAGAAGATTGTATCTATAATCACACCAATATCCTTTGTATCAATCTCTTGAGCAAACTGATACAATGTATCAACCTTAACATTTTTGATACGTGCGATGCCAGTATACAGATTACCTTTGTCTTTGTATAGTTGGTCTCCACCATTTATCCGTCGAATCAATCCTTCGCGAATTTTTATGGTGTTATTTGTCTCGAGATACATATCATTCGAATTAACGTCGTCACCAATCAAATTACCCTTATCCATGTTTTCATAATACTGATTCGCCAGCAAACGTAGGTTTTGTTGGAACGACGATCTGACACGATTCAGGAACTGGACAAGAATCGAGGCAGACATATCAAGAGACATCTTACCACGCCAATATGCGAAGGAAGTGTCAACGGTTCCACCAATCCAGTTTATAACATTTTCACTCTTGACAAGATTCCAAGAGTTATCGAGATTCATATAGACATAAGCCATTGTTGACTCGATTGGATGTGGCGGATGAAAGAAATGATTAAAGACGTTATTGTATATTGAAAGACCCATTTGTTGACGAGCTGAATCTCGTAGTTCTCTATTCTGTATCATATCAGAATACATCAAGACTATTGAATGTATCACATTTGTTGGGCTTGCGATAATAGTCTGGAATGATGTTCTGTCAGATACAGTTTTGAGGATCTGTTTGAGATTCTCTTTAAATGACTTTTGTTCAAAGCCAAACATTTTAAAGATTCCATCAACATACAATCTAGGGAATGACACAGGTTTGGTAGGAAACTCCTTAGACAACATCTCGGAATTAGCCTCCAGGAATTCATTACCATACCTGATATATTCCTTTCGACCTTGAGGTTTCTCAAGAATACTGATAATTGGGTCAATTATCATTGTGCGAAGTGGAGCATTTTCTGGATCATGAACCGCCTCCACGAATACCCTTGCCTCTTCTTCCGAAAAGGCTTGTTCTTGTAGGAAGAACATGATATCACTCCTCCTTACGATCAACCGTTGTTACGGTTCTTCTTCTTTTTCTTACTTGTATACTGAGGCTTTTCTTCCTCAGTCTCTTCAGTAGCTTCTGCCTCTACGACAGCTGGCTCAGCTTCCTTTTCCTCATCGATGTTCTCTTCAGTGATTTCAGGAAGTGCTTCTTCAGCAACATCGACGGGTGTCTCTTCAACAACTGCTTCAACTGGAGCAGTTTCTACAGCAGGAGTTTCCTCGACTACTTCCTTCTTTTCAGCCTTTTTGATTGTCTTCTTTACAGGCTTGGGAGTAGCAACAGGTGTCTCAACAACGGGCTCGTCAGAGATCATCTTCTCAACGAACATTGCATCGAGATTTGCACGTGTGATTCTTACACCATCACTGGCTCTGAATACTGTGAGGTTGTTTGAACCAAGGATCTTGTAGCATGTGAGCTTATCAATATTTACATTGTAAGCAGGAGCTACCTTTTTTACTATCGGGATTATACCTCTACCGGAAATATTTACCTTCATGATATTTCTTCCTTTCTTACATTAATATTCGAACTTACTGGTTATCAAGAACCTTCTTAACCTTTTCAACGCTGTAATACGATTCAGATATGAGATCGGTTTTCAACCCCATAGCCATGAAATACATATCAGCAGCGAGAAGTGTTGGTTTGTCATACACATTAGTCTTTATGTCAGCAAGCTTAACTTGTCCATTCTCGGCAATGGACTTAAGCATGTTATCATACTCCATGACATTGTCACCACGAGCACCTGATATTTCAGATAATATATCATATCCACCAACACCAGCAAGAAGCTCGTTTTCGATACCTGTCATGGTACCACCCTTAGCATCACCCTTAACAGCACCAGTCATTTCATCACGATTATCATCACTCAATGCAAGTCCTGTTTTCTTAGATGCCAGTTGTTGTGTACGTTTGATGTTTAACCATCCAACCAATACTGGTTGTTTTGTTCTTATGGGTCGGTTCGGATTACTCGATAAATGTGGGAGATAAACATTTTCGAAAAGTTTAATACCTAAGTAATCCGCAGCTTTTTCAATATTTTCGAATTTGAGTGTTCTCGACCCATCACCGAACTCCTCAATGTCAAGACGGATATTACTCTTCTCATCAGCAAGAAATGCTTCAATCCATTTCTTGAATTGAACATCCGACATCTTCTGGAAAGTATTGCGATATTTCTTCGCATTGATTCCTGTCGGATCCATACAGAGAAGTGTCTTATCAATCATCTCTTCGATTTTCTTTCGTTTATCTGTCATGATTTATGAACCTCTCTGACACTCTTTCATGATTTTTCATTAGTAGACCACATCTTTTCATATCCAAAGATAGCTTCCAATTTAGCGACGATATCAACGATTGTAGATATATAAGTCAATATGTCAGAATAAACTTGCTTAATTATATCAGCAATTGTTTCAGCAGCCTTGACTGCTTCGGTATTGTTTTTAAAAATATAATCCTTCTTCACATCACCGTGTCGTTTGTTAAACTCATTGATATCATAATCATTATACTTTGTTAAATCACCAGACAAGTCTTTGGTACCATGGACCGTGAACATCTGATCTTTATTGATTAATCCTTGTCCGATATTATTTGTAACACAAGCCGCAATAGCAGCCGTCATTGCCTTATATCTAGAATTTGCAAACTTTTTAACTGTGTCTGAATATGAATTATAGAATGACTTAAATTTATCCAACTTATCAGGATGCGCCATTATGTCATATCCGATATTACTAATCTCACCACACAACCACATTGTTGATCGATTATATTTGACACTTAATCCGGAGGCGATTCCATAGTAGAAATCTATTAGTTTCACATCACCAGAATTCTGAAGATCAGAATATTGCTTCATGATATCATCGATCGCTTTGTCCATCTTCTCTGTAAATTCGATAGAACTTTCTAGTTCGTTCTTTGATGACTCAGATTCCTTCTTTTCGGATGATTCTGTTGCATTTAATTCCTTTTCAGAATTCTTACTATTTGCAAGTGTTTCTTCAAGTTCGTTCTTGTATTCCCGGATTTCATCTAAAACTTCTTTAGGATATTTTTTGGATAATTTGTCATAATCGATTCTTCCAAGGAAGTCAATGAATTCCTCGATTTCTTCATCGGTCATTATTTCATGAAGAGATTTGTAAAATTCGTCAAATGCTTTACCATTCTCTTTCGACAAACCCTCCTTTATCGCACCAATCAATGTTTTTGGAACTGATTTCTTTTTGATCACAACACCTGCACCAACAGCACCAGCAGCACCAGCGGCTACAGCACCTAAACCAATAAGTGCCGTCTTAACAGATTTCTTATCACCCTTCTTGAGTCCTTCGATAAATGTTTTTATTTTACTCTGATCCTTACCCTTGGTATTTTCAATGACATTCTTTGCGGATTTAGCAGCAGTCTGAAGCTTACCAGTGATAGCCTTAAAGAGTGCAGCTATAAGACGAGGTATAAATGAGAGTATTCTCATAACCTTACTCTGGCCTTCACCCTGCTTCTTAACATCATCCATGATCTTACCTTCTTGGATGATGTTGAACTGATCAACATCAGTGTTGGAATATTCGAGTATGTCCATTGCCTTACAGCATTCCTGAACAATAGCTTCAGCAACAGCTACTTCAGTTTCATTACATGTTTCCTGGATTACATCCAAAGAGTTAAGTATTTCGTTTTTCATTATTAAAACCTCTTTTCATTATAATGGTAATTTTCGTACGTATAATCGATTCATCTTGTCATATGATATACCAATGATCACATGATTACTCTGATTTCCAAAACCGAGTCTTTCAGTACCTGTTATCTCGATAACTAACGCATGTAAATCCTCGGACGTCCTTTCCATTCTGATATCAATATCAATACCAGATATTTCAAGACGATT
>Ga0326512_10000075_pt1 | contig 80523 bp, 73 predicted proteins | sample 1_2617_0518_D_FD_203652 | JGI IMG/M metagenome (GOLD analysis project Ga0326512, IMG submission 203652) | Bovine rumen microbial communities from UC Davis, California, United States - 1_2617_0518 | ecosystem: Host-associated > Mammals > Digestive system > Stomach > Rumen | place: USA...
AATCACAAGGCTTATTTTGAAGTTACATCAAGACAGGATATTGGCACAAGAATTAAGATTGTATTTTAAGATTTGCTATGCTAGAATACAAGAGTTAATGTTTATTTAGTGGCAATTAGAATAGATAAAAGTTCCTTTTTAGGGATTTTAGGATATAGAATTATTGTATTGCTGCAGATGGGAGACTAATTATGTCTAAGATTATTCTTACAGGTGACAGACCAACAGGAAGATTACATTTGGGCCATTATGTAGGCTCTTTAAAGAGAAGAGTAGAATTGCAGAACTCTGGCAAATTCGATGAAATTTATGTAATGATAGCTGATGCTCAGGCTCTTACAGATAACTTTGATAATCCAGAGAAGATCAGACAGAATATTATCGAGGTTGCTCTTGATTATCTTTCAGTTGGACTTGATCCTTCAAAGACACATATATTCATACAATCACAGATTCCACAGCTCACAGAGCTCACATTCTTCTATGCGAATTTAGTAACTGTTTCAAGACTTCAGAGAAATCCTACAGTTAAGAATGAGATTGTACTTAGAAACTTTGAAGCTAGCATTCCAGTTGGTTTCTTTACATATCCTATCAGCCAGGCAGCTGATATCACTGCATTTAAGGCAACAACAGTTCCTGTAGGTGAGGATCAGGAGCCAATGATTGAGCAGGCTAGAGAAATCGTTAGAAAGTTCAATGCTACTTATGGAGAGACTCTTATCGAGCCTGAAATTTTACTTCCTGACAACAAGGTATGTATGAGACTTCCAGGTACTGATGGAAAGGCTAAGATGAGTAAGTCACTTGGCAACTGCATCTACCTTTCAGATACAGCTGATGAGGTCAAGAAGAAGGTTATGAGTATGTATACTGATCCTGATCACATCAAGATTGAGGATCCTGGTAAAGTTGAAGGAAATACTGTATTTACCTATCTTGAGGCACTTTCATGCGAGGATGACTTTAAGGAATTCTTACCAGAATATAAGAATCTTGATGAGTTGAAGGCTCATTATCAGAGAGGTGGCCTTGGCGACGTTAAGATTAAGAAGTTCCTTATCAAGGTTATTAACCGTGAGCTTGACCCAATTCGTGAGAGAAGACACCAGTATGAGCAGGATATTCCTGGAGTTTATGACATCCTTAAAGAGGGTACAAAGATTGCCTATAACACAGCTCAGGCTACTTTAAATGATGTCAAGGCTGCTATGAAGATCAACTATTTTGATGATGCTAAGCTCATTGAAGGCCAGATTGATAAATATAAGAATAATTAATATTAGAAAGATGAGGTAGTTTAACCTTATGAAATGCCCATTTTGTGGAGATGAAGAATCAAAAGTTATCGATTCAAGGCCAACTGATGATGGCTCTATAAGACGTCGCCGTCAGTGCGAAGCCTGTGGCAAGCGTTTTACAACTTATGAGAAAGTTGAGACAATGCCTGTAATAGTTGTAAAGAAAGATAATACAAGAGAGCCTTATAATAGGGAGAAGATCTTTGCTGGTATTGTAAGATCTTGCCATAAGAGACCTATTTCTCTTGAAGAGATTAATGCAGCAGTTGATGAAATTGAAACTAGCATCTTTAATGCTGGTGATAAGGAAATCTCAACAGCAAAGATTGGTGAGATGGTTATGAACAAGCTCAAAGACCTTGACCAGGTAGCTTATGTAAGATTTGCCTCTGTATATAGGGAGTTCAAGGATGTTAATACCTTTATGGACGAAATCAAGAAGATTTTGAGATAAAAGGAAAGAGATTATGGCTTTATTTTCTAACTTTTACCCTACAAGATATCTAGATTCTGCTTACGATATAGCTTATGAAAAACTATTTTGTGATGGCTATAGAGGAATAATATTTGATGTCGATAATACGCTGGTTGAACATGGAGCTCCTATTGATGACAGGGCACAGGCCCTTTTTGAAAGACTTCATGAGCTGGGCTATGAAACCTGTATTTTGTCCAACAACAAGGAAGATAGAGTGAAACCTTTGGCAGATGCGGCAAACTCCATATATGTAAGTAAGGCTGCTAAACCTAATCCAAAGAACTATATCAAAGCTATGGAACTTATGGGAACTGATGCTGATAACACATTTTTTGTCGGTGATCAAATATTTACCGATGTGTGGGGGGCAAATAAGGCTCATATCAGATCCTATCTGGTAAAGCCTATAGCCAAGCACGAAGAAATTCAGATAGTTCTAAAGAGATATCTTGAGTCGGTCATTCTTTATTTCTACCAGAGAAAACATTAAGAAATGTAAGATATAGAAGCTGAGCTTTATAGGCTCTAATGCTTGAAAATATGATATTTTTGCATTACAATTAAGAAAGATTGTTTTGCATTATAGGCCTGCAATCTTTGGTTGCAGGCTTTTTTATTAGGAGGCGTCTATGGCGGAAAAGTACGTAGCTTATGTTGGCTCTTACACACATGAAAAAAGCAGAGGCATACACATATTTGACTGTGATGTTGAAAAGGGAAGAATTACTGAGAGAGAAGAGGTTGAGGTAGATAATCCAAGTTTTGTAACCTTGTCGAGAAATGGTAAATATCTCTATTCTATCTGCGATCAGGGCGTAATGTCTTTTAAGATTGAGTCGGATGGAAGCCTTAGCTTTGTCAATGTTGCATCTATCAACGGTATGAGAGGATGCCATATTTCTGTTTCAAGAGATGACAATTATATTGTTGTGTCTGGCTATCATGACGGCAAGATAACTGTTCTCAATGTTGATGAAAACGGACGTATAGGGAGCATTGCCGATGAAGTCTTTCATAAGGGTACAGGTTCTATCGCTGACAGAAACTTTAGACCTCATATAAGCTGTACTATCTTTACACCGGATGAAGACTTGCTTTGCGCTTGTGACCTTGGTATTGATCAAATAAAGGTCTACAAGTTTAATCACAATAATGGAAAGATTGAGTTGTATGACATAATTAGAACTCAGTTAGAGTCTGCACCTAGAAAGATGATTTTTTCGGCAGATGGCAGATTTGCCTATGTTTTATGCGAATTAAAGAATTATGTAAATGTGTATTCTTATGATTCAAATCCAGAGTCTAAACAGAGATTTGAACTTGTTCAGAACATATTTACAATTCGCAAGCAGCACAAGAATAACTCATCAGCAGCAGATATTATGCTGATTAATGACGGTAATAACATGATTTGTTCTAATGCTGGTGATAACACCGTCACAATCTACAATGTAGATAAGAAAACTGGTCAGATGCAGAGTATTAGTTCTCTTCCAATCAGTGGTGATTATCCTAAATATGTCAATGTATTTCCTGACAATAAGCACATTATGTGCATGAACAATGAGAGTAATTCAATAACAATATTTACCATTCATTATGACAAGGGACTTATCGTTATGAATGGCCCAGAATTACATATCTCAAAACCAAATAATATGGTTATAAAAAAGATTGATGGAGAATAAGATGCAGATTAAAGGAACTACAAGGGTTTGTGGATTAATAGGAAATCCTGTTGCCCATTCACTTTCGCCTTTTATACATAACAAACTAGCTCAAGGCATGGGGATAGACCTTGCCTACGTCACATTCAAGGTGGACGGGGATAAGGTAAGCCAGGCGGTAAATGGAGCATATGCCCTCGATATTATGGGTATGAATGTTACTGTGCCTCATAAACAGGCTGTCATGGACCCAATCGTGGAGATAGATCCTCTTGCAAATGCTATAGGAGCTGTAAATACCTTAGTTAGGGTTGATGGCGGCTATAAGGGATACAATACAGATATTCTGGGCTTGAAGAGAGAATTGAAAGAAGCTGGTGTAGACTTGAAGAACAGGGATGTAGTAATCCTTGGCGCAGGTGGTGCAGCTAGAGCTATAGCCTTTCTTTGCGCTTCTGAGGAGGCTAGAAGAATTGACATATGCAATCGAACTGTAGAGAAGGCTAAATCTATTGAAGAGGCGGTAAAGACCTATTATAAGACAGACTACAATAGAGATATTGATATAAGATCAAAGCAGATTGAAAATTATACTTTTGATGGCCCTGATGGCTATCTTGTAATTCAGGCTACAAGCATAGGCTTAGCACCTAATGTCGATGATGTTGTAATTGAAGATCCAAAGTTTTACGAGAGAGCTGAAGTAGGTGTGGATATTATCTACAATCCTGCTGAGACTAAGTTTATGAAACTTATGAAGATGCATGGGGCTCAGGCCTGCAACGGACTTATGATGCTTCTCTATCAGGCTGTAGCTGCATTTGAATTATGGAATGATTGTCAGGTCGATTCTAAGGTTATAGATAGTGTCAGAAATGAATTGATTGATGAGATGAAAAAGCCCAATATCGTTCTTATTGGATTTATGGGCAGTGGAAAGTCAAGCCTTGGCAGATGGATTGCTAAGAATCATGATTATGAATTGATTGATACTGATGAAGCTATCGAAAAAAAGGAAGGCAGAAGCATCAGTGATATATTTGAGACTGATGGTGAAGACTACTTCAGAAATTTAGAGACAGAGCTTATCAAGGAACTGAGTTCAAAGAAGGGCAAGATAATATCAGTAGGTGGAGGACTTCCTGTCAAAGAAGAAAATCAGACCTATCTAAAGCAGGCTGGCAAGGTCGTTTATCTCAAGGCAAGCCTTGAAGAACTGGTCAAGAGACTATCTGGTGACGATAAGAGACCTCTGCTCAAGGGCAGTGATTTAAAGACAAAGATTGAAAGTCTAATGGAGAAAAGAAAGGATATATACTCATCTGTCAGTGATATCGAGATAGATACTACTGGACGTGAGTTTGAAGACTTGTATGAAGAAATTATTAATAATTAACGGACCAAATATCAACTTCCTTGGAATAAGAGAAAAAGGAATATACGGAAATCAGGACTACAATGCCTTGAAGGAGATGATTGCTAAAAAGGCAGATGAGTTAGGAGTAGAGGCTGAGGTATTTCAGAGCAATGGCGAGGGCGAGATAATCGACAGAATACAGGCTGCATACAGCGATGGCACAGAGGGCATTGTTATTAATCCAGGAGCTTATACTCACTATTCAATAGCTATCAGAGATGCGCTTGCATCTTTGGCTGATATTCCAAAGATTGAGGTGCATATTTCAAATGTGCACACAAGAGAAGAGTTCAGACATCTGTCAGTTACAGTTCCAGTATGCACTGGTCAGGTAGTTGGCTTAGGACTCAATGGCTATCTCTTAGCTATGCAAGCTTTGTGTGATATGGACAAGTGAGGCCTTTGCCGATAAGCTTTTAAGCCAAGCGAAATTAAAAGAAGAAAGGCAGAAGCCAAGCAAAAAAGTTTTTTTCAAATTATGTTGAATATATTGCATTTTGTCTTATTGTATTGTAAAATATGACAAGTTATTTTGAACAATTTTAGGAGGTAACTCATTTTATGGTAACCGCAGGAGATTTTAAAAACGGTATTACAGTTTTAATGGATAACGGAATTTGGCAGATTATTGAATTCCAGCATGTAAAGCCAGGTAAGGGCGCAGCTTTCGTTAGAACAAAGCTTAAGAACATTGTCAGTGGTGGTGTTGTAGAAAAGTCATTCAGACCTACAGAGAAGTTTGAGCTTGCACACATCGACAGAAAGGCTTATCAGTATCTTTACGCTGATGGAGATCTTTACAACTTCATGGATAATGAAACATACGAGCAGATTGCACTTTCAAAGGACAATGTTGGTGATTCATTAAAGTTCGTTAAGGAGAATGAGACAGTTACACTTTGCTCACACAACGGCAATGTATTTGCAATTGAACCACCTCTTTTTGTTGAGCTTCAGATTACAGAGTCTGAGCCAGGTGTTAAGGGTAACACAGCTACAGGCGCTACAAAGCCAGCTATCGTTGAGACAGGAGCTCAGGTTCTTGTACCTCTCTTCGTTAATGAAGGCGATGTAATCAAGATCGATACACGTACAGGCGAGTACCTTTCAAGAGTTTAATTCCTCAATATATTTCAAGGCACTGACCTTGACATAAATCGATAATTAAGACTTAAAGTATATAGCCGGTCGTCCAGTCAACTGGCGGCCGGCTTTTTTGCAGCTGTAGTTCATTGGTAGAACACTAGCTTCCCAAGCTTGTAAGGCGGGTTCGATTCCCGTCAGCTGCTTTGAGGTCCATAAGTAGTCAGGACCATTTTGATTGCGGGGAAATTTATGATAACAGCTACAGTTACTGATACAAGGGGACTTATGTCCAGTCTTTTGCTCAGTGATGACTTTGATCACTGGAATTTATTTGAGGTTGAGGTCAAGATGGATTGTGACTTCAAAATTGATGGCTCAATAAATAAGAATTTTTATAATGCTCAGGAATTTGAAGAACTGAACAATACTGACTATGTCAATTGGGCTAGGGTTAGAAAGATGGTCTTTGAGATTATTAAGGGTAAGAAGTCTCCCTTGTCTTTAAAGATAATTATCTCTGTGCCTTATGAGTTGATGCTGCAGCTTTTTTCAAAGAATGGGGTTGATCAGGACTCTATTTCCAATGCTTATTTAAACATTAGCTTTAAAGCTGGTGAGGCTAGCGTAACGACAGGTTATTCATACAAGACATTTACCATGAACAAGGATGGTGAGGCTGTCTTTGATGAGTATGTCAGAGGTATTCTTGATAACTACATAGAAAATGATTAAAAAATAGAGATTTAGCTTATAAAATTTTAATTAGCACTCACGTATAGTGAGTGCTATTTTTTTCTTGACAAGTCACTTTCAATGTATTAGCATAGTGAATGTACTTGATAGCAGTCTTGACTGTCGAGTGCTAAAGATATGGTTATACAATAAAATTATAGAAAAGAGGTTTTTGCAATTATGGCAGACACTAAGGAACATGGCAATTTATCAATCAATAGCCAGAACATTTTTCCAATAATTAAGAAATGGATGTACTCTGATCACGACATCTTTATTCGTGAGTTGGTATCTAATGCTTGTGATGCTATCACTAAGCTTAAGAAGCTTTCTCTTATAGGTGAGTATGAGGAGCCTGATGATGTAGATTACAAGGTTGAGGTTAGAATTAGTTCTAAGAATAAGACTATCAAGATTATTGATAACGGTCTTGGTATGACTAAGGATGAAGTTGACGAATATATCAACCAGATCGCCTTTTCTGGTGCATCTGATTTCCTTGAGAAATATAAAGACAAGGCAGACAGCGAGCAGATTATAGGACATTTTGGTTTGGGCTTTTATTCAGCTTTTATGGTGTCTGATACTGTTGAGATTGATACTAAGTCATTTAAGGGTCAGGATGCAGTACATTGGTCATGTGATGGCGGTACAGAGTATGATATGACTGCTTCAGACAGAGAGGCTATTGGTACTGAAATTACACTCAATCTAAATGAGGATTGCCTTGAGTTTGCTAACGAATACAAGATTAGAGATATACTTGATAAGTATTGCTCATTTATGCCTATCCCTATATATCTTGTCGATGAGGATAAGGGACAGCTCACAGAGGATGTAGCTGAGGAAGACGTACTCGAGACAGATAAGCTTATCCGTACATTTGTCAAGGATGCAGTTACTAGAGAAGAAAAGGATGAGAATGGTGAGCCAAAGACTGTTGAAGTAGAGCCCGCTAAAAAGATGGCAACTATTGAGAAAAGACCAGTCATGCTCAATGATATCCATCCTCTTTGGACAAAGCATCCTAATGAGTGCAGCGATGAGGACTACAAGGAGTTCTATACAAAAGTCTTCCATGATTACAAGGAGCCACTTTTTTGGATTCACTTAAATATGGATTACCCATTCAATTTAAAGGGTATTCTTTACTTCCCTAAAATTAATATTGAGTATGAGTCAGCTGAGGGTGTTATTAAGCTCTATAACAATCAGGTCTTTGTCGCTGACAATATAAAAGAGGTAATACCTGAGTTCTTGATGCTCCTCAAGGGCGTTATCGACTGCCCAGATCTTCCACTCAATGTTTCAAGATCTGCTCTTCAGAATGATGGCTTTGTTAAGAAGATTTCTGATTATATCACAAAGAAGGTTGCAGATAAGCTTTCTGGTATGTATAAGACAGATAAGGAAAACTATGAGAAGTACTGGAACGATATCAATCCATTTATCAAATATGGTTGCATGAAGGATGACAAGTTCTATGACAAGATGAAGGATGCTATCATCTACAAGAATTTGGAAGGCAAGTACCTGAATCTTAGTGAGTGCTTGGAAGAGAATAAGGAAAAGCATGAAAATACAGTATTTTATGCTACAGACGAGACAGAACAGAGCCAGTACATCAACCTCTTTAAAGAAGAGGGATTGGATGCTGTAATTCTTAACAATAGAATTGACCAGCCATTTATCTCTCATGTTGAGAGCAAGAATGAGAATGTAAAGTTTGCAAGAATTGATACTGACCTTTCAGATACTTTTAAGGAAGAAGTCAAGGAAGATGAGCTCAAAGAGCTTGCTGAAAAGCTCTCTGAAACCTTTAAGAAGGCCCTTTCTAAGGACAACCTTAATATAAAGGTTGAGAAGCTTAAGAATGACCAGATTCCAGCTATAATAACTCTTTCTGAGCAGAGCAGAAGAATGCAGGATATGATGAAGATGTACAGCATGGGACAGGATCTTGCTATGTTTGGCGGAGAGGGAGAGACACTCGTTCTTAATGCCAACAATGAGCTTGTTCAGTATATCGAGAAGAATAGTGATGCGGAGAATGTGAGCCTTTTCTGTGAGCAACTCTATGATTTGGCCCTTTTAGGACATGCTCCTTTAAAGCCTGAAGAGATGACAAAATTCATAGCCAGAAGTAATAAGATTATGCAGATGCTTGCAAAATAAAGGATTTTGTCGTATCATAGAATAATCAAGTGCGTTGGGGCTGTTTCCCTTGGGACACAGCCCTAATTTTGTATATGGGATTAAATATATGATAGATGGTAAAAAAGATGATTTTGATATATTATTTGATAAATCGATATTAAATGACATAGACACTTTTGATGACAGCAATCTTGAAAAGAGAAATATGCAGTCTGAATATGATGTTGACGACTATATTGAGTTTGAGGATGAGGCGGAAATAAGCCTCAGTTCAAGTGAAAATCAGGAAGTCGATGAAGAGATTGATATCTTTGAACTTGATCAGAGAGGAAGAGCTAGTCAGACTCCTTATGGAGAACAAAATGTAGATTCTCTCACTGAAAAAAACAAATCGTCTTTATATGATGATGACGACGATGATGATGACGATGACGATGATGATGATGACTATGAAGATGATGATGATAAAATATATGCTTCATCTAGAATGAACGATAGTCGTAAGGCACGTAAGAAACAGGTCTCTCTTATGAGAGAAATCTTAAGCTACATCGAGATGTTTGCTTTCGCCGTAATATTTGCCTTTGTGTTTACAGAATTTGTTATTGTAAATGCTGAAGTCCCAACTGGTTCCATGAAGAACACAATTCTTATAGGCGATAGAATTATAGGAAACCGTTTGGCTTACAAGTTTTCAGAACCTAAGCGTGGAGATATAATTATCTTTAAGTATCCTGATGATGAAAGTCAGAACTTTGTTAAGAGGGTTATAGGTATTCCTGGAGATATAGTCCAGATAATACATGGTCAGGTATATGTAAATGGCTTTCTTCTTGATGAATCATATATTAGAGAGCCTATGATTGACAATGAGAACGAGCTTGAGTATGTGGTCCCTGAAGATTCATATTTTGTTATGGGCGATAACCGCAATGATTCTCATGATTCAAGATATTGGAAGACTACAAATTTTGTGTCTAGAGATCAGCTTATAGCTAAAGCTATGGTTTGCTACTACAATTCTGATACTATGAAACTTCAGTTCAAGCTTTTGAAGAATCAGTATGGCTCTAGTATGAGCCAGGCTGAGGTGGCTACAAAGTCTAATACTATTGATAAGTAAAATTTTATGCCTTATAATTATAGGGCATTTTGCTACCATGGCTCAGTCGGTAGAGCAATTGATTCGTAATCAATAGGTCGCCGGTTCGATTCCGGCTGGTAGCTTATATAGGCCCCACTTAGACGGAAGTTTAAGTGGGGTTTGTAATATTCTTTAATTGGAAATATAAATGAGTTTTCTAATATTGTTTAAGTGGAAATATAAATTGGGTTTGTAATATTATTCAATATGTAGTATAAAGTGTATAGCATAATTTATATCTTATTAGATAGCATAAGTATTGGGAGGTAATTATGGCAAGTAATGGTAAAAAGAAAGGAATATCCTTTAATTCACCAGTGATTCTTACATTTAGCGCTCTTTGTTTTCTGGCCTTGATACTCAACATTTTTAGTGGCGGAAGAAGCAATATGTACATCTTTAGCGTATATCGCTCCTCTTTCACAGATTTATTGACATATGTGAGATTCTTTGGACATGTCTTGGGACACGCTGATTGGAATCATCTCTTGGGCAATCTTATGATGATTTTGGTAGTAGGTCCGCTGCTTGAGGAAAAATATGGATCTAAGTGTATTCTTTTTGTTATTTTGATAACTGCGCTGGTTACTGGTTTGGTTCATTTTGTATTTTCCCCTGGAGTTATGTTGCTGGGAGCTAGCGGGGTTGTTTTTGCCTTTATTCTTTTAGCTTCACTTACAAGCTTTGAAGATGGAATGATTCCAATGACCTTTATTTTGGTAGCTGTCCTCTATATAGGTCAGCAGGTCTATAATGGCCTTGTTATCACCGATAATATATCAAATCTGACTCATATAGTAGGCGGAATTGTGGGTGCTGTATGTGGATTTGCACTCAATAAGAAAAGATAGGGTAGAGACATGAAGTATTATTTTGCCCCTCTAGAGGGAATAACTAGATATGTGTATCGAAATGCTTTTGAGAAGACATTTGGCGGGATTGATAAATACTTTGCTCCCTTTATATCACCAACTAAGGACTCTCCTCTTACACCTAGAAATAGGATGGAACTTGAAAGCGAAAACAATTCTAGCTTGAATTTGGTGCCACAAATTCTTTGTAATAATCCTGAAGTCTTTATAGATGCCGCATCTAGACTAATCGATATGGGATATAAGGAAATCAATCTTAATGCCGGTTGCCCTTCGGCTACTGTAACTTCAAAGAAAAAGGGAGCTGGACTTTTAGAAGATCTCTACAATCTTGAAAGGCTCTTGGATTCGATTGTCAATTTCGGCCTGGCCAGTGGCCTTAAGATATCAGTTAAGACAAGACTTGGACGCTTCGACCAAGATGAATTCTTTAAAGTGTTAGAAATCTATAATGAGTTCCCCTTGTCTGAGCTGATTATTCATCCAAGAATTGAGAAGGATTTTTATAAGGGTGATGTCAGAATTGATTTCTTTAAGTATGCCCTTGAAGAGTCGAAGAATCCTATTGTTTATAATGGTGACCTTTTTAAGAAGGATGATATTAGAAAAATTAGCCAGCTTGCTGAGAATAGTCCAGCTTTCAATGATGCCTTGATGCTTGGAAGAGGCCTTTTAATTAACCCATATCTGCTCTTTAGGCAGGATGGGGATGGGAAGATAGACCAGCTTTTCTTCAAGTTTCATAAGGAAATCTATGAGGGATATAAAGAGATAATGTCGCCTGATAAGAATGTCTTGTACCATATGAAGGAATTATGGACATATTGGGCTAGAAATATTGAAGGCTGTGATAAAGAGATAAAGTCTATCATGAAGAGCAAGCGCTATGAGGAATATGATATTGACCTTAACAATATCAAGGCTAAACTTATGGCCTGATTTCATCAAGCATTAAAAAAATGTATATTTAGAAATTTAAATAAGTATATTAATTTAAATATGAAAAGAACCTCCTTAACTGATGCTCAGTAGGGAGGTCCTTTTTTGTATTAGCAAGTCTTCAGATTTAAACTAAAATTGTAATAATACTCTTTTCGTCTATTTGGCCCTTGAAGGCCTTATTTTCGATAATGAGATTGAAGTCGTGGGCTTGATTTGCCTGATTTAATATGACAAGGGCTAGCTTTTTGTCAGGTCTTATGGCGGCCACTACTTCTAAATCAGAAGTGTATGAGCTTGTCTCTATGATTTGGCTCTTGGCTGCTATGTAAGAACTGAAGTGGTTTATATAGGTCCAGGTCAGGTTCTTAATTACAGAATCAGAGTCTTTGCCCAGCATAAGTGGTGCATCACAGTAGTTTTCAAGATGATTAGGCCCACCCTTGTGATCGAGAAGCAAATTCCAATCTATATAGGCGTGAGTTCCGTTTTTGAGACAGCCTATAATATCGTGAGCATATATGTTGGCATTGACAAGTTGATCTTCTTTTCTGAAATCAGAATAACCAGTACAACCCTCGGTGTGGAAGAGGAGCTTTTTTGGATACTTTTTGGCGACTAGACCAATATTGTCAAAATGATCTCCCATATACCAGTGGAAGGCGCAACCGGCTATATTTGACTCTCTTTTGAAGATTGATTTTGTGAGCTTTTCTTCAAATTCGTAGCTTTGGCTTGCTCTTGAGTAAATTTTATCTGTGTTGTGGTCCCAGATAAGTATTTTTGTCTTTAAATTATGCTTCTTTATTTCAGGAGTCAGATACTTGACTGCAAAACTTGTCTCGTCTTTGGCGGAGTATAGACAAGATTCCCAAGGCACAAGGGCAGATGCTTCGTTCTGGACGCTTATATAATCTATCTCAAAACCCTCTTCCTTCATTGCTAAGAGATATTTGCCAAGATAAGCGGCATAGGTTTTTTTGAAAATAGGATTTAGATGTCCGCCTCTGGTCAGTCTTAAGTTGGATTTCATAAAGGCTGGTGGACTCCAAGGTGAGGCAAGCAACTTAAGGTCAGGGTTTATTGCTTTGATCTTTTTAAGGTACTTGATAAGAGATTTTTTCTCATGCTCAATTGAAAAGTCTGAAAGATCGGCCTTGTATGAATATGAGTATGAATCAAGAGCGAAATCACAGGATCCGATGGCTATTCTTAAAAAGTTATAGTTCTTGTCAAAAACTTCCTTTAAAAGTTTGTCTGAGCTTTGGTCTCTCAGTAAATCAAGGCAGTGAGTACTGCTTTCAGTAAGGGCAGCACCAAAACCAAGAAAAAGCTGTTTTTTTAGCTTGGGATATACATTTATAACATTAGATTCTAGGCCTCTTGAAGAGGAGGCTTTTAGGTCAATCTGCTTGAAATAGATATCTTTATCGAAATTAGTGCATATTGCTTTTGCATTCATAGTAAAGTCCTTTCCTTAAGCTGGGCTTTGGGACTGAAATATGTGCCGATAGGGCTTAAAAATGTTTTAAAAAAGGCCACCTTTATTCTGATAGAGTAAAGGTGGCCTGAAATTGTATAGGAAATATATTACTGAATTTCCTTGCCTGAAAGAAGCTTGTAAGCTTCCTTGTACTTCTCGATTGTCTTGTCGATAACGTCTGAAGGAAGGTTGTAATCGCTGTCTGGATTAGCCTTTAACCAGTCACGTACGAACTGCTTATCAAATGATGGTTGACCCTTGCCTGCTTCATAACCCTCAAGTGGCCAGAAACGGCTGCTGTCTGGTGTGAGCATCTCATCAGCGATAAGAACCTCGCCGTTCTCGTCAAGACCGAACTCGAATTTTGTATCAGCTATGATGATGCCGCGTGTAAGAGCATACTCAGAACACTTGTTGTAAAGACCGATTGTGTAATCACGAATCTTTGTAGCTAACTCCTCGCCACGACCTGGGTAAGCCTTCTCGAGAACTTTTACGCATGTATCGAAATCAATGTTTTCATCATGATCGCCGATTTCAGCCTTAGTAGATGGAGTGAAGATAGGCTCAGGAAGCTTCTCGCTCTCCTTTAAACCTTCAGGAAGCTTGATACCGCAAACAGTACCGTTCTCCTTGTAGCTAGCCCAGCCACTACCTGTAATATAACCACGGACAATACACTCGATTGGAAGCATCTCAAGCTTTTTGCAAAGCATACTGTTTCCGTCAAAATTCTCATTCTGGAAAAACTCTGGCATATCCTTAACATCAACACTTACCATGTGATTTGGAACAAAATCCTTTGTGTAATCGAACCAGAACTTAGACATCTGTGTGAGAACAGTTCCCTTCTTTGTAATCTTGTTCTTAAGGATTACATCAAATGCAGATATACGGTCTGTTGCAACCATAATAAGGTTGTCGCCTATATCGTAAATCTCACGTACTTTACCCTCTTTAACAGGTTTGAATTCTTTCATCGTTAATGTCCTTTCAAATTTAAAATTTATCAGATTTGACATGTAATATTATAAAGCATTTTTCAATAATGGCAAGGAAATATTCTTAGAAATTGAATTTGAGCTAAGCTGAAAGAGTTCATAAAAGAAAAATAGAGAAGGGAAGTATAAAGAAATTGGTACTAAGTACTCTTAATCAATATAATCTTGAATTTTCTCTGTTATTATTATATAATTTTTCCAAAATAGGTTTGAGTATAATTGGACACATAGGGGAGGTTCAAATAGACAGGCCTTAATACTGTCTTCAAGGTTTTTGAGTTGACCTGATATTTACGCAATAGGAGATGGCATAATATGAAGATGATACAATGTTCTGATTTGCACCTCGGTGCAAAGATGATGGAGGGCTTGTCTGAATATCAGATAGCTGAGAGAAGCGATGAGCTTTTGAAAGACTTTATAGCTATGACTAGATATGCAGTCAATAACAGAATTCCGGTATGTATGATTTGTGGGGATTTATTTGATAGCAGCCAACCGGATCCAGAATTGGTTGACAAAGTTCGTGAGGCTATTACTAGGGCACCTAGAGTGAATTTCTATTATTTAAAGGGCAGCAGTGATAGGGATTTTAAAGGATTTGACCAGGATAGGCCATCAAATCTCTTTGTTTTCAGTAATTACTGGGAATACTACACATTGGGAAATGGCATAACGATAGCTGGAATTGAACCTGATGAAGAAAACAATATGTCTTATTACTATAATCTCGACCTTTATGAAGGGCTCACAAATATAGTGATGCTTTATGGTCAGATTGCTGCCCTGCCTGGAAAGGATTTAGTTCCTACTTCTTTGCTGAGAGGCAAAAATATTTCCTATCTTGCATTGGGAGGATTACATACCTATATGCAGGATTATCTTGAAAGTGGAAGTGCAGAGTGTTACTGCGGTTGTTTGTCAGGTAAGAATTTTGAAGAAGATGGAACAAAGGGATTTGTTCTCTTGGATATTGACGATGAAGGAAAAATTACTACCAGCTTCATACATGATCTGACAAAGAGAAGCTATTATAACATTATGATTGATGTAACTGGTACAACCTCGATAATTGCTATAAGAAACGAGATAAAAAGAATGACAACCAGCATCACAGCTGATGATTTGATCAGGTTTACCTTGATTGGAGAAGCTGGGGAAAATACTCAGATTGATCCTCTTTATCTCAAAAAGCAGTTGGAAGATAGCTTTTATTACGTTGAGATAGTTAATGATACCCATCTTGTCCTATCTGATCATGTCAAGTTTGGCCAGTCAGCGAAGGATAAGTTTATAAACGGAGTTAGGGATTCCAAACTGTCTAAGGAAGATCAAGACAGAATTATAAATATTGGCTTGAATGCCTTTAATTTGAACACAGCTAAAAAAGTTGAAGTAAGAGATAAGAAAAATAATTTTATGTAACTAGGGAGGAATTTAGGGATGAGACTTATCAAGTGTCATATTGAAAATTTTGGACACCTTTGTAACTATGACCTTGATTTTCGTAATGGCGTAACAGTCATTATGGAGAGAAATGGCTTTGGTAAAACAACTTTTGCAACATTTATTAAGACTATGTTTTATGGTCTGCCAATCGGAGGATCTAATGCTCTTATCAAGAATCCAAGACTTAAGTATAAGCCTTGGCAGGGCGGTAAATTCGGAGGCTGGCTCATATTCGAGGCAACAGCTCAGGAATTAAAGCTCGCTAACTTCGAGAATGAGTCAAGCGACAATCCTTTTATGGATGCTGCTAACAAGTCCAATGTTGCTCAGTCTGATGGTACTGGGCCAAGAATTTTAGCTGATGGCAATGTCAGCCCTGACCAGGTATTTAGATTTAAGGTTGAGAGATATTTCGGAGATACAAGAAAAGACGATACATTTGAGCTGACAGATCCAGCAAGTAATGAGAAATCTGAGATTTTCTCTGAGGATTTAGGACTTGAGCTTTTCGGTATTGATGCTGCTTCTTTTGATAGGAGCGTATATATGCCTCAGGTTCACGATATGGATGACGATGAAGGAATGAACCTTCAGGTCAGACTTAGCCACTTGGTTAGAGAGACATTTGACGAGAACAACTATGATGAGGCTATTGACAACCTTATTGAGAAGAGAAAGACCTTCAAGTTGTATCAGGGCGAGGGTGGCTCTATCTATGAAGCTGAAAAGAAGATTAAAGAATACGAGCATCAAATTGGTATAGTTCAAGAGATGCAGAAAAAACTTGATGCTGATGAAAAGCAGAAAGTTCAGATGGAGGCCGATGTTAAGAAGCTTGATCTTGAGATTGAGGGAGTTAGAAAACATATTTCTGACATAAGTAAGGCTCAGACTGAAAAAATCATTGCTGGTCAGTATAGCCAGATAAAGAACAATGTTGAGCTTTTGAGTAAGCAATACAAGAGAATCAATGAGAAATATCCTAAGGGCTTCCCAAATGAGGAGGAGATTAAGAAACTTGGCGAGAATCTTGAGTTGCTTAACAAGCAGAGCAGCGTTGTTGATTCATCTGAGATGTATTACGAAAATAAGAGATATATCGAGGAAAATCAGGACAGATTTAAAGATGGAGTTCCTAGCAATGAGGACTTTATAAATCTTCAGGGCAAATGTAACGAATGCATCAACATGAATTCTGAATTAAAACAGTTAAGAATTCAGTCTGATGAATATATGACAGAGATTTCTCAGTTAGTAAACGATCCATTGAGCTTAGATTATATCAAATCCAGCGTTTACGAGATAATTGGACAGCCTAAACCTGTTGTAAGCCAGCAGAAGAGCGGCTTCTTCTCATCATTATTCTCAGGATCATCTAATCAGAAGAGTCCAGAGGAAGAGGAGAAGGAGAGAAGAAATCAGGTTGTTGCCAATACAAAGGCTAAAGAGCTTGCCAGTGACCATATAGAGACAATCAAGGGTCAGGTAGAGAGCATTAAGAATGAGATTGAAAAGATCAAGGAGAAAATTGATCAGAATCAGAATGAAGTTGTTGAATTCTTAAAGAAGTATGAGAAGGATCAGTCTTCGTCTGAATCTTCAGCTATGATTGCTCTTTCACAGCTCAGCTCAAGACTCACAATTTTACAGAGAGAGTGTGATATATTCACATCAGCTCAGAAGATGAAGAGCGATTGGGAGACCAACAATAGCAATAAAGAAGAAGCTAGAGCTAAGGCCAATAAAGAGGTGGCTGAACTCTACAAAAAATATGAGCTCAAAGATTTTGATTATGGCCTTGAATCTTACAACAATATCAAATCAGGCCTTGCTGATTACAATAATATCAAGCGTCATTATGAGGACGCTAAGACAAATCAGAGTGAGTTCTTACGTCTCAATAATACTGATGATGAAAAGATGACTGCTATGATGGAGAGAGTAAAGCAGTTTGAGGAAATGAATCAGAAGCTTTTGGCTGAGGAGAGACAGAAGAGAGAACTTGAGGCTCAGAAAGCTCTTGAGGCTAAGAAACTTGAAGAAAGTCAGCATCAGGATTCTAAGAAGTCAAAGATTTCTTCTGCGGTTAATATTCATCTTTTGGATGATGACAATGACGAGAAGAAGCCAGCTGATGAGAAGGAAAGTGTCATCGAGGATACATCAGTTAACTCAATTGATGCCTTCATGAACAAGCAGGCTAAGCTCAATGAGCAGAAGAATATCCTTCTTCAGAATATCAGTAAAATTAATGCTGTTACTAGCTCAGTAATGGAGAAAATTAACGAGCTTCCAGCAATTGAGAAAAATCTTATGGCTGTAAAGGCTAAGATGAAATCTGACATTGAAACTTGTGCAGATATTGATCAGACAATCGAGCAGATGCAGAATGCTAAAGAGATGATTAATACTGGCTATCTCGATAAGATTAGAGATTCTTTCTCTAAGTATGTTAAGAAGTTTACTAATGGCAGCATTGGCCAGGTTATGATTGATACTAATCTCAATGTTACTATCAGCGAGCAGGGTCAGATGAGAGATTTAGGCCATTTCTCTGCAGGATACGAGGATATAGCAATGCTTTGTATGAGACTTGCCCTTGTTGATTCACTTTTCTCTGAAAAGAGAGGTTTGCTCATACTTGATGATCCATTTATCAATCTCGATGATGATAACCTCAAGTATGCCCTCAATATGTTGGAACAGCTTGGCAAGGAAATGCAGATTATCTATCTTGTATGTAATAGTGGAAGAATTAGGGAGACAACTCCAAGCACAAAGATGCAGCATCCAGGTCAGCCAGCACAGGCACAGGCAGGCCAGCCACAGCAGCAGGCACAGGCAGGCCAGGCTCAGCAGGCAGCTCAGCAGCCACAGCAAGCAGGTCAGCAGGCACAGGCACAGGGCCAGCCACAGCAGATTCAGCATCCTGTCAATGGTCAGGGGATGAATCAGGGCTATGCAGCTCCTATGAAATAGGCCTTCTAGAAACCTAGTTAGGGTTTGTATTAAAATCTAATAAAGTTCTTTTGGGGAGTGTTAACACAAAATCTGTTAACACTCCCTTTAATATGTGGTACAATTTACATGTTTTATAAAAAAATTAAAGGGGATTGGTATGAATAAAGATAATAGAGTAATCAATGCGGCTATACTGGGATTTGGTACTGTAGGTAGCGGCGTTTATAAGATAAGTTGTGATATGAAAGAGGAGCTCTTACACAGAACTGGAGCCTATCTTAATATAAAAAAGGTTTTGGTCAGGGATAATACTAAGAAGAGGGAAGGCCTTGATATGAGCCTTGTCACAGATTCTTGGTCTGATATCTGTAATGATCCTGAAATAGAGATAGTTATTGAGCTTATGGGCGGAATAAGCCCAGCCAAGGAATATGTCTTGGAGGCTCTCAATGCAGGCAAGCAGGTTGTAACTGCAAACAAGGATCTTTTGGCTGAGTATGGCGCTGAAGTTAGGGAGGCGGCCAACCTTAAGCATTGTGATATGCAGTTTGAAGCGGCGGTAGCTGGTGCAATACCTATCATCAGACCACTCAAGCAGAGCATGGCAGGTAACAGGATTACAGAGATTATAGGCATAGTTAATGGTACAACTAATTTTATCTTAACTAAGATGTCTGAAACAGGAATGTCATATGATCAAGCATTGGCCGAGGCTACAAGACTTGGTTTTGCTGAAGCTGATCCTACTGCTGACGTAGAGGGTCTTGACGCAGGAAGAAAGATGGCAATTATGTCATCAATCGCTTTCAACTCAAGAGTGCTTTTTTCAGATGTGTATACAGAAGGTATTACAAAGATTAGTGCAGATGACATAAGATATGCTAGAGAGTTTGGATATGTAATCAAGTTGCTTGGACTTGCAAAGATTACCGATGATGGTATCGAGTGTAAGGTGCATCCAATGCTTATTCCTGAGGAACATCCGCTTGCGAGCGTGAGAAATGCTAACAATGCAGTATTTGTACATGGTGATGCCATGGATGATGCTATGTTTATGGGCAAGGGAGCTGGACAGATGCCAACAGCCAGTGCTGTAATGGGTGATGTGGTCGATGTCATGAGAGATATTGTCTATGATTCATGTGGCAGAGTTGGCTCTAGTTGCTATAAGGAAGAGAGAGTTAAGGATATCATGGAGTCATCTACTAAATTCTTTATGAGAATTAAGGCTGAGGACAGACCTGGTGTTTTAGCTAATATTGCAAGCGTTCTCGGCAACAATGGAGTTAGTATAGCTCAGGTTGTTCAGAAGAGCAGGTCTGAGGGAATTGCTGACCTTGTGATTATCACAGATGAGGTTGTAGAAAAGCATTTTGACGATGCTCTCAAGGTATTTAAGGGACTTTCTGTTGTCAAGGAAGTTTCTGGTGTTATAAGAGTATACTAAGTGCTTGAATAAAATTTTAAGATATTTTATAAGAGAATAGATGAGAATTAAAAAAGGGTAGTTGATAAACTACCCTTAGAATTTAATAGCAAATTTATATTACGCAATCGTGTTTTGCCTCGTGATGAATTATTGTAATATCTAATAAATACATGAATACAACAAAGCAATAGAAATATATATCGCTTATCGCAGAGGAAGACATGGCTAGAGCATCGTAGGTTCCATGCAAGGCTATGGCTGATAAGAAAGCAATAATCATGAAGACAATAGTCTGTGATTTCTGGTATAAATCAGCACTGTAGCGGGCTCTTCCGTAAAAAAGTCCCATAAGAATGGAAAAACTTAAGTGCCCTGGAATTGAGAAAACTGCTCTGAGTGGAGCTATTCCGATGCCATATTGGAAGACATAAAGTATATTCTCAAATGCGGCAAATCCTAATGATACATAGGCTGCATATACAATTGAATCAAAGCGGTAGTTGAAATTAGGATCTTCCCATGTTCTTATACGAAGCATCAAAAGCTTGGCACCTTCCTCAGAAAAGGCAATTACCGTAAATGATAGAATAGTCGTAAAATATGGGGAGTCATCTTGTACTATGAAGGTCAGCAGGGGTTCTAGGATTATCTCTAGCACCATGGCTATGAGAGAAGAAGCAACACCAAGACCGATAAGACTTAGCAAGAGCTTAAGGGGTTCTTTTTCAACAGGGTCTTTGTTATATAGGTAGACCATGATGATGACTGCTGGCAGAATAGCAGCAAAAATATAGGTTAGTATCCAAGAAATCATATAAACTCCTTTATATATTTTTTATAAATATTTTACTCAAAAAAATAAATACTGTCTACAGTAGATTTTAGGAAGGTGAGGAAATGACTAAGAAAGCTTTGGCCTTAGAGGTAGTCAAGAGATTGAAAGAAGAATATCCTGATTCGACATGTACTCTGGACTATGACCAGGCTTGGAAACTCCTGGTCAGTGTCAGGCTTGCTGCACAGTGTACTGATAAAAGAGTTAACGAGATAGTCCCTTTTTTGTTTGAAAGATATCCTAGTATTGAAGCCTTAGCCCAGGCTGAGGAACTTGATATATATGACATAATTAAGCCATGTGGCTTAGGAAAGTCAAAGGCTAAGGATATAAAGGCTTGTATGATGGCACTTCACTATGACTTTAAGGACAATGTTCCGGACAATATGAAGGATTTGCTCTCATTGCCGGGTGTGGGAAGAAAAAGCGCAAATCTTATAATGGGCGATGTCTATGGACAGCCGGCAATTGTCACTGACACCCATTGTATAAGGCTATCTAACAGGATTGGCCTGGTAGATCAAGAAAAAGATCCTAAAAAAGTTGAGATGCTTTTGAAAAAAATTGTACCTGAAAATGAGAGCAATGAATTCTGTCACAGGCTTGTTGACCATGGAAGGACGGTGTGTACTGCAAGAACAGCCCCTCTTTGTCAGCTTTGTGTCCTGGCGGATATATGCAAGTATAAGCAAAGGGGAGAATAGTTATGTTGAGAGACCAATCTCTTGAAGAAATAAGCGATGGAAAGCTCTATAAGCTGTCTGATATGGCCAGAGTTGACAGCAAGGGCTGTCTTGGATGCAGCGAAGTTTGCTGCAAAAATATGGCAGACACAATAGTGCTTACTCCTATAGATGTACATAGACTTAGCCGAGACTTGCCAATAAGTCCAGACCAGCTCCTTGAGAGAGCTTGCCAGATAGGCCAGGTTGATGGCTTATTGCTCCCTCATATGAAAATGAGTAAATCTAACAATGCATGTATCTTTCTTGATGCAGAAAATAGGTGCCTGGTTCACAATCAAAGACCTGATGTGTGCAGGCTTTTTCCTTTGGGAAGGCTTTGGAGTGATGATGGAGATTTTTCTTACATACTTCAAAAAAATCAGTGCAAGAAGCATGATTTGGTCAAGATTAGGGTTAGGGACTGGATTGGAGATCAAGGCCCTGAGTATGATGCTTACATTAAGCAGTGGCACAGACTTTTAAAGATTGCCACTAAAAAGAATGAGGACCTCATAGAGGCTGGTCAAGAAACAAAGATTAAGGTTTTGTGCAAGTATATTTTGAAAAAGCTGTATTTGACGCCATATGTGGGAGCTGATGGCGAGACATTGGCCGAGGATATGGATTTTTACACGGAGTTTAAAAAGAGAATTGAAGAGATAGAAGGGAGATTGTAGATAGTATGAAAATGTACCTCTTTCAGATTGGTTCATTAAAGATACCAGGATATGGCTTTATGATAGGCATCGGCTTTTTGATAGCTTTGGCCTTAGGAGAGCTTAGAGCAAGAAGGAAGAAGATGAATGACGACTTTGTCATAGATGTAGCTATAACAGCTATTTTATCTGGCTTTTTAGGTGGAAAGCTTCTCTTTGTAATTGTAGAGTTTAAAAATTTCTTAAAGAGACCTTTGACTATACTTGGAAGCTCAGGTTTTGTGGTATATGGAGGAATTATAATTGCAATCTTGTCCTGCATATTGCTCTGCAGAATTAAGAAGAAAAGCTTTTTAGCCTACTTTGATTTATGTGCACCTGAGGTGGCTCTTGCACAGGGATTCGGCCGTATTGGATGCTTCCTCGCGGGATGTTGTTATGGAAAGGTGACAGATTCGCCAATAGGAGTAGTATTTCCAGCAAATTCTCAAGCTCTTTCAGGAGTACCTTTGATTCCAACTCAGCTTATTTCAAGCGGATTAAACTTTCTTTCAGCTATATTCTTGATTGTACTAGCTGATTTTGTCTTTAAAGATTTTAAATATAGATCTAATCTCTCAAAAAGAGAACATATAGGTAAATCTCTTGCATTCGGACACGTTCAGGGAGATATAGCAACTCTCTATATGTTTTTATATGCAGTGGGAAGATTTATAATAGAGTTCTTTAGAGCCGACGACAGAGGCAGTGTTGGAGTTCTGTCAACTTCTCAGTTTATAGCTATATTCATGGCTATAGGCGCGCTTTGCTTCTTCTTTATTAACAGAAAATTGCTTCTTGATAAGAGGGCAAAGATGACAAAATAAGCTAATTAAAGCTAATTATAGCTAATTAAAGCCAGCATAATTGATAGGCCCTAAAACTAGGGCAGACCAATTTGCTGGCTTTTTAATATCTTTTTATATATTGCTTAAATTAGAGAATTGCGTAGATAACGCTAAGGTTGATGAAGGCCTGAATAATAGCGAAACGAATTACGACCTGTGTGTCAGACCAGTCCTTATTTTTTCTGTAGTGATCATGAATAGGTGTGCGGATATTCTGCATTGGCTTCAAGTGAAGGAAACGCATGCATGACACCTTGAAAAGTCCGAGACCACCGTCGATTATAAGCATGATAGCTAAAGGAATGAACAAAAGAGGTCTTTCAAGCTTTAATACTGCAAGGGCGATAAATATTCCTATTGCTCTAGAACCGGCATCACCCATAAGAATCATGCTAGGAGAAGCATTAAACCAAAGGTAGGCAAGTATTGCGACAACCATAAAGATAATCATGTGTCTGAAATCAGGATCAATATCAAAGCCCTTAAAGAAGGCGTAGATAGATGCAAGCGTGATAATTGAGAGGCTTGAACAAAGACCATCAACACCGTCTGAACAGTTGGTTACATTGATGCTCACCCATACAAGAATGACAATTAAAATGCCATAAACTATGTAGTTTAGGGTAACATCTGTATCGGTAAATGCTATCTTAAAAGTATTTCCGTTGTAGTAAAGGTAAGTTACAGCACTTGCAAGGGCTATGACGAAGTCGATAAGACCCTTCTTTAAATTGCCCCATGGCTTCGATGAAGCATCATCGAAATAGCCACTGAACATAGCAAGTATGACAAGGACTATGTAAATGCTAGACTCAATGCTCAATGGAAGAAAGATAATTGAAACCAATGAGAATGTAAGTATGAAGATGATACCAGCTCCTCTAGGCTTGCCTACAGACTTCGATCCATTTATGGCAAAGGCTCTTCCGGCATCTCTAGGAAGAGATTTCATACCGATTTTTGTTGCAAAATAAGTCAGAAAAAAGGCAGCAATTACGCCTAATACCATGACTAATTTAGTGGAGCTTACTCCAGGAATTAAATTAAACATAAATCCTCCTGTTGTTTAATGTGTTTTGAGATTCTATAATAGCTATGTGCTCTTACAAATCTTATGAAGTATAGCACATGTTAATAAAAAGGTGAAGTGAGGAATATATATGAAACTGGTGAAGCCATCCTATTACAAAGAATTCAAATGCATTGCGGGAGCTTGTACTGATACCTGTTGTGCAGGCTGGGAGGTTGACGTAGATCCTAAATCTTATAAATACTATAAGTCAGTAAAGGGAGCTTTTGGAAAGAGGCTTAAATCAGTTATGATTCCTCAAGAGGATGGGGGATGTAGTTTTAAATTAAAAGAAAAACTCAGATGTCCTTTTTTAAATGATGAGAATCTATGTGATCTGTTCACTGCTTTGGGCGAAGATAAGCTCTGTGACACTTGCGCAGAATTTCCAAGATTTATCAATTCCTATGGTATGGTCAAGGAGATGGGCTTGGCTCCATCATGTAAGACAGCGGGCGAGATCTTCTACTCCTATAAAGAAAAAATCAAATATATAAGCGAGGAGGTAGACGATCCGATTGAGCCTAATGATATAGATCCTGAGCTTTATATAAGATTGAGAGATGCCAGAAAAACTGCCTTTGAGTTTATCAATGATGAAGAGATATCTATATATCAAAGCCTTAAGCTCTATCTTGAGTATTGCAAGGAGTTACAGACTTGTGTCAGCTACGGAGCCTACTATAAAATCAGCCAGATTAGGGATAAATACAAGGATTACAAGCTTTTACTAAAGAAGATGTCAAGCCCCGAAATAGATGCTTCAAAGATTGTAAATGATGATTTGTGCAAGCTTATCAAGCACCTCTATGGCACTTTTAGGGGGATTGAGATTATTAACAAGGATTATAGTACTTTTATAGAGGACAGCCAGCATTATCTCGAAGCTATAGATTATAATGATTTAAGTCTTGAAAAAGATTTGAAAGCCTATATTAAAGACCGCTTTGGAGATGAGGACTATGTAAAGGGACTGAAAAACCTCGCTGATTATTATGTATTTAGATATTTCCTTGACTCTGTCAATGATTACAATGTGAGACTTAAGGGAAGAATTGCAGTCCTTGGCCTTATGGCTGTAATCTATATGGAGATGGTCTATGAAAAGACCTATGGCAAGGATTGTGACTTTACAATGAGAGTTGACATTGCTCACCTTTATTCTAGGCAGTTTGAGCACTCATACACCAATCATCAGATTATGTGCTCAAGAATTGACAGAATTCCTGTTGGCAAGGCGCTGACAGAGAGAATGTTGGAACTTATAAAACTATAATGACCTCGCTGATAGGGGCTTAGATAGTTTGGTTTATGAAATAGTATTTATAATAGACGGAGATATATGTATATAGTACTTGTGTCCTTTGAGGCAATAGAAGAACTTGAAGAAGAGAAGCTGGATAAAATAATAGCTTTTCTTCCTGGATTTAGAAAAGAAAAATACTTGTCCATAAAACATGAGGAAGAAAAGAAGCGCTCCTTGGCGGCATCGATAGCCTATGTGATTGCAGCAGGGCTCTTTTTGAGCCAAAGTGGGGAAGATGAAAAAAAGGTATTTTTGAAAATTTGCAAGGCCAATGACTTAATGAAATATATGAATAAGCTATATGCGCTGGATTTTAAGCTTCTTGACAAGATTAATAAGGTTTCTTATCTTGAACATAATAAGCCTCAAAACCCATATTTTTCTTATAATTTGTCACATTCTGGTCCATATGCTGTGTGCGGACTGGCTGCTCTTGACTATGAGCTGGGACTTGATATTGAAGTTGCCAGAAAAATGCCAGATAAGCTCCTCTCCCGTATTATGACAGAAGAGGAAATCCGTCTTTGTAGCTGTGATGAGGGTTTAAAATTAAGGTTTTGGACCATGAAGGAGGCCTATTTAAAGGCTAAGGGCACAGGCATAAGAGGGGCAAATGCTGAGGACTTCCCACCAATTAAGCTGATTGATGATGAATATGAGGTCATAAAAGAAGAGATATGTGGGAATCCAATTAGTTTTTTATATAAAAAAGCATAGCTTGAAGAATTCTTAAATTAATTAAGCTGCTTATGGTAAAAAAATATGTATTTTAGGCTGATTTTAAGCTGAAATTCTTTGAAAACTAGAGCCTTTTGGAGTATAATTACTAATATACTTTCAAGGATGGAGGCAGTTTACATGGACGAAAAGAAAAGTGAAAAAAAAGTTGAAAAGAAAAAGCAAGAAGGAAAAAGAGGAGTAAGATCAATTAAACATCTGGTCTTAATTGAGATTGCGGTTAGTATTGCTTTGGTGGCCTTAATGATTGACCTGATGGGTTATTTGACATTTAAATCTATGATCAATAGTGTGGTTAAGTCTAATATGACTACAATTGCATCAGGATATGGCAATAGCTTAGATCAATATATAAAGGCTGGCAAATCAATCAATTCTGTTGGAGATGTCCTTGGCTCGGTCAAGGTGAGCGGCTTAGATAGTTCTTATCTTTATGTGGTAAGTAAGGATGGAGAGATGCTCTTTCACCCAACAATGTCAAAAATCGGCAAGCCGGCAGAAAATGATGCAGTTAAGGGATTGGTAGAAAAGATTAAAAACAACAATATTCCTGAGCCAGGTGTCATTGAATACAATTACAAAGGCACAGTTAAATATGCTGGATATTATATTTCAGATAGCAATGACCATCCAATTCTTATTGTGACAGCTGATAAAAAGGATGTTGAACAGCCTTTAAACAGATTTCTCATGATAAGTTTAATTGCGACAATTGGCGATATTATTGTATTTGTGCTTATTTGTGGACTTGTTACAGGTAAGCTTTTAAAGCCTATCAGCCATATCAATGACTCTATTGTTGAGGTTGGAAAACTTAATTTCAAGCTTGATGCAAAGGCTGATGCAAGAATTAAGTCTTACAATGACAGAAGAGACGAGATTGGACAGATGTCTAGAGCAGTTTCAAGTATGAGAGCAGATCTCACAAATGTTGTTGCTGAATTGGCAGATGCAGCTAGTTCTCTTGAGAGCAATGCAAGAGATATTAAGGATTCTATGGACAGAATTAATGAGAATTCTTCTGATAACTCTGCAACTACTGAAGAGCTTGCAGCAGGTATGGAAGAGACAACTGCAACAGCTGAGACTATCAATTCAAGTGTTGGACAGGTTAGTGACAATACAGCTCAGATCAACAAGCGCGCAAATGAAGGTTTAAAGACTGCGGCTAATATTCAGAATAAGGCAGTTAACATTGTAGAACAGGTTGGAAATTCTTTAAATAAGACAAATGGCGTATATAACGATGTTAAGCTTAAGTCAGAACTTGCCATTAATCAGTCTCACTCTGTTGCTAAAATTAATGAAATGGCTGAGAATATCAGAGAAATCAGTGATCAGACAAGCTTGCTTGCCCTCAATGCTTCAATTGAGGCTGCCAGAGCTGGTGAGGCTGGAAAGGGCTTTGCTGTTGTAGCAGAGGAAATCAGTAAACTTGCAGCTCAGTCATCTGAGGCAGTTGAGTCAATTTCTGATATTGTGGTTGATGTTAATACAGCAGTGACAGATATGTCAGATTGTCTGAATGAGATGCTTGTCTTTATGGAAGAAAATGTTACAAAGGACTATGCAGAATTTGACAATGTTGCAAGACAGTACAGCCAGGATGCTGAGTACTTTAAAGAATCAATGACAGATATTGGAGAATCACTTAAGGATCTCACAGATAATATGAATAATATTTCATCTGCAATTGAGGGAATTAGTTCAACAATTGATGAGTCTGCTACTGGAATTACTGATGTCGCAGAAAAGACCACTGATATTGTAGGTCTTACATCTTCTACTCAGGAGCTTGCAGACCAGAATATTGAATATTCTGATAACTTAAAGAACATTGTAAATCGATTTAATATCTAAGAGAGTCATATTGATTCTTTCTTAAGACTTCTAGGACCTTGAAAGCTTCCTTTTTAAAAGCTGGCTTTTGAGGTCTTTTTTTGCTTCTTCGGAAATAATCATAGCCACTAATCATAGCCACTAATGATAGACACTAATCGTAGCCGCTAAAAAGCTTATTTAATCCATTATTCTGCGTTTGAATATATGAAAGGCTTATAGCTGATATATTTGTGTGAATTTAATTTGAACTTTACTTTAAATATTACTTATTTCATTGAAATTTGATTTGAAAATTCTTATAATATAAAACTGTATAACCACATTAAAAAGAAAAACCATATCGATAAAAGAAAATTAGTAGAAGGAAATGTTTTTATGGAAATTAAGGAAAATGGTCAGATGACAGATGATAATAATTTATCATCAGGTCAGATTCAGAATCAGTCTGATATAGGCCAGAATCAGTCTGGCATGGACACAAGTAATAGTCAAAAACCTTACAGTAATCAAACCAATCAGGGAAATCAGAATCCATATGGAAATCAGAATCCATATGGCAATCAGGGAAATTCAAACCCATATGGCAATCAGGGCATGAATGGAAATTCCTTTGGCAACCCAAATCAGGGCAATCCAAATCAAGGTAACCCAAATCAGGGCTCTCCATTTGGCAATCAGCAAAGACCTGGCTCTCCATACGGCAATCAGCCAATGAATGGAAATCCATTTGGTAACCCATATGGAAACAATGGTCAGGGAATGGGACAGAATAATCAGGGACAGAACGGACCTTACGGCTCTAATAATCAGAATCCTTTTAATGGTCTTCCTTTTGGCTCTTTATTTGACGAGAATATGGATGATAAGAAAAGGGAATCTCCTGATAAGAATAATCAGAATGGAAACAATAAGAAGGGCAAGAATTATAACCTCTTCTTTATATTTTCAGTTGCGATTGTCTTAACCTTTATTCTTGTAGCTTTTTTGAACAGCTTTATCAGAAATAGCCAATATAAGGAAATCTCATACTCTAAGTTTCTTGAAATGATTGATCAGAATCAGATTGCATCAGTCGAGTTTGAGTCTAACAAAATTAAGATTGAGCCAAAAGAAGGCGTTGAGGTTGAAATCAATGGTCAGTATCCAATGAAGGGAATCAAATACACTTTCTATACTGGATATGTAGGTGGCGATGATGAGCTGGTCAAGACTTTAAAGCAGCACGCGGACATTGAAATTAAGGGTTATATTCCAGAACAAAGCTCACAGCTTCTGGATTTCCTTCTTGCATATGTATTGCCTATGGTACTTATGGTTGGTATGTTTATTTTTGTATATCGCCATATTTCTAAGGGCGGCGGCTTCATGAACGGCGTTGGTAAATCTAATGCCAAGGTTTATATGGAGAAAAAGACGGGAGTTACTTTCAAGGACGTTGCAGGACAGGATGAGGCTAAGGAATCCTTAGTCGAGATAGTTGACTTCCTGCATAATCCGGACAAATATTCCAACATAGGTGCTAAGTTGCCTAAGGGTGCCCTTTTAGTCGGCCCTCCAGGAACTGGTAAAACCCTCTTGGCTAAGGCTGTTGCGGGTGAGGCAGGAGTACCATTCTTCTCCCTCGCAGGTTCAGACTTTGTAGAGATGTTCGTAGGTGTCGGTGCTTCGAGAGTTAGAGACCTCTTTAAAGAGGCTCAGAAACAGGCACCAGCTATTATCTTCATCGATGAGATTGACGCAATAGGTAAGAGCCGTGATTCTCGTTATGGCAGTGGTAATGATGAGAGAGAACAGACTCTCAACCAGCTTCTTGCTGAGATGGATGGATTTGACACATCTAAGGGACTTTTCCTTTTGGCTGCGACTAACCGTCCAGAGGTGCTTGATAAGGCTCTCTTGAGACCTGGCCGTTTTGACAGAAGAATTATTGTAGATAAGCCTGACTTTAAGGGAAGACTTGATACTTTAAAGGTACATTCAAAGGATGTCCGCATGGATGACACAGTTGACCTTGATGCTATAGCACTTGCAACTGCTGGTCTTGTTGGATCAGATTTAGCTAATATGATCAATGAGGCTGCTATCACAGCTGTTAAGAATCATAGAAATTCTGTAAGCCAAAAAGACCTTTTTGAGGCCTTTGAGCTTGTCGCAGTTGGCGGCAAGGAGAAGAAGAACAAGGTTATGAGCGATTCTGAGAGGCATATCATTGCTTATCACGAAGTTGGACATGCGCTTGTATCTGCTCTTCAGAAGCATTCTGAACCTGTTCAGAAGATTACTATTGTGCCTAGAACTATGGGCGCTTTGGGATATACCTTACAGACTCCTGAGGAGGAAAAGGTTCTTCAGACTAAGGAAGAGCTTATCGCAAAGATTAAGACCTATATGGCCGGCAGAGCTGCAGAGGTTCTTATCTTTAATTCTGCAACTTCAGGTGCAAGCAATGATATCGAAAATGCTACAAAGATTGCCAGAGCTATGGTTACACAGTTTGGTATGTCAGATGATTTTGGTATGATGTGCCTTGCAACTGTTGAAAATCAGTATCTTGAAGGCAGATCAGAACTTATCTGTGGTGAGCAGACTGCAAGCCAGATTGATAAGGTTGTTCTTGATATTATAAACACTTGCTATGCAGATGCTTATGACATGCTTAAAGAGCATAAGGATTTGCTTGATAAGATTTCAGCTTATCTCTACGATAAGGAGACAATCACTGGCAAAGAGTTTATGGAAATCTTTGATGCTGACCCAGAAATAAAGGCTAAGCTCGAGGCTGAAAAGGCCGAGGAAGCTGACAAGACTAAGCTCGAGGCTGAAAAGGCCGAGGAAGCTGACAAGACTGAGCTCGAGGCTGAAAAGGCTGATGATCAGTTATAAAAAATACACTTACATATGGGAGGACGAATATGAGCTTTACACATTTGCATGTGCATACACAATATTCGCTTCTTGATGGATCTAGTAAGATTAAGGACATAATAGACCAAGCCAAGGAACTTGGCATGGATAGTCTTGCAATCACAGACCACGGTGTTATGTATGGAGTCATAGACTTTTATAAAGCAGCCAAGGAAGCAGGGATTAAACCCATCCTTGGCTGCGAAGTTTATGTGGCACCGGGATCTAGATTTGATAAGAAGCCAGGCACTAATGAGAGTAGGTATTATCACTTGGTTTTGCTTGCTGAGAATGAGATAGGATACAAGAATCTTGTAAAGATTGTATCTAGAGGATTTACTGAAGGATATTATTATAAGCCAAGGGTTGATCTTGAGGTTTTAGAAGAGTTTCATGAGGGTATTATTGCCCTGTCTGCATGTTTGGCTGGTGAGATTTCAAGAGCCTTGGTTAAAGATGAGTATGAGAGGGCCAAGGAAGCAGCTTTAAGATATGACAAGATATTTGGCCATGGAAATTTCTTCTTGGAATTGCAGGACCATGGTTATAGTGATCAGAAGAAAATAAACCCATCTTTGGTCAGACTCTCAAAGGAGTTGGATATAAAGCTGGTTGCCACCAATGATGTTCACTATACAAGAGCTGAAGATGCTGAGGCTCATGATATTCTTCTTTGTATACAGACTGGTAAAAAGGTTACTGATGCAGACAGAATGCGCTATCTTGGAGGACAGTTCTATCTCAAATCCGAGGATGAGATGCGCTCTCTTTTTCCTTATGCAAAAGAGGCAATCGAGAATACCCATATGATTGCTGAGCGCTGTAATCTTGAGATTGAGTTTGGAAATACAAAGGTGCCACATTTCGAGACACCAGAGGGCTACGACTCTAAGACTTATCTGACTAAACTCTGTCAGGATGGTTTAAAGAAAAGATATCCTGATTCAATAGATGAGAATGATGAGATCCATAAAAGACTTGATTATGAGTTGTCTGTTATCGAGAGTATGGGCTATGTGGATTATTTCCTTATAGTTTGGGATTATATCAATTATGCCAAGACTCACGGCATACCAGTAGGCCCTGGAAGAGGTTCTGCTGCTGGTAGTATTGTCTCTTACTGTATGGGAATTACAGAGCTTGATCCTATCAAGTATAACTTGATTTTTGAGCGTTTCTTAAATCCTGAGCGTGTATCCATGCCCGATATAGACGTGGATTTTGCACCAGATGGCAGACAGCAGGTAATTGACTATGTTGTAGAAAAATATGGCAAGGACTGTGTAGTTCAGATTGTCACATTTGGAACCATGGCTGCAAGGGGTGTAATCAAAGATGTCGGCAGGGCTTTAGATTTGTCTTTTGCAGAGACTGACAGAATTGCTAAGATGATTCCTATGAAGCTGGGAATGACCTTAAAACTGGCTTTGGAGCAAAATCCTGACTTTAAGTCTGAATATGAGAATAATGAACACACCAGAAAGCTTATAGATACTTGTTTGAAGCTTGAAGGACTGCCAAGACATGCATCAACTCATGCTGCTGGTGTATTAATCAGCCAGTTGCCTGTTGAGGAATATGTTCCTGTCTCAATTTCAGCAGAAGGTGGCAAGGTTGCCCAGTTTGTAATGACAACCCTTGAAGAGCTTGGTCTCTTAAAGATGGACTTCCTTGGTTTAAGAAACCTTTCGGTTATCAGGGATACAGAGGAACTTATAAGAAGGAAAAATCCTGATTTTGATATTGAGAAAATAGACTTCAATGACAAGGAAGTTTACTCTTTTATAAGCACAGGTAAAACTGAGGGTATCTTTCAGCTTGAAAGCGCCGGCATGAAGAGCTTCATGAAAGAGTTAAAACCTAACAATATTGAGGATATGATAGCAGGTATCTCACTTTACAGACCAGGCCCTATGGACTTTATTCCCAATTATATAAAGGGTAAGACAAATCCTCAAGCTGTAAGCTACGACTGTCCTCAGCTAGAGCCAATACTTAGTCCTACATACGGCTGTATTGTATACCAGGAACAGGTTATGCAGATAGTAAGAGACTTAGCTGGCTACTCTTGGGGACGAAGCGACCTGGTAAGACGAGCTATGTCAAAAAAGAAGGCTTATGTCATGGAGGAAGAACGCAAAAACTTTATCTATGGCAATGAAAAAGACGGAGTTGCGGGATGCGTAAAGAATGGCATAGATGAAAAAATAGCAGGTAAAATCTATGATGAGATGATAGATTTTGCTAAGTATGCTTTCAATAAGTCTCATGCTGCTTGCTATGCTATTGTGTCATATGAGACGGCTTTCTTGAAATGTCACTATCCAGCTGAATTTATGGCAGCTCTCATGTCATCAGTTGTAGATAATTCTGCGAAAATTGCAGAATATATCCTGTCATGTCGACAGATGAAAATCAAAGTCTTAGAGCCTGATATTAATAAGTCTATATATGGTTTTTCTGTAGAAGATGGAAATATCAGATTTGGATTCTCTGCTATAAAGGCTCTTGGTATACCTACAGTTGAAGCAATCGTGTCTGAGAGGGACCTTCACGGCTCATATACAAGCTTCCATGACTTTATTAAGAGAACTATAGGCAAGCTCAACAAAAAGACTGTCGAGAATTTGATCAAGTCAGGAGCATTTGACACATTCAAGGTTACTAGAAGGGCTTTAGCCTTCGTCTATATGACAATCATGGAAGACTGTGACAGAAAGTCCAAGGACAGTATGTCCGGCCAGTATTCTCTTTTTGATATGATGGGGGATGCTGACAAGAAAGAAATGGAAATTCAAATACCTGATGTTGAGGAATATCCTCTTGAACAGAAATTGGAGAACGAGAAGGATGTTATGGGCATTTATGTCACTGGCCATCCTCTTGATGAGTACTCGAAGACCTGGGAGAAACATGTGAGTGCCAAGTCTATAGATTTTGGCGCAGACGAAGATGGTCAGGTCAAAGTACAAGATGGCTCAAGGCAAACGGTTGGAGGTCTTATAACACAGCGCAATATAAAATCAACCAAGAAGGGCGATATTATGGCCTTTCTGACTATTGAGGATCTGGTTGGTACTATGGAAATTGTGGTATTCCCAAGGGATTATATGCGCAATAAGGAGATTATAGATTCAGCTAAGAAGGTTTTTATAAGTGGACAAGTTAAGGTAGATATGGACTCCAATGCCAAGCTTATTGCAAATTCTTTTGTGAATTTTGATGACTTGCCAAGAACTCTTTGGTTAAGATTTGATAATCAGGCAGCCTACTTCAACGAAAAGGCCTGGATTGAGGACCTTATAGGTCAGAATAGTGGTAGGGATAAGGTGATTGTCTATCTTAAAGAGGAAGAGAAAAAACTAGCTCTGCCGGTCAAAATGAACATTCATATCACTTCAGAAATTTTGTCTTACTTGAGTAAGAAACTCGGCGATGAAAATGTTGTTGCTGTCTGAAGATTTGATGGAATCTAAGATTGAATTGAGGTCTTAAATGCGTTAAAATTAGCATATGATGACTCTTGAAAGGAGAGAAATATGGCTAAAGAAATTAAAAAAATTGGTGTACTTACCAGTGGTGGAGATGCTCCAGGAATGAATGCTGCAATCCGTGCGGTTGTAAGAACTGCACTTGCAAAGGGAATGGAAGTTGTGGGAATTGAGAAGGGCTACAATGGACTTCTCAATGAGGAATTCCGCCCTATGGATAAGCACAGCGTTTCAGATATCATCCAGCGCGGTGGCACTATTCTTTATACAGCTAGATGTCTTGAGTTTATGTCAGATGAGGGCGTTCGCAAGGGCGCTGAAATCTGTAGAAAGCATGGTATCGATGGCATGGTTGTTATCGGAGGTGATGGTTCATTTAGAGGTGCAAGAGACCTTGCCAACGAGGGAATAAATACAATCGGCGTACCAGGCACAATCGATTTGGATGTAGCATGCTCAGATTATACAATCGGATTTGATACAGCGGTAAATACTGCACTTGAGGCTATTGATAAGATTAGAGATACTTCTACATCACATGAGAGATGTTCGATTATCGAGGTAATGGGCAGACATGCGGGATATATTGCCCTTTGGTGTGGTATAGGATGTGGAGCTGAAGATATTCTTCTTCCTGAAAAGTATGACAATGATGAGCAGGAACTTATCAATCATATTATTGATGGCAGAAAAAAGGGAAAGAAGCACCATCTTATTATCAATGCTGAGGGTATAGGCCACTCAGAGAGCATGGCTAGAAGAATTGAGGCTGCCACAGGTATTGAGACTAGAGCAACTATCTTGGGCTATATGCAGAGAGGTGGTTCTCCAACTTGTACAGATAGAGTTTATGCTTCAATGATGGGCTCTTATGCGGTTGAACTCTTGTCAGAAGGAAAGAGCAATCGAGTTGTAGCTCACAGCAAGGGCAAGTTTGTTGATTTTGATATCAATGAGGCTCTTGAAATGAAGAAAAATATTGATGAATATGAATTCTTAGTAGGAGAGCTTCTTTCAAAGTAAAATTATGATAACAAGTTCAACTAACAAAAAGATAAAAAGAGTTATAGAGTTAAGAGATAAGGCTAAAGCCAGAAACAAAGAAGGTGTCTTTGTCGCTGAGGGAGTAAGACTGGTATCTGAGATACCCAGTCAGCTGATAGAAGAAGTCTATATATCCCAGTCATATGAGGAAGAGTTTGAGTATTCTGATCTGAGGCTTAAGTTGGGAGTCAAGGCTGAAACTGTGACTGACGATGTCTTTAAGAAAATGGCTGATACCAAGACTCCACAAGGGATTCTTGCCCTTGTTAAAAAACCTCAAGCTAAACTTTATGATTTATTTAATAATGATAAGCCATTAGTTATTATTTTGGAAAATTTACAAGATCCTGGTAATCTTGGAACTATCATCAGAATGAGCGAAGCGGCCGGTGTGTCTATGATTGTGATGAGTCACGACTGTGTTGACGCATTTTCCCCAAAAGTAGTAAGAGCTACAATGGGTTCACTTTTTAGACTTCCTCTGTTCTTTACAGATAATCTTTTGGCAACAATGGATGAGCTCCAAAATAAAGGTCTTAAGATTTATGCAGCCCACTTAAAAGGCTTAAGTGATTACTCTGAATGCGACTATAGAGAGCCTAGCGCTTTTGTTATTGGCAATGAGGGAAATGGAATTACTGAACAAACCGCTGCTAAATGTGACAAATTGATTAAGATTCCAATGGCTGGAAAAGTTGAGAGCTTAAATGCAGCAATCGCTTGTACTGTCTTAGCTTACGAGGCTTTTAGACAGAGGGAATCCTAGCTCGATTTGACAAATCATAGTTAACCTTGCTATAATCATTTTGTAACAAATATGTAACAATTAATCGGGAGCAAGAATCCTGAGCTTACATGTTTGTTATAAAAGGCATTACCAGTGCCGGAAAGGGATTTACTATGAAACTTATCAGTAGGAAAGCCATGGCTTGCTACTTGAGTGCAATCACAGCAACAAGTTTATCTTGTGCGGTTGTTCTTGGAGCATATGGAAATGGCGCTACTACCGGAGAGCAACAAGTAACATTAAAAGCAAGTGCAGAATTTAGTACTCTTGCCTTAAAGCAGAAATCCTTACAGGGAGATGTGAAGGCTTTGGAGTCTGAATATGTACAAGAAGAACAAGAAGAGTTTGACATCTATCATAATATTGCAATCTCAATTGCAGATCCTTATGTTGAAATGTTTAGCTCTAGTGCAGCAACAGTAAGATGCGGAAGACTTTATGATAACTCAGTTGTCTACGTAATTGAAGTCGGCAAGGCGATGAGCAAGGTTACATCGGGAGATGTGACAGGTTATGTCCTTAACAGCAACTTATGTTTCGATGATGAGGCTAAAGACCTTAACAGTGATACTGATCTCGCAGCAGTTATAACAAGTGCTACAGCAAGTATCTATGGTTCGTCCAATGAGCTTAAGGTAATAAAGGAAGCTAGTAATGGAGAAGAGTTCAATCCTATTGGACGTACTGAAGATTACATAATTGTCGATGTTGATGGAACTAAGGGCTATATCAAGAACAGTGATGTGAGCATCAACTTTGGTCTTGATTATGCAATAACAGAGGCTGAGGTAAGAGAGATTGAGGCTAGAGAAGCTGAGGAAGCAGCTAGGATAGCCGAAGAAGAGAGATTAAGACAAGAAGAGGAAGAGAGAGCTAGACAGGAAGAGGAAGCTAGACAGGCTAAAATCGCTGCAGCCTTCAACAATGTTGGAGTGAGCTATAACAGTGGAATGTCTGTTAGTTCTGACGAAGCTTGGTTACTCGCTTGTGTAATCGACTGGGAAGCTTCTGGTGAGCCTTACGAAGGTAAGCTTGCAGTAGCTAATGTTATTCTTAACAGAGTGAGAAGTCCAAGATTTGGAAATACAATCGCAAGTGTTGTATATGCTAAATCACAGTTCTCAGGAGTTTCGGATGGCAATGGAGGTCCTAGTTCAAGATTTGAATCTCGAATCGCAAATGGCCCATGGTCAAGTGACAGTTTAAGAGCCGCTTCTGAGGCCTTATCAGGAGTAAACAATATCGGATCTTACACTTCATTCAGGGCAACAAGTATTGCTAATTTAGCTTCATACAGCAGCTATACAATCATTGGGAATCATTGCTTTTTTGCCTAATTGATTAATAGCTAATATATATAAGGTTTATGAGACTGCAGGAAAAATCCTGCAGTCTTTTATATTTCTTTTAAGAAGATTATGCATAATCTTCTATATTGACTTGCTAAGCTGTGTTATAATATTACTTGGTTTAAATTTTTTAATTGTAGGAGTTTGATATGAATTTAAAAGACAGAGATTTTTTAACTTTAAAAGACTATACAGCAGATGAAATTATGTATCTTATAGATTTGGCTGCTAAGCTTAAAGATATGAAGAAGAAGGGCATTGTAGATCAGCCATTACTCGGAAAGAATGTTGCCTTAATCTTTGAAAAGACCAGCACAAGAACTAGATGTTCTTTCGAGATTGCAGCTCACGACCTTGGTATGGGAACTACATATCTTGACCCTAAGGGATCACAGATTGGCAAGAAGGAGAGCATAGCTGACACAGCTAGAGTTCTTGGCAGCATGTTTGACGGCATTGAGTATCGCGGCTTTGGACAGGAAATTGTAAATGATCTTGCCAAGTACTCTAAGGTTCCAGTTTGGAATGGCTTAACTAATGAATATCATCCTACTCAGATGTTGGCTGATATGCTCACAGTACGTGAGAAACTCGGAAGACTCAAGGGTGTAAAGTTTGTATATATGGGTGATGCCAGATATAATATGGGCAACTCACTTATGATAGTTTGTGCTAAGCTTGGACTTCACTATACAGCATGTACTTCTAAAAAGTATTTTCCTAATGCAGAGCTTGTTGCTCAGTGTGAGGAATGGGCTCGTCAGAGTGGTGGTTCAGTTACTCTCTGCGAAGATGCAATGGAGGCAACTAAGGATGCCGATGTTCTCTACACAGATGTTTGGGTATCTATGGGTGAGCCTGATGAGGTATGGGAGGAGAGAATTAATGATCTCACACCATATCAGGTCAATATGAAGGTCCTCAAGAATGCATCTGACAATGTAATCTTTATGCACTGCCTGCCAGCTTTCCATGACTTAAAGACAAGTACTGGAAAACTCATACATGACAAGTTTGGTCTAGATGAGATGGAAGTTACCGATGAGGTCTTTGAGTCAGAGCATTCTGTTGTCTTTGATGAGGCAGAGAACCGCATGCACACAATTAAGGCAGTTATGGCTGCAACACTCGGTGCTTACCAGGATTAATCAGAGGTTTCTCATATGATGTATTCAAGTAGTGGCGCATATAGAAAAACTAAGATATTTATCGATTATGCAACTATTGTTTTGGCCTTTCTTATACTCATAGCCTTTTTGCTGCTTATGTTTTTTAGAAATGAAGCGAGTTTCCTTTTTGTACTTGTTTTATTTTTAGGCTTCCTTGTCAATGGACTGCAAGCCATAAAACATTTTATAAATCATGAGCTAAAGACGGCGATTACATCGGGAGCATTTGCCCTTATTTTAGTTATATTTGCTATTATGTGTTTTATAGTGGAATTTTAAGATGACTAAGACAGATATTTTAAAGATGCTCAATGACGCAGATACTTATGTGTCCGGGCAGGATATATGTGATAAATTAGAGCTCTCTAGAACTGCGGTTTGGAAAGCTATAAAGCAACTCAAGGAAGAAGGATATGAGATAGATGCAATTAAAAATAAAGGCTATCTTATCAAGTCTGTCCCAGACAGAATCACAGACCTTGAGATAAAAAGCCTTCTTGCTGATGGCGATATTGTTGAAGATATAATCTATTTTGAGGAGACTGATTCTAGCAACAATCAGGCAAAAATTATGGCTGAGCATGGCCACAAGATGCCCTTCCTTGTTATAGCTGAGGAACAGACTGCAGGCAAGGGAAGAAGAGGCAGAAAGTGGATTTCTCCAAAGAAGTCAGGTATATACATGACCTTGGCTATAAAGCCTGATATTCCACCTCAGAAGGCCAGCATGCTTACAATTGTCGCTGCTATGGCTGTGGCAAATGGTCTTAAAAAGGCCTGCTTTGATGGCCATGAGGGAATATGCCAGATAAAGTGGCCAAATGACATTGTGATCAATAAGAAGAAGGCTGTAGGCATACTTACCGAGATGAGTGCTGAGCCTGATATGGTCAATTATGTTGTCGTTGGAATCGGTATCAATGTCAACAACAATGACTTTGATGAATCAATCAGAGAGATGGCAACTTCAATAAGTCTTGAAAGTAAGGCTCAAGTCTCAAGAAGGGATATAATAGCAGGCTTTATTCATGAATTTAGCAGGCTCTACAAAACATTTGAAGAGTCTTCTGATCTCAGCGGCCTGATGGATGAATACAATAAATGTCTAGTCAATATTAATAATAGAGTCAAGATCCTTGGAGACGCCTCCCAATATGAGGCTCAGGCTTTGGGAATTGACAAGTATGGCAGACTTTTAGTAAAGAAAGATGATGGGGAGGTCACCGCTGTTTTATCCGGTGAGGTCTCCGTGAGAGGATTATATGGTTATGCATAAGGATGAGAATACAGTACTGTGCGTTTCTAATTCGTACGAAAAGAAGTTCTTTATGAACCCTGAATTTAACGCTCTTCCTGATACAGTAAAGGATGAGTTAAAGATTATGTGTGTTATCTTCACTGAGGAAGTTGGAGGTATGCTCACACTTGAATTTGACGAAGATGGCAATCTTCTTTTCAAGAGCGAAGCTGATGAAAATGACCTTCTCTATGATGACATTGCATGTGGCATGTTTGTAAAGAAGATGCAGAATGAGAAAGTAGACTTGCTTGAGTCACTTGAGCTTTTCTATAAGGTTTTCTTTTTACACCAAGATATAGGTTGAATGGATTAAATAGCTTTTATGAAAATAGGTAATTTAGAGATTTCAAACAAGGCAGTGCTGGCGCCCATGGCTGGTGTAACAGACCTGCCTTTTCGTATGCTTTGCAGAGAGCAGGGAAGTGGACTATCATATACAGAGATGGTGAGTGCAAAGGCCATACTTTACAATAACAAAAATACAGATCTTTTGCTTGAGTCATGCCAGGCTGACAGACCTCTAGCTATACAGATGTTTGGCTCAGATCCTGAGATTATGGCTGAGATTGCCAAAAGACTTGAGATGCTTGAATGTGACATAATAGATATCAATATGGGATGTCCAGTTCCAAAGATTGTCAACAATGGAGAAGGCTCAGCCCTTATGAGGGAACCTTTGCTTGTTGGAAGGATTGTGGAGGCCGTGTCAAATGCTATTGAAAAGCCTCTAACTGTCAAGATAAGAGCTGGCTTTAATGACCAATCAAAGAATGCGGCTGAAATAGCCCACATTATTGAAGAATCGGGTGGTGCTGCAGTTGCTGTTCATGGCAGAACCAGAGAAGAATACTATACTGGTCACGCTGATTGGTCAATAATAAAAGAAGTTAAGGACAGGGTCAAGATTCCAGTTATAGGCAATGGCGATGTTGTAGACTACGAGTCAGCTAAAAGACTTATGGATGAGACTGGCTGTGATGCTGTAATGGTCGGAAGAGCCTGCAGGGGTAACCCATGGATTTTTAAGGAGATTAGTGAGGGTAAGCCTTACAAACCAAGCAGCGAGGAGATTGCGCAGACAGTGCTTAGACATGCCAGAATGCTTATAGAGCAAAAGGGTGAATACATTGGCGTCCGTGAGATGAGAAAACATTTCGCTTGGTACACAACAGGCATGAAGCATGCCTCAGATTTAAGAAATTTGGTGAATAAGGTTGAGAGATACGAAGACTTTGAAAAACTCTGTGAGAGACTCACAGAAAAGAAATAAGGGCTATACAGACAATAAAGACAATAAGGCTTTTAAGGACAATAAAAATAATAAGGGCTTTAAAGACGCTAAAGACAATAAGGTTTTTAAGGACAATAAGGGCTTTAAGGACAATAAGGATAAGGGAAATCTGTCAAAGAGAGGCAAGCTTGTCGATGAGGTGGATTTTAAAGTCAGCGACAATTTAAAGGAAGATTGCAGCGGATTTCTGCCTGTTACTAAAAAACAGATGCTTGACAGGGGATGGAGACAGTGTGATTTTGTCTATGTATGTGGTGATGCATATGTAGACCACCCTAGCTTTGGAATGTCAATAATCAGCCGTGTGCTTGAGTCTTTCGGCTATAAGGTGGGCATTATAAGCCAGCCTGATTACAGGGATGAAAATGCCATTGATGTATTTGGAGAGCCTAGATTAGGTTTCCTTGTCTCATCAGGTAATATGGATTCCATGGTTAATCACTATACAGTTGCAAAGAAAAGAAGACATATGGACGCCTACAGCCCTGGCGGAAAGATTGGCTATAGACCTGACAATGCAGTTATAGTCTATTGTAATTTGATAAGACGAAAATATAAGAAGACTCCTATCATCATAGGAGGTCTTGAGGCGAGTCTCAGAAGACTTGGCTCCTATGATTATATGTCTGACAAAATTAAGAGATCAATCCTTCTTGATTCTGGAGCTGATATTATATCTTACGGAATGGGCGAGAAGTCTATAGTTGCCATTGCAGATGCGCTAAACAGTGGCTTAAAGGTGGGGGATATAACATTTGTAGCTGGGACGGTTTACAAGACAAGAAAAACAGACCTCTTGGATGACGCTATCAAATTGCCAGATTTTGAGACAATTGCAAGTGATAAGCTTGAATATGCCAAGTCTTTCGGAATCCAGTACAGAAACACAGATCCATTTACAGCTAAAAAGATGTATGAGACATACGGTGGAGCTACCTATGTGGTTCAGAATCCTCCGGCAAAGCCTCTCACAACCATGGAGATGGATGATGTCTATGCTCTGCCTTATATGAGGGCATATCATCCTATGTATAAGCACTATGGTGGGATTCCAGCTATAGATGAGATAAAGTTCTCTCTGACCTCTTGTAGGGGCTGCTACGGCGAATGTAATTTCTGCGCTCTGACTTTTCATGAAGGCAGGATAGTTCAGGTCAGAAGTCATGAATCTATAATAAAAGAAGCCAAGGATTGTATTAAAGATAAAGATTTTAAGGGCTATATACATGATGTCGGAGGACCGACAGCTGAGTTTAGAAAGCCAGCCTGTAAGAAGCAGACCAAATATGGAGCCTGTACTAACAAGAAATGTCTCTATCCTCAACCTTGTAAGAATCTAGAAGTAGATCACAGTGATTATCTTAGTCTTTTGAGAAAGTTGAGAAAGCTAGATGGTGTAAAGAAAGTCTTTGTGAGATCAGGTTTTAGATTTGATTATCTCATGGCTGATAAGGATAAGTCATTCTTAAAAGAACTTTGTAAGTACCATGTTAGTGGCCAGCTCAGAGTTGCGCCGGAACATGTGTCTGACAATGTCCTCTGTCGCATGGGTAAGCCATCAGTTGGAGTCTACAATTCATTTGTCAAAGAGTTCGAGAAGATTAATAAGAATTTGGGCTTAAAGCAGTATATAGTCCCATATCTTATGTCATCACATCCGGGCTCTAAAATGAAAGATGCTATAATTATGGCAGAGTATTTAAATACTCTTAATTATATGCCAGAGCAGGTACAGGACTTTTATCCAACACCGGGAACTGTCTCAACTTGTATGTATTACACAGGCATTGATCCCTTGACTTTGGAAGAGGTCTATGTTGAGAGAGATCCTCACAAGAAGGCCATGCAGAGAGCCCTAATTCAGTTTAAGAATCCTGAGAATTATGACCTGGTCAAGGAAGCGCTTCTTATGGAGCACAGAGAGGATCTTATTGGATTTGGACCTGAGTGCTTGATTCCGCCAAGAAAGATGCAGAAAGCTGCTTATAATGGTAAATCAAAGGGATCTAGAGCAAATTCGGAAGCTGCTTTAAGATTTGCTAAAGATAATTCTAAATCAGACAAAGATAAGTTTGAGAGAAAGCCTAAGAAGAGGGTAGTAGTAAATAAGAACGCTGTCAGACATGGCAAAATCAAGAAAAAATAGAATTATAAGTATTAAAAACGAATTGCATAATCACCTAAGAGTTTTGTAAAATTGCATGCAATTAAAAATGCCGCTTTCCTGATAAGAGGAAAGCGGCTATTTTTTGTATATTTACCTTGATAAGTCAAGGTTTTCAAGACTCGGTCGAGTCTTGAAAAAATATAGACAAATTAGTATAACTTAGCACCTGCAGGTATGTGGTTGTCAACCATAAGAAGGTGAAGCTCTTCTTCTTCACTGTCCTTTAAGTTGTTGACAGCAGAGAGGAGCATACCACATGACTCGATGCCCATCATCTTTCTTGGTGGAAGATTAGTGATAGCAATAAGAGTCTTGCCTACAAGATCTTCTGGCTCATAGAAAGCGTGAATGCCTGAGAGAATAGTTCTGTCAGTGCCTGTTCCATCATCAAGTGTGAACTGTAAAAGCTTCTTTGACTTAGGAACTGCCTCGCAAGCCTTAACCTTAACTGCTCTGAAATCACTCTTAGAGAAGGTATCAAAGTCTACAGCTTCCTCGAAAAGTGGCTCAATCTTAACATTTGAGAAGTTGATCTTCTCGTTAGGTGTAAAGAAGCCATTGTTTGAAGAAGCGCTGTCAGCTGCCTCATTTGTATTTGAAGAAGAGCTTGAATCAGATTTAGATGTGCTCTTAAGAGTAGGGAAGAGCAATACGTCTCTGATGCTCATAGCATTGGTCAAGAGCATGCAAAGTCTGTCTATACCATAACCGATACCGCCTGTAGGTGGCATACCGTAAGAAAGAGCGTTGAGGAAGTCTTCATCTGTGTGGTTAGCTTCTTCATCACCAGCTGCTGCAAGAGCATCCTGAGCTGCAAATCTTTCTCTCTGATCGATTGGGTCGTTAAGCTCAGAGTAAGCATTACACATTTCCCAACCATTGATATAAAGCTCGAATCTTTCTACCTTTGAAGGATCCTCTGGCTTTTTCTTTGTAAGTGGGCTAATCTCGATAGGGTGATCCATAATAAATGTAGGCTGGATCATCTTATCCTCACAGAACTCATCGAAGAAGAGGTTGATGATATCACCCTTCTTATGACGATCCTCGTAGGCAATATGGTGCTCGTCAGCTATCTTCTTAGCTTCTTCATTACTTGATACTGCATCAAAATCAACTCCAGTATATTCCTTTACAGCGTCAACCATAGTGAGCTTGCGGAAAGGCTTGCCTAAGTCGATGATGTGGCCTGTGCCGTCTTCAGCATTGCCGTAGTAGATTTCAGTAGTGCCGCATACCTTTTCAGCAAGGTAACGGAACATGCTCTCTGTGAGTTCCATCATACCGTAGTAGTCTGTATATGCCTGGTAGAGCTCCATAAGAGTGAACTCTGGATTGTGCTTTGTGTCTACGCCTTCGTTACGGAATACTCGGCCAATCTCGAATACTCTTTCCATACCGCCGACGATAAGTCTCTTTAAGTAGAGCTCAAGAGAGATTCTAAGCTTTCTCTCCTCGTCAAGGGCATTGTAATGAGTGAGGAATGGTCTGGCAGCTGCGCCACCGGCATTCTCAACAAGCATAGGTGTCTCAACCTCGAGGAAGTCTCTTCCAGCAAGGAAAGTACGAATCTCGTGTATAATCTTAGATCTCTTGATAAATGTATCTCTTACATCCTGGTTGATGATAAGGTCTACATATCTCTGACGATAACGCTGTTCTGTGTTTGTAAGTCCGTGGAACTTCTCAGGAAGTACATTTAAAGACTTAGCAAGGAGGGTGATAGAAGAAGTGTGGATTGAAATCTCACCCTTCTGAGTGCGGAATACAAGGCCCTTAAGTCCTACGATATCACCTATATCAAACTTTTTGAAAGCCTGGTACTCATCAGTGCCAAGATCATCTCTTGCAACATAAATCTGGATATTGCCATCTCTGTCAGCTACATTAGCGAAAGAAGCCTTACCCATAACTCGCTTCTGCATAAGACGGCCAGCTATAGAAACTGTCTGTCCCTCGAGCTCGTCAAAATTATTCTTAATCTCAACTGTGTGGTGGTCTACGTCATACTTTGTAATCTGGAATGGATCATTTCCCTCTGCCTGAAGACCTTCAAGCTTTGTAATTCTGTTTCTTATCTGCTCGTTGTCGTCAAGACCAGCAGCATTCTTCTTAGTATTCTCTTCCAAAATTAATCTCCTTAAAATCAGCTTAATCGCAAAGGATTATAAATCCCTTGCGATCATTTAATAAAAGTGTAAGTAACTTCTTTCTTTATCAGTTCTTAACCTTTACAATCTTATATTCGATCTCACCAGCTGGAGCCTCAATCTTTACTGTATCTCCAACCTTCTTACCAAGCATAGCCTCACCGAGAGGTGATTCATTAGAAATCTTGTTGTTAAGGCTGTCTGCCTCAGATGAACCAACAAGTGTGTATGTGATGTCCTCATCAAACTCTATATCATGGACAGTTACAACGCTTTCCATGCGAACTACATTCTTTTTCTTATCAGCATCATCCTGGATAATCTGAGCATTTGCAAGGATTTCCTCGAGTTCAGCAATCTGCTCTTCGATTTCACGCTGCTCATCTTTAGCAGCATCATACTCAGCGTTCTCAGAAAGATCTCCCTGCTCTCTTGCTTCTTTAAGCTTCTGAGCAACTTCCTTTCTTCTGACAACCTTGAGATTTTCAAGGAGTGCTACACGTTCCTCATATCCTTTTTTTGTTAAGAATTGATTTTCAGCCATGATTAACTATCCCTTTCTTGTATTAAGATGTTCTAAGGCCTCTCTAAAAGAGCTAAATAGCCTTTGCATTCGTATTATTATATACGAACATGACATAGGTGTCAAACTCTTTAGGCTATGAAAAATCTTGTCAATATAAGACATAATTTAGCTAAAAGCTCCAAGAATATAGTATAATTAAAAAGATTTAATTTGCTTAGTGAGGTTTTATGAAAAAGAATGACTTTGAAAAGAAAAATATATATGATCTCAGTCTGACTAGTATTGATAAGGTTAGCCAGAAACTTGGAGATTTTTTTGAAAATATTGGCTTTGACAGAAAGAAGGTCTTAAGTACAGACTTCTAGTCGAGGAAAGTTTGGAGCTAATGTTTAAAAAGCTGGGCCAAGGACATGACATAGAGCTTGAATTTGATGACAGAATGGGTAAATACTATGTCTCAATAAGAGTTGATGGTCAAAAGGTTGATTCTTATGAGAACAGTGACAGTTTATACAATAATTTATCATCATTCAAACCCCTCTTGTCATCCATAGGTATAGGCCTGGATTAAAGATATGAAGATGGCTTTAATAATATAGGTTTTGCAATAAGAAATAAAAAGAAAATAGGCAAGATAGTAGTCATGCTGATTGCAATTGCAGATATTATTATGGACTATGTTCTTACTGCAACCAATATATTAGCCCTGCAAATGGAACTTGCCAGCTCAGCTTTAAAGTTTGGCATGTTAGATGAGCAGGCCTTAAAAAGAGACTGGAGGTAGACTATGATTGAGGAGAGGTTAATCAACTATCAAAACAGGCTGGACATCAGGGGCTTTTCTAAAATGATGAATAATCCCAGCTATTCATATAAATTCTTCTGGCTTGAGGCCCTTGTAGAGGTTCTTATGCAGGGACAAAGAAAGGTTAGAATTGAAGAAGTTATAGACAATATGATTATCAAGGCCTGGTATCCTGTGACTCAATATCATATTCATCTGAGCGGCCTGGTTATGGGAGAGGCTAGAGATGGACTTGAGAGGGCAGTTTATCACCTAAGAGACCTGTCAGGCCTTGAGGCAAATGCTTCAAAGCTCGATATTGAGCAGGCTCTAAGAAACTATTCTGATCAGTTAAAAAAAGAGAAGATACAGCTTATACAGATGGTTCCATACAGGGCTCTTTCCGGATTCTTTAGTGGACAGGAAAAACCTAATTGGCAGTCTAAAAAGCACATAATTGCCTATATAGACGCTTTAAATACTTCTAAGAAATTGCCATATACCTTTGAAGGTTCAGGCGGTCTTGATTCCATTATTAATATTGATGATGAGTGGGCTAGCATGATTGAGGACAATGTGGTCTCTATCTTGGGCTGGATTCAGTTTGAAAAGTTAAAATGGCTTCAGAACAACAATCAGGAAGTGCCAGGTTTGGTATATAAGCTGAATTCGACAGATTTTAACAGCAGAAAGCTGGGCTCTGTTCACAAACTGTGGGATGCAATACTTGAAGAGGAGACGGTACTTGATGTCTTTACGGGAAAGCCGATAGATAAGGCTTATGACCTTGATCACTTTATTCCTTGGTCTTTTGTTATGTGTGATGAGATATGGAACTTGGGCCCAATGGACTCTAGTCTGAATTCAAAGAAGAGCAACAAGCTGCCCAAGTGGGAGAGGTATTTCAAAGCATTTGCCGAAAACCAGCTTATACTCTATAGAAATATAAGTAAGTCTGATAGGATGCATGAACTTTTTAAGAAGTGCTATAAGGATAATTTACACTCAATATGGGCCTACAAGGAACTTTACAGGCCAGGCAACTCAGACCAGATTTTTGTCAAAATTTTAGAGAGCAATATGCAGCCTATATATAAGGCGGCTCAGAGACAAATGTATGATATATGGGACTTTTGAGCCTTATTTTTAAGCCTTATTTTTGAGCTATATTTTGGTGTGAGTCCAATTTTGTGAGTCCAATATTTTTGCCCAGCTTGACAAAAGTAGGCTCTTCTAGTATACATTTCTTGATTTAAAAGAAATGAGGAATTGAATTTGAGTAAGACAAAAAAATCAGATAAGTTTAGCAAGATTTTAAGTGTCATAATAATTGTAATTATAGCTGTCAATGCACTTATATATGGATTTGAGCAATACAATGAAAGCCTTAAGGGGCCGGAAAATCAAAGCCAGAGCAGTCAGACCGAGACAAGCACTAATGCTTCATCTAAGACTGATAAGAGCAAGGCTGATAAGGGCAAGACTGATAAGAGCAAGACTGATGAAAGCGGTGCTGGACAAGGTGATGGAGCGACACTTACCGGAAGTTTTGACATAGGCAAAGTCCCAGCATTTAGCGGTCAAGCCTATATTGTAATCAACGATAATCAGCCTTTCTTTGAGGAGAGCGAGATCACAGCTCAGTCTTTTGAGACATACAGTCCTCTTGATGATTTGGGCAGATGTCAGGTGGCAGTTGCCAGTGTTGGAATTGACCTTATGCCTAGCGATGACAGAGGCGATATAGGCTCTGTCAAGCCTACAGGGTGGCATACAGTAAAGTATGACAATGTCAGTGCGAAGTATCTATATAATCGCTGTCATCTGATTGGATACCAGCTCACAGCGGAAAATGCCAATAAGAAAAATCTTATAACTGGTACTAGATTCTTAAATGTTGACGGCATGCTCCCTTTTGAGAATATGGTTGCTGACTATATAAAAGAGACAAAGAACCATGTTATGTACAGGGTGACTCCTATATTTGAGGGAGACAATCTGCTGGCAAGTGGAGTCCTGATGGAGGCTTACTCTGTGGAAGATAAGGGCGAGGGCATATGTTTTAATATATATTGTTACAATTCCCAGCCAGGAATTGAGATTGATTATGCGACTGGAGACAGTAAATATGTTGGAGAATGATACCATAAGCTACTATGACCAAAATGCAGACTCTTTTGTTAATGATACCCTAAAGGCTGATATGGGCCAGACTTACAAGGCCTTTTTGTCTCATATTCCTGAAGGTGGGGCAATTCTTGATTTTGGCTCTGGAAGTGGGAGAGATAGCAAGTTCTTTCTTGATCAGGGCTACAAGGTAGAGGCCTTTGATGGCTCTATCGAGCTATGTAAGAGAGCAAGTCAATTACTTGGATTTGAAGTCAAATGTATGGACTTTATGGATTTTGACCAAAAGGATAAGTATGATGGAATATGGGCCTGCGCAAGCCTTCTTCACTTAGAGGATGACAAACTTGAGGAAGTCCTTAAGAGAATTGTCAGAGCCTTGAAAAAGACTGGCATTTGTTATGCCTCTTTTAAGTATGGGGATTTTACAGGTGTCCGCAAGGGCAGGTTCTTTAATGATATGACTGAGGAAGGCATAAGGGAGCTTTGCAATAAGGTCCCAGGTCTTAAAATAGATAAGATGTGGATTTCTTCAGATGTGAGAGAAGATAGAAAACAAGACTGGATTAATATTATACTTGTGAGGGAGAAAGAATGAACTTAATTGTATGTCTGGATGACAGTGGTGGGATGAGGTTTAATAAACGCCGACAAAGCAGAGACAGCCTTTTGATAAAGGACCTTATAGAGGCCTATGGTCAGGAGAATATATGGGCAAATTCTTATTCTTCAACTCTATTTGAAGATTATGAGATAAACTATGATCCAAGCACAGATAATCTAAATTCTGAAACATACTATTTTCTTGAGTGTCTGGATGATTTAGATAGCGTTGAGAATATTAGAGATTTTGAAAAATTAGTGATTTACAGGTGGAACCGACAGTATCCGGCTGACGAAGCATTTGACGATACTTTACTGATGGGTTTGGAACTTATAGATAGTTATGATTTCGCAGGCTCTTCACACGAAAAAATCACTAAAATGACCTATAGACGAAATCTCTAATACTTATAATGTCTTAAAATTGCTATAAATTACTGATTTATAGCTCAGTATAATAAATACTTATAAATAAGGTTAATATTGTATAAAAAAACGCCCCCTGCTAGTAAATTGTGAAATTTTTGTGATAAAATTAACATAATATATACAAGCTATGGAGGGCGTTTTTATGAAAAAAAGAATAGGAATATCGATTAAACTTATTGCAATATTTTTAATTGTTGTCTTAATTCCAACTACTTGCATAAGCATTGTTTCTACATACAAGATGGAGAAGACAATGGAAAGCAACATGGAGAAGACAAGTCAGCAGACTTTAGAAGAAACACAAAAGGGATTTTTTGAATATTTAAAGACATTGAGCCAGCCGGTAGATCTTTTGAGTAGAAAAGATGAGGTTAAGCACTTAGAGGATAAGGAAGATTTGGATAGCAATGTCGCAGCAGTGCAGGATTCTTTAATTGCGTCAGTTAAGGTTACACCAGATGCTGAGAGAGCTTATTTTACAACTAAGACTGGTTATAAAGTCTTGGGCTGGACTGAACTCAATAAAGATACAGGTAAGAAAGCTAATAAGAAAGAGCTCAAGACAGGTGTTAATGAGGTATCTAAGGACTGGTATAAGGGGGCTCAGGGCCTTAAGTCTAGAAAGACTATTTTTTCCTATTTTTCAAAGCCATATAATGATGAAAAGGGCAATCTTGTTTTCACTGTTTCACAGGAAATTACAGATTCAAATAAGGTAAACTACGGAACAGTAGCTATGGATATCAACTTCTCGGCAGTTGAGGACTATATACAGAGTATCGGACTTCTCGATACTGGTTTTGTAATTCTTACAGATGAGAAGGGTGATATTCTTGTAAATAACGATAAGAATACTTATTTTAAGGATAGCCTTGCAGATCAGGATTTCTTTAAGGATGCTGAAAAGAAGTATGAAGAGAATAAAACAGAGGATGCTTCTGACCTTAAGGAATCAATCTATGCTTATGACAAGGTTATTCAGGGTAAAAAGACTCAGGTTGTGGTAATGGCTGATATTATCACAGGTTGGAAACTTGTCGGCTTTGTCGGTGAGGATGAGATCAAGCCTGTTATTAATTCAACATCTAGATCAATCATCTTGATTGCTGTGATTTGTCTTATTATAGGCATTTTGATTGCTATAGTATTCTCTAATGGAATCACAAAAGAGATCAAGAAGATTACTTCTGCTATGGGCAAAGTTGCATCTGGAGACCTTACAAGTAAGATTAAGGTTAAGAGAAGTGATGAGTTTGGAATCCTTGAAAATGATTTCAATGGCATGGTTGACAATGTTGCTTCCTTGATTAAGAACGTAGATGAAAAGGCAGACACAATTGTTAAGGCTGCAAATAATATTTCTGATGTATCTAGAAATACTACTGAGACAACAAACCAGGTTTCGGAGGCTATTATGTCTGTTTCTGAGGGAGCTTCTCTTCAGGCACAGAGTGTTGATGATGCTAAGAACGAAGTTGATCAGCTCGCTGATAAGCTTGCAGGCACAAAGAATTATATAGGCCAGATTGATCAGGTTTCAAACAATGCGATTAAACTTTCAAATGATGGTGCAGGCATAGTAAATGATTTGATGGACAAGTCTGAACTTGTTAAGAAGAATTCAAGAACTTCAAGGACTGAAGTTGATGCCATGGTTGAATCTATCAATAAAATTAACTTTATTTCAGATGCTATTACAGAAATCACTGATCAGACTAGTCTGCTCTCTTTAAATGCATCAATTGAGGCAGCTAGAGCAGGTGAGAGCGGCCGTGGCTTCTCGGTTGTAGCTGACGAGATTAGGAAACTAGCAGATGAGTCACAGGCATCTACAGAGGAGATTAAAAAGATTGTCGCTGAAATCACAGTAAACTCAGATGTGGTTAGAAATTCACTTTCAGAGACAGAGAAGTTGCAGGATGAGCAGGCTGAGTCAATTGAGAATACAAAGGTTCTCTTTAAGGAAATCTCAGATGCAATTACAAATCTTACTGAAGGATTGAAGAATATTAGCAACCTTTCAGATGAAATGTACACATCAAGAACCAATGTTGTAAAATCTATGGACAATGTATCGGCTGTTTCCAATGATACTGCTGCTGCATCTCAGGAGGTTACAGCTTCTGCCCACGAGGTAAATGAGACAATGCAGGCTCTTAATAAGTACACACTTGAACTTAATGCAATTGCAAATGGCTTAGAAGAGGCAGTTAGGGAATTTACACTTTAATTTTTATTGATTACGGGGTCACCTTTTAGGGATAAGCTTTTATTTAAAAGCTCAGTTTAGATTGTTTGGGGCTATTATGTATAATATTGACAAAGGTCGTGAGACATGGATTAAGAGTCATGTTCTTGAAACTCTTAATAATGAAGAATTTGAGCCCTACTTTCAGCCTATAATTAGGACTGTAAGCGGTGAGATTTGTGATTACGAAGCTTTAGCTAGATGGAATGATACTGAGATTGGATGTATTAGTCCGTGTGAATTTATACCTGTTCTTGAGTCTATGAGACTTTCCTATAGACTTGATGAGCTTATATTAAAAAAGGTTTTGATTGATCTTAGAAAAAGGTTGGATGCTGGTTTCAGTATCCAGCCAGTTAGTGTAAATCTTTAACAGACAGACTTTGATCAAAAGGACTTAGTTGAGAAACTGACTTCCTTGGTTGATAAATACGGAATTGACCACTCTTATATTATCTTTGAGATAACTGAGAGTGCCAGTGTTGATGCTCCGCATGTTTTGACCTCAATTATTGAAAGTTTTCATGCCAATAATTTTAAGATATGGATGGATTCCTTATACTGATTTAATGCCTCAGGGCAAGGTATACGGATGGGTTAAATTTATTTCATATGATTCTGAAAGAAATTTTGCTTCTTTCAGGATAGTTATGGCAAGACAGGATTTAAAATGATATAATTATAGCAGGTATTGAAAGACGCGTGAATTGAATAATTACAATAATGAGGTTGACTTATGAGTAGGGCATATTTTGAGAATGAAGAATTCTTTAAAGACAAAGATTTAACTTATTCTAGAGATGATTTGACAAAGGTATTTAACAGAGCGACTATTTTTGAGTACATGGACTATCTTCATGAAAAGAAAATGGCTTTTTCAATGATTATATGTGATATTGATAATTTTAAGATTGTCAATGACTCATATGGTCATGTTGTAGGTGATGCCGTTTTAAAAAAGTCATCTGCAGAACTCCAAAAAGTGACAGAAAAAATAGGTGTTGTGGGAAGATTTGGTGGCGATGAGTTTATAGTCGTTGTTCCAGGCGTCAATGATTATGATGAGACATGGACTATAGCTAGAACTATAGCAAATGCAACAGGAAAATTTGTAATTGATGAATTGAATGGAGCATTTATCACTTTCACACTTGGTATATCAAGATATCCATTCGATGGGGATGATATTAAGACAATCTTAGAGAAGGCTGACAAGGCCCTTTATAGGGGAAAACAAAAGGGTAGAAATTGCTTTATCATCTATTTGCAGGAAAAGCATGCAAATATAAACATATCTGATTCTGGAGCTAAGAGCATGAATCCAGTGGATATACAGCTAAATATAAGCAGAATTCTCACTCATTCAAACAATGTTAAGGACAATGTACATGCTGTATTGACCTTCCTCTGCAATAACCTCATGATTGACCATATTTGCCTTCAAATGGATGGCAAGATTGTAGATGAGGCAATTTACTCCCTATCTTATGTTAAAGAATTTAAACCTATTGATGTCGGGCTTATAGAGAGGAATACTAATTCAAATGGACTTTGCATAATCAATAATGTTGATGTCTTAAATAAGGTTAAGAATCATAGATTTCGTGACTTCTTGCTTAAAAATAAGATTACAGGTTGCGTCTACATCAAAATTGAGTGTTTTGGGGTTGAATTTGGACACTTGAGAGCTGATGCCACATCACCTAACGGAAGAATATGGCAACAGACTGATTTGCAACAACTGGTTGTCTTTACACAGATTTTTGGACTTTTGCTCTATTACAATAAATGCAAGAATCAGTTCTTAGAAGATTGATATTTTATAAGGATTTAGAGTTGATAAAATGTAAATGAAAATACCTTTTATGCTTGAAATATTGCTATTTTAAGCATAAAGGTATTTTTTTTATTTTATTCTTGACAAAAGTATAGACATGTATTATTGTACTAGGTAAGTAGTACAGTAATACAGTAATACAGTAATACAGTAATACAGTTTGAGAAAAAATGTAAATATTACTTAAATTAAGTTTTGAAAGGAGGATTTTATGGCATGGAAATTTAAAAATGACATACCTATATATCTGCAGATTATGGAGAGGGTTAAATCTGATATTGCTAGGGGCAATTTGAAAGCCGGAGACAAATTGCCTGGAGTTAGAGATTTGGCCCTTGAAGCAGGTGTTAATCCAAACACTATGCAAAAAGCACTCTCTTTGCTGGAGGTTGAGGGGATTGTGTATTCCAAGAGAACGTCAGGAAGATATATATCTGAGGTTGATAAGGATATTCAAAAGGATATAAAAGAAGAACATACAAGACAGTATGTGGTTTCTATGAGACAGTTGGGCCTTAATGATAATCAAATTAAAAGTTGCCTTGATGAATATCTGTCTAGAAAATTTAATTAGGAGGCTAGTATGGGAGAAATACTAAGTGTAAGCAATGTAAATATTGCTTATGATAAAAATCAGGTTTATAAGGATTTGAACTTAAGCATAGGAAGCGGAAAGATAGTTGGCCTGCTTGGACCAAATGGAAGCGGAAAGACAACACTTATCAAAATGATAGCAGGTCTTTTAAAGTATAAGAAGGGAAGCATAAAGGTTGATGGCCATGAAATTGGACCTGAATCAAAGGCTTTAGTTGCTTATCTGCCAGATGGTTCATTTTTGAATGAAAAACTAAAGGTAAAAAGTTTGATTGATATTTACTCAGATTTTTTTAAGGATTTTGATAAAGCTAAAGCTGTTAGAATTATTGGTGATTTAGGCATAGATTTAAATTCAAGATTTAAGGCCCTATCTAAGGGAAATAAAGAAAAAGTACAACTTGGATTAGTGATGAGCAGACATGCAAAGATTTATCTTTTAGATGAACCAATTGGAGGTGTAGATCCAGCTGCTAGAGATTATATTCTCAGCACAATTATTTCTAATTACGACAAGGATTCAACAATTATAATATCAACACATCTTATACAGGATATTGAGAATGTTCTGGATGAGGTAATTTTTGTTAAAGAAGGAGAGATACTTCTTCAGCGAAATGCAGATGATTTAAGAACGGAGAGAAATCAGTCTATCGATGATATTTTTAGGGAGGAATTCAGATGTTGATTAATGTTATAAAATATGAATTTAAAAATAGATATAAGACCTTGTCATTGATGACAATAATATTTGCCATATTTACATGTCTTTTATCAGGGGCTTGGTATGTGAAGAATAAGACAAGCTTTTGTGAAAATGAAGCTGTTCGATTTTTTTGGGTAATCTTTTCAATTGGATGTGTCTTTGTGCTTATTGCCTCAATTGTGTGTATGATTTTTCAATCGTCAGCAGGTTTTTATAAAAGATTTTATAGAAACGAGGGATATCTGACCAATACACTTCCTGTGAGCAGCTTAACTTTGCATATGGGAAAATTTATTGCTGATCTTATTCAGATTGCTTATGCATATGGCCTTGCAGTTATCGCAATACCTGTAATTTTACAGGATATTAAAATTTACAGTAAAATGATTGACGTTTTGACAATAGCTTTTGGCCAGATTGACAATGCTACGCTCAATTCAGTTAGTGATATAAAGGGATTTTTAATAATCTTTATTGTAGCTACTTATATCCAAACTCTTCTCATGGTTTCAAATATAGATTTAGCAATTACAATTGGAAGAAATTTCTTTACTAAAAACAATGATCTCTTATCGGTTGTTTTCTATTTTGTAATTAAGGCTGTAGATGCGATTCCTTCTTCAATTGTTTCTATGTTATTGGCAATGAAGCAGCTTAGCTCAGATTATGAGGATGTATCATTTGGATTTATGATACAAAATATGATTATTTCCGTATTACTATGTGCGGCCTATGTTGTTGTGGCTAAGATATTGACAATACTTATTCATAAAAAGCGTTTGAATTTGTATTAATTTAATGTTTTAATTATGGTATTGGCTTTAAGGAGTATTCTTTTAAAGCCAATACCAAATTGAGTTTATTTATAGATATTAAATGAGCCTATTTTCTTGGCTTTGAAAGGAAATTTAATGTTACAAGTTAAAGAAGTTAGCAAAGAGTATAAAACAGGGTCCTTTATTCAGCACGCTTTAAAAAGAGTCTCCTTGAATCTAAGAGATAACGAATTTGTTGCTATTTTGGGACCATCTGGATCGGGTAAGACCACGCTTTTAAATATTATAGGAGGTCTTGACAGATATACTGATGGTGACCTTGTTATAAATGGAGTTTCAACAAGAGACTATAAGGATAGAGACTGGGATTCTTATAGAAATCATACTGTTGGCTTTGTTTTTCAGGCATACAATTTAATACCTCATCAGACTGTCTTGTCAAATGTTGAACTAGCCCTTACTATATCGGGAGTTTCTGCTTCTGAGAGAAAGAAGAGGGCAATGGATGCATTGATCAAGGTTGGTTTAAAAGATCACATGTATAAGAAACCTTCTCAGATGTCGGGCGGACAGATGCAGAGAGTTGCCATTGCAAGAGCCTTGGTCAATGACCCTGATATTGTTCTTGCTGATGAACCAACAGGTGCTCTTGATTCTGAGACAAGTGTTCAGGTTATGGACCTCTTAAAGGAAGTGGCTAAGGATAGACTTGTTGTTATGGTTACTCACAATCCGGAACTTGCCTATCAATATGCAAATCGTATTATTAACTTAAAGGATGGTCTTATCACTGCAGACTCAAATCCTTATAATCCAGAAGTGGTAGAGCCTGGTGTTCATAAGAATTTGGGTAAGGCGTCTATGTCATTCCTAACTTCTATGTTTTTAAGTTTGAATAACCTTTTAACCAAGAAAACTAGGACTTTGCTCATATCATTTGCCGGATCTATTGGTATTATAGGCATTGCCCTTATATTGTCGATTTCAGCAGGAGTCAATCAATATATTAAATCTATTGAAGAAGAGACCCTGCTTGAGTATCCGATTACAATAAATAGTTCGAGCTTTGATTTAACTGCTATGATGGGCATGAGCTCCGAGTCGAATAGTGATAAGAAAGATGATGTTGAAGTTAAGGAGAGGGCAATAGCTGGTAAGACTCTTACAAGTATCAGCAAAAATGACCTCGAGAGCCTTAAAAAGTATATAGATAATAGCGATGAAATCAAGTCAAATGCTAACTCTATAGAGTATACCTTTGGCATTACTCCAACGATATTTAGACTGACTGATGACTCTAAGAAGTACAGACAGATTAACCCTGACACTAGTATGTCCCAGATGGGATTCAGTGCTGAAACTTCGAATTCAATTATGTCTGAAATGACAAACTCAAATTATTTTTATAAGCTGCCAAATCAGAAGTCTTTGTATGAAGATAAGTATGAAGTGAAAGCTGGTCACTGGCCAGAAAATCCATATGAGTGTGTGCTTGTTCTCACTTCAAATAGCGAGATTACAGATACAGTCTTATATGGCTTGGGACTAAAGGATTATTCTATCTATGAAGATCTCTTAAAGAGATTTACAGCTGGCGAGTCTGTTAAGGATTATGATTCAAAGGAAGGTAATTATAAGTATTCTGACTTTATAGGGCTTGAAATGAAGGTTACTCCATCTTATAAGTTCTATTCTTATGATGAATCTACAAAAACATGGATCAATAAGACAAAAGATGATGATTACATGTTTAATGTGGTTAAAAATTCACATGACTTTACTATCTCGGCAGTTGTTGTGCCTAATGGAAACACAGATGTGACAATGCTTAATCCAGGATTGAATTATTCTGCAGATTTGGAACAGGTTTTGATAGATGAGGCAAGCAAAAGTGATATTTTAAAGGCTCAGATGGCTGATAAAAAAGTAGATGTTTTTACAGGTCAGGAGTTTGGCTCTGAACAGAAGAAGGATTTCAATATGAGCGACCTCTTCACTGTAGATACATCAGCTCTTACAGATTCAATGGGTAATATGGATATGTCACAGTATGATACATCAGGCCTAGGCTCTAGTTTGGGAGACTTGTCAGGTTTGGCAGCTGGTATGGACATGTCGGGCGATTATGATCAGAGCCTTGATCTGTCTGGAATTGATATGTCCTCTCTTTCAGGTGCCATTGATGCAGATACAATTAATCAGCTGGCTATGAGCAGCCTTTCAGATATCAAGGTAAATATTGATGAATCAAGAACTAATGATGTTATCAATAAGATTATGACTGACTTTTTGGAAAAAAACAGATCACTTTTTGACACAGCTGATTTTTCAAAACAGGTCAATGATTACCTATCTTCAGATGCAGCTAAGGCTATAATACAGAAGCAGATGGAGGAAGCCTACAGTGCAAATCAGTCACAGGTGACTAATGAGGACATACTTGCTGCACAGCAGGCAATAATGGATGGATACACTCAATATCTAGTTAGCCATCCTATTACTGATCCTAATAAAATAGATGAGAAATGGAATGAGTATCTTGCTAGTGAAGAAGGCAGCAAGATTATCAATGAACAGATGGGAAGTATTATGGGAAAGATGGGGAATCTTCCTGATGATACATTCGAAAAGATGGCGCAGGCTCTAGTTGCAGGTTTCTTTGAGTGTTCTGCTCAAAATAATAGTGAGGCCTTTAATCCAACAAAGATTGTTGGTGCTTTTGAGGCATATATAAATTCAGAAGAGGGCAGAGCCTTTGTTTTGAGTCAATTACTGAGCTTAGTAGATATGGATGATTTGTCAGAACAGCTTAATGCTGCACTTGCAAAAGCTGCTCCTCAGGTTTTAGAATCAATGTCACCAGCCCTAAATGAGATTATGGCTCAGATAATGAACCAGATGATGACCCAAATCAGCCAGGCTATGAGTCAGGCAATGTCAGATGGAATGGCAAGTTCAATCTCTGATTTATATGGACTTAGCGATTTATATTCAAATGCTGATGGAATGGATCAGTCTGCAATGGAAGATATGTTTAAGATGAATATGAATCAGTCTGATATGGCTTCATATTTTTCATCTATGATGAACGAATCAAATCCTACATATGTCGGAAATTTAGCAATTTTAGGCTATGCAGATGAGAATAATCCTTCTTCAATCTCAATTTATCCTAAGGATTTTAATTCAAAGGAGAATATTAAGAAATTACTTGATGATTACAATGCTAAGCAGAAGGCTGATGGACAGGAAGATAAAGTGATAACATACACCGACTTGGTTGGCTCTATGATGTCATCAGTGACAATTATTGTAGATACAATTTCCTATGTGCTCATTGCCTTTGTTGCAATTTCACTTATAGTTTCATCATTGATGATCGGTGTAATTACATATATCTCAGTATTTGAGAGAAGAAAAGAGATTGGAATTTTGAGGGCTATGGGTGCCTCTAAAAAGAATATTTCTCAGGTCTTCAATGCAGAGACTTTTATCATTGGATTCTTAGCGGGCTTTATGGGTATTCTTATAACTTTGCTCTTATTGTTACCTATCAATCAGATTATTCATGCCCTTTCGAAAAATCCTAATATTAATGCTAGTTTGCCACTTGCGGGAGCTGTGATTCTAATTGCTCTAAGTGTTATCTTAACACTTATTGGTGGAATTATTCCTTCAAAGAAGGCTGCTAAGTCAGACCCAGTAGAGGTGCTCAGGGCAGAATAAGAATAATATAGAACTTAATATTGAATTTAATATTTAATTTAATATTGTATTTAATACTGAATCTAATACTGAATCTAATACTGAATATTTAAATTTTAGACTATCAAAGGATATAGACTTGATTTGGACATAGATTATTATCAAAACTATGGTCATATCAGACTTGAATTATCCCTTGATAGTCTTTTTTTTAAAATTTTTGAGTGATTTTTATTGATTTTTATTTTGACAAAACTTTACAAAAATGATTGAAAATGTTATAATTTCCTTAGTTGTATTTGCTCTAATGTGATATTAGACCGAGGTGATGCTTATGGATAATGGTAGTTTTAATAAAAAATTTGTAAGTTTATGGCACTGGCTCTTGCTGCAAGCCTCTTTACTCAGAGTCTAACAAGTATTAGCCTTAAAGCGGAAAGCATCAATAATGTTGCAGAGGTGAGCAAAAATCAGGTATATCACAAGGAATTTATAGTCACAAATCATTATTTTTCTGCAAGTCTTATAGATAATCCACAACTAGTGGGACCTAGGATAGATGCAAAGGATTTGTATACATATGATTTTTGTACCCCAATGGGGGCGGATGCCAATAAAAATACAAGTGATCAAAAGTATAGCTGTATCAAGAATATAGTATCTGATACAGATTTATTTAGCAAAGTTGCGCCTGAAAAACTAGGCTTTACCAGATATGGACTTGACATAAATCTTCCTGCTTATGGTTCTGAAAAGGAAGATGAAATGTTAAAAGAACTGGAAAAAGTTAGTGAAAATCTAAAAAAAGTGATGGCTTCAGAAAATTCTGAAAACCATGATAATGATAAGAGCCTTAAGTCCAGTTTACTGCCTAAAGCATATAATCCAAAATATTTTTCAGAGTACAAATTCACTCTAGATAAGAGCTTGACTAATTTTAATATTGTGAAAAAAGAAGACGGTCTTAGTGCAAGTGAGTTTGAAAAGCTTAAATTAAACCAATTGTGTAATACAGTTGAATCAAGAAGCTTGTCACAAAACTTGTTTAGTGCTTTTGATGAAGAACTTAGCCTTGAGAAGGCTGAAAATATTATTCCTTTTGCACTGAGTGCCTTATTTGACGACGAAAGAAATAGCTTAAAAACTGTCGTTGGTTTCCAAAATATTGAAGCTGATTCTTACCTCAATTCGGAGCTTTCAAGCTTGGTGACCTTATCAAGAAACTTGCAATGCATCTTTTCCTCTCACTATGCGGAAAATGTTTTGGCCTTTGTAAAGGCGGATGATGATTTAGATCCTGGTAATTTACCTAAAGTGAACTCAAATGGAAAGGATACGGCTTCTATAATAAATCCAAGTGCTGGTTCGCTTACTTCGATAATCATAGTATCAGTATTTGTGCTGATTGCAGGAGGTTCTTTGATATATGCTCGAAGAAAAGATAAAAACACAAGAAAATAAGATCTATCCTGATAGGGATTATATAATTGAACATATGTATGATGCTCTGAAAAATGGATGGATTAAGGCATATTTTCAGCCTTTGGTAAGAACCTTGACAGAAGAGGTTTGTGGGGCAGAGACCCTTGCTAGATGGGAAGATCCTGTATATGGAACTATTAGTCCAGCCTTATTTATACCAATTTATGAGAAGACTAATGAAATCTACAAAATTGATCTGCTTATGGTAGAAGAGGCTTGCAAGGCCCTTAAATATCGTATGGAAAATGGCCTGCATGTCTACCCTTTATCTGTCAATTTTTCCAGATTAGATTTTATTAAGATTGACGTTGTATCAAACGTGAAAAAGATAGTTGAAAAATACAATATTGATTCTGCTTTAATAGATATTGAGATTACTGAAAGTGTACTCTCATTTGAAGGCGAGGATTTTAAGAAGATTATTCAAAGATTTCACGACAATGGACATAAGGTATGGATGGATGACTTTGGTTCAGGATATTCATCTCTAAATGTCCTTAATGATTACGATTTTGATCTTTTAAAGATTGATATGAAGTTCATTTCAAACAAGAGCCAAAGATCCCAGATAATTCTTAGATCTATAATAGATATGGCTAAGAATATTGGTATAGTTACCCTGGCTGAAGGAGTGGAGACAAAAGAAGATGTTGAGCTCTTAAAACAGTTTGGATGTGAGGTCTTACAGGGCTATTACTATTCAAGACCTCAGAGTAATGAGGATTTGAGTCTTTTCTTAAAGAAACAGGGAAGAAAGGTAGAAAAGACTCATTTGAAGAAATATTGGAAGGAAGTTGGCAAGGTCAATTTTTTTAGTTTTAATTCAGTTGAGTTGAATACCGATAATAATCGCATAAAGTCTCAGGTTCCTTTAGCTCTGATTCAGATGAATATTGAAGATAATAGCCTTCAATGTTACTATGTCAATAATGAGTACAATGAGGAGATGAAAAGAATAGACTTAGATAATCTAGACGTCTTCCTTGAAAATACGAATGAGACTGACAATGCTGTTAAAGAAATTATTATCAATCAGATATTGGAGGCTGAAAAGAGTAATAGAACTATAAGCAAGGATTATATCTTGTTTGATAAGTATTGCCACTTGACTATTAGGATTGTCGCTGAAATGCAGGACAGAATAATGTGTCTTGCAAGTTTCCTGTCTCTTAAAGAGCAGGATACAGCAGATAGGATTGAACATGTAATTGCTGGCAGTAAATATGCCCTCTCAGTTTTTAAGATTATTGGAGTTATATGCCCTGGTAATGACTCATCACAGATAATTTACTCAGCTGCAGCATTTGACCATGATTATGGAAAGGTATCCTTAATTGCTGGCATAAATGAGTTTACAGAGACTATGATCTTTATCGATGATAAAGAGAGATATAAAGCTTTTATGGACATGGATTCTCTTGAAAAACGAATGAAGGAGAAGAACCAGACTTTTATTTCTTCGCCTTTTAGAATAAAGCATGATGATACTTATGAGACTGTCTTGATTAGAATATCTAAAGTCATTGAAAAAGGGGTTAAAAAATACATTTACAGCATGCTCAGCGCTGACAATGATGTAATCTATGATTTTGATAAGATGAATATGAGTTTTTTAAAATGATGGAAAAAGACAGGTTGGGTGCCTTTATGGACGCCATAATCGCAATTGTAATGACAATTATCTTCTTTTTCACAGTTTTTGCAAGAAAAAAATAGACAAGTAGATATTTGATGATTTGCCGCCTTAACGTGACTTTAGTCACGGGGGCGGCTTTTTTTTTAGTTTAGTATAAGACCTTGTAGGGACTTGAATTTACAACACAGCAGATACTTTCTTTGTGGCAAAGATTAATACTCAGGCATCTGCTGCTGTTGGTATTGTCTTTTCTTTAATGTCGGTAATCCAAGCGGTAGGCTTTGGCCTTGGAATGGAATCAGGAAGTCTTATCAGTAGGAGGCTTGGCTATGATAGGCATGACATCTGGAGGAATTCTTAACCTGTTTTTGGATCCAATCTTGATATTTAGTCTTAAATTCGGAATATCAGGGGCAGCGATTGCTACTATGATCAGCCAAATCTTTTCTTGTTTAGTGATGGCTTCCATATTTGTTCGTGGTCGCAGCATTGTCAATTTGAGAATCCTTATTTCTATTCCTTTCCAGATTGAATTTTTTAAAAAGCATCTCAGAAGCCTATAAAATATGTATTATGGACTTGCACATGTAAAAATAGTAGTGTTTACAGTTGAAGTTATATGTTATATAATTATCAATGTGTTTTCTATATTTGTGTATAGGATTTTATTGGGAGATAAAAGATGAAAAAATTTATAAAGTTTTGTACTTGGTTGCTTCCGCTTTATGCATTGGCACCCATTGCTCTTGGAGTGGGCTTGAATGCTATCGGCTACTTTGGTACTCAGCATTTTATAGAATTTAATCATTATTATGATTTATCGCTTTCTGTAGATGAGAAAATTCCTTTTATTCCGGCCTTTATATATATTTACATTGGTGCCTATGTTCAGTGGATAATTGGCTTTCTTGTTGGATGTAGGGAAAATAAGGAATTCTGCTATAGAATTATGAGTGCTGAGACAATATCAAAATTGATGACAATTATGTTTTTTTTATTGCTTCCGGCAACAATTGTGAGACCTGAGATAATGCCTCATAATTTCACTGAAAGACTTGTAAAATACGTATATATTGCAGATCCACCAACGAATCTTTTTCCATCAATTCATTGTTTAGAATCATGGTGCTGTACAAGGATAGCCTTTAAACAAAAAAAATTAGGCTCTTTTTATAAGGCACTTATGGCGATTTTAACTATACTGGTTTTTGGATCTGTTGTATTTGTTAAACAACACATGTTTATAGATATTTTTGGAGGCATTATAATTTTTGAATTAGGTATGTTGCTGACAAAAAAACATGATTTAAGATGTATATATAGTGCTATTGATGGAGCTGTTTTAACATTTATTAGATTTATCATCTTAATTTTTGGGAAAAAATCGGAAAAAGTAACTGGGGAGAATTAGGATGAAAAAGAAGGTAATATGGGCAATCGTCTCTCTATTATTAGCCTTTCTTAGTATAATTGCTGTGATTGGACAGGCAGATAGTATTTCAATAGAAGAGCTGATTGGAGATGTCAAAAATGCTAATCCATTTTGGCTTACTATGGCTATTTGTGCTATGCTGGGATTTATAGTTTTCGAGGGAGAGGCTATTAGGAGCATTTTAAAGCACGTAGGTTATAAGAGACATCATCTAGATGGCTTTGTATATGCAGCAGCTGATGTTTATTTTTCAGCTATAACACCTTCTGCATCAGGAGGTCAGCCAGCAAGTGCCTACTTTATGATGAGAAGCGCTATTCCTGCTTCAGTTGCCACAGCGACTTTAATACTCAATTTAATTATGTATACTTTGAGCATTGTGACAGTAGGCGCTATATGTGCAATTTTAGCTCCCAATCTGTTTTTGAATTTTAATATTATATCAAGGTTATTAATCATTTTTGGATATTCAATCATTATAATCTTTGCAAGTTCATTTTGCTTATTGCTCTTTAAGAGGTCTCTTCTTGAAGCAATAATCAAAAAAATATTTAGATTTTTAAGCCATTTAAAGTTGCTTAAAAATGTTGATGAGAAAATTGAAAAACTTGAAGTGACTATGGACCAGTATAAAAGCTGCGTTGATGAGATGAGAAAGCATAAGAGGGTATTTATCTCATCTTATCTTTTTAACCTTGCTCAGAGGTTATCTCAGCTTTTGGTGCCTGTGTTTTTATATTTGGCAGCTGGCGGAGAAAAGACTAAAGCCTTCGATGTCTACGCTGTTCAGACTTATGTTTCGATTGGAGCCAACTGTATGCCTGTACCAGGCGGAATGGGCGTGACAGACTATTTGATGATTGATGGTTTCAGAGGATTATTGGAAAATGACTTTGCTGTAAAACTTGAGCTTATGAGCAGAAGTTTATCCTTTTACATCTGTGTTTTGATTAGTTTTATTACAGTTATAATTGGATACAGCTTTTGCAAAAGGAAAGCTAATAAAGGGGAATGATAATGATAGGTTTTTTTGATTACTCGGTTTGGTTGACTTATATTTCTTTATTGTCAGCTACATTTGGCATAATGATTACATTACATGGTGGTGGACATCCGTTTATTGGAGTCTTTTTCCTCATGATAAGCGGTTTGTGCGATGCATTTGACGGTAGAGTTGCTAGAAGTAAGAAAAACAGAACAGAAACTCAGAAGGGCTTTGGTATTCAGATAGATTCTTTATCTGATCTTGTTGCTTTTGGCGTGCTTCCTGCATGTATAGGTCAGGCTATGGCCAGTGTGGGCCCTGGTATTTCTGGAGTTGAGAGACTTAGAATATCATATGGTATGAAGAATTTTATGATTATCTTCATGCTTGTATCAATGCTATTCTATGTTCTTGCTGCTATGATAAGACTAGCTTATTTTAATGTGATTGAGGAAGAGAGACAGAAGACAGAAGGCGGATGCAATAAGACATATACAGGTCTTCCAGTTACTGTTGCTGCTTTGATTTTCCCAACATTAATGCTCTTACAGTATATTATACCTACTGATATCACGATACTTTACTTTATAGTACTCGACATCACAGCAATTTTATTTATTTCCAAATTTGATGTGGCAAAGCCGGGACTCAAGGGAATTCTTCTCATGGTAGGCGTCGGTCTCGTAGAGTTTATTTTGCTTTTGCTTTGTCTTTTATTGATTAGACATTTCCATATTTAAGTTGGTTGGAGGTTGATATGTCCAAGAGTTTGGAGCTTTTATATAATACATATGCAGGAAGATATGCCTTAAAAGTTTTGACATCCAGACCTGTGTCTAAGATTGCAGGTAGCTTTTTGGATTCTTATCTTTCGGTTGGCCTGATTGGTCCTTTTGTAAGGAATAATAGAATCAATCTTAAAGAGTGTGAGAAAAGAACTTACAGATCTTTTAACGAATTCTTTACAAGAAGGCTTAAAAAGGATGCAAGAAGTATTGATAGAAGAGATTCTAGCTTTATTTCGCCTTGTGATGGCCTTCTCAGTATATGGCCAATTGATAAGGACACAGTTTTGCCTATTAAGCAGTCAAAATATAGAGTTTCAGACCTTTTTGAGGACAAAAAACTAGCTTCTGAGTTTGAGAACGGTTTATGCTTTGTCTTTAGACTCTGTGTGAATCATTATCACAGATACATATACATAGATGACGGCTTTAAGAGTGATAATCATTTTATAGCTGGAAAACTCCACACTGTGAGACCTATCGCTTTAAGACATGTTCCAGTATTCACTGAAAATTGCAGAGAGTATACCATCATGAATACAAAGAATTTTGGCAGAGTGGCTCAGATTGAAGTCGGCGCTATGCTTGTCGGAAAGATTGACAATTATGATCAAAAGGCTGAAATTAAGAGGGGCAAAGAGAAGGGAAAATTCCTCTATGGAGGTTCAACAATAATTCTTCTTGTCAAGCCTGATAAGCTAAAAATTGAGTCTTCAATTCTAAGAAAGACTATGAATGGCTCTGAGTTTGAAGTTAAGATGGGCCAGAAAATAGCAAGTGCTATGTGATTTAAAAAAGACAAAAGGGCATAATACCTAAAGAAATGGCATAAAGAGGAATATAGAAGAAAATAATTAAAGAAATACAATTAAAGAAATACAATTAAAGGAAAAAATTAAAGAAATTTAATTAGATAAAAGCCCTATTACAAGCATGTAATGGGGCTTTTCTTAATCTTGCTTTATTGATCTTGCTTTATCAATCTTGTTTTTTTAATCTCCTGTCTCGACCTTCTTTATATCCCGTCTTTTTTGTGTTTTTTTTTTCTTGGGCTATAAAAATTTTTTATCATATGAAAACCTCGATTTTTTTGTGAATTTAGTAATATTTTACACTATTTTTTATAAATTAGCATATAGTTATAGCAATTTTTTCATTTGATTGCCCTGGTAAATGCTATAATATAACAAAAAAATACTTTGAAAGTACTTATTTTTGGAAGAGCGGAAAGTATGAGGGAAGACATATGAGTATAGACAAACTAACAAGTGAGATGCGATATATGCTGACGCATTCGCCAGTCCCTATTGCGGTATATCAATTTATTGACGGTAAAATAGTGACTATTGTTATTTCCAAAGGCTTTATAGAAGAATTTGGATATGAAAATGAAGAGGATGCTCTTAATGTCATGAATCATGATATGTACAGAGATGCACATCCTGATGATGTGGCGAGAGTGGCTGATTTGGCTTTGAAATTTGCTACAGAAGGCGGTACATATTCTGCAGTATATCGCAATAAGACAAAATTCCAGTCTGATTATCATATTATTCATGCTACGGGTAATCATTACTATACAGCTAATGGTGATAGATATGCCATTGTATGGTATTTAGATGAAACTAAGGACTTGAATGAAGAGTTTTCGCTCGCTGAAAAACTCTTGTCGGAGAATCTTAAGTCAAATGTTGAGTTTGAATCAAAGTTAAGAAAAATTAAATATGATGATTTGACAGGAGTTCCAGGCAATGTGTATTTTATGCAGAAGGCAAAGGAATTCTATGACAAATTAGATGAAAGTGGTCAAAAGAAGGTATCGCTTTATATTGATATGTCAAATCTTAAACTTTTTAACCATAAATATGGCTTTTATGAGGGTAACAAACTTATTCAAGCCTTGGCAAAGCTGATAAGAAAATATTTTGGCTATGATAACTGCGGTAGATTTGGAGCAGATCATTTTGGAGTTGCCACTACATATACAGGACTTGATACAAAACTTAAGTCATTTTTAGATGAAGCTTCTCATATGAATGATGGCAAGACCTTGCCAGTAAGAATCGGTATCTATGTATTTGACGATAACAAGGATGAACTTGAAATTGCTTTTGATAAGGCAAAAATTGCGGCAGACTCCATAAAAGGAACCTTTTACTCGTCTTATAAGTACTTTGATGAGAATATGAATACTGAGAATGAGATGAAGGAATATGTTCTCAGTAGCTTCTCTGAAGCACTTGAAAAAAAGTGGATTAATATATATGTTCAGCCAATAGTTTCAGCTTCAAGTGGCATGACTTGTGATGAGGAAGCTTTGGCTAGATGGATTGATCCTAATTTAGGCATGATAGGTCCTGATGTTTTTATTCCGGTTTTAGAGGATGCAGGGCTATTATTTAAGCTAGATTTGTATATAGTTGATAGAATTATTTATTATCTTAAACTTAAGATGGAAGCTGGACTAGAGCTTGTCCCTATATCTGTCAATCTGTCTGAAAAGGATTTTATAAACTGTGATATGCTCTGTGAAATTAAGAAAAGAATGGACGAGAATGGTCTAGACTTATCTTTGTTGACTTTGGAGATTACTGAGAGAAGTATAGGAAAGAATCCGGAACTCCTCAAAGGAATAGTTTCAAAATCCCATGAGCTTGGATTTAAGGTCTGGTTAGATGATTTTGGCAGCGAGTATTCTTCACTCAATATTCTCAATGATTTTGATTTTGACCTGATTAAGCTTGATATGAAGTTTTTGAGAAAGATGGTCTTATCAAAGAAGAGCAAGGTTATAATTGCAAATATTCTTGAATTAGCATTGAAATTGGGCGTTGATACAGTTGCGGAAGGCGTTGAAGCAAAAGAACAGGCTGAATTTCTCAGGGATAATGCCTGCGTTAAATTCCAGGGTTATCTCTACAGTAAGCCTCAGGATATAAAGAAGCTAATAGACTGGTACAAAAACGGAGAATTAAATGGCAATTAATATATTTGAACCTTATCAGCTTAAGAGCATTAATTTTAATAACAGAATAATACGTTCTGCAACAGATGAAGGCCTTGCTGATAGCGAGGGTGATCCAAGCCAGGATTTGCTTAAAATGTACAAAAAGCTAGCAAATGGTCATGTCGGTGCTATAATAACTGGTTTTATTTCAGTATCTAAAGATGGAAAATCAGTTATGCCAGGCATGATGATGATTGACTCTGATGACAGAATTGCTGGCCATGCATCGATGGTTGAGGAGATTCACAAGGAGAATTGTTCAATTATTGCCCAGCTTGCTCATTGTGGCAGATCTGGAGTGGGTGGCAAAAAGTGTCAAATAGAGCGCTTGAGCCTTGAACATATTAAGGATATTGAAAAGGATTTTATAAATGCCGCTATAAGGGCTTACAAGGCTGGATATGACGCTGTTGAGCTGCATTTGGCACATGGATATCTTCTTAGCGAATTCTTGTCACCTCACACAAATAAGAGAAAAGATATGTATGGGGGAAGCCTTGAAGCAAGGCTTAAACTAATACTTGATATTATTTTTGGAATCAGAGAGCAAATTCCTGCTTATCCAATCTTAGTAAAGATTAATGGCAGCGAGGATTACCCAGATGGAATTGATTCAGAGCTTGCAAGTCAGAATGCTTTAGCTCTTGAGAAAGCGGGAGTAGATGCAATCGAGGTTTCTTGTGGCATTGATTGGAACTCTATGGGACCATCTAGAGGAAAGATACCTGTAGACATGCTTTTGGCTCATTATCCCCAGTTAAAGACAAAACCAAAGTTTATTAAGAAGCTTATAAGACCAAATCTTGCTGGCCTTATGAAGGAAGTCGAAGCTACTTCTTCTTATAACTTAGCAAGTGCCGTAAGGATTAAGGAAGCGGTTAAAATACCCCTAATTCTGGTTGGAGGTCTTCATTCTTTGGAGGATTTTGAAAGCGCAATCAATGAACATGGTATGGATATGGTTGCAGCTTCAAGACCTTTTATAATTGAGCCGAATTTTGTTGAAAAGCTTGAAAGTGGAGTAGCTAGTAAGTCTAGATGTATAGAGTGTAATAACTGTCTGGCTGGTCTTTATGACAGATCTCTTAGATGTTATTACGGTAAAGTATTCTAATATTGACGGGGCTTTAATTAAAGCCGAGACCTTGTAATAAAGGCCTCGGCTTTTTTATAAGATTCTTTTGAACTAGACTTTGATATATCTTTTGTTGATTAATTAGGATTAGTTATTATCATTGTAATCATCATCATCGTCGTCATAGCCATCGTGTTCACCATCACCTATGAATTCACGGCTAGAAACTCTCTTCTTATCTCTCATAACTTCTACCTGTCTTGAAATGAGCTCTTTTACATCGTGAGAGTGCTTGATGTTTTTGATCTGAAAATCTTTGAGAGTTCTGTCTGAAGAGTGTACTTCGATTGTTCCTAAACCGAATAGGCGCTGGCCAAAGCTTCTGCTCAGTGAGATATCAAGGACACGATAGAGACGACATTCATCTTCTCTCTTGCTGAGAATACCTGTCTCAACATATAGCCTTTCATCATCGAGACTGTAAATTGTGAAAGTCCATGGAAGGCCACACCAAAGACGTTTTCTATCTCTCCATAACTTATTACCTTTGAGTTTTGACATATTATATCCTTTCTTTAATCATAGATAAATACTAAATATGAATTTTAATATCATATAATTCTATATTATACTTCATTGAGAAGAAAAAGAAAATCAATTAATTCTTGTAATTAGCTTTTAAATATTTTGCATTTATGATGTAGGCAGCAAGGCCTAGAAGGGAAGAAAAAAGTTTACCAATAAAGGAAGCTAGGAGATTAGGTGTGATAAAGTGGGTGAATTTAAAAGTGGCAATGGAATTTCCATAGAAGTATATAAGCGAATTTATCAAGCTGGCTAAACTAATGCAAATCAGCATACAGATCAAATTTTTTAAAAACCCATGAGGACTATCTTTTGATGAATGTCTTTTGACATATGCTCTGTAGTAGATAAACATAATTTTTACACCTAAGTAAGTACCTAGGGCAGAGAAAATATAACCTAAGAACCTCACAATCTCCGCTTGATCTAGTCCCTGATAAGACCAATTGGCAAATAGTTCAATGAAGGAGCTGATAATTATGGCAATTATTGTTGAAATGGTCATATCCCAGGCTTCTTCAACAGTATAATCAATTGCTTTATATATAATTGTACATATAAAGAGGGTGTAGAGAATGGAATCAATACCAAAGACAAGGCCATGCCAGCTAATAGGCATATTGTTGCTGTTGTAGATATTGGCATTGATAGCGCAGCCTATGGCCATTGAAATAAGAGCTTTTGAGTCTGATATGTGTCGAAAGATTATGGTGGCCAAAAAACTTATGATAGCTATAATTATGAGTATAATCATAGGCAGCCCTCCCTTTACTTATTCAATCATCATTTGTGTAATTGTAAATAAATTTTAACTTGATTAAAATATCTTGTCAATATTGATAAAAAGGCTAAAAATCAGTCCTAGCAAGGGCAATCATGTGGTATAATTCTAAATGATTATACTAGAAAGCTGGACATGAATTATGAACGAAAATGATAAGAAGGAAAAGACTCTAAAAGCCGCAAGGGGAGCCTTGGATTTTATTTTCTTTGGATGGCTTTTTGATAAGATTGGACTTTGGGCCTTGATGCTGTCGACTCTTATCAGCTCAGTATTTTCAATATTTGTCTTTAAGTCTGATACTGCACTTTTAATTCTTATTGGAATTCTTATCTGGGGCATTGGAATGGGAGCTCAGGAAAGCATAATGAAGGCCGCAGTCTCAAGGATTGTCAACAAGAATATGAGATCTACAGGCTTTGGAATTTTTGAAACAGGCTTTGGAATATTCTGGTTTTTGGGTTCTTGGGCTATGGGAGCCTTATATGACAGGAATATAAACCTACTGGTTCTTGTGTCTGTATCAATACAGTTATTGGCCTTAGTCTTTTATTATTTGGCAATTAAAAATGAAAAAAATGAATAAAGGTTGAGATATGAAACATTTAAAAGAAAAATTTTCGATTTTTTTTATTGCCCTTGGCGCCCTCTTGGCTGGTTTTTCAGTAGCTTGCATCTTACTGCCAAACCAGGCTATAGATTATGGCACTGCGGGTATTGCGATTGTAGTTAGTAAACTGACAGGTTTTAACCTGTCTATCACGGTTATACTGATTTTTATGCCTTTCCTTTTAGCTGGAAGATACTTCTTGGGCAAGGAATTTTTTGTAAAAGCTTTGATTGGTTCCTTGGTATATACACTTGGACTTGCAGCTTTTGAAAAGATGCCTTTTGAGCTCAATACAGAACATTTTTTAGCAGTGGCCTTCGGCGGGGCAATACTTGGCTTTGGCTTATCTTTGATTCTTAGGAATGGAGGTTGTATCGACGGCTCTGAGATCTTGGCCAATATTATTCTCAATAAAATCTTTGAAAAGAGCGGCAAGGATTATAGCATGTCACCATTCTTGTTGGTCTTCAACTTTGGTGTCTACATAACAATATTTGCCCTGATAGATAGAAATTCTGCCATGATGAGCCTATTGGTATATGTAATTGCAACTTTTGTATTGGACCATTTTACCGATCATTTTGACGCTATAAAGCAAGTCACAATAATCACAAAAGAACCTGAAAAGCTTATCGGCGACATAAAACAAAAGCTCAACAAGACATGCACTATAATTGACTCGTGTGGGGCAATTGCTGGTCAAAACAAAACTTTGATCTGCTATGTTAACTATTTTGAATTACAAAAAATGAGACTGATAATCAAGGAAAATAAGGGCTCTTTTAGTACAGTTTCAACTGTAGATGAAATCCTAAGATAATAATTTAAATTTATAATGAGGTTTATGTATGAATAAAAGAAAAATTGCTTACTATCTCAATTGTAGCCTTGTTTTACTGGGCTTGATAGGAACAATAATAAGTATATACGGTATGGGAATTGAATTTTTTGAGTACTATACACAGGACAGCAACTTTATATGCTTTGTAATATCTATAGTCTATGTATTTGTTGAACGAGGATGCTTAAAGGAAGCTAATAGCTTAAAAGAAGGTAATGACGCCAACAAAAGTGGTCAAGAAGCCGTTAATGTCGACTTTAATCTAAAGGATTGGCTGTTAAGACTTAGATTTCTTGCTACTTCAATGGTTATGTTAACATTTCTGATAGTTATTTTTGTTCTTGCACCTATGTTTGAGGGCCTTACTGGCTATTATATTATGTTTACCAGGGGAGCGAATTCTATGTTTCATCTCCTCTGTCCACTGATTTCATTCATCAGCTTTGTTTTCTTTGAGTGTGGAAGAAGAATTAGTTTTAAGGACTGCCTTATCGGCTTGGCACCAACCCTTGTATATGCAATTGTTACAGTGATACTTAATTATTTTTATATTATCAGGGGACCATATCCTTTTCTCTATGTTCATGAACAATCCCTGTTAGCCAGCGTTTTATGGCTGTTTGCGATTATTCTAATTGCTTTTATCATAACTATTGTACTTAAATTTTTCTATAATCTCAGATTAAAAAGGAGGGCAAAATAATGCCATTTATTAATTCAAAAATCAGTATGAAAATTACAGAAGAGCAGGAGCTTGCCTTAAAGACAGAACTTGGAAAGGCTATAGAGACCATACCTGGAAAGAGTGAATCTTGGCTGATGTGTGGCTTTGAAGATGGATACCATCTCTACTTTAGAGGACAGAATGACCAGCCTCTTGCCTTTGTAGAGGTTAAGGTTTTTGGAAGAGAGGATAGACAAGCCTTTGATGCAATGACAGGAAAGATTTGCTCTATATTTGATAAGGTTTTAGGAATAAGTCCAGATCATGTTTATGTCAAGTATGAGGCAGTTAGCAACTGGGGCTATAATGGATCAAACTTTTAAGGAGATTTTATGGCGGCTCATATGAATTATTACTGCAACATCAGGGCTGATTATGGATACATTTCAGGCCTTCTTAACGCTTATTGCGAGTGTCTGATAAATGATAAGTTAAATACTGAGAAGAGGCTTGATATAGAACTTGTGAGCAAGGATTTAGATCCTGACTTCATTAAGGCTTTCAAAAAAAGACTCTACAAGTATGATCAAATTGACGAAAAGGCCTATGAAGGTCCTGATACATGCAGGGACCTGACGCTAAATGACAAATTTGCCGAATTAAGGCTTGATTTGAATTTGGATAAGGATTTATCACAAGGCAAATATGCAAAAATTGTAAATATCTTAAATATGCCCAAAGACCAAGATGGCTTAGAATCACTCTTAGCTAAAATTCAAGGTCAGCTAGGCCAGCTAAAACAAGCTTATTGGCTCGGCCCTCTTGACGACAAGACAAAAAAAATCCTTGCAGGTTACTATTCCTACATAATTTTTGATGCCTATCTTTTGGAATACAAAGATTATTGGCTTTGTCTAATTTTGGGAAGCAATGCGTAAATTAATAATAAGAGGTGTTTATCATGAACAATAAATTAGCGAATCTTATAGATAAGGCAGCCCTTGGCGATTTAGATGCTGCGGCTGCGATTGGCATAGGCTATTACAAGGGGACTTTCGGCACACCTAACTATGAAAAAGCCTTAAAATGGACTAGCTATGCTGCAAAAAAAGGCCACAAGGAGGCTATTGCCATCCTTGAAGATATAAAAAAGATGCTTTGATATGTCTGATGTAGAATTAAAAATCATGCTCCCAAGCGGTAATATACCTTTGATTGAGTATAGAAGGCATTTCAGTGTAGAGGGAAGTATCAAAACTGACAAGACACTGAGTCCAGATTCCTATATTAGGATTGAATTGCTTGATAGTGATGGGGTCTGCCTGCGCCAGGTAAAGCAATTCAAAAAGAATAATAAAATGTGGCTGGATTGTCCGCTTTTAAGGACATACCCTCATGGCTATGACGATAATTTTGATAAATTAAAGGAATTTGGTTTTGCCCCTCTTATTGTTGATGATATCGAAAGGCCTGAGGAATCTATTCATAAGGCCTCCAATAAGTGCTTCTTCAATGACCATGTCTTTAAATCTATGATTATTACAGCAAGCGATAGCAATCATGGCCTTATTTTGAATGATTATATGAATTATAGAGATGATGATGGAGGTTTTCTTTCTTGTCTTGAAAAGGGCTCTTATGACCTTTTTGTAAGTCTCTATGATGCCGATGATACCTTGCTTGCAGATGATCACAAAAGCATTCAGATAGGCTGCAATCCTGATGTGGCAATCGTCAGATTTAATCCTGTGGAGCACAAGAGACGAATGCTCAAGTGGTTTGAGGGCAAGGGAATTGCAGTTCTTAATGACACAGTTCCAGGCTACTTGGAACCATATCTGGGCAAATGGCTCTATCACATGGGACTTTTGAGAATGTATCTAGCAAGTGATTTGAGCCAGTATATAGAATCGAGAGTTCACGTCTTTTTGTATTTACTTGATAAAAGTTCAACTTCTTACAGCACTGAACTTGCTTATCTTGAGAGCCAAGGCTTGATAGAGGATAGGGATAAGATGCATTATTATTACTACAGCTATGGCGAGGAAAGTGTGCGCACTAAGGCTTTTGGAAAGAAAAAGTCGAAGATACTTGAATTTGAGGATGATCAGTTTATTAAGCTTTTAAGGCTTGATCAGTTAATTGAAGAAGAGACAAGCGGGGAGCAGACACTTGAGAATCAGACAAGTGGAGAGCAGACGCTTGAAAATCAGACAAGTGAAGTGCAGAATGCTGGGGAAAATAACTATAATCTTGATAATTCTTTTGTTAATGACAGCTACATTGATTTAGAGGCTGAAGAAATTGTAATTAAAGCGGGCTTTAAATATGCCTTTATGGGACTGGTCAGACCTTGGCAGCTAGATAGGGCTGATCTCATCTTAAAGGAAGATAATAGCTATGAATGGAAGAATGAAATATCAAGAATTTGCTACAGATTCTCTGATTCTTTTGAAAGATATAGAGAATTGGGCTTAAAGAGATTTGATGGCGATAAGTATCTTGGAAGCTCAGCTTTGGAATTTTACAATATATTTGACTTTAGGCAGAAGAAAAAGGGTGATATTCTATCTCTTGAACTTATGGCAGGAGATAAAAAAAACATGAATCCTAGGGCTAGCATAAAGAAAAGAATAAGATTTATATAATCCTTGAAGCTTTTCTATATCAAATCCATAAATTGGCATAAAAAAGCTTAGATTTATCAAGATAAATCTAAGCTTAAGGTAAAATGTTATTTATCAGGAATTGTTTAGGACTTCTTTGCTTTAGGTCTTAATGAATATCTTTTATTCAACAATCTCTGCTATATAAGGCAGATTGCGGTAAGCCTGGTCATAATCGAGACCGTAACCTACTATAAATTTATCCGGAATCTCAAAGCAGACATAGTCGACATCCACGTCAAATTCTCTTCTGGCTGGTTTGTCTAGAAGGGTTGTGAGTTTGAGACTAGCTGGCTTTTTCTCTTTTAAGAGAGGCAAGAGCTCGCTGAGAGTTCTTCCAGAATCGATTATGTCTTCGATTACCAGAACGTGCTGGCCTTCAATACTTTCATCAAGATCCTTTTTAATCTTTACATGGCCGCTTGATTTGGTGCCAGATCCATAGCTAGATACGGTCATAAAATCAAATTTTACAGGCATTGTAAGATATTTAGACAATTCAACTGTATAGAATATGCTGCCCTTAAGGAGGCAAATTAGCTTTAATTCCTTGCCAGAGTAGTCTTTGTTGATTTGAGCTGCAATTTCTTTTACACGCTTGGTAATTTCTTCTTCAGAAATCATTACTTTTAATTCTTGCATAATTACCCCTTTTCAAGTCTTAATAGGCATATTTTAATGCATTTAAGATGAAAATTCAATTGAATCAAGAAAAATGGAGATAAATATGAATCAAAATGAACTTAAGAATATTCTGGCTGATTTTAAGGCTGGAAATATTGATGAAGATAAGGTCTTATTGAGTCTTAAAGAAAAGCCCTTCACAGAACTTGATTATGCAAAAATAGATAACCACAGAAGCTTAAGACAGGGTGTGAGTGAGGTTATCTATGGCGCATCAAAGACTCCTGAGCAAATATTAGGCATAGTTGAATCTATGCTTGAAATGGAAGAGAAGACAATAATCATAACAAGGATGAAGGAAGAGGCCTTCACTTATCTGAGTCAAAAAATAGGTTATAAGCATAAGCTAAGCTATGAGAAATTAAGTCAAATGTGCTTGGTAGGTTCCAAACCAAAAGCTGACGGTATTGGAAAAATAGTTGTTGTTACAGGAGGCACGAGTGACATGAAAGTCGCTGAGGAAGCTGCCATAACAGCTGAAGCCCTGGGAAATGAGGTTGTGAGACTTTATGATTGTGGAGTTGCAGGACTCCACAGGCTTCTATCTAACCTTGATGTCTTGATGGATGCCACTGTGGTTATCGCAATTGCTGGAATGGAAGGTGCCTTGGCCAGTGTTGTTGGCGGACTAGTAGACTGTCCGGTTATTGGAGTTCCAACTTCAGTTGGCTATGGAGCTAGCTTTAATGGCCTTTCAGCTCTTTTGTCAATGTTGAATTCTTGTGCATCAGGAGTAAGTGTAGTCAACATAGACAATGGCTTTGGAGCGGCATACCAGGCCAGTATGATTAATCATATCAAATTAAAGAAATAGGAGTAGCTATGAGAGAATTATATATAGATGCGAGTATGGGAGCGGCTGGTGATATGCTCTCTGCAGCTCTTTTTGACCTCCTGGATGAAGACCTAAAGGGACAGGCCCTTATAAGACTTAATAATTCTGGCTTAAAGGGAGTTAGATATATAGCTGAATTGGCCTATCATGAAGAATTTAAGGGCTTAAGTTTTAGAGTTGAGATAGATGGCAGGGAGGAAGGCCAGCACGAGCATGAGCACGAACACGAGCATGAGCATGAACATGAGCATGAACATGAATACGAGCATGAGCATGAACATGAGCATAGTCACGAGCACAGAAGCTTGGCTCAGGTCATGGAGATTATAGATGGCCTAAATTACGACAAGGAAATAATCGATAAGATAAAAGAAGTTTATCAAATCCTTGCGAAAGCTGAGAGCAAGGCTCATGGAGTCAGCGTCGCAGAGGTTCATTTCCATGAAGTTGGAATGATGGATGCCATAGCTGATATAAGTGCTGTTGCTTATTTGTTCTCACTTTTAAAAGTTGACAGGGTTTATACTTCAGATATAAATGTTGGCAATGGCCATGTTCACTGCGCTCATGGAATATTACCTGTGCCAGCACCAGCTACTGAGTTTATTATTCAGGATTTGCCTTATTATAAGAGCTCATATATGACTGAACTTTTAACTCCGACAGGGGCTGCCCTTATAAAGGTGTATACAGACAAATTCTTGTCAAAAGACGAATTTTATAAAAGACAGAGTGGGGCTTATAGACAGGGCCATGGTTTTGGCAAAAAGAAGTTTAAGGATGTGGCAAATGCTGTGTCTATCGCTCTTTTTGACACTGAAAAGGACCATATCGTTGAACTCAACGCTAATATTGATGATATGACAGTTGAAGATATAGGCGCTATATATGATGAGCTCTATAAGGCTGGTTGCCTGGAAGCTTTTATAAGTCCATGTTATATGAAGAAGAACAGGCCGGCTTTTCTTCTGACAGTTCTTGTAAAAAAAGAGAATGAAGAAAAATTGGTTGAGGTTATATTTAAGCATACTACAAGCATTGGAATTAGAAAAAAACTCTGTCAGAGATATATTCTAAACAGAGAAGAAGAGGAATATCAGTCTAGCCTAGGTAAGGTTAGAATCAAGCACTCATGGGGATATGGCTCAGATAAGTACAAGTATGAGCATGATGATCTCTTAAGAATTGCTAATGAACATGATATGTCTCTTGCACAGGTTAGAAAAGTGATAGACAGTGAACTAGATAAGTGATGATATAAATCTGATAATAAGTGGAAGAGTCAATAATACAGATTGAAAGTGAAAATATGAATAATAGTTTAGAAATCAAGACTAATGAAGAATTGATGGAAAATTTAAGAGCATACCTTAGAGAATTGGATAGCCTTGCAGTTGCCTTCTCAGGTGGAGTGGATTCAACATTTTTGGCTAAGCTTGCCCACGATGAGCTTGGAGATAAAATGGTCTGCATTACTGCAAAAGATGAGTCATATCCTGAAAGAGAGCTCAATGAAGCCATAGAGTTTTGCAAGGCTGAAGGAATACGCCATATTATAATTGAGCGCAATGAGCTTGAAATTGATGGCTTTAGCTCAAATCCTAAAAACCGTTGCTATCTGTGTAAGAGATCGCTTTTTACTGAGCTCTTAGAAGTCGCTAATAAAGAAGGCCTTAAGTATGTATGTGAGGGCTCTAATTTAGACGATACTGGAGATTACAGACCAGGTTTAGTGGCTGTAGCAGAGCTAGGTATTAAATCTCCTTTGAAAGATACAGGATTTAAGAAGCTTTTTATCAGGGAAGAGTCGAAAAAATTGGGACTTAAGACTTGGGATAAACCTGCCTATGCCTGTCTTGCTTCAAGGTTTGTATATGGACAGACAATAACTAGCGAGAAGCTTCAAATGGTAGGTTTGGCTGAACAGTACCTTTTTGATATGGGATTTAAGCAGTTTAGAGTAAGAATTCATGACAATCTGGCAAGAATTGAGATTATGCCTGATGAATTTGAAAAAATCATAAAGGAAGATTTGAGACTAGCTATATATGACAAGTTGAAGACTCTAGGCTTTGCATATGTCACACTTGATCTTATGGGCTATAGAACTGGTTCTATGAATGAAACTCTAGCAAAGTAAAGATTGTAAAATTAGAATCCATCGTAAAAGGCTAAAAAGAATAGTAATCAAGTACGAGCATAAAATTATAAGAAAAAGTTGAAAAAATTCAAAAAAGAACAAAAAATGCTTGAAAAAATGATTTGATAAGAATATAATAAGTATAGTTTTTAGA
>Ga0326512_10000077_pt1 | contig 78642 bp, 165 predicted proteins | sample 1_2617_0518_D_FD_203652 | JGI IMG/M metagenome (GOLD analysis project Ga0326512, IMG submission 203652) | Bovine rumen microbial communities from UC Davis, California, United States - 1_2617_0518 | ecosystem: Host-associated > Mammals > Digestive system > Stomach > Rumen | place: USA...
CCCGCTCTACATAGGCTTCCACGGCGGGCTCATGTACGGCACCAACGTCGGCGGCTCCACCACCGCGGGCGCCTGCGACGGGCACTACACGAACAAGCTCGCGACCACCGGGGACAGGGAATGGCTTTCCTCGGGCGTCCTGTGGGGCTCCCGCAACGCCGGCCCTGCCTACGTCTACGGCGACTACGGGCTGGGCTCGGGGAACTGGAGCATCTGGTCGCGGCTCTCTGGGGCTGGTCGGGGATTCGGGGGTGAATCGTAGCGAAGCGGAGAGAGGGGGCGTAAGCCCCCTTGGTCCTCCAAGGAACATACAACCGACGAAACTATCACTTTGGGGATTCGTGACGAGACCGATGGCAATCCTCGGGCAACCTGAGGAACTCCCGCAACGCCGGCCCTGCCTACGTCAACGGCAACAACGGGCTGGGCACGGGGAACTGGAACATCTGGTCGCGGCAATCTGGTTTGGCAATCTCAAGAGCACGACCGTCACGACTACCTCGCGCGCGCCAGAGCGCGACGGGGCATGCCCGCTTAACCAAGCGAAATGGCCTCAAGACCACCGGGCTAGTAAGCGCATGCGGAAAACTCGGAAGGCAAACCAGAGATTGGGTCCATGGTCAATGAAAACCTACCTAAGGAACTACGAGGTGTCCCGCACGGACGTCTGGGCGGCGCTTGCCGCGTGGAGGTCCGGCGAGTCGGGGCACAAGAACGGCCACAGGGTGGCCGAGGAGTACGGCACCGACGCCGCGCTCGTCGAGGAGATATACGAGGAGATGCGTGGCCGCAGGCTGACGTTCAGGCCCATACGCCGCTACAGGCGCATGGAGCCGACCAACGGCAAGGTCCGCACCATAGGCGTCGAGTCGGTCAAGCAGCAGGTCTGCGACTACCTCGTGACGACGCTGCTCGCCGACCTCTACGACGCGAGGCTCGGCTTCTACCAGGTGGCGTCCGTCAGGGACAAGGGGCAGCGCCTCTGTCGCGGGGCGCTCAGGAGGTGGGTGCGCGAGGGAGGCTACCACGTCAAGCTCGACGTGCGCAAGTGCTACCCGTCCACCCGCAAGGACGTCGCGATGGCCGTGTACACCAAGTACGTGGGGAGCGAGGACGTCCTCTACGTCATATCCGCCATCCTCGGGACCTACGGTCGCGGGCTGGAGATAGGGAGCCTCTTCTCGCTGAGGACGATGCAGCTCGTCCTCTCCTTCGGCTACCACCACGTCGAGTCGCTCCACAAGGAGCGCCGCGGCAGGATGGTCCGCCTCGTGGCCCACCAGATATGGCACATGGACGACGTGCTGCTCACCGGCCCGAGCAAGCGCGACCTGAAGATGGCCGTGCGCAGCCTCGAGCGCTACCTGTCGTCGGAGTTCGGGCTGACGCTCAAGCCGTGGAAGGTCGCCCGCACCTGCGACGCCGAGCCGCTGGACCTCGGCGGCTGGGTCGTGAGGGAGCGCCGGGCGACCATCAGGGGCGCGACGTTCCTGCGCGGCATGAGGTCGTTCCGCGACTTCGAGAGGCGACCCACCGTCGGCAAGGCGAGGAGGTGCACGGCCTACTGGGGATGGTTCGCCAACGGCGACAACGGCGGGGTGATGCACCGCAACCACATGGGCAGCACGTTCGCGCACGCGAGGTCGCTCGTGTCGAGGGCCGAGAGGCCGTAGCGAGGACAAAGAACAACAGCACCACCGAAGGCCCGTCCCGTACGCCGCGCGGGGCGGGCCTTCGCATATCGAGAGCGCGGCGGATTGCGAGGCATCAGATGGTCAAGGGGGTCACCTAGTGAACGAGATGGCTTTCCAGCTGCTGGCCGCCGGGGCGTTCGAGCTGGTCGCGATACCCGTGATCGTCTCCATCATCAAGCGCTTCATCGGCAAGCGCATGGACGAGATGGACGAGAAGCGGGACGAGGCGCGCAAGGAGCGCAAGGAGCAGCACGAGGAGGACAGGGCGTGGCGCGAAGGCATGACGGCGGGCATGAGGTCGCTGCTTCGCGCCGAGATCATCGGCGAGCACCGCCGCGCGATGGAGCGCGGGGGAGTCTCGCTCGAGTCGAAGGAGTACCTGACGCGGGTGCACGCCGCCTACAAGGGCGTCGGGGGCAACGACATGGGGGACGCGCTGTACGAGGAGGTAATGAGCCTCCCGACGCGCTCGAGAGAGAGGAACACCAATGCTGAGCAGGGAGTGGCTTAGGGCGGCGGGGATACGCGCCGTGAAGACGATGGCGCAGACCGCGGTCGCGCTCATCGGGACGAACGCCATCGGCATCACCGAGGTCAACTGGATAGGCGTGGCCTCGGGCGCCGCGCTGGCGGGGGTGGTGTCGATGCTCACGAGCGTCGCCGGCCTGCCGGAGGTGGGCGATGGCGAATAGGAGGCTCGTCCTGGACGTCTCGCACTGCGACAGGGGCATCGACCTCGCCAGGTGGCGCGACAGGCACGGCGTGTGGGGCGTCATCGTCAAGTGCGGCGGGTACGAGGTCCTGGAGGAGGGCGGCTACCCCGTCCAGTACAGGCACAGGGACTACGACACGCACTACGCCAACGCCAAGGCGGCGGGCCTGCACGTCGGCGTCTACTACTACTCGATTGCCACGGACGTCGCCGCCGCGAGGCGCAACGCCGACCACTGCGCGTCGCTCCTCAAGGGCCGCGACCTCGACCTGCCCGTCTACCTCGACGTCGAGGACAAGGGGCAGCTGAGGATCGGGAGGCGCGCCCTCACCGACGTCGTCGCGGCGTTCTGCGACCGCATGCGCGAGCTCGGCCACCTCGCGGGCGTCTACACCTACCGCTCGATGTTCCACGGCTACATGCGCCCCACCGAGCTGCTGCGCTACCCGCTGTGGCTCGCGGAGTACAGCGACCGCTGCCGCACCGAGTACCCGCACGGCATGTGGCAGTTCGGCTGCATGAGGCTGTCAGACGGCGACGTGAGCTGGGACGACGTGGCGGGGTACGTCGACGCCAACTGGCTCTACACGGACTACACGACCCAGAACAAGGGGGCTAACATGACCAAGAGGGAGGCGGTCCTCGCCAAGGTGAGGTCGCAGCTGGGGGTCAGGTACTACTCGATGCACGAGGGGCCGAGGGGGTCCGCCGTCGAGGGCTGGGGGTGCGCCATGCTGTGCGCGTGGTGCTACGACCAGGTCCTCGGCACGGCCTACTACGGCTCCTGCTACAACTTCGCGGGCGACGCGCTCGGCCAGTCCGTCAACCACGGCGGGGGCCAGTGGCGCTTCGTGGACGACCCGCTGCCCGGCGACCTCGTGATCTACATAGCCGAGGGCTACAACGGCCTCGACTACGACGACTACGGGCACATCGCCATGTACGTCGGCGACGGCAAGGTCATCGGCGCGTGGGGCGTCGGCAAGCCGGGGCAGGCGGGGTACAAGCCGCTGCTGGGCGTCGCCGAGACCACGATAGCCTACCAGTCGCTCGGCAACGGCTGGCGCTTCCTGCGCAACACCCGCATCGACGAGCCCGACCCAGAGCCGGAGCCTGAGCCCAAGCCCGAGCCCAAGCCAAAGCAGAAGGTCCCCAAGGCCGCGAAGGGCGGGGTGTACCGCCTCTACGACGGCTCCACGGGCGACCACTTCTTCACCACCGGCAGGGGGGAGGCCCAGGCGGCGGCGGACGCGACGTACACATACGAGCAGGTCGCGTGGACGGCGCCCGACAAGGGCGACGCCGTGTACCGGCTCTACGATCCCAAGACGGGCGAGCACATCTACACGAGGAACGCCGTCGAGCGCGGCTCCCTGAAGGCGCACAAGTGGCGCGACGAGGGCGTGGCGTTCAGGTCCGGCGGCAAGGTGCCCGTGTACCGGCTGTTCCACGAGAGGGGCGACGGCCCGAGCGTGGGAAAGCACATCTTCACCAAGGACAAGGCGGAGCGCTCGGCGCTCCTCAAGTCCGGCTGGAAGGACGAGGGAGTGGCCTTCTACGCCACCAAGTAGCCACGACGGCCCCATCCGCATCGCGCGGGTGGGGCCCTTTTTTCATATGCCGGCCATCCTCACGCCGCGCGGGAGAACACGAGGTAGACGCACCCGTTCAAAAAGGCGAACCCGGACTCGCCGGGTTCGCACAACTTGAGTTTGGTAGGCCAAACCTTTTCTTGTGCGAACTCTCGGGACAGCTCGAACCGCGCCGGGTCCTCGAAACCCCCATAGTTGAGCACGACCACGACCTCGTCGTCGCCGACCTGCACCTGCCACACGAAGGCGTCGAGCAGCTCCCTGTCGGACATCGACACGCCGGCGGAGAGGAAGTCCGCGAACCCCTCGACGTCGAGCGCCGCCTCCTCGGATATGCGCGCCACCTCGTTCTCGGCGGTCGCCTTGGCGAGCCTGAGCTCGGCCAGCCGCCCCGACACCTCGGCGTAGGGCATGCCGTCCTCGACCGCCCGCATGACGTTCTCGATCCTCCTCTCCGCCTCCGACAGCCTCGACCTGGCCGCGGACAGCATCGCGTCGACGCGCTCGGTGGTCATCGACTCGGCGACGTCGCGCGCGATCTCCAGGGTGGTGGCCCTGCTCGACAGCATCCGCCTCAGCTCCGCGACCACCGCCGGCTCTATCCAGTCCGCCCTGACCGGCTTGCACCCGCACCTCTTGGAGCACCGGTAGTACGAGTACTTCACGCCCCCGTGCCCCCTGCCGGAGACGCCCACGAGGTTGCTCCCGCACCCGAGGCACACGCCCTTGCCAGCGAAGGCGTAGTCGCCCCAGTCCTCCGTCTCCCTGCGCTTCCTCGCCGGCCTCCTCGAGCCCATCTCGAACTCCTCCCTCGTGAGTATGGCGGGCATCCCGCCCTCGACCCTCGTGTCGCCGAAGCTGTAGACGCCGACGTACTTCTCGTTCCTCAGCATGCCGGCGACCATCGAGTGGCTGCACGGCCTGTGGTGCGACGTCTCGACGCCGCGCCTCGCGAGGTCGGCGGCTATCGAGTTCGCCGACTCGCCCGCGGCCCTCCTGGCGAAGACCTCCCTCACGACCTCGGCCTCCTCCGGGTCGACCTCGTACGTGCCGTCCTCGGCGAAGCGGTAGCCGTACACCCGCACGCCGTTGTGCATGCACTTGAGCGCGTTGCCCCGCATCCCGCGCCTGACCCTCTGCGCTATGTGGGCGCTCTCGACCGCCGCGACGCCCTCGTAGACCTTCTCGAGCAGGATCGCCTCCGGGCCGTCCGGCATGGACTCCGTGGCCGACACGACCCTGCACCCGGCGTCGCGCAGCCGCTTCTTGTAGACCGGCGCGTCGTATGGGTCGCGGCTGAACCGGTCCATCATGTAGACCACCGCGACCTCGGCCTCCCCGGCGTTGTCGACCATCCGCTGGAACTGCGGCCTGTCGTCGGACCTGCCCGACCTCGCGAAGTCGGAGTACGTCCCGACGACCCGGTAGCCGTTGGCCGTGCACCACTCCGTGCAGGCCCTGAGCTGGTCCTCTATCGACGCCTCGCGCTGCTTCGAGCAGCTGAACCTGGCGTATATCACGGCGGTCCCCGGCGGCGGCGACCCCCTCCTGGCCCTCCTTCTCACGGCGTCCCCCTAACGGTTAGACAATTGATGTGACATGGTACGAACTATGATGTCAGCTGGTTGACGTCCTTATCGTCCAGGAGCCTCACGGCGATGCCATAGGCGGACGAGACGAACATCCCCTCGCCGTCCCGCGACGACCCGAGCCGTTCGTCGGGCATCGACGCGAGCCTCCTCGTCCTCTCGCCGAAGTCCGGGACCTCGAGGTACGTCGCGCTCCTCCTGACGCAGACGAAGCACGCCCAGCCGCCCCTGATCCTGCCGGGCTTGGCCTCCGGGGACCTCTTCCTCCCGCATATCGCGCATGTGTCCATGTGACGTCCTCTCCACGATGCCCGCCAGAGCTACTGAGAGCGATTCTGACGGGACTTCTCGCCACCTCCGGTGCAGTTGGCCGTCCTGCGTTGGCGATGGCCGCAGAACGCCCGAGGGCCGCTTTCGGCGAAATCCGACGAAAGGGTTTTTTCTTGTCTTGGTCTTCTTTCCTTTGTTTTCTTCGCTTTGTCTTCTTCTCTTTTTATTCTTAGTTGCGGGTTTTCCGCTGCGGAAAACCCGCTGCGGAAAACCCGCTGCGGAAAACCCGCTGCGGAAAACCCGCTGCGGAAAACCCGCTGCGGAAAACCCGCTGCGGAAAACCCGCTGCGGAAAACCCGCTGCGGTGACGGCGGTGTGGGGTGGGTATCGGAGCGGCGACGGCTGGGTATAAGCCCTATCCCGCCACCGACTCCGCGAGCGCCGTGACCATCACCAGGACGACGTCGCGGCGGACGGGGTCGAGCGATCGGTAGGACCGGAGCAGGGAGACCTCGTCGGAGGTCATCGCGCCAAGCTCGCACTCTTCGTCCGCGTCAAGCTCGGAGAAGGCGGTCCCGAGTATCGTGTCGGTAGACACACCGAGAATCCTGCTGAGGCGTACGACCTGCTGCGCCGATATCGACCTGGCGCCCTGCTCCCACTTTTGATATGCAGAAAGTGAGATTCCGAGAGCTCCTGCAACGTCCGTCTGTGTCAGCTGGGTAAATGTCTCCCGAGCTCTTTTCAATGCGGAATCCATCATCACTCCGTTCGTCTCGTGCGTCATTGTGTGTATATAGTAGCACAATCTGTGCGAGATTTTTTGAAAATAGTTCTTGCAAAGTAGCACAGGGGGTGCTACATTATTCCCAGAGCGGTCACCCACAGGGTGCGAGTTGGAGGAAGAATGAGTGCAGTGAATAACAACATCATAGCCGAGAGAAAGCGCCTTGGAATGTCGCAGGAGGAGCTCGGGAGGATCTTGGGGAGGGACCGTTCCGCCATCAGCAGGATGGAGCGTAACCCGATGTCGCTCACCGGCGACATGATAGCGAGGCTATCAGACATCTTCTGCTGCTCGTCCGACTATCTGCTCGGTCTTACCGACGAGAGGGTCCCCAGACACTCGGTTGTGGCTACGTAATGACGCCAAACACCATACCGGGCCTCGCGATGCTCGCCCTAATAGCGATCATGGTCGCGAGCGACAGACACTTTAAGTTTTAGATTCACGCACGTTAAACCAATCTTCAAAAGACCCCCGACGCGGGGTCCGGCGAAGCCTTGCAAAAAGGAGCCGAGCATGGAAAAGGGAAAGCCTACAGCGGAGATTCCGCCCAAGGAAGTGCGCGTAAGAAAGATGGCCTCCGTCCTCCTGCCGCTCTATCGCGAGTGGCTCCGGCAGGGCAAGCCCAAGCGGGAGGGATAGCGCGACCTGTGGGCGTGCCCCCTTGGCGGGACTGGCGGCTTTGGAACAGGACCAAGCCGATAGTGCGGACAGCCAGCCTCGCCAAAGGAGCGCACCTGCGTTCCACGCACCTTGAAAACCGAGAGCGGCGCTACGTTGTAGCCACACAAGGAACCGGCGTGATCCTGCGTCGGGTGGCGTGGTCGCTATACAAAAGCAACGGAGGGTCGCGGGCTGCCGAAAAGGCTGGCCTGCGGACCAGAGACGTAACTCCTCGGCACGGGGAGGACATGGAAGACGTGCTGCGCAGTCACATCCTGCGTCGAGTGACAGATGTGCGGCCGGCTATGCGGGGATTCGAGACCGTAGGCCGGCGAGGTGGGCCTGGGACAAGGCGCACGGCGCTTCGAGCGCAACAAAGAAATCAAGCCCACCTGGCTCGCGAGCGAGGTGGCTGAGAGAGCCTCGCCCATCGAGTGCGCGGGGACGTGAACGGTTCCGAGGCCGCTCCCGAGGTGACGCTCGGGGGCGGCTTGCAGGCGGCAATCCTGACCGGACGCCGCCACATATGATACGCGAGCGGGAGGCCGCGAGACCTCCCGCCGACGTTCGAGGAGGACTAATGGCCGAAGATAAGAACGCAGACGGACGCGAGAGCACTGACCGCGAGGCCCGCATAAGGGCGCTTGACTTGACGATCCTGGTCGTCTCCGAGACGGTGCGAGACGCCGCGGAGGCCGCGTCGAAGTTCGGATTCGCGCCGGACGCAATGGCAGCGCTCACGCAGTCGACCGACGCGCTGTGCAGGCTCGCGCACGAGGCGACCGCGATCGAGGTCGAGCTCGCTGACGTGCCCGAGAAAGCATAGGCCACCATTAACGCCCCGTTGGCCCAATGGACAAGGCGCTCGCCTCCTAAGCGAGAGCTCCGGGTTCGACTCCCGGACGGGGCACCTATGTATACACGGAGCGTCATGCGAGGCATCAGCGCGTCGCGCAAGCCGCTCCGTCATCTACCGTGTACCGCACGGGAAGTCACGCCTGTGGAGTGCTCTCAAGACCCTTCGGGGCAATGCACGACGAAGCAGGAACTCACGCCAGTCGTGGGTGGAGGTCCGCGTATTCGCAGGTAGGGAAGTCTTTCACCCGCGCAAGCGTGGGAAGGTCCCATGTGCAAGCCTTTTTCCGTCACCTCTAGGCCTTTCACCCGCGCAAGCGTGGGAAGGTCCTACGTCGAAATCATCCACCGTGGCGCGCTGGACTTTCGCCCGCACGAGCGTGGGAAGGTCCGCTATAGCGAGGACGAGCTAAGCCCGGTCGAGCTTTCACCCGCGCAAGCGTGGGAAGGTCCGTGAGCCGAAAGCACGTCAACGACCTTCTAAGCTTTCACCCGCGCAAGCGTGGGAAGGTCTTAGCAATGGGCAACAACGCGAAAGAAAAGGCCCTTTCACCCGCGCAAGCGTGGGAAGGTCCACGTTAACGCGGAAGAAGGCCCGAGCCGCGTTCTTTCACCCGCGCAAGCGTGGGAAGGTCCGCTATAGCGAGGACGAGCTAAGCCCGGTCGAGCTTTCGCCCGCGCGAGCGTGGGAAGGTCCACGATCCACGGACTCGCGATGCTCGCCTTGGTCTTTCGCCCGCGTGAGTGAGGGAAGGTCCGCATGCCGTCGGCCAGGTCGATGAGGTCGAGCTTTCACCAGCGTGGGCGTGGGAAGGTCCGGGACAGCGTGAAGCGCGATCCAAAGGCTTTCGCCCGCACGAGCGTGGGAAGGTCCTGGGCGTAGAGCGTGTCTACGACGACGACAACTAAAGAAGCGATAATATGATTAGTAGAGCATATAAGTTCAGAATTTACCCGAACAAGACGCAGGCCGAACTCATCGAGGAGACGTTCAGGGCGTGCCGATACGTGTGGAACATCGCACTCGAATGCAAGAAGGTCGAATGGGATGACAGAGGAAAGAACGTTTCGGCGTACGAGCTGATGAAGCTCCTCACCGGCGTGAAGTCCGTATGCACATGGCTGTACGACGTGCCTAACTCGGCCATGCAGCAGTCCATACGAGACCTCGACGTCGCGTTCAAGAACTTCTTCAGGCGAGTCAAGAACGGCGAGAAGCCCGGCTATCCGAAGTTCAAGAAGGCGGGATGCAGCTTCCAGAGCTACAGGACTCCTGCCGCCGGGAACGCGGTACGCGTCATCGACGACCGTCACGTCAAATTGCCGAAGCTCGGCAAGGTCAAGTGCCGCATCACGCAGACGCCGCAAGGACATCTGCTGAGCGCCACCGTCAGCAGGACTCCATCTGGAAAGTACTTCTGTTCGATAACGTGCGAGAACGTGCCGGAGCCGTACATGGAAGACGGCACCCTCGACGTCATGGGCGTCCGTCTCGGCGTACGCGACCTCATCACGTGCTCGGACGGCGTGAGGGTCGAGAACCCGAGGGCGCTGTCGAAGTCCGAGAGGAAGCTCAGGCGCGAGCAGCGCAGGCTGAGCCGCAAAAAGAGGGGCTCGGCGAATTACAGGAAGCAGAAGCAGAAGGTCGCGCTGGTCCACGAGAGGGTCGCCAACCAGAGGAGAGACAACATCCACAAGGCGACCACGAGGATCGTCCGCGACAGCAAGGCGATCGCCGTGTCGTCCAACGACGTGGCTGGGATGATGCGCTCGAAGAAGTTCTCCAAGGCAGTCGCGGACGCGAGCATGTCGGAGGTCAAGCGGCAGCTGGCGTACAAGGCGCAGTGGTACGGGCGCGACCTCGTCGAGGTTGACGCGAGCACGGCGTTCGGCAGCACGTGCGGGCGATGCGGCGCGCAAGCGGAGCTCAAGGTCGGCACGACTCGCTGGACGTGCCCGAAGTGCGGCGCCCACCACGACTACGCGCTGAACGCGGCAAGGAACATAGCGGCCATCGGCATGGCCGAGATCAGAAGGGGCGGGCGACCGTAAGGCCGTCCGACGGCAGCGGTACCGCGTGTCACGCGGGAACCGGGAGAAATCCGAACGCCTGTGGAGACTGAGTAAGACCGGGCATCCCCGGCAATGGTCGCAGAAGCAGGAACCCGCATTCGTGGTGGCGAAAGCAAATGGGATTCGTCCCGAGTCGACGCAAACGCGCAGGCAGCCTAGTGTGTCACCCCCACGCATGTGGGATGGCCCCTCCGTGACGAATGCGGATCGCTTGTCCGCATGTGTCACCCCCACGCATGTGGGATGGCCCGCGCTAACGGCGGAGAGCTTGGAGAGATGTCGCCCGTACGCACGCGGGATGACCCGAGCAGATGAGGATTAACCGCGCGTCGCCCATACGTGTGTGGGATGACCCCAAGATCTGGAGGATTATGAGTCCTCTGTGCTGCGTCTCTCGTACGAGTGTTGGATGACCCGTCGTGAGTGACGAGGAGGAGAGGCGTCGCCTGCACGCATGTGAGATGACCCCCCACGTCGCACGCCGCGCGCATGCGGCGTGCCCTAAGGAGTACGAAATGTCAAACGAGACCAACCTCTCGACGGTCAACGGAGCGCTCGCCAACCTCGACGGGTTCCTCGCGTCCATCGACGACGCGAAGAGCGCCGACGACGCGCTGTGGCAGGCGAAGCTGATGGACGAGTTCCTGAGGAAGGCCGACGAGTGCGGCGAGTACGCGGCCGCCTTCTGCCTTCGCGAGGCCCAGATACTCGTGAGGGCCGCCTCCCTTCCCGACCACCTCGAGGTCAGGAGACGTAAGGGGATGATAGCCTGGCTGCGGTCCAAGACGATCGAGCAGGTGCAGGAGATCCTCGACGAGTGCGCGACCGGCGTGCGCATAGGCGTGATAAAGGCGCGCGAGACCAGGGCGGCGAACGCGCAGGACTGCAGGGACCGCCAGATCGACGAGTTCAAGCGGATAAGCAGCAAGCTCATCGACGAGGTCGGCGCGACCGGACGAACCACGATATCCGTCGAGCGCTTCTACGCCGAGTGGCGACTCGCCGAGACGCCTGACAGGCAGACGATGGCCGCGTTCAGGGAGAAGACCAAGAACGACGCGCTCGGGTTGGGCGCAGTGGGCCTCGGAGACGGCTCCGGCACGTACGCGATACCCGTGAAGTGCGACCGCGAGGACACGAGGCTCTACGTCGAGAACAGGCTGAGGTCGATGCACCATGACATCGTCTCGCTCACCAAGCATTGCAGGGCGTCGAACTTCGCCGTGGCCCACTGCGCGACCGACGCGCTCAGGGCGGACCTCGACGAGCTGGAGGCGCTCAATGACCGAGATTGACGTGAGGGACGTCTACGACGTCGCGCATGGCAGGCAGGTGGACATGGAGTCGCGTCGCGGGGACCCGTTCAGGTGCGTCGACACGACCGACATGGGGTTCGCCAAGGACGTGTCGCGCAAGCTCATGGACGTCGAGCACTCGCTCGAGAACCTCGTGCAGACGGTACGGTCAAGCGGCGACTGCGTGAGGTTCGCGTTCGGCGCCGGCAGGCGCACCAGCCACGGGGTCTCGTACGACCTGTGGTCGGTCGCGGCCCTCGTGGCGGCGATATACGACGGCATCGCGAACGGCGAGGACGACAGGTCCGTCTACCTCAAGTCTGACGCTCGCTGCAAGGGCGTCGCCGACGACGCGGTCGTCGCGTCGATGTCCGGGGCGTACGACGTCGACGCATATGCGCGCGAGTTCGCGCGCAACCTATCGTAGCAACAACACAGAGCCGTCGGCAGGGCCCACCCGACTTCGGGCCGGTCAGCTTCGCCGGACCCGTCGAAAGGGAGCACCATCTGCGTTCCTTTCCTGCGCAGGCAACCTGACGCGGGCGGGCCGTGCCGGCGGCTCTGGCACGACCGAGCGTCACGTGGGGGCGCGCCGCGACCAGAAGGTTTCCCCACACCACAGAGCAACTGGCGCGCCCGCACGGGGCGCTCGGAGGGGAGCGAGGAATGATAACGATGACGGTGGACCCGCGGTCCTACTACGGCGACGTCCTGTACGAGAACCCGACCTTCTCCTTCCGCGAGGGCGTGACGGTCCTCGTTGGATGCAACGGCAGCGGCAAGACGACGTTGATGAGGAGGCTCGAGGCCGCGCTCGCCGGCGTCGAGGACGTGTCGACCCGCACGTTCGACCTACGCGACGTCGAGGGGTTCCTGAGCCGCGCGCTCGTTCAGCCCGACGGCGGGTCCGACATGGCCGCGATCCTCGGCTCGAGCGAGGGCGAGCGCGTCGTCGTCCTGCTCGGCAAGGCGCTCGGATGGGCGTGGGCGCAATGCGAGCGCGGCGTCCCGAGGGTCCTGCTGATGCTCGACTCGCTCGACTCGGGGGCCGACGTCCCCACGATCGACCGCGTCGTCGACGCACTCGAGACCACCGTATGCGAGGTCGCCGACGCTTACGGTACGAGGCTGCACGTGCTGGTCTCGGCCAACACCTACGAGCTCGCGAGGGGACGGCGCTGCGTCGACGTCTCGACCGGGATGGTCAGGTGGTTCAGCTCATACGACAGCTACCGCGACTTCTGCCTGAAGTCGCACGAGAGGAGGGCCGTGGACTGTGGCACGGAAGATAGCAAGCCTTGCTAGCGTGGCTGCGGTGGCGTTGGCGATAGTCACGTCGCCGCTCTGGTGCGGGCTGCTGATGCTCGCGATGGCGGCGGGGGTGGGCTGATGGGCGAGGTACCGGACGACGCCGTGTTCGTGTTCGTCGAGTACGAGCAGGACGTCTGCAAGAGGCACCCGACCACCGGCGAGCCGATACGTCCCCCGCTGTGCCTGACCGCGCTCTGCACGCCCGAGTCGGTCGGCTGGGTGAGGTCGAGCCTCATCAAGCTCAACGAATCCCGCGGATGGCACGGGAGGATGGCCGAGATGCCGGTCATGGAGGGCAAGGGAGGTGACGGGAAATAGTCATCCAATTCAGTGTGCCCTTCGTAAGGCAGAAGGAGCGCCCGAGGTTCTCGGTGGGCAAGAGGGGGCGCGCGCACGCATACACGCCCAAGGGCACCGCCGACGCCGAGAGGGCGGTCCGCGAGGCGTACATGGGCGAGTGCGTACGCATGTTCGGCCACGTGGTCACCGCGCCCGAGAGGGCCAAGGTCATGCTCGCCGCGACGTTCCGAACGGCCGCCCCGAAGTCCCGGCCGAGGTGGGTCCCGAGGTGGCTCTGGGACAGTGGCCTCGTGCCGTTCGTGACCAAGCCTGACGTGGACAACCTGCTCAAGTTGGTGCAGGACGCGCTCAACCCATACAAGGACAGGGACGGCGACGTCGTCCTGGTCGCGTGGCACGACGACTCGCAGGTCGTCGAGACACATGCATACAAGCTCGACCGCGAGAGGGGCGGTCGGGATATAACGACCGTAACCGTTTTCTGGGAGGAAGAAGATGAAGGCTAAAGAGGCAATGAGACTGCTCATGGACGCCGGCAAAGAGGCTTTTGCCTCGGCGGTACAAGACGACGAGAGCACCTTCGAGAAGATGTATCTCATCGGCTTTGGCAACGCGCTCTCCATGACGCTGGACGTGATGATGTGCGGATTCGCCGACGGCAAGTCGGCGGACGACATGGCGAAGATCCTGCGCGACGCCGCAAAGGGCGCGACGCTCGCGGTCATGCTCAGCGACCCGTCCGTGCTGGCGAAGATACTCGATGTCGCCGCACGCGAGGCCGGCGAGAAGTCGGAAGAGAAAGAGGGGGACGCGAGTGAAGGCTAAGGAGGCCATCCGCACGCTCGCCGAGGCGAGCGAGAAGATGCAGAGGATGCTCGACCCGCACGATAGCGGTGCCGTCATGTACGTCGCCGGCGTCAGCTTCGCCGCGGAATGGCTGCGCGAGGCGACCTCCGACGACGCGGAGGAGGTTAGCCCAGACGAGCTCGCCGAGGGCGTGATGGGGACGGTGCAGGCGTGCGCGCCGCTCGTCGGCATCATCGACGCCCTCGCGGCGCTCGACGGCAAGAAGCTCGGCAAGGACGACTTGGCTAAGCTCGCCAGCACGCTCAAGGACATGGCATGAGCCTGAAGAACGAGGGCGTGAACTTCACGACCGTGAGGTTCAAGGGCACCGAGCAGGAGGTCAACGACCAGTGGCTCCGGTTCCGTGGCGAGGGCATAGGCGGCTCCGAGGTCGCCGGCATCCTCGGCATGTCGGCATGGGCCACGCCGATAACGATATGGCTCGAGAAGACCGGGCGCGCCGAGCACCAGGACATCTCCGGCAACGAGCGCGTCGAGTGGGGCGTGCGGCTCGAGCCGACCATCAGGGCGAAGTTCCGCGAGAGCCACCCGACTTTCAAGGTTATCGAGCCGAGGGCCACGCTGGTGTCGATCGCCCGCCCGTGGGCGCATGCGTCGCTCGACGGCATGGTGTACGACCCCGACATGGGCTGGGGCGTGCTCGAGGTCAAGACCGCTGGCAGCCGCGACGGATGGTTCGACGGCGACGAGGAGACGGTCCCGACCTACTACCTGACGCAGGCGGTCCACTACATGAGCGTCACCGGGTTCAGGTACGTGCGCTTCGCGGTGCTGATATCCGGCTCCACGTACATCGAGCGCACGGTCCTCTGGGACGACGAGGACGTGGCGCTGGTGGTCGACGCGGTCGACTCCTTCTGGAACGACAACGTGCTGAGGGACGTGATGCCGGACATGGTGACCGCGAGCCCCGGCGACTCCAAGGCGATGCACAGGCTGTACGTCCACTCGGACGAGGACATGGACGAGGAGCACGAGGCCGAGGCCGAGGAGCTCATGTCGGAGTACCTGGCCGCATCCGAGGCCGAGAAGGCGGCGAAGGAGCGCAAGGCGGTCGCGTCGACGTCGCTGAAGCGGCTCATCGGGGGGCACAGGGGCATCGTCGGCTGCGACCACGTCGCGACGTGGTCCAGGAGCGAGAAGCGCGACGGAGGCGTGAGGGTGAAGCGCAAGGTCGCGTAGACCAATTGGCATGGTTTGGCAGGCATGGCACGGTCCGGCGGGGCATGGCGTGGCTTGTCCAGGCACGTCGAGGCAAGTCGCGGACGCAGGTTCATCTGGCGCGGGACACTTCCGCGCCTTTCGTTTAGGAGGAAGCAACATGGGACAGCTTGCAAGAAAGACCAGGGAAACTCAGGTCCAGCGGCAGCAGGCGAGGCCGCAGGACGGCATAGCGGCGATGCTCAGGGACAGGTGGCCGCAGATACAGGCGGTGATGCCGCGCCACATGAGCAGCGAGCGGCTCTTCCAGCTCGCGGTGTCCTCGATCAACCACACGCCGCAGCTCCTCGAGGCCACGCCCGAGACGATACTCGCTTGCGTGATGAAGTGCTCCGCGCTCGGCCTCGAGCCGTCGGCGGTCGACGGTCTCGGGAGGGCCTACATCCTCCCATACCGCAACCGCAAGGCGGGCATAGTCGAGGCGCAATTCATTTTAGGTTATAAAGGCATGCTCGAGCTGTGCAGGAACTCCGGCGAGCTGAGGAGCATCGAGGCGAGGGTCGTGCACGAGGGGGACGTGTTCGAGTTCGAGTACGGCCTCAACGAGACGCTGCGGCACGTCCCGTGCGCCAACGGCGGGAAAATGACGCACGTCTACTGCGTGGCGAAGTTCAAGGACGGCGGGCATTACATCGACGTTATGACGAAGGACGAGGTGGACGCGATACGCAAGCGCTCCAAGGCGTCGCAGAGCGGCCCGTGGGAGACCGATTACGAGGCGATGGCGCGAAAGACCGTCATCCGCCGCGCGTTCCCGTACCTGCCGGTGTCCGTCGAGGCGCAGGAGGCTGCCGCGTCCGACGAGACGACCCCCGACTACGGCGGCGTGCTCAACCCGGTCATCGAGGTCGCCGACGCCGTCGTGACAGACGCCGCGCCCGAGCAGCCCGCCGGTCCGACCGACGAGGAGAAGGCCGAGCTCCGCAAGCTCACCATCGGATGCGTCGCGGTGGGCGTCGCGGAGCAGGACGCCAAGAGGCAGCTCTTCGCCCTATGGCGCGAGGGTGGCATGGACGCCGCGCGCTCCTACGTGCAGGGCCTCGCAGACGATGCTGCCGTCGATTCGCTCGTCGAGAGGTGCGTGGCGTCAGGCTACGACCGCGACGACACCAAGACGTGGCTCCTCGGCATCCGCTCCGCGCAGGGCATGGACGCCGCGAGGTCCGAGGCCGAGCGCATCATCGCCGAGGCAGCGGCCAACGCCGAGGCCAGCGGCGTCGACGCGGAGACGGGTGAGGTCGTGGACGCGGTCGTCGGCGACCTCGCGAGCGAAGACATCGCTTTTTAGGAGGGTGACATGAGGTACAAGGACGCTGTCGACCTCGTCGGCGCGACGGTCGGTGTCGAGCTCGACGGCACGCTGCTCAACGGGACCATCACGGACGTCAAGCAGCTCCAGTCCGGCGCGGCGATGGCCCGCGTGTCGTGCGACGGCACGACCGTCTGGGTCGACATGGACGTGGTCGCCCATGGATAGGCTGAGTGAGGACAGGGCGAGGATAATCGCCAACGCGATCGAGAGCGACGGCTTCGCCGTCGGCTCCGTCCCATGGCTCGAGGAGCACCACGTCGAGGCGGACGAGTTCGCCTCATTCCTCGAGTACCCTGTGCGTCTCGCGCAGATGTACGACTGGAAGGAGCGAAACCTCGGCGTGGGCGGCGTGGGCGTCCAGCTGACGTTCGTCAAGCACACAGGCAAGGTCGGTTCCGGCGAGGAGACGTGGACGGTGCACGCGCCCGTCTCCGACACCACGAAGATCCTCATGGTCGCCGAGCACGGAGTGGTCGACGCGCAGCTCTTCCCGACGCAGCTCCCGCTCGACATCGACGGTTGCGTGACGGTCGACGTCGCGACGGGCGAGGTGGTCTAGGTGAGTGCGAAGACGCTGATAGCCGCCGCCGGCAGGGCCAGTGGCAAGACGACGCGCCTGATACAGCTCGCCAGGTCTTTCGACGCCACGATACTCACGACTGACGCGGGTCGTGCCGCCTACGTGCGCGAATCGGCCCGAGGTCTCGGGGCGAACGTCAGGGTCATGCCGTTCGCCGAGTACGTCTCGTCGGATGGGATCGACAAGACGGGCCACGTCGTAATCGACGACGCCGACGACGTCCTCGAGGCGCTGATCGGCCACGGGGTGTCGGCCATCACCCTCAACGGGGCCATGCTCTGATGGACGGGCTGCTCATCTACCAGCAGCTGCTCGAAGCCGAGGAGGCGCAGGAGTTCTACACGGAACTCCTGCACTGGACCGACTCGGCGCTCCCGATGGCGGAGAACGTATACCAGAGGGGCAAGCACGACATCGAGCTGGAGCTGCGCGGGAAGCACGGGGCGACCACCGCGCGCGACATCGTGAGGGGCGACGAGAGGGTCGCCCACGCCAGGATGCTGCGCGACAGGCTCTCGTGCATGCGGCAGACGGCTAACAAGGAGCTCGCGCGGCTCACGTCGCTGCACCTCAGGCTGAGGGACGACATGAACCGCGAGTACAGCAGACCAAGCAACAGATAGATAAGGAGAACACAGGCATGAACATGGTGGGCCTGACGGGCAACCTGACGCGCGATCCCGTGATGAGTACGACCCCCGGAGGCACAGAGGTCCTCTCGTTCGGCGTCGCGTTCAACGATCGAAAGAAGAACTCGCAGACGGGCGAGTGGGAGGACGTGCCGAACTTCATCGACTGCGTGCTGTTCGGCAGCCGGGCGAACTTCCTCTCCACGGCACTCCACAAGGGCAGCAAGGTCGCCATCTCCGGCAAGCTGAAGTACAGCAGCTGGGAGCGCGACGGCGTGAAGCGCAGCAAGATCGAGATCGTCGCCGATGACGTGACGTTCATGTCGGCGCGTCAGGACGGGCAGCAGGCACCGCAGCAGCACCAGCCGACGCAGCCGACGCCCGCCCCCCGACCGGCCGCGACGACCGACGTCTATGACGAGGACATTCCGTTCTAAGGAAGATGAAGACATGACATACGAACAGGCGAAGGAGCACGTCATCATCCTGCGCTACGACGAGACAGCAGACGACGACGGCAAGGTCATCGTGCGGGACCTCGGCCCCATGCGCAACGGCCACAAGTTCCGGATCGAGTCCAACCCGATCGGCATGACCGTCGGCATGGTCGCGCTGGTGTGCGACGGCGGCGGGCTTCCGTTCGGCTACGACGCCCAAGGAAACACCTTCACAGTCTGGACGGACTAGCACATGCCGCGCCTTCACGTTTCCGGGGGCGGGTTCACGATCGTCCCCAACGAGATTGCGCGCAGCAAGGACATGACGAGCGCGGCCAAGGGTCGGCTCGTGGAGCTGATGTCCATGTCGGACGGATGGAGGTTCAACAAGGCGTACTTCTACAAGTCATCGAAGGACGGGAAGGACGCGACGAACCGCCAGCTCCGCGAGCTCGAGGAGCTGGGATACCTGCACATAGCGCCCGCGAAGGGGCTTGACGGAAGGTTCACGCCGGGGGACTGGTACCTGTACCTCTCTCCCGACGAGAACCCGTTCTTTCACGCGGAGCCAATCGAGGAGAAGGGGCAAGAGCAGATGACGCTTGACCTGCTGGGAACCAAGGAGACGGCCAAGGCCGACCATACGGAAGAGATCGTGACGCGCGTCCTGGAGCACCTCAACGAGAGGGCCGGCAAGTCGCTCAGCACCAAGGCGGAGGGCAACCGCAAGCACGCCAGGGCGAGGCTGAGGGAGGGCTACACGGAGGCCGACCTCACCAAGGTCGTGGACGTCAAGTGCAGGGAGTGGGGCAGGACCGACATGGCGAGGTACATCCGCCCGCAGACCCTGTTCAGCGCCGAGCACTTCGACGTCTACCTGCACCAAGACGACGGTAGAAAGAGGGACGACGATGGCGGATGGTCGGACGCGAACGGCTGGTGAGACATGCCAGTTCTGCGGGAGGTTGCTCCCCATGGTCAGGCACCAGCTCCCCGGCTTCAGGCCGATCCTCGTCCACGGGCAGTGCGACTGCCCGCAGGCGGTGGCCGAGGCCGAGGCCGAGAGACGCAAGGCCGAGCAGGAGGCGCGCGCCGAGAAGTTCCGCGCCGCGTGGAGGGCGTCCGGCATCCCCGCCGCGTTCTCCCACGTGGAGGCGGACTTCTCGATGGTGCCGGTCCTCGACGCCAACAGGGCGGTCTACCTCACGGGCAAGACGGGCCGCGGAAAGTCGTGGCGGGCCGCCCAGTACGTCAAGGGGTACCTCATCAGGCACACGGTGACGAAGAGGGTCGGGCCGGGGTCGATGACGTTCTGCGACAGGCAGGCCCGGTTCCTCGCCGCTGACGCCGTGCAGTCGCTCATCCGGTCCACGTATGGTAGGTGGAGCCAGTCCGAGGAGGACCTCTTCCGCCAGTGGACCGAGGTCGACCTGCTGCTGTTCGACGACGTCGGCAAGGGTGTGTCCGACGAGAGGAACGCCGAGACGACGTTCCGTATCCTGCGGACGCGCATGGACAACGAGAAGGCGACGGTCATCACGTCGCAGTACACCACGGCGGACCTCGCCGACGCCCTGCGGGGACGCGACGAGACCCTCGACGCCATCAGGTCGAGGCTGCGCGGGTGGTGCGAGGGGGTCGTGCTCGACGGCCCCGACAGAAGGCTTGAACGGAGCGGCCCCGCGCAGGGACCGCAGTCATAAGGGGGATGTGTGGAGTACTTGAGCATGTTACTGGATGGAGACTATTACGCGAGCATCGGCGTCGAAGACGGCACGACCGAGCGCGTGGTCGCCGAGACGAAGCGCGAAGGAGCGCACCTGGCCGTGCGGGGCATGGCGACGATCGCGGCCGCGCTCCTGGCCGTGCCTTACGGCCCGCGCCCGACGAAGGTGATCCTCAACGACCCGGCGACGGTCGTCCTGTGGGCAGACGGCACGAAGACCGTGTCCAAGGCGCGCGGCGGTGACGACGGCGACACGTTCCTCCCGACCGTGGGCGTCGCGGCGTGCGCGTTCAAGAAGGTGATGGGCAGGCACGCGAGGCTCGACGACTTCGAGGTCCTCGTCAGGGACGTCGCGCGGCGCTACGTGACCTGCGGCCCGCACGAGCTGCGATCGGACGCAATGGCTATCCGGTTGGCGTACGCGACGCGCAACGACATGACCGTCAGGGAGCTCGCCCCGACCAAGCTGAAGGTGCTTGACACCTGCGGGTGGGACGACGACACGTGGCTGTCCGTCGCCGACTTCCTCCTGACGCTCTGCGAAGCGCGCGAGCTGCCGCGCGGCGACGAGGTCTTCTGGCGGGAGGGCATGAGATGAGCTTCAGCGTGAGTGGGATGAACTGCTACCTGTCCGGCGCGATGACCGGGGTCGAACATTTCAACGCCCCAGAGTTCGCGAGGGGCCGCGCGATACTGCACGAGGCGGGAGCGAGGGAGATATTCGACCCCACGCAGAAGTGGTTCCACACCAACAAGGAGAAGGAATACACGCACGAGCAGTGGATGGCGATCGACCTGCGCGAGCTGCTCAGGCGCGGGAGCACCGAGGGTTCCATGTTCTACGCGGTCCTGGTGCAGCTCCCCGGATGGGAGGAGTCGGAGGGCGCGCGCGTAGAGGCCGTCGTCGCGGAGGCGTGCGGTATGACCGTCATATCGATCGACGAGGTGACGACGTGAGCGTGGCGCTCGAGCGAATCGACATGTTCGCGGAGTCCGAGCCGCGCATCTGCGTGTGGTGCCGGAACTGCGGCATCGTCGTGTGCGACGGCCTGTGGGGCTACGTGTGCCTCGCGGCGTCCAACTCGCGCACCCTCAACAAGAGGGCGAAGGGCGTCATACAGCCCTTCCCCGTGAACACGGACAACACGAGGAGCGGCATCCAGTGCGTGAACCCCGACGAGGTGCACGACTGCTTCGTCCCGACGAGGCTTACGGACAAGAGGATAAGGCTCATGGACGCATTGGGGCTGATGCCATGACATTCGGAGACAACTTCAAAAGGCTCCTCGCCGACCGTGGCGAGAGCCAGACGTCGTTCGCGAAGAGGATAGGCGTGCACCAATCCCAGATGTCGAACTGGGTGCGCGGGGCCAACTCGCCCACCCTGCAGACGCTGCGGAAGGTCAAGGCCGCGCTCGGCTGCACATGGGACGAGCTGCTGGGGGCCGACTGATGCCGACGGCGTCGCAGCTCCAGGGCCTGTCGTACGACTGGGCGCACCTCTTCGGCATGCCGAACATAGGCGCCGAGTATGACGACTACGAGGCGGGCACGTACCGCCTGCTAGACGGCGAGCCGTGCGCCATGTGCCACGGCCTCGCCACCAACGTCCACCACCTCGTGCCGCGCTCGGTCAGGAAGACGTTCTTCATAGGCGGCACGATGCTCAGATCCCCGCTCTTCGCCCTGTGCGGGAGCGGAACCACCGGGTGCCACGACGGGTTCCACGGAGGCGCCAGGTACAAGGCGCGCTGGGTATGGGACGACCCGGCCACGGAGGGCAGGTGGTGGTCCGGCGAGCTGCTCGGGCTGTACGGGCCGCACTCGGACGGGCTGTTCGGGCTCGGCGAGTACGTCGTGACCGACAGGCTCGCCGACACGGAGATACACATGAGGGCATGACGGGCCTGATGGCCCGAGGAAGGAGGGCGCGCATGGCGACGGCGCGTCTCATAGAGGAGGAGGTGCCTCCCATCGGGTACGGCGAACCGCTGTATAAGCGGTACGTGCCTGTGGTGAGGCAGTTCTACGACTCCGGGATGAAGTCGGCACGGGTCGAGATCGAGGACGGGAGCGACGATCCGAAGGCGCTCGCCGGCAGGCTCCATAACGCGATATCGAGCCTCGGCCTCACGGGCGAGGTGAAGGTATCGAAGCGCGGGGACGCGACGTACCTGAGAAGGGTGAAGGGTGTGAACTCAGGTGCGCTATGAGATTCACAACGGGGAGTGCGCCGAGGTCATGGCGTCCATGGAGCCGGAGTCGGTAGACGCAATCGTGACAGACGCGCCTTACGGCCTGTCGTTTATGGGCGCAAAGTGGGACAGCTTCGGAGGCTCGACCGGCAATCAGACCGTGAGCGAGCGGCAGGCCGAGGGAAAGAGATACGCCGACGAGAACAAGGGCGCTCCAAGATACGGAAACTCCCATGGCAAGAAGGTCACGCAAGGCGAGATGGTCGCGTTCCAAGAAGCAATGACGCCGATATTCGAGGAGGCTCTCAGGGTTGCGAAGCCCGGCGCTCACCTCCTCTGCTTCGGAGGCACGAGGACGTTCCACCGCATGGCGTGCGCCATAGAGGATGCTGGCTGGGAGATTCGCGATTGCATCATGTGGACATATGGGTCGGGCATGCCGCACGGACAGCGTGTCGAGAGGCTCATGGAGGGGCGGTACCCAGACGAGGTCGCTGAGTGGTCCGGGTGGAACACGGCGTTAAAGCCGGCATGGGAGCCTGTTCTGGTGGCCCGCAGTCCGCTTGACGGGACCGTCGCGCACAACGTCGCCACTTATGGCACGGGCGCGATCAACATCGGCGCATGCAGGATACCGACGGAGTCACATGACCCATCGCGTGACGGGGAGGCCACCAAGGACACACGGTACACCGACAGGGGTGCGACCAACTTCGCGGCGAAGCCGGGCCCGAGGGGCGGGGACCCAAGGGGTCGATTCCCTGCCAACCTGGTCCATGACGGCAGCGACGAGGTGCTTGCGTGCTTCCCGGACTCAGACGGGCAGATAGCCGACCGTGGGGCCATGTCGAAGTCGTCAGTCAATTGTTATGGCGACTATGGCGCGGACTCGGCGTTCGTCAAAAGAGGCGACTCCGGCAGTGCTGCTCGGTTCTTCTACTGCGCCAAGGCGAGCAAGAAGGACCGCAATCGCGGTGGCGTGAACAACAATCATCCATCGGTCAAACCCAACGACCTCATGCGATGGTTGGTCCGCCTCGTATGTCGTCCGGGAGGGGTCGTGCTCGACCCGTTCATGGGAAGCGGCTCAACCGGCGTCGCGTGCATGGACGAGGGGATGGACTTCGTCGGCATAGAGCTCGACCCGCACTACTGCGAGATAGCCGAGAAGAGGATGGCGGCGGCCAACGCCGAGACCGGGCAAATGGAGCTTGCGCTATGAGCAGGGCAACGTACGCGCTCTACAAGGGCGACAGGCTTCTCGGCGTGGGCACGCTTCAGGAGCTCGCGGAGCGCCGCGGCGTGAAGCCCGAGACCATCTACTACTACAGCATGCCGGCATATCGGCGGCGCGGCAAGGCGAACGGCAACAGGCTGGTGGCCGTGAGGGTCGCCGAGGGGAGCATGGCATGAGCAACTTCTACGAGCACGGAAAGGCCGCGATGACGTCCGAAAGGGACGACTGGGAGACGCCGCAGCGGCTATTCGACGAGCTGGACGCGATCCACCACTTCACGCTGGACCCGTTCTCGAACGGCGCAAACGCGAAGTGCGCCGAGTTCTTCACCAAGGAGACCGACGCGCTCGAACAGGACTGGGGGGGGGTCGCTTCTTTGCGAACCCGCCATACGGTCGCAGGATGGCGGACTTCGTCCGCAAGTGCGCGGAGGAGTCGGCACGCGCCAGCGGCGTGCTCCTCGTCCCCGCGAGGACGGACACCGCGTGGTTCTGGGACTGGGTCGTCCCGTACGCGAGCGTCAGGTTCCTTCGCGGCAGGCTCAAGTTCGAGGTCGGCGGGGTGCCGGGGCAGTCTGCGCCGTTCCCGTCGATGCTCGCGTTCTACGGCCTCGACGACCCCTTGGCGGTGAGGATACCGTGCGCATCCTAGTGGCGTGCGAGGAGTCCGGCACCGTCACGCAGGCGTTCAGGAGGAGGTGGGGCGACGCCCACCAGATATACTCCTGCGACCTGCTCCCCACGAGCGGCAGGCTGCCGCAGAGGCACATACAGGCCGACGTCCTCGAGCTGCTCAAGATGGACTGGGACATGGTGCTGGCGTTCCCGCCCTGCACGCACCTGGCCGTGTCCGGCGCGCTCCACTTCGACGAGAAGAAGCGCGACGGCAGGCAGCAGCGGGCGATAGGGTTCTTCCTGGCGTTCACGGCGCTCGACCACGTGCCGCACGTGTGCATAGAGAACCCGGTCGGCATCATGAGCAAGCTGTACCGCAAGCCCGACCAGTTCATACAGCCGTACCAGTTCGGCCACCCCGAGACCAAGAAGACGTGCCTGTGGCTCAAGGGCCTACCGCCGCTCGAGCCGACCAAGGACCTCGAGGCGGAGGTCATGGCGATGGACCGCAAGGACAGGCAGGCGATCATGAAGCTCTCACCCAGCGCCGAGCGCGGGAGGATACGGAGCAAGACGTACGACGGCATCGCGAGGGCGATGGCCGACCAGTGGGGAGACGAGGAGAGGCTCGTCCCCGCGCAAATGGAAATTGACGTGACGGACATGGGCGGCGCAAGCCGTCCTTCTTATTAGGGAGGCGTCCGATGGAGGCGTTCTTCGCAGGGGTCGTCGTCGGCGCCTTGGTCGCGGTCGTCGCGACCGCGCTGTGCGTGGCGTCAGGCAGGACCGACGAGGATATGAGCCACAGAGAGTAGGAGGGAAAGATGGAAAAGGTTTTCGAGAACGAGGTTATGTCCGTATCCGTCGACGAGACGGTGGGCGGCTGCAAGGTGAGGGTGCTCACGAAGGAGGGGTTCTCCCTGTCGGGCGTGCGCTCGACGGGCAACGACGCCACGGTCGACGTCGCCGGAAAGGTCGTCCCGAGGCCGTTTCGCAGGTACATGATCGGCGGGAAGCTCGTCAAGGTCGTGGCCGTGCGTGACCCCGACGACTCCGGCGTCGTGACGGTGCTGTCCGACACCGGCGAATGGGTGAGGTGGGAGTAGTGCGGTTCGACATCTCCCAGACGTCGCTCGCGCGGGCCATGGCGACGGTCGGCAAGGGCGTCTCGTCGTCGGCGACAACGTCGGTCTACGGCGGCGTCCGCATCGAGGCGCGAGACGGCGAGGTCGAGTTCCGGACCACGGACGGGCGAGTGTCCGTCTCCCACGTCGCGCCCGCGAACGTCGAGGGGCAGGGCGCCACGGTCCTCTCGTGGCACGTCCTCGATCGCGTGGTCAAGGGCATGCCCGACCGCGCCGTCGGCTTCGAGCTCGACGGGCAGAAGATGTCCGTGAGGTGCGGGAAGTCGAGGTGGAGCCTCAACGCCCTGGCCGACGGCGGGTTCCCGGACTTCCCGGAGTTCGACGTCAGGGCGTCGGTCACGCTGCCGAGGGCCACGCTCGCAGACATGGCGGGGCGCACGTGCGCGGCGGCGTCCCGCGACAGGAGCGAGTCCAACCAGGCCCTGCTCGGCATCCTGCTGACCGTCGGCGACGGGAGGCTGTCGCTCTCCGCGACCGACCGCAACCGCGCGACGGTATGCGAGACCTCGGTGCCGTGCAAGGACGAGACGTCGGTCATCATACCCGCGGACGCGCTGAGGAGCGCCCTGTCGATACCGTCGGACGCCCCGGACGTCGCCATACGCGTCGGCGACCGGCACGTCTCGCTCCGCATGGGCGGCTCGACGCTGGTGACGCCGAGGATAGTCTGGAACTACCCCAACCTCGCGCTGCTGTTCCCCAAGGGGAGCACCACCCGCATCAGGGTCGACGCCGGCGCGCTGTGCGACGCGCTCAAGAGGGTGTCCGCCGTCGCCGGCCTCGAGCGCAGGGTGACGCTCGTGGCCGAGGAGTCGCTCGCGCCGAGCATGACGCTGAGGTCGCGCTCCGTGGACGCGGGCAACTCCGTCGAGACGCTCGACGTCCAGTCGGTCGAGGGCGAGCGTCTGGAGATACACCTCAACCACGCGTACCTCAACGACGCGGCGGCGACCGTGGACGGCGAGGCGTGGCTCCTCGCCGAGGGCCCGCTGAAGCCGTTCGTCGTCAAGTCCGACGGCGACGTCTCGCAGACCTGGCTGATCATGCCGATGAGACCGGAGGCGTAGCGATGGGTGACATGATTCCCTTGGCCGCGGCATGCGCGATCGTGGGAGCGATGGTCGGCGCCCTCCTCGCGCTCGCCTTCGCCGGACCGAGGGCAAAGGACGGATGGGCGGTCGGCAGGAGCGTGTGGATGCGCGTGACGAACGGCGGGCCGTGGGTCAGGCACGTCGTCATCGGGTCGTGGAGGGGGTCGCTGTGCGTGTGCGACGCGGCGATCTCCGGCACCGACTCGTTCCCGCGGAACGCCCGCTGGGTGGACGCGCGCGACGTCAGGCGCGAGGTGAGATGGGAGAGGCCATGAACAGGCACATGAGGGAGAAGACCAAGATGCAGCTCGACTTCGAGCGGGACTGCCGCAGGGCCGCGTTGCTCGAGGCCGTGAAGTTCGCGGCGATCTTCGCGGCCGTGATAGTCGCCTACCTCGCCGTCGTGTACCTGTGCGGCGCGACGATTGCGGTGCCGCAATGACGGAAGAGCAGCTGGGCGAGCTCGTCGCCATGTGGCAGGACGGCGTTAAGGCCAAGGACATAGCGTCCGAGCTCGGAGTCACGAGGAGCGCGGTCTACTACCATGCGTCCATGCACAGGGACCTCTGCGAGCGTCGCGGAAGCGGGAGGCATCGCATCGAGGTGACTCCCAGGATACGACGCATCGCCCTCCTTGCCGAGAGCACCTCGATCGCAGAGACCGCACGGCACTACGGGCTGTCGAAAAGGACCGTCGGAAGGTACATGGACCGCTACCGGGAGCACAGGGAGGAGAGGCATGGGTGACGCGATATACGTGCCGTGCGACTGCGGATGCTGCGTGATCGAGGTGAGCAGGCACGACTGGGGCGACGGCGACGTCAACTACAACCTCGCCGTCCTCGACGGCAGGTACGACCACGAGGCCAACGGACTCCTCAACAGGGTCAGGCGCGCCGCGATGGCGCTGTTCGGCAGGAGGGTCTGCTTCAACGACGTGTACATGACAGAGGAGGCGTTCGACGACCTGCTGTCGCGCATGGCTGGACTCCGGCACGGCGGGCACTTCGAGAAGACGTCCGACGGCGCCTAAGACGGACTTTCGAGAACGGAGACGAAGAATGACGCAAGAAGAGCTCGACGCCAGGTTCGATTACCACCCGCCGAAGGGCTGCCAGCCCGCCAAGTACAGCCTCATCAGGGACGAGGCCAAGGATTTTGCAAGAAAGGTAGACGCCTTTTGCCCGGAAGGCCGCGAGAAGTCGCTGGCCCTCACGAACATCGAGCAGGCGGTCATGTGGGCCAACGCCGCGATAGCAAGGAACGAGTAAGGAGAACCAAATGAAGACGATGTATCCGACAATCCCCACCGTGCTTGGCGAAGGCGCGTCCATGCCGACCTACGCGCACGAGGGCGACGCGGGACTCGACCTCTGCGCGACGGAGGACGTCGCGCTGTGCCCCGGCGAGTACAGGATGATTGGCAGCGGCGTGAGCATGGCGATTCCCGAGGGTTTCGTCGGGCTGGTCGTGCCAAGAAGCGGGTTGGGCTGCAAAGGGCTGGTGATGAAGCACGACCTCGGTGTGATCGACTCGGGGTACCGCGGCGAGATAAAGGTGCCGCTGTACAACAACAACCCGCAGCTCGTCATTGCGGAGAGATACCCGAAGGCCAAGGCCCGGTTCCCGAGGGCGTACAAATGGCTGTGCGACAGGATGGGCGGCGAGCCGTTCAGCCTGGTCCCCAACGAGGAGGTCATATTCGTCCGCAAGGGCGACCGCGTCGCACAGTTGCTCATCGTCCCTGTCGCTCAGGCGACGTTCGTCCAGGTTGACACGCTCGACGAGACGGAGCGCGGAGACGGTTCCTTTGGGTCAAGCGGAGTGCAAAGCAGGAGGCTTTAACAATGACTCGAAATAAAGCTGGAAAAGGCCCATTTGAAAACCAATTGCCTGCAAAGCCAATCGGAAGCTCCGGGGTGAGGCTGTGATGACGTACGACCAGATCGACGAGGCGTCCGACCTCTGGAAGCAGGGCGTCAGCGCCAAGAGAATATCTCAGACCGTCGGCTGCGACGTTGACGAGCTGTGCTACGTGGCGCAGAGTGACCGCGACCGCTTCCCGCTCCGCAGGGGCCGCCTCAGCCAGGACGCCGTCGAGCTGATTCGGGAGATGCGTGACGCCGGCATGACGATCAGGGCCATCGCCGACAAGGTTGGCACCACCACGACGACGGTTTGCCGAAGGCTCAACGAGACACGACGGGACGACTGCGGAAACGCCCCGATCGACCGCCTCAGAAGCATGCTCGACGACGTCGGCGCTAGGTACTCGACGATCGGCAAGACCCTGTCCGTGAAGCACGACGGCCTCACGTGGCACGTGCGGTCACGGAGCACTGACGGAGGACTGCATGTCGAGTGCATATCGGCGATGGAGCCGGAGCGTGCGCTCATGGCGATGGGGCTGCTCGACGGGACGGGAGGTGCGGAATGAAGGACCTGTTGGTCGCGATATTCGGGATCGTTCTCGTCTTCGCCTTCGTCCTGCTCGTCGTCATGTCGCTCCTGAACTTCGGCACGGTGGCCGGGTGCCACTGCGCGCTGCTGGCGCTGGTCATGCTGGGCATATGCTCCATACGTCTATAGGGAGCCGGCCATGAACCTCGACAGGACGCTCAAGTACCTGCGCCGCGTTGCGCTCGTCGGCGCGCTCGTCGCATCCGCGGCCTCGCTCGTCAAGGTAGCGCTGCATGACGTCGAGTCGGCCCAGATCTACATGCTGGTCGCCGTGAACGCCTACCTCATCAGCCAGATGCTCGATGCCAATGCGCTGCGGCGCGACGGGGGGAGATGAGTCCATGGACGGAAAGGACACCGTCAGCGGCCTGCTCGAAAAGCGTGGCGTCAGATGGTGGTCAGAAAACGACCTCGCCGCGCGCTTTGAGGGCACGTGCTGGGAGTCCGGCGGCCTGACGTGGGGATACGTCTCGAACGGCTGCCTCTCCCATCTTGCGGCATGCGAGAGCGACGTGACGCCGGAGCAGGCGGTCGTCGCGACGGTCGGCGCGAGAACGTGCAAGGACTTGGGTGGCACGGACGCGAACGGCAGTCCCGTGTTCAACTGCTCCGAGTGCGGGTGCGTGCTCTCGCTGTATGACGCTGAGGGCGCGAACACCCTGTGCACGAGCTTCATATTCGACTACCCGCGCTTCTGCCCGGAATGCGGCGCGAGAGTCGAGGATGGTGAGGGCGTATGAGCTGCGTGTGGACCGACGAGCAGCGCAAGCGGCTCGTCGAGTGCGCGTTCCACATGACGCAAATCACCGAACACAACTTCACGGAATGCACATACGAGCTCCGCAGCCTCAAGAAGAGGATCGAGAGGGGCGAGGTCAACGACGACGGCACCACGAGGCCGAAGCGACGAAAGTGAGCGTGTGGACGATGGTACTGTTTGTGATCCTGGAAATGGCGACGTGCGCCATTGACATGTACTGCCTGGCGAACTACCTCGCGGAAGACGTCGGCTGGATGTCCTTTCTGTGGCTCGTCGCCGCATGCATGCTGACCGCATTGATGCTAGTTATGCGCAACTGCTGGTAAAGAAGGGTGATGTGATATGAGCAAGACAGAGTTCCAAGTACTCGATACGATTCACCCCAAGAACATCTACCCACTCATCAACATCACGCCCGTGCTATGGCATCGCGGCGACTTCTGCGGCATCGATCGCATAGAAGTCCGCTGGCCCGACGAGCTGCGACTGTTCTACGACGAGCAGTCCTTCGAGCAGATGAAGGCCAGGCTCGAGGAGCACGGGGGCGCGTCCTCGTACGAGGATGGCTACTCGGACGGCTTCGACAAGGGGGAGGAGGCCGTCGTCCAGCAGATTGACGCCATCATCGACGAGCACTGGTCGAGCGACGAGGCGGTGAAGAGCATACGCCGTTGGATCGCCGACTTCTGGAAGGAGCGCGAATCATGAGCGAAGAGACGAACGGGAGCGGGAGGTATTGCGCCGAATCCCAGAGGGTCGGGAATGCCCTGCTTGAGTACCGCGACAACCCGCCATGCAACGAAGTGGGTGGAACGCTTTGCGGACAATGGTACGTGCCCGGTGACGTCATGGCGATAATCATGGAGCCGAAGACCGTCTTCACGACGGCGGACTACCTCACGCGCCTCGCCCACCTGATGGGGGTGGACGACGGAGCGGGCACGGAACTCAAGCCCTGCCCGTTCTGCGGAAGCGATGCCGAGATGGACACCTTGATGATAGAGCCTTGCTGGTGGACTGCGGAAGTCCGTTGCAAGGGAATACGCGAAAACAAGTGCTCGGCGCTCATGGTATGCGGAGGAGACACCGAGAAGGAGGCGGTCGAGGCCGTCACGAAGGCTTGGAACAGACGGGCTTAGAAAGGTGTGTGAGCGATGACGAACGGCAAGTACTACGTCGAACCCCAATACTGGGGGCATTGGCCCAAGACGCTGGTCGTGCACCACAAGGCGTCCGGCGGAGTCGACGAGACGCGCAAGTACGCCCATGTCGGCTCGTGCGAGGTGACGCGCAACCATCCCGACACAAGCTGCTTCATGTGGCAATGCTCCGAGTGCGGCGAGCACTTCAGCACGTGCCAGCAGCCCAAGCACTGTCCGTCGTGTGGGCGGGCGGTGTCGCGCGTGGAGGAACGTTGAGGCGACCGCAGGCTCGGACGGACGCTGACGGAGGGAGAGGAATGAGCAAGGACGACTACCCGGAGCCGACGACGGTCCGGGATTTGTGGCTTATGGGCGAGACGTGCGGGAAGTACCGCAACTGCGTCGAGTACGAGCGCGCCGATGGGGTGCCCGACAACGGCATCGACTACCGCGAGGGCATGGTGGTGTGCCACACGATGAGGGTCCTGCCCGACGCGTACGCCGACACCGTCGAGGTCGTCGTGCAGAGGGTCGAGGTCGACCACACGTACCCCGACGGCTCCTACTGCCCGCGCGAGGTGACGCTGTGGAGGAGGACGTACGGCGGCATCAAGGGGTTCCGCGAGTCGCCGTTCTGGGGCCTGACGTTGGCGTCGTGGGGCACCGCGCGGGCGTCGTGGGACACGCGCAAGCTCGACGACCATGACGTCGGCTTCGACGGCGACCGTGGCGGCCTATGGCTCCACTACCTCAAGCACCGCACGGACTGGCTCGGGAACGACAAGCTCAGCGGCGAGATAGGGTCGCTCTGCTTCTCGGCACGGCAGGACGGGAGCGTGGCTCTGGCGATCGACGGCAACGAGGTGTTCGACGGCCTCGTGCAGGACCTGGCGACGGCGCTCGAGGAGTACTTGGAGATGAAGGAGAAGCTGGAAACGCTAAAGGAGCACGGGGTCGACCTCGACGAGGGGACCCTGTCCATAAGGCTGTGGGGCGACGGCGATGAGTAGCGGCGCGAGCGTGTCCAGGATGGTGCGCGAGTACCTCGCGAGGAACGGCTACGACGGGCTGTGCAACGCCGTCGCCGAGTGCGGGTGCACCCTGGACGACCTCTTCCCGTGCTCGGGGCCCAACGTCAAGGAGTGCCGCGCGGCCCACAAGTCCGACTGCATGACGTACGTGGGAGAGGGCCTCTGCGGCCCCGACCACGCCGAAGGAGATGGTGACTAATGAATCCACCGATGATGTCGTACTCGACGATGCTGAGCCTAATGAGCATCATGCGCGGGGGCGGGACGACGCCCGTTGACTACGCCCGTACGCACAGGAGCAAGAAGCACAAGGCGCGGCGAGGGCACCGGAACCGAAGGCACTACATAAGGTCGATGGGGAGCCGGTAGCGATGGGCGACATGGCGAACTGCCCGAATTGCGGGGCAGTCGTCCATGACTGCGTCTGCGAGTATTGCGGCACGGTCTTTCCGAGCTCATTGAGCAGCTTTTGTGGCAAGCCGTGCGTATTGGTCACGATACGCGACGGCAACCTGTTCGCCATGGCCCTTGATGTTCATGCCATAGAGCGAAACCCACAGACGGATTACTTCACGGACAACATGGAACTCATATGCGTCAACCGTTCGAACGAGGTGACCGTGACGGGGACGTTGGGTGACACGCAGGCGTTGTTTCGCATCGCGCACGACATAAAGAAACGTTTGGAGGATGCATGAGCGAACAAACGGCAACCTACCGTCTCCGCGGGCTGTGCTACGCGGACGCCATGACAATCGAGGAGTGCATCGGGGCTTACTTCTCAGGGAGGAAGAGGAATGGATAGGGAACCCGCGCTAAAGTCCTGCCCATTCTGCAAAAGCATCGCGGAGTACGTGATGAACAGCCCGAAGGGTCACCCAACGAGGTGGGCGGCGGCATGCTCGAACACCAGCAACGTGGCAAGAGACGATGGCGACGTCATGTGCAGATGCAGGACGCCGTTCGTGAGGAGCAAAGAGCATGCGGCGCAAATCTGGAACAGGAGGGCAGGGGATGAAGGCTAAGGAAGAGCAGTTCCCGTTCATACCGGAGGTGCGCCTTTTCCACGACAAGAAGAAGTGCAGGCGGTTTATGAGGAAGCACTTCGACGGTGAGCGGGAGTTCATGGGCGACGAATTCGCCCAGACGTGGTACGAGCGCGGCGTGGCCGTGATCCTGTTCCCGTTCGACCGCGATTGGCACGGCGACGCGGCGCTGCTGTGCCACGAGGCGTATCACGCAATCATGCGGCACTTCGAGTACCTCGGCGAGGACGCGCCGGGAGAGGAGTTCGTCGCCTACGGCATCCAGTCGATAAGCAAGTCCCTGTTCGAGGCCCATGAGAAGTGGAAGGCGAAGAGGAGAAGGACGAATCTGAGAGGGAGGAAATACCAACATGCTGATTAAAGTATACGAAGATGGTATCGGCAACTGTCTCGGATTGTTGCACGTCAACCTCTCGCACGTGACGACGGTATACAAGATTCGCAAGAACGTTAACAGCGAATACACCTACCACGTTCGACTTGACGACGGCAGGGATTACGCCACGTGCGAGAGCTGTTACGACCGTATCACACAATGGATGGCTGACCAAGAGGACGCGCGCGACCTCATGCACGCCGTGGCGGTGGGCGCGGGGACGTGTGAGGTTGAGGTAATTGACACGGGCAACGAGGCCGCATATGAGCACTACGAGTACATCATGCACTGCAAGCACTGCAACCACGAATACGGTTACGTCCAGTACGACGAAGACGGCGACACTTGGATGGACGAGCCACCGAACTTCTGCCCAAACTGCGGTGCGAAAGCGTTGAGCGAATGAGCGCAGAGAAGCGCTATCGCTGCATAAAGGAGTTCAGCGTTCCCCTTTGCGATGATGACGGTTGCGCCGTCGAGAGTGGCGAGACGATGCCCGTAGAAGTCGGTGAGACGTTCTATCGAAGCGACGTGACTTGGATGAATGACGTGCGTCTTGAAGGCGTTGGCGATACCTATGTATGGCTGGAAGTCAGCGAGGAAACGTTCAGAGAGCACTTTGAGGAGGAAGCCGAATGACCATCTGGGAGACGCTGTTCGGCACGCCGGAACGCACGGCCAAAACGCTTGGCTACGTCGACCAAATCGACGCCTGTGACTTCATGGCAAGCGTGCGCGAAGCGAAGATCCCGCCTGAAAGGTGCGAAGGATGCCTGTTCGACTATGACCACTATGGCTGCGGGCGGACTGACATGACGCTTGTCGAGTGGCTGAATCAGGAGATGGGCGAATGACCGAATACGTAGGGTACAAAGACCAGATCGGCGAGGGCCTGTACAACATGGGCCTGACAGAAGAGCGAATCATCAGGTGCCGCGACTGCCAGTTCGGCCACCAGCACGACTGCAAGCGGTACCCGAAGGACAAGAAGTACATGGGCAAGTGGTACTGCATCGTGTGGGGAGACGGCATGCAGGGCGAGTGGACGCGTGAGGACGGCTTCTGCCATCGCGGAAAGCCGAGGATGGGAGAGTTGGTTCGGGACGCGAAGGGAGCTTGCTAGCCAATGAGCAAGTACGTAATAGAAATAGACGACGGCGACCTCGTCGACGGGTGTGCCCACTGCCCGCTCAACTACGACTACCAATATTGCGTCGCATACCATGGCGACTGGTCGGAGGAGCCTGTGTCCAACTCCTCGTTTGAGGGTTGTAAGGAAGGGCGTCCGAAGAATTGCCCGCTGGTACCGCTAAAGACCACGACCAGGGACGGAAAGGGCAAGACGAAGTTATGGCCGCTGGGTACCTCTTTGCGAATGCTGTGGATACGCGATAGGTGACAGGAGATACAACTTCTGCCCCAGATGTGGCGCGGAGATAGTGGGGGAATAGATGGCTGACGTAATGACCGAAATACTGGCTAGGGTATACGTCCTCTTGGCGTGCCACATGCTCGGGGACTACGCTCTGCAAAACGACTACATAGCGAAGACGAAGGGAAGCAACCCGTGGCACATGGTCGCCCATTGCGTGCTGTACGCCGTGCCGTTCGCGGTCGTGTTCGGCATCGACTGGCGCGTTGGGTGGCTGCTGCTGTCGCACATCATAATCGACGAGCTGAAGGTGCACGGCAAGATCGACTACAAGTCCGACCAGGTGCTGCGCCTGTTCTTTGCGTTGCTCTATTTTTAGGGCGAAAAACCTAATTATGACATTTGAAAGTAAATGACTATGAAGATTTGTGACAGTGGAGCACACATGCGAGGTGGGCAATGAGCCTCATAAAGAGTGGCTCCATGACCTGTGAGTACTGCCACCCGAACGAGGCCGGGAGCCTGAAGTGGCTGCGGGACGAACCCGACAACTGGGCATGGCTTGAGGAGTCGAGCGACGAGTGGGGCATCGTGGTTGGCGGCAGCGCGCGATGCTGCGGAACCGATTGCACGTCCGAGCTGTACGTGAAGATAAAGTGCTGTCCGATGTGCGGAAGGGAGCTGTAAGGCTATGTGGAGAGAGCAATCCGAGTGGGAAGAAATCATCAAGACGGCCATCGAGAAGATCGAGCGTGGTGAAGAGCTCGAAGAAGAGGAGCTTAGGGCGCTCGCCTGCGAGGTCGAATACGCGGATCTGGATGAGATCGAGCATGTGACGGAAATCGAAGGCGAAGACCATAGGTGGCAGCGGGAGGTAAGCACCGTCATAAAGGCGCATGGACGATACTGGCGCATTGACTGGATGCGCGCGCTCACAGAGACGTCAGAGGACGAATTCTGGGACCAGCCTGTGGAGGTAAGGCCAGTAACGCGAACCATACCGGCCCGTGAGGTCGTAGAGTACGAGGCCATATGCGATTCCGAGTAACCAACATCAAGCCCGGTTACTGTGAGGTGTGGGCGAACGAGCGCGACGGCGAACGGTATAAGCACTTGGCCGTCGTCCTTCGTGACGAAAGCTCGAACGGCAGGGGCAAGAGCTGGCACTGGTCTGCAAAACCCGACGAGCCGCCGTTCTACATGCCGTATCGCACCAACGAGTTCGACACACGCCGAGAGTGTGTCAACCACTGCATGAAGACGGCGCTCGAACGGCTTGTCAAGCGTGCCATCAATCAGCAGCCCGATGAAAGCCGACATTGGCACAGCCCGAGAAACGATGCTTGGTGCACGGTCACGGCAAGCAGCCTATTCACGCAAGACGAGCTGAGAGCGATTAAAAAAGAGTTGGTTACCTTCCAGTAAGGAATTGAGGAGAAGCAATGAGCAAGGCAATGCAAGCGCTAAAGAACTTTCTCACTGTCTCCCCGAGCGTCGTGTACCCCGACGAGGTTCTGGAGCTTTTGGGGCCAGTGGAGCGTGAAAACGCAAGGCTGCGGGAGATAGTGAGGGACATGCATAGGGCGTTCTTCAGGCTTGACATTGACCATTGCCAAGCATGCCCACGGGACACCATTAACGGACCGTGCACGAAATACCTTGTTGGAGGAAGCGACGAATGCGATTTCGAAGAGGAAATGCGCGAGCTTGGAATCGAGGCAAAAAATGACGCTGGACGAGGCCATAGAGCACGCCAAAGAGGTAGCGAGGACGTGTGACGACAAATCTTGCTCCGCCGAGCACGCGCAACTCGCGGAATGGCTGTCATTGCTCAAGGTCTATACGGACACACATATGGCGGAGGAAGTGCAACGTTCCCGCCACGAGATGCACGGGTGGCAGCTTGAGTGGAAGCGCGAGAAGGAGCGCAGGGAAGAGTTGGAGTCCGAGAACGCAAGGTTGCGTGAGCTATGTAAAAATCTGTACGACTTTGTATGGTTCGAGGCTCCGACGATCACGGAGCTTAACTTCGCGGTGAACATGGAAGAACTCGGAATCGAGATCAAAAATGAAGATGAAGGCTGAGGACGGCAAGCTGTACGCCGAGATTACGCTGCGTGATGTGGTCGAGAAGAACGACGTGAGCGACATGCCGATACTTGCGGAGGTCAAACGGCTGTACGCCGAGAACGACAAGCTGCGAGAGCAGATTCACTGGCTTGAGCGGGGCGACGTCATGCATGTGCTGACTGACCAAGAGTACATCGACCAGTGCGAGCGCGAGCGTCTGATGCAGGTGAGCATCGACGCGCTTGATACGGAGAACAACAAGCTACGGGAGCTTTTTAGCAAGGTGTATGGCTACTACGTGAGCGGCACGCTGACGCCATGTGACTTCTGCGACAAATACTGCTGCGAGGGAGACGCGCCGACAACATGCAAGTCCGACGAGTACGACCTAGACGGGGTCGTGGTCGAGGAGGTCGAGCGCCGCATGCGCGAGTTGGGGATTGGGGTGAGCTAGATGAATGAAAACGAACGGATAGTGTGCGAGTTTCTACGCAAAATTGCGCCGCCGCGCGAGTGGGAATACCTTGGCGAAGTCGAGCACTACTGGATTAGCCAACTTTGTGACGAGCTGAACAAGCAGCTCAAGACCGAGAACGCCAAGCTGCGGGAGGAGCTTGCCAAATGGGAGCGGCTTGCCGCTGGCATTGACCTGCCCGAGTATCCCGTGACGCAATTCATACCGAAGGACTTGGAACGCGAAAACTCAAAGCTGCGGGAACTTGTGGCGGACATGTTGGTGTGCGTAAGCGAGGGGGACTGGGACTGCTCAGACTGCCCTCGATACGCCAGATGCGACGAGGGCGTAAGTGAGTTCATTGACCGCGCACGCGAACTGGGAGTTGGGGCGGACGTATGAGCGAGCTGTACGAACTAAGGCCCGCGTGCGAGGGCATGAGCAGGTCGGAGATTACCGACCTGTTGGACAGGGAGCTCGTCCGTCTCAGGCTTACCAAGAAGAACGCTTATGGCTACTGGGCGCACGAGGTATGGCTTGACCGGTACAAGGAGAAGGGCGAGGCCAAGAGGGTGGACTTCGTGGATTTCGTGCCGAAGGGCGGGCCGATGTACAGCGACGGCCCGCACGTCGAGCATGGGACGTTCACTTTCTACGAGGTCAAGTCATGCATGGCAGACCTCAAGAGCGGCCACGGGCTTACCTTCGAGGGTGACGAGAACTTCCTCGTCATGCCAGTGGAGTTGTACGAGCCATACCTAAAGGAGAGCATGAAGGACGAGCACCTTCGCCAGAGTACGCGATACGCGCGATGCCTTCTTTACGGCACCGGGAGGAGCGGCAAACCGACGTTCTGGGAGCAGCCTAAGAAGCTTGAAAACGACTGGTACTGCCGCAAGAGAAGCGCGTCAGAGCTGCTCTTCTGCCTGATGCGCGCGATGATAGCCAACAGCGACCACTCAAGCGTTGAGCACCCAGTGAAAAGGATGTAGGCATGTGCAGCAAAGACCCAGATCGAAGGTGCGACGGCAGATTCAGTAGGTCGTCGGACCTGTCTTCGGGGGTGGTCCCGCTTTACTACTGTCCGTCGGTGAACCGCTCCATCTATATGGAGAGGGGCGCGATGTTCTGTCCCCTTTGCGGTGGAAGAATCGAGGCGTCAGAATGAGGCCGTCAATAACCGGGGAACTGCGCGAATGCGCGTCACGCCTTGAGCGCGGCGGCATGGATCGCGGTGTCATAGACGCGCTGCGAAGCATCGCGGACAACATCGACCTCGAGCACTCGAGGCGCATGGACCAACAGGCATGCGACATACGCGAGGCGACATGCAAGTATTTCGGAGGCGTGGTCAATGACTACCGCCACGGAATCAAGAGGACTGGCGCGCGAAAGGGGAACGCGGAGCTTCGGAAGAGCCTGAGTGGCATGGTCGTTGGCACATATGCCGAGCTGTGCACGGAGAGGGACAGGACGCAATGCAGGAAGTGCTCCATGCGCGGTGAGTCCGACGACGATTGCGAGCCTGCAAGAGCCATGAGACTGCTTGGCATCGACATGTATGGGGAAGAGGTTCGGTATGACTGACAGTCAAGATACGACCACGATAACCGTGCGCACGTTTCTCATCGGAACGGACAAGGAAGCGGCACTCAAATCGCTGGAGGAGGCTTCTGAGGTCTACGGATCATGGCAGGATTGGGAAGCATGCGCCCCATACGCCCCGCCAGACCCGTGTCGCGAGGCCGGCTATCCGCAGCAATATGAGTGTGACCGCAAGGGGGAGTGCGACACGCTCTGCATTCGGACTCCGGTGAATTGCGGCTCCAGAATCCTCGCCGACGAGATAGCAGATTGCATACAGGCGTGCTGCAACCTCGCGGCGCGCTACCACATCGACCTGCAAGCGGCCATGGACCGCTGCTACGAGCGCAACCGCGCAAGAGGGAGGATTCAAGATGGCGAGGAATAAGACTTACACGTGCGACCGCTGCGGCGCGCAGTTCGACGAAACGGACGGGTTCTCGCTTAGGCTCTACCACAAGTCACATGCACGTCGCGAATGGCACAAGTACGAAGCCGCGACTCTCGACTTCGACCTGTGCGAAAGCTGCGCGGGTGCCATAGCGGACGGAGTGAGGGACGTGGCTATGCACCGTGCGGCGGAGAAAGAGGTGACGGCATGATAACGGAATGGAACATGATGCGCGACTCGGAGCCGCAACCCGGCGAGGGGAGGTTCCTGGTCATGGGCGTGAAGGGCGGCCTCTACATCGCCAAGGAGTACATGGACGACAGCGCCATCTGCGCCATCTTCGGTCGCTGCTTCCGCACCTACAACGGGAACTACGTCGAGGCGGACAAGGTCGTGGCGTGGGCGGAGGTGCCGACGCTGGACGAGCTCATGTCCACGCGAGAACGGGGAGGTAAACGATGAACAGAAACGCGAACACGTTGGCGTCCGTCGCCGACGACATATTCCACATGAACGGCGGGATCATGTCGCAGGAAGACTACTACCGCCTGTACGGCCTGGCCTCCGACATAGACACGGTCGAGGACGAGCGCCTGAGACTGCTCGAGCTGGCCGGCGAGATGTACGAGGACCAGGTGCCGGACGAGGAGCGGTGGAGGTACCGCGACCGGCTGCGCGAGCTGGGGGCGATCTGATGGGCGCGAATGCCGAAAACCCACCGTCACACCCGCTCGTGTCGTACGCTGAGTACCTCGACTGGAACCGGGCGGAATGCGACGACGTCGCCCGCAGGCTGAAGGAAATCGCCGCCGAGATAGACGCGAGGGTCATCGAGACCAATGGACGGTACAGGGACCTGCTCGCCAAGGCGCTCGGATGCATAGACGTGATCGCAAAGCATGGGCAGACCCTGTCGTGCGGAGCGTGCCACGAGTGGTACGGCAAGTGCCCGCTTAGGGACGGGGCGTCCGAACTCGGTGTGACGGACGCGAAGCAACCACCGGTCGATGACGACCGAGGGCTGGCGGAGGAGTGCGCCGAGCTAAGGCACATGCTCCGCGAGGCGCATGACGCCTACGACAGGCTGCTGCACACAAACCGCATGACGGTCGACGAGGACGCCAGGATCAGGAACGAGCTCTCCGGCTTGAGGGTCGAGAGGGACAGGCTGGTCGAGCTCGCCTTGGACATGCGCGACGCCCTCGGCGGGGTCGACGAGCCACCGGACTTCGACCGACCGTGGCTGGGCGGCTTCGACGAGCGCATGCGCGATCTGGGGATACTGGAGAAGGGAGACGGTCGATGATTCATTCGATCGCAATGAAGGTGGTGGTCGTGTGCGCCGCCGTGTACGTCGCGTCGTTCACGACGATAAAGCTCATAGGCAGCGGCATCGACGCCGGGGAGCTCATGAGCATGCTGCTGGACCACAGGCGCTGCTATGAGCACCCGTGGTTCATGATCGCATCGGTGGTCTCATGCTGCTCTCCAAGGTCGTGGGCGTCGTGTCGCTGCTTGTCATGGCCGTGGCGTGGGCGATAGGGGCGTGACGGGCATGGACGTGCAGGACCGGCTCTGGACGACCTCCTGGACACTCCATATGCGCGCCTCCGCCGACCTTGACGACGAGCTGGCCGAGTGCGCCAACGCGGTCGATGTCGCCGCTGGCGAGATGGACATGATCGCAGGCTTCCTCAGGAGACTCACCGTCGGTGTCTTCGCGGAGGTATGCGCCGATGCCGACCACGAGACATGCACCAGGTGCTCGATGAACAACGCCGACCACAACGGCTGCCTCGTGACCGTCGCCATGAGATCCCTCGGGATCGACGAGCACGGAAAGGACGTGACGTACGAATGAGGACTTCGCAGGAGGATGGGCTGCTGCACAAGTACAGGCCGCTCCCCGAGGACGGTCCGCGCCACAAGAAGAGGACGAGGAAGGCCCACGTGAGGAGCGACCACAAGCACGCGTACGAGACGGTGTGCGTCGACTCGGGCGACTGGGTGTACGCGTGCGGCGAGCGGTACCACGTCTACCACACGGCGACGAGGTGCTCCGTGTGCGGAAGGATAGGGGACGTTACGATGCGCGACCTGCGCGAGGTTCCCGAGGACATGCCGCTTTACGAGGTCGACGGCATCAACGACCTGCTCGCAAAGACCCTGCCCGACGAGAGGAGGGCGTCATGAGCACGGGCTATGCCAGCCAGCTAACCAAGAAGTCGTTCCTTGCGGGCGCCCTGATATCGGTCGGGGCGCTCTTCTCGTTGGCGGCGAGGGAGTACGGGCCGGTGGTGCAGGGACTCTGCTTCGGCGTCGGCCTCACCGGAGTCATGTGGACCCAGTCGAGCCTGTTCACCGGCAGGGTGCTTGACTCGGGTGCGGTCATGCGCGCGGAGCCCGGCCACGAGCGGGCGACGGCGCTCGACAGGCTCGTCGGCGAGCTTACCGTCGCGTGGGCGCTCAACCTGCTTGGCGCCGTGGTCGTCGCCCTTCATGCGAGAGCGATGCACTTCGACGCGTCCGCCGTCGCGACGGCCAAGGCGGCGATGCCGTGGCGCGAGCTGGTCATACGCGCCATCTTCTGCAACGTCATGGTATGTCTGGCCGTGTTCGCGAACCGCCGCGCCAACGGATCGCCATTGGCGGCGCCCGTCATATGCGCGCTGCCGGTCGCCTGCTTCGTCGCGTGCGGGTTCGAGCACTGCGTGGCCGACATGCTGTACATGCCGCTCGGCTTTATGCAGGGGGCCGTCACCCCAATGGACTGCGTCCGCGTCATCGGACTCGCGACAGTCGGCAACGTCATGGGCGGAGTCGCGTTCGCATGGCTCGCGGAGGCGCGCTGATGGCCGCGCACGACTTCGAGACGCACAGGTGCGGCGGCTCCCTCGATGCGCGCTGCTCGATACGGAGATACGGACAGGACGGCTCCAAGCTGTTCCAGAGGTTCCGCAGGGACGGGGAGTGGCACCTGTACCGACAATACGTCGACTTTGACTACGACTACACGGGCTTGGACGAGGTTGCGAGGATATCCCACTGCCCGTGGTGCGGGAAGGAGCTTTGACATGGCGTGCGAGTACTGCGACCAAGAGCACTTGGAGCCCATCGCCGTCTGCGCCAGCGAGGGCTGGTCGATGACCCTCGTCAACGACGAGGGGCGCGGGTGCTGGGAACTTGTCCACGAGAGGCTCACGCCTCCATACGGCTGCGTCGTCGAGAGCCGCGCGCGCGTACGCAACTGCCCGATGTGCGGCAGGGCGCTTCCGTCGTCGTGCGACGACGGCACCCCTCCCGACGGTCACGCGGGAGGTGACATGACGTGAGCGACTTCTACCTATGCGACCTGTGCATGGGGAACCTGAGCGACCCGGCATGGGGGCGCCAAGAGTATCAGGCGTACCGGCACGACGAGTGCGAGTGCGACTGGCACGGACGCACGAAGAAGGTGACGGCGCACGACGACGGCGGGGGAGGGCCGCACGTGTCGTGCAGGCTGTTCGTGCCGCGGACAGAGACGCTGACGGGAACGGAGCATTGATGGAAGACTTCTTTCAGGAAATCTTGGTGTATTCGGCCGGCGTGAGGAGACGGGCGCTGATCGTCATAACCGTGTTGCTCGCGCTCCTCACGCTCGTCGCCGCGTACTTCACGAGCGGGGTCGTGTCAGAGCAGGACGCGATCGGAGCCAACGCGCACGAGTTCGAGTCGGACAATGCGTGGGACACGTTCGACACGGTGACCGACATGGGCACCGGCGTCACGTACGTGGTTTGGACCAACGGGCACGGCAGCGGCATGGCGCCGCTGCTCGACAGGAACGGGAGGCCGGTGATTTCGGAGGTGGTTGGCGAATGAACAAGGACGAGAGGGCGCGCATGACCGAGTACCACAGGGGCTGGACCGACGGGCGAGCTGCGCGCACCGCCGACGAGTGGTCGCTCGACATGGAGCGCAAGGCGGTCTCACACAGGCTTCGCGGCGTCACCTTGCCGGAGGACGCCGACAGCTACGGGAATCTCAGCGCGATATGTGGCGCCATCTTCCACGCGAAGTACGGATGGACGCGCGGGGCGTGCGACGCGCTGCGCGAAAGGCTCGTGCACCTGCTCGTCGGCGATCGTGCGGACGTGCAGCCGGACGAGGCGACCGAGTTCGCGGACCGACTCAGGGAGTGCGCGGAGCACGGCGAGGACGTGACGCTCTTCGGCGTCGACTACACGCCGTCCAGCCGCGCGTCCGAGGAGTCGGAGCGGCTTGCGAGCTACGTCCTCGACATAGCGGACCACCTCGGAGTGGAGGCGGGCGACCACGATGGCCCCGCCGACGCGTACGCGAAGGTGGTCGAGAGCCTCCAGGACTACAACCCGCTCGACGACACCGCGGAGGCGGTCGCCGAGTACCACAAACAGCTCAGGAGGTGGATGGGCGAGGCGAAGAACCTCGCCGACGCGCTGAGGCAAAGGGTCGACGCGAGGCCCGCCAGCGTGGTGCCGGACGGGTACACGGAGCTTCCGAAGGTCAGCAACGGGCACGTGCACATGGGAGACACCATCGAGTGGGACAGTCCGTCGGGCACGTGCGTGCTCGGGCCGATAGACCGCATCTCCCTGCAAGCCTACGGCACGAGCGTATTTTCGATGAGTTCCCCCAGCGGACGGTACATAACGGGCGACGAGAGGGTCGTGCGGCACAACGAGAAGGACGGAGAGCACGCATGAGAGACAACATCGAGTTCATAGGCCAGTCCGTCGAGTACGTCGGCGGCTACGGCGGGGACGACACCATCGAGAGCGCCGCGAGGACGTGCACCCAGACGGTCGGGAGGAAGTCTGCGTCCGACTTCGTCAGGGGCCTCGTCAGGAGAGGACACATGTCCCCCACCGAGTTCGGTTTCGCCGACTTCCTCATCGAGGTCGACCGGGCCATCCAGCAGGAGCTCACGAGGCACAGACACTTCTCGTTCAACATCGAGAGCACCCGTTGGATTAACTACCTGAAAAAGCCGGTGCGCTTCGTCACGAAGCCCGCGAAGGGATGGGACGTGCCCGACGAGGCGGTCGAGCTGCTCGAGCGGTGGTGCGAGCTGTCCGTGCTGGTGTACGAGGCGCTGCTCGCACTGCACGCCGACAGGGACTACGCCAGGAAGGCGTGGCCGCTCGCGCTGGCGTCCAACGTGAGGATGGCCGGCAACAGCCGCGCGTGGTTCGAGATGATCGCCAAGCGGATAGTCGGGGCCGCGCACCCGGAGGCGCGCGAGGTGGCGGTCGAGTGCGCTCGGGAGCTTGGAGGGCGGTTCGTCGGGCTGTTCTCGGCGAAGGCCGGCGGAAGATACAGGCCGAGGCAGCATACCGCCAGGCCGCAGGGGTCGAACCACACCGTCGTGTCCGCGAACGTCGAGCTGTGGGACGACGACCCGCCGGCGTCGATCGAGCTCGGAAGCCACACGTACACCATCGAGTCCGCGTAGTGCGGTCGCGAGACAAGCAAGCCGTTTCAACGGGCCGTCCGCAGTGGGCGGCCCTCGTTCTTGGGAGGACGAGATGTTCCAACTTGTAATAGCCGTGATCCTGCTCCTCGTTGCGCTGGCGGCGCCGTCCGTCGTGAGGAGCTACAACAGGGAGTACAAGGCCGACGCGAGCGCGAGGCCGTTCGTGGTCGGCGCGCTGGCCTTAGCTGCGGTGGCGGTCGCCACGGCGTGCGTGTACGGGCAGGACGCAGGCGAGGTCATCGTCAGGATAAACCTCGGCGGGTCTCTTGCCGGCTATACGGAAGAGGCCGGCTTCCACGTCAAGGCCCCGTGGCAGAGCACGGTGAGCTACGACGTCCGAAACAATTTAATAAACTTGTATCGCGACGCCGAGTACTCGTACGACGGCGGAGCCGCGGAAGGTGCGTGCGTGACCGTCAACGACAGAGGAGGGGCGTCGGCCGACATCGACCTCCAGGTGGTGTACTCGCTCGACGGGGCCTCAGCCCTCAAGCTCTACGAGGACTACGGCACGCAAGAAAAATTTACGTCCGACGTAATCCTCAACGCCGTGCGCGCGACGGCACGCGAGGTGGCCGGAGCGTATGACACGATAACATTGCTCACCAACAGAGGGGAGTTCACCAAGGGGATCCGCGACGCGCTCACCTCGCGGTGGGCCGAGCTCGGGCTGAACGTCGAGCAGGTGTCCGTTCAGGACGTCCGCTACCCCGAGTCCATCAAGGACCGCTACGCCGAGGCGCAGGCAGCCGAGGTCGCCAAGGCCAAGGCGCTGAACGAGCAGGAGACCGCCCGCGTGACTGCCGAGACGAAGAAGATTAACGCGCAGGGCGAGGCCGACGCCAACCGAATCCTCACCGAGTCCCTCACTCCCGAGGTCATTCAGCAGCACTACATCGACACGCTCGGGGAGATAGGCAACAAGGGCAACATGGTCGTGGTTCCGCAGGGCTCGACGCCCATGGTGCAGGTCGGTGAAAAATAAATGACGAATGAGCACGAGTACAGGGTCCTGCACGGGAAGCTGGTCGACCACTGCGGCACGCTGTGCCTCGGCGACATAGACGTGTGGGACAAGCGGTACGACACGCTCGAGGCCGCGCACTACGAGCTCATGACGATGGGGTGCGACTCGGTGGGCGAGTGGGCGTGCTGGCCGTTCGCCGAGGGCTTCGAGCCCGAGCTCGCATACCTCCACGCCGACGACTTCTACGCCGTCATCTAGGAGACCCCGGCGGGCGGTCGAGGCCGCCCGCCATCGGAGGGAGGCAACGAATGGCACACGGAAGGGCATGCGTATCGACGCCCGAGGACTTCGTCCGCAGGGACACGACGTCGATGCCACGCGCCGACAACCCGGAGGACCGCATGCGTGCCCGCGTGACGCGCGGAGGGGCCGCGTCGCGCGAGATTCCCGAAGGCGCGGACAATCAGCCCGAGTCGGTACTCGATGGCCGCAGACGCCGCGAGAACGCGCCGGACGATGACGGTGGCTACGTTGGCCGAGAGGTCGTGCGCCCACATGCGTGACGACGTGTTCCTCAAGGACGCGAGCTACATATTCTCGAGCACCCTGTGCGACATGATGGACGAGTACGGGATGATGGCGGACGGCTCCGACAGGGAGTTCAACCGCGAGACCATACGCATGTGCACGGAGGAGTTCGGCCCTGCGCTCGACGAGCTCATCGCATGGGTCGAGGAGCGCAGCGCCGCCGACGTGACGCGCATGCTGGTGAGGTCGCGGCTCGCGCGCGGCGGCACGCCATGGAGGAGGTGACGGCATGCACGTGCCACATTACGAGCCGACGCCAGTCAACGACGACGATTGGGCGTTCGGCATCTTCTACTCGAAGGCCATACGCAAGGCGATTGAGAGGTGGGGCTGATGGCATGGGATGACGACAGGCCGTACGCGCCGTTCTACCTTGGAGAGGGCTCCAAGCCCAACCCAGACAGGACGCGCCTTGAGCGGCTCGAGTACGAGAGACGGACCGGCGACATGGTCGAGCACGTCGACACGAACCCCGGCAAGGACGACATAGACGCGATGTACGCAGGCGCGCACGTGCCGGCATGGACGTACGACAGGTGGCGCGACTACGAGACCGACTACGCGTTCAGGCCGTTCAGGGAGGTTCGCCTCAAGCTGAGGCTCGCGGGCTTCTCGCCGCGCAGGAGCGCCGGCACGTTCATGTTCGAGGACGAGCATGGCCGCGCGTACCCGATGACGGCGGGCGAGTTCAACCGCCTGTGCGAGGACGGCGTGCTGTCGTCCGAGATCGACGGCTTCTGGAGCGCCGTGAAGCGCGGACGGACGTACGGGGTGACGCTCGTGCGGCTGGCGGGGGAGGAGCCATGAGGAACGCGGGGAACGCGGGCGTCGACTGGGAGATGGTCAGATGCGTCCTCGAAAAGTGCAGGCGGCCACAGGACGTCACCGACGGTCGCGAGTGCGTCAGCACGCAGGACGTCTTCTTTGACGCCCACAATGAGGTATTGCGTCGTCGCCTCATATGGGACGAGGACGAGCACAAGGCGTTCCAAGCGTCGTATTGCTACGCCATCGACAAGGACCTCGTGGTGCTCGGAGGGTATCCGCCCCACCAACAGGTCTGGGGCCTGACCCACAAGGGCCGGGACCTGCTGTCCGTGCTGGAGAGCGACGGCGTGCTGCGGGAGGCGCTGTCGGCGGCGCGCGAGGGCGGCCTGTCGCTCACGGCGGACGCATTGATCGAGGCCGGCAGCCGCATCATGGCGGGGCGGATACTCGACGCAATCGCGAATAGGGGCAAGACGTCGAAGCATTTGGAGGCATGACCAGATGACCAAGTACGTGGTCGACCTGCCCGACGACGTGACGTGCGCGACATGCCCCATGGCGGACGCGGTGGGAGAGGACGTGGCCGTGTGCGCGCAAGGCGGAGGGTACGTCGCCACATGCATCGACCTCAGGCCAACGTCCTGCCCCCTGCGTCGAGTCTCCGACTACACGCGCCCGCTTGAGTCGAAGATCACGTCGCAGCGCACCGCGATAGCGAGGCTCACCAAGCGCGAGGCGGTCTACAGGCGCGTCATGGCTAGCAAGGACGCGCAGATACTCGACCTCCTGAACAAGGTCGAGGGACGCGCCGAGTGACGGCGCGGAGCACATGAACTGTCAACGAGGGGACGGCAATCTGGCCGCCCCCTTTTTGTTGGAGGGAGAAAGAATGAACGAGAACCGCAAGATGGCGACCGTGCGCAAGGTCGCCGGGACCATGCCCATCGAGGGCGCCGACCGCATCGAGCGCGTCATGGTCGACGGGTGGGTGGTCATCGACCGCAAGGACGAGTGGCATGAGGGCGACCTCTGCGTCTACCTCGAGCCCGACACCTTCGTCAGCAAGGACGTCGAGCCGCTGTCGTACCTCATGGCGAGGGGCACCAAGCGCATGGAGCACGACGGCGTGGAGTGCGAGGGGCATGTCCTGCGCACCATCCGGCTGCGCGGGGTCTACAGCGCCGGCCTCATTGCCAAGCCGTCCGACTTCTTCATGTCGCCGGACGAGGTTCGTGCGGCATACGAGAGCGGCGAGGCGCTCGACGAGCGCATCGGCGTCTGGGAGTATCAGAGGCAGGTCAAGTGCCCCGATGGCACCACGAGACAGGTCTCCAACCCCTACGACCAGAGCGTCGCGCCAGTCACAGACGCCCAGCGCATCCAGAACTGCGCCGACGTCTGGGACGCGCTCAAGAAGGTCGACGCGTACGCCACGGTCAAGGTCGACGGCATGAGCATGACCACGGTGCTCGACCCCCGCACCAACAGGTTGCGGCTCTTCTCGCACCACAGGGAGCTCGGCTACTCCGACGAGCCCGCCGACTCCGGCGCGTCCGACGCCACGAGGGGGCAGCGCTCCTACGACGCCGCCAAGGCGCAGGGCATCGTCGACTTCTGCCTCGGCCATCCGGGGATCACGGTGCAGTACGAGCTGACGGGGCCAAAGATCCAGCGCGGCATCACCGGCGGGTTCAGGTGCCACGTGTTCGCCGTGTGGGACATGGCGAAGATGCGCAAGATCCCCTACGACGAGATCGTCGAGAGCGGCTGGGACGCCATCGTGGCGTCGCACGTGAGGGTGCTCGACATGAGGGCGTCCGACTACGACACCGTGGCGGACGCGCTGATGGCCGTCGACAAGCTGAGCGGGAACGTGGTCAAGGGCAAGCCCGACGAGGGCGTGGTCTTCCACGTGACCGGCCAAGGCTCCGCCGACGAGTACGAGTGGGCGCGCGTCAGGAACAAGCTGGGCCCGAACGCCGAGTTCAAGGTCGTGTCCCAGCGATACCTGTCGAAGGAGAAGTAGGCATGGAACGCAGCTTCGAGGACGCGTTCTTCTGGTCGCTCAAGTACGACGGCTGGGACATGCACGCCGACGCCATGTACGAGTACCTGAGGGACCCGGCGAACAGGGATGAGTTCGGCAACGTGTGCTTCCCGCATGGCGCGAGCGCGTGCGTCACATACGACGACGTCGAGCGCGACAACCCGAACAGCATCCTGTGGATGTGCCTGGTGCAGATGTTCGGCGACTGCGGCGCGAGCCCGAGGTACGGCTGGATTCTCCACCCGGACGAGGCATGCGCGTGGCTGCGCAGGAGGCAGCGGGCCACGTACCACTGCGGCCAGACGTTGCTCGACGACGGCGGCATGGTCTGGTCGCAGACCGACGAGGACATACGCGACGCCGTCGTCGCATGGGAAAGCACACGCACCGCCGCGTTCGAGAGGAGCGTCTGGGACGAGATCCACGCCGTCTTCGAGCGGGCGCAGGACAGATGGATCGCCGCATGCGAGGAGGAAAACCACGGCAGGCTGAGCGACGCGCAGTACGCCGCGTGCCTGAGGGCCTACGCGAGGTCAGTTGGCGACGCGATCCTGCGCGTCTCAATGGGGCTCGATTCGATGGTCGCGCCCCCCGACGGGACGGCGAAGCGATGAGCGCCACTGGACTAGAGGGTCTGCTGCGAGACTTCGCGGCGGCCCTCCTCGGCCGCACGTCGTACTACGACACGGATGAGACCGATGTGACGATAGCCGAGTTCATGCCCGAGTTCCTGACGACGCTCAAGCCCGACGGCTCGACCGGCTTCGAATGGCATCTGATGGCCGAGGACGTCCCGCCGGAGGGCAAGGGCGACTACGTCATCCTTGGCAAGCGCGGCGGTAAATACTACGCGAGCAGCTACAACACGTGGGCCAATGGGGCGGGCTACTTCTTTGTGCCAAACAACAGAGATTCCTACAAGTACGCGGAGGCAGTGAAGGCATGGGCGGTCATACCGCCACTGGAAGGAAGGGACTGACGCTAACCCCGTGAAGCGGGGTCGTGTGCGAAGAGGGACGAGGAGGCGTCAGGCGCGATGAGGTTGTTCTGAAAGGAGACATGATGCCAGACGACCTGATACCGCTGTACAGCGACGGCGTTCCGTTCGTCGCGCTGCGCAGCGACACGATGGGCGATCGCATGGGACGCCGGCCGACGCGCAAGGTCGATGTGCCCAAGCCGCTGTGGACGATGACGGCGCGGCGTCCACCAACGGAAATGATGCGGTGCCCGTACTGCGGCATGGCGTATGACGGGGCCAAGCACGAAAACTGCCCGCACTGCCTCGCGCCCAGGACGGTGGAGGAGGGGCCGTGCGACATCCCGAAGCCAACGGCCCCTCCCCCGTACGGGCTGGTGTCCAACAACGAGTGCAGGAGGCTCGGCTTCACGAAGCTGGCGACGGACGACGCCTCGTCGCCAGACCATAAGACCTTCGGCGACCTGAATGACAGGCGCGACGCCGGACGCGCGATGGTCGCAAGCCGCGTCCTATGGGCGTGCACGGCGGTGTCCGCGCTCGCGTTCTTCATGTTGCCGGAGATCAGACCGCTGGCGGCGCTGCTCATGTTCGCGCAGCTCGCCGCGATATCGGCATTCGACCGACGGAAGGGGAAGGCATGGACTACGAGACGTTCAAGGACCTCGTAGAGGTCACAGCCTCGCCGGAGATGAGGGCCATGCACGTGAACGTCGTCATCAGCGTGAGGATGAACCAGACCGACCTGTGCAGGCCGGAGAACGTCGACGATATGACCGAGCGACTCACGAGGCGCTTGTACAAGCGGTTCTGCGAGAGGCTCGGCATCGAACCGGAGGAGGAGTGATGAAGACACTGAAGGCGCCCGAGAGCGTCGTGTACGACTACGTCGCATCCTACGCGAGGGCGAACGGCAGGGGGCCGACGTACAGGGAGATTGCGCACGCCCTCTCGGTGGGCACGACGACCATCAAGAAGAGGATAGACGCGCTGTCCGCGCAGGGCCTCGTCGAGCTGCCGAGGTGCGGCCCGAGGACGGGCGTGATGCCGTCCCCGAGGCCGTCGCACCCGGTCGAGACGGGCGTCGTCGACGGATGCCGCTCCATGCGGTGCGACGCGTGCGGCGGCGAGTACGTGATGGGCGCGTCGAGGTACCTGCTGTGCCCGATGTGCGGCACGCAGATAGCATGACGATTGGAGGAGCATCATGGTTTCCAGGGACGGTGACGCCCGATGAGCGGGAGGGCTGCGCCCCAGACCCCGAAGCGCGTGTCGGCGGCGAGGAGCAGGCGCGCGAGGAGGCGCCGCAGGGCGAAGGAGCGCGACGCCGAGCGACGCAGGCAGGTCATCGCGCGGTACGGGCAGGAGGCGTACAGCTCATGCGCCAAGAAGAGGCGATACGCGTCCGAGACCGCCGCGAGCATGGCCGCGGCGCACTGCGAGCACGAGCGCGGCGAGCCGCTGAGGTACTACAAGTGCAGGTACTGCGGAGGGTACCACCTCACGCACACGGCGAAGGGAGAATGGGGTGCCGATGGCCAAGGACGCTAGGGAAGGATACGCAGACGGGAGGCTCAAGGTGATGGCGTGGCGCATGAACATGGGCGGCATTGATAGGTCCGAGATATGCAGGATGCTGGACCGCCCCATGCCGACCGTGAACAACTGGGTGTCGGAGGTCGACTCCGCCGTGCGGGCCGTCCTAAACGCCATAGCGAGCGGCACCGTGAGGGGCTGGTCGAAATGAGGCCGTCCGACGTGTTCGAGTGCGCGCGTGAGTCCGCCATCAGGATTCACGAGATAGACGACGAGTTGGAGACGCTGAGGAGCAGGGTCGGGGGGCAGGGGACGGGCTTCGGCACGTCGATCTCCCACAGCACGGTGCTCGACCCGACGCGCAGCCTCGACGACCTGATGGAGAGGGAGCCCGTGCTGGAGGCGGAGCGGGCGGAGTGCTCCGGCGACGTGGAGGACGCATGGGTGCTCATAACCGGCCTCGAGGCCGGCGGCAAGCGCGACTACGCCGACATGCTCGCTAGGTTCTACGTCTACGCTCACGACGAGGAGAAGGTGGCGACCGACACCGTCATGGTCATGGCCGCGATGAGGGGCGACGACGTGCCGCTCGAGCGGGCCGTGCGCATGTGCGGCGCCATGAGGAGAGGGGCACTGCGATACTGCGACAGGGTCGGTATCGCCAAGCTGAGAGGAGACGCGCTATGCCACTCAAGGTGATAGACGGCGGGACGCCGAAGGATGCGGGCGGCAGGTACGGGAAGGTCGCCATACTAGCGACCGGCGACGCGTTCGGCGCCGTCACGTCGTACCGGGAGGCCGTCGAAAGGCTGGGCCGCGGCGAGTCGTTCCTGACGACGCAGGTCGCGCTCCTGGCGCACCCGGCGATAAAGAGGTACGGCCTCGTGGAGATACACGGCGACACCGGCGTCGTCCGCCTGCGCAGGGACGGCGGCCTCTACGTGGTCGAGCCGAGGCAGAAGATCCAGGTGAGGGCGTCGAGGAACCTGCTCTCCCTCTGGACGTCCGGCGCGCTGGTCGGCGACGGCACGCACCCGTACGAGACGCAGTGGCCCCCGACGAGACTGATGGGCACGATGGCCGAGACCGAGGTGATGGTGCGCAGGTTCTTCGACTCCCAGAGGGCCCTCATGAGGGGCGGTGGCGACGGGTCGAAGGCCGACCTCGTCGAGAGGGTCGTGTACCAGACCGAGCTCCGCATCCTCGACGCCGTCGCCCCGCAGAGGGCGAGGCCGGAGCTCGCCGCAGACGTCGCCTTCATGGACGCCGAGCGGAAGTACGCCCACGCCGTGCTTGGCGACGCAACCAAATAAACATAAACCATTTATATCGAAACGAACCCTAGAACGCCACCTCAGCTGGGGTACAATTGCATGACGACACGCACGTTAACCCACGGGAGGGGCGAAAGGTGATTCTCAAGTGCAAGGAGACCTTCGAGGGCGGGATACGCCACCGCGAGACCATCGAGTACGGCGAGCTGTACATGAAGTCGAGCTACTTCCAGACCCACGGCGGGTACGAGTACGTAGACATGTGCAGGTTGAGGGAGGACGGCACGCTCGACCACGCGATTCCGGTGCCGATAGACAGGCTCGCCGACTGCTTCGACACGGTCCCGCTGTTCGAGTGGGAGGTCGAGAAGCCTGAGCCGGAACCAGAACCCGAGCCCGTAGAGCCCGACCCGGAGCCGGTCGAGCCGGACCCGGAGGAGCCGGAGCCTGGTGGCGGCGAGGACGGCGGAAGTACAGCTGAAAATGAAAACACCACAGAAAATATGCAGAATGGCTAGGTATTTCTGCTAGAATATGCATTGCGCCGGTGCCAAACACAGACCAAGCCCCACCGGCGCGCCCGTTCTTCACCGTCACGAAGGGACACGCATGCCTGAAACCGATTTGCGAGCGCCGTGGGTAAACAAGGCCAAGGAAGTCGCCGGCCTTTTCGAGTACGACGACGAGGTCGAGGTCGAGTACGAAGAGGAAGGCCCGACCGTCGTGCTCAATGTGGACAACCCCATCAAGGCAGAGTACTTGGGCAGGTGCATGCCCGAGGCGTACACCTTCGGCAACGTCGAGCTCGGCGTGAAGATCGTCCCGAGCAACGACGAGCCGACCATTGGGCAGATCATAAAGGCCGCGTTCATCGGCAACCCCGTGCTGTCCGACGTCGTGGTCGACCCGGAGCACGCCGCCGAGTACGCGCTCTTCCTTCCCGAGGTCTTCCAGTACGATTCCGACGACATCTCGTCCGCGTACGGCATTGCCACCAAGACGTACGAGGACGTCGCGAAGGGGGTTCTCGCCGTAGAGGCGGGGACGTTCATCTGCAGCGACGTGCTCGAGGAAGTCTTCGTCCCGCTCGACTAGCGTCGGGCTCCCGCCGACAGGGGCGGTGGCTTCGCAGGGCCCGAAATCTGCGTGTCGGGGAGCCTGTCCGACCCCCGACGGCATCGCGGGGTAGAGTAACGGTCACTCGGCAGCCTCATGAGCTGCTACATGCCGGTTCGAGTCCGGCCCCCGCGACCAAGCCCGAGTAGCTCAGCTGGCAGAGCGGCTGCCTAGTAAGCAGCGGGTCACGGGTTCGATTCCTGTCTCGGGCTCCATGTCACACCCGTACGGAGGCGTGGCAGAGCGGCAATGCAGCTCCCCGCTAAGGAGTACACGTCCGCCGACGTGCGTAGGTTCGATCCCTACCGCCTCCGCCATGAACAGGCCCTTGATGTAACGGCAGCATGACGGTCTCCAAAACCGTCCGTGGGGGTTCGAGTCCCTCAGGGCCTGCCATCTTTCTCACCACACCATCAGCATCGCTGCGCCTCGTCTCCATGGCGGAGAATGGCTTCGGAACGCTGATCGACGAGATAGAGCTGGTCGAGCTGTAGGCGTACGGAATGGCGGACCGCCCACCTTATTTGGAGGATGAGATGGCATACGTGATCCACGACTGTGACGACTGTCCGCTTGACTGCGTGGGCGAGCGCGAGTGGTGCCCGATGAGGCGGTTCTTCATTGGCAAGCCCGTCGTGTTCATCGCGTACAAGGAGTACTGCGACGACTACCTCGACACGCATGAGAGCGACGCCCGCGCGTTCGACAGCTTCGACGACGCCAAGAGGTTCATCGAGAAGCAGCGGATGGTGGCGGTCGAGGTCCCGCCCCAGAGCTACGTGCGCAGTGACAAGCTCATGACGATGCTGTGGTACGACCACGACTCGGAGGTGTTCGAGGACGCGCATGAGCCGGTGTACATTCCGTTCGCCGACGGTTCGCGCGAAATGCTCGACCCGCCCGACGAGTTCGACCCAGAGATCGCGAGGTGCGTGGCGAGCGGCATGGACGCACGTCAGGCGTACACCTCGAACATCCTCTCGCCGCACGCGAAGTACTTCCACTATGACCGCATGGTCAGGTGGTACAGGCGCTCCGACGTGACCGACACGGCGGTCGCGACGTTCAGTCTGGTCGGCGACCCGTACGTCGGCGACGGACGCGAGCTCGGAAGGCGCGTGATATGGCACGCGTACCCGTATGTCATCGACAGGTGGGGCGAGCGCGCGGAGGTGCGATGGCCGAGGTTCTGGTGGTCCATATCGGTCGTCGAGTTCGGAGAAAAACTTACTTGATTTGGCCCCATGACGCCCGGATGGGCCGCGAGACGCGGCTCGGGGGCGAGTTTCGGGGCATGGAGACGGCCCGACCGGGCCAAAGACGGTGCCGAGACGCCCCAAATCGGGCTCTCAAGGCGAAAACGCGCTCATTAAGCGCGAAAAAGGCCCCTCCGACGTCAAATCGACGCCCCGGAGGGGCCTTGTGGGTGATTTTCCAGGCAAAAACGCGTCGAGACGCTGGTTTGGAGGCAGAAATGGCCGACAAGGAGGCCCTCCTCGCCGTCGTGAGGGCCGAGTTGGGCGTCAGGTACCGCTCAATCAACTACGGGGACGCGATTGGCACACTTCATGAGGGGGATTGGCATGGAAACACCAAGGGAGACGTTCAAAAAGCAGACGGAGGACGCGCTGGGCATGTGCGCGACGTACTTGGAGGCCAACAAGGGCAGGCTGGCGGACCAGCTGTGCGCGATGCCGTCCAAGGGATGGTCCATCGAGTTCCGTGCGGGCGACGACGGCATCTTCCCGTACGTCGAGGTCCTACTGAGGCAGCAGAACGTGGACATGATCAACGCCTACATGTCGGCGGGACTGCCCGCCTGAGTCATTCTGACACCCGGCGTGCGCGTTTGCGGGTGTTTGGACGTCCGTGGCGTGAAAACGGCTACAATCTATGCGAGAGCGGCCCAGACGGGCACTTGACGGGAGGATGGGCGCATGGCGTTCGAGGATTTCAAGAGAAACGTGGCGGTGGAACATGAAAGGACGTTCGACGAGTTCACGAATCAGTACGTCGAGCACGCGAGGGCCACGTACACGATGCGTGCGGGGGCCAAGGCACGCGTGAGCGGCCACGTGTACGACCTCGACGGCTCGGTGGGAGTCATGAGGGACATGCTCGAGCGGAACGCGCTCGAGCTCCTTTGGAACGGCGTCCGAGAGCAGTGCGACGCCCCCGCGGCCAAGGCGACGCGGTACGACGACGCCGTGGGGACGATCAAGCGCATGGCGGAGTCCGTGATGGCCGTGTCGTACAGGTACCCGTGGGTCATCAGCCGGAACATGTACGAGGACTACGTCGACGCGCTCCGCTGCGTCGGGCTCATAGGCGACGACGAGCGCCTGAGGCTGATCCTCGGGTACCACAATCTGATTCTCGGGTACGACGCGTCCGCGAGGCTCCCCGACGTGGCCTTGGACGACTTGGGCCGCGTCGACTGGAAGGCGAACGGGTGGCCCGAGCCGACTCCGTTCTTCTGGGAAGTCGACACGTCGATGATGCCCGAGCCGGTGCGCGACTACTGGGAGGAGACGTCTCGGGGCGCGGAGGAGGCGTACTCCAACCAGCCATGAGCACGAACGTTGGTGACGCGTACCTTTCCGGCATCTAGCAAAACTCGTATGCAAAGCAAAAAGCCCCCACGCTCCCGATGATGGGAACGTGGGGGCTTTTTTCATGCCGGTCTCGTCGCTGTTATCCTATGCCGCCTTCCTCGCGGCGTGACGGAGCGTGCCGTGCAGGAAGTCGTACATAGCCTCGGTCGTCGTATGCCCCGGCTTGGCGGGGTCGAACGTGACGATGCTGACGATCACGTCGTCATTCTTGCCCACGAGCGGGAGGGCGGCGCATATTGCGTCCGACAATCTGTCGAAACGACCGATGCGCTTGGCTTCCCACTCCTCGTGAGGGCACCAAAAGCCCTCGATGCGTGCGTTCTGCACATCGACTATAAACGCTATCATTGCTTCCCCTTTCGGTCGCTAGTATTTTTCTCATTTTCGCGACGCCTCGTGCGTGACGGTTACCGCGTCGGTGCCGCCGTTCACGAAGGTGGGCATCACCCACCTCAGGACGAGCTCTCGCTTCTCCGGCTCGGAGCGCGGCCCGGTCCAGTAGTGGTGCCAGTGGGCGGCCCGGACGTGCGGCCTTACGGTCCTGTCTCCCTCCGTGCCGCCTTCGCCGACGTACCTGACCTTGGCGGCCCCTATCGCCCTCCCGACGCGCCTGCCGACCGCGTGGATGGTGGACTCGCAGCGCCCCTTGCGCCTCGACTTGCCCGACGGGCGGTACTCCACCTCCTGGTCGCTGTTGTCGGCGACCACGTACAGCAGGTGGCTCAGCACCTGGTTGTAGTGCTCGCGCAGCATGCGCTCGTAGTCCCTCGCGAACGTCACGTAGGCGTCGCGCGACCCGTTCACGCGCCTCGCCTCCGCCAGGTCGAACTCCATCGCCTCCGATATGACCTCGCCGAGCGTGTCGACGTCGAGGTTTATGGACATGACGCTCCTCGGCTGCCCGTCAACGAGCTGCATGATCGACACGCATTCGGCCCCGTCCTCGAACGCCAGGGCCTCGGCCCTTATCGTGCGGTCCGTCCACGCGAAGAACCCGCTGGTCATGGCGACGCTGCCGTCGCTCATGCTCATGGGCATCCGAGCCTCCACGAACAGGCACGGGTACGGCAGCCTCCTGAGCATCCCGACTGGCATCGAGTCGGGGAAGCTCGTCTTGAGCAGCTCGCTCGTGAGCGCCTTATCGAACCTGTACACGTGCCTCGACGACTGCCAGTTCGCCCAGAGGGACACGTCCTCGCAGAGCAGGTACGTCGGGTCGTTCGATATGCGCCACGCCCTCTCCGCGTCGCTGATCCTCCCGTTCACCTCGACCGACCTCGCCTCTATGGCCTCCTGGCTGAACGAGAAGCACGGCCCCGTCACGCGCGCGAGCTGCGGATGCGCCTTGAGCAGCTCGCTGACGTGCCTGTCGGCCACCGTGGCCGGTCGCCTATGACTCATCCCCGAGCCTCCTCTCCACCGACCTCGCGTACACCATCTGCCCCCTCGGGAGCCTGACGCCGTCGAGCTTGCCCTCCTTCAGCAGGGCGTACACCCTCTGCGTGGACACGCCGAGCGCGCCAGCCGCGTCCCTGACCGTCATGGTGCGGAAGTCGCCCTTCTGCATCCACTCCAGGACGTACGGCCCCTGCTTCACGACCGGTATGTTGTCGGTCGTGCAGTCGTTGGCGTCTATGTCCGCCCCGAGGGCCGCTATCATGTCACCCACCACCGGCTTTGACAGCAGGCCGTGCTCGGCCGCAAGCCTCGTGAGCTCGACCATCCCGCGCCCCGGCGTGAGCTGGTAGTCTCCGACCCTTGCGTCGTTCAACCTTATGCCCACGTTTCGCAGCTCGTTCACCAGGTAGTGGTTGTACCTGGCGAGCGCCCTTATCGTGTCATCTCGCATGCGTCCTCCCAACAAACGATGAGTTACTTGCAATGCAATTGTACTCTGGTTGCAATAGGGTTGCAAGAGGGTTGCAAATGAACTGACGGCATGGCAAAACTCGTTCCAGACGGGGCTAGAGAAAGACGGACCCCTCGGCGCGGATGCACGCGAGGGGTCACACCCCGCTTACGCGGGGAACAGTCGCCTCCCGAAAAGCGTACGATACTGCTTAACGGGTCATTCCCGCCTCGGCGGGCAATGGCGATGCCTGCATTATGCCCCGACGTCGAGCCAACGTTTACGACTCTTCGGCGAGCGGCGCGTCAGCGAGGTATCCCGCCGCGACGACGTTCGACACCACCCTCTCCATCCATTCTTCCCATCCGTCTCTCCCGAGCCTGTCGAACTCCGCGATCGTGTCGGCGACGTATGGCCCGTTGCCTCGCATGTCCTCGGACGGGTACCACACGACCGAGTTTGGCATGCTCGCCACGAGGTCGCGCAACCGGTCGTCGGGCACGGCCGAGCACACGAACAGCACGTCGCTGACGTCGATGTCGAACTCCCTTATCAAGTTGATGTAGTCGTGCCCGTCCCTTCGCACGTGCTTGCCGTTCTCTGGCAGCGCGCATCGCCTCGGCTTGCCCAACCCGCGCTCGGGGTACGCGGCGTCGTACCTGTCGACGCACAGGTACTCGTCGAAGCCCTCGAACAACCATCCCTGCACGCCGACGAAGCCCCCGACGTCCACGACGGCCATGCCCTTGGGCCACGTCGCGGCGACGGCCTGATAAAAGCGCTCGAAACACAGGTGGTCCGGCCCGATTTCGGCGCTGGCGGACCTCATCACGGCGTCAAGCTCGCCCTTAGGCACCCTGAGAAACAACGGAGTCGGAAATCTCATGCCATAACCTCCAAAATTCGCTTGCGATGTCAGAAAAGGGCCATCTGGGAGCCGTCTGGACGCACTCCAGGCTCGACTACGTCCATTCTGCGGCCGTTTTTCTCACCGAACGCCCTCTTGGACGCATTTTCGAGCCTCGCGGCCTCAGAAACGGCCTCCGGGCGTCCATTTGCGGCCTCCGACGTGCCGTCGTGCCCGTTTTTCGCGTCCGTTGGGCCGTCTTGCGACGAAATCTCGCGCAAGAGCGCCTCCAAGGCCGACTTTTCGCCCTGCAAGGCCCAAAACTCGTCCTCCGGGACCACGTAGAGGTCGTTTTGCGCCGGCGAGGCGAAAACGCGGTCCGCAAGGCCGAAAACGAGCCGGTTTCCGGCCCTGTAGACGGGCTTCGGCGAGTACTGGTCCGACGAGTGCCTCCCGACGGGCATCTGGCCGCTCCCGGAGCCCCTCACGCACGCCCAGAACGATAATCCGGTGTCGACGGGCGTCACGTCAGCCTTTGAGACGTCGAACCGCTCGTACGTGACGTCCGCGCGTCCGCTCAACGCCCCTCACCGTCCCCGACGACCTTCCATCTGTTCGAGAAGCGCCACATCTCGTCGTTGGCTACTTTGAACGTGTTTTTCTTGCGCCTCCTCACGATGTGGCCGTGGGAGTCGCGTATCGTGAGCACGAAGCCGCTTCGGAGCCTCATTATCTCGGCACTGAAGCCATCCCCGACGTAGCTCGTAGTCCTCATGCCGCCTCGCCTCCCTGTTCCCTCACAATCCTGGCGATCGCCGCCCTCAGCGTCCTCGTGGACGCCAGATGCTCGATGTGGGCCATCAGATAGGCTTCACCACCCCCGTCCACGTATGCGTCGAACGCCTGCTGCGCCAGCATGGCGTTCCGGGTCGCCATGTCGTTCAGAATCTCCGTCTCCCTGCTCATCTTTCCCTCCTAGTGGCGGACGAAGCCGCCCGCGAACAACGTCAACAGAATCAGCGCCGTGACTGCCACTTCCATCGCCGCGTCACCTCCCACGGGCCGTCACGAGCGCCACGGGGTAGCTCATGTCGTCTGCGGAGCCGAAGTCGACCTCTGGCATGCACTCAAGAAGCGCGTACGGCCTCGACGCGCCATTCCCGTCGCAGTCCTCGTCGTCCACGACCGAGACGGCCAGGAAGTCGTCGTCCGAACCAGACCACTCGTCCCTGATGTAGTCGAGAACCTCGTCCGTGGCGCCGGGGTTCATCCAGAGCAGCGCCTCCTCCAACTTGTCTTCCGGCACGTGCCTCACGACCGCGTACGCCGCCGTGTCTATTACTGCCATCAATCCGTCGCCCATCATGTCTCCTCCTCAAAAAAAGGGGCCGCCCGGATGCTCGGACGGTCCCAATCGACCTTTATCTTCCTGCGAATGCGAACGAGCCGCCCGGTTGCGTCGTCGTGCGGCTCGGCCTGGCCGATTACCTCGTCGGGCACATCCTGCGTGCCTGGCGGTAGTTCTCCATCGCGCAGCGCATGGCGTGCGTCTGCTCCACGGAGAGCAGCGCATCTCCTGGCGTGCGTGTCGAAAGGCCCTCGATGTGGGCCGCGTTGAGTTCCTCCTGCTCGTTTCTCAACGCCGACATCACGTTCTTGCTCCCGTTTCTCGCTTTCCAATACTGCTTTGCGCCACGCGTTGGCGGAACCATGTTGGGAACCGTGTCCCACGCATGGGCCTTGACCTTCTTCCATTCGGGAAGAATTCCGCTGACAATCTCCTCGCGGACGGCCCTTGCGTCGTCGTACCGCATCCTCGACACGTCGAACTCCGCCTCGTTTCCGTCGCTGTCGTACTCGTTCGTGCTCCACCCGTCGTCGTCACGGAACGCCGTGACTGACGGCTCGTCCCAGTCGAAGTCGTCGGCGGCGTACACAGTGATTTGTGTTACGTCGTCGCCTATCGAGAAGGTGCTTAGATTGTCCAGAATGTATGCCATCAGCTCGCGTGCGCTAACTGCGTCGAACGTTCCATAATCCCCGTCAAGGTCGTCTGCGTTGACACGAGAAATTATGCTAAAGCTCTTCATTTCCTTACCTCTTTCTCTGTTTTTTATTCTGCCAGATAGTTCTCTATGCTTGCGAGCCGCCCGCGCAGCTCCTCCCGCTCGTCGTGCCTCAGTCTTGAGAGCGACGGCTTGATCTCCAATATCGCCGCCTGCTCCAGGTCGGCGAGCAGGCTATCCTCGTCCAGCGCGTGACCTGTCGCGCTCACGAACGCACTGTCGAACAGCCAGTTGATCTTCATCTCGAGCAACCTTGTTTGCGCGTCTGCCCGTGCCTTCTCGTGAGCTTTGCGTGCGAGGGCGTCTTGTCGTTTCATGGTTGCGGCCTTGGCCTTCGGGGTCAGCAGCCGCAGTGCGTTGTCGACCTCGTTTCCCTTTGCGGCGTTGCAGCGCTTGCACATTGTCTGGAAGTTATCCAGACTGTCTTTTCCGCCACGACTGACGGGGATAATGTGATCCTTCGTCATTAGCACTTGGTCGTCCGAGAACAGCTCAAAGTGCCTGCGCTTCGACTTGTCGTCACCTACCAACACGAAGTGCGTGCCGACTCTGCCGCACTTGGTACACGTGAATCCCTTCTGGAAGAAGGTCTTATATCGCATGGAGTGGACGTAGACTTGGAACCCGTCCACGTCAACCGAAAGCTTCTTCTCCCCACGAGGGATGGTCGGTGTCATAGCAGCGTGCTCGCCGATGATTGCGAGTACCTCGTCCGGTGTGTACTCCTTCTCTTCCATGACTTCCATTCATCGCTCCTAAACCTTGTACCTGAGGTCGACGGGTACCTCGGTGCCGTCAACCTCGTCCAACCGTATTGTAAACCTTCCCTCCTTATGGAATGCCTCGTGCGCCTTTCGACACAGCTTCTCGAGGTCGCCATCCCTCATGGAGAACGTGACCTCGAGAAGCTTTCCGTCCCAGTTCGTCGCCTTCGCCTGGTGTACTCCCATCATCTCTAGAGTTTGATGCCGAACCTGGCTGCGACGCTTCTCAAGGCGCCGTCCTTGTAGTTGTACGCCTTGTCGATCTGCTTCCTCAGTTCCTCCTCTAACAGCTCCCTCGTCAGGTCGAACTTACCGTTCCAGCAGTTGTCCCTGCCGGTCGACACGACCACTACCTCTGCGAGGGCGTCCGTGATGGGCTTCCAGTGGTAAGTGACGAAGTGCCCGAGCTTATCGGCGCAGTCGTAGTAGCTTATGCTCGACACCATTGCCTTGTCGCCGAGTACATCGCTAGGCCCTTCGTCCGTGCTTCCCTCGCATGGGACGCACTCGTGCCCCGTCAGCATCCTCAGGAATCGGCGGCGCCACTCGTCGTCCTGCTCGTGTTCGACGAGCTCTCGCTGAACCATTATTTTCTGGTTCAGGAGCGGCGTGCTCTTCGGCTCATCGTCCTCGAACCAAACGCCGAGGCCACCAAATCCCTCTGTCTCGTCGTCTATGAACCCGACGTTTTCGCTGCAGTCGTCGAGTTTGTCAGAATACACACATGCTGTGACGTTCTGCTTCATGTCGAACCCGCCGTCATTGAGTCGGTTCAATTCGTCGAGCATCTCTTCGTAGGTCATCTTTGCCTCCCAAGTCTAACGCACCCGCAGGTGCTGCCAATGCCCAGCAGGGGAGGCTCTCCCGAGGAAGAGCCCCATACTGACGGGCATTACTCGCCCGGGTTCTCCGTCCAGTCAGACGCCGTGGACACCGCCCACAGCACGGGCATGGCGTCATTGCCGCTCTCCTCGCCGAACACCATCGACGAGTGCTCGTAGTCGGCGAGCAGGTCGGTCGTCCACGACTCGTCCGCCCCGTACGTGAGTGCCAAATACTCGATGTGGTCGGCGAGCGTGTCGCTGTCGAGCGGAATCACGTCGACCGACCGCTCTCCGTTGCTCCACTCGTTGTACTCGACCACCATGCCGAGCGTGGGGGAGTAGACCGCCCCGCTTGATACGAGCATGTCGAAGAACTTCTCCGCACGGGCGCGCAGCACCTCGTTGCCCTCGTGAGACGCAACTACATCGTCGCGAACAGCCTTCAAATCCGTCATTTCCAATCCCCCCTCTAGCAAGTGATCGAAACCTGAGTGCCAGTCGTCGATGCACTTATTCGTGAATGCTTTCATCGCTTCGCGCAGAACCTCGACGAGCTGGTCCTGGTAGCCTTCCCTTTCCATGAAGTCCTCGAACCTTGAAAAGACGCCGCCCTTGCAGCTTCGGTCGGCTGCCTTCTCTGCCACGTTTTCGAGGAACTTGTCCCACCTGATAGCGTCGCTGCACTCAACGAGCGCGTCGACAAAGTCGAACGTGTCTACCACGTGCTCGAACACGTTCCTTTCCGTCATAACTTCCTCCTTATGAATTGGGCACCTGCAGGTGCCCGTCCCTTATTGTGCCTTGCGAGAAAACCTGCGGACCTGCTCGTCAATCTCATCTCTACTTGCGCAGACAGTCGACGAGAGCCTGCGAACCCTCTCGGCGACCGCTTCTTTCTTGACGCAGGCGATCTCGTCGTACGCCTTTTCGATCCTGCTGTCATTCGCCCAAAGCAACGTTCCGAGCGCATGCAGCGCGTAGTTGAGCTGGTGCAGCAGATTGTCAAGCTCGTTTTCGCTCAGTCGATCCATGATGCCTCCTTAAACCAAGGGCACCCGCAGGTGCCCTAATCCGTTCCTTACCAAGATGCCATGTATGAGAAGTACACATCCGGCGGGGTCTCGTCGAGCAATTCCTCAATCACACGCGCCGTGCGTCTCACCTCCCACAAATAAAGCCAATCGTATGACTGGCTCCCGAACCAATACCCGCTCATTACTGGAAGAAGTCTCTCGGCGAGGCTCGTGTCTGCCAGGGCCTCACGCTTGACGGGGACACTTACGTACTCCCCATCCGCCACTCCGTCTCGGAAGTCGTCGACTAGCACGGTCTCCGACTCGCCTATCTCCTTGCACACTGCCCCGAGGCTGGCGAGCTGCGTCCTGCTGACGTCGTACCACACGCCGTTCTCGCACTCACCGTTGCACACGTTGCGGACGAACCAGCCGTGGATCTGGTTCGCCTTTCCCCACTCGAGGGCGTAATCGTAGCAGGTGAACGGGCCGTCATCGTCGACTCCGTCCCACGCGGTTTCAAGGTACATGTCAAGTCCCATTACCACTCTCCGTTCACTCGTACCAGTAGCTGTTCTCGCTGACCTCAATCTCGTGGTGCCACCGTACGTCCTCGTCGACTCCGTCGTAGACCAGCGCGTGCATCTCTGCCTCGCCTTGGCCGTCGTGAGTCTGCCCGACCACTGCGAGCTGCAATATCTTGCCGTCGTCCGTATGGAACTCGACGAACACCTCCGAGTAGTTGTCCGTGTCGCTGCCGACGTAGGCGACGACCTTGCCGCCCACGGCGTCGACGCTTATGGCCGGCATACTGATACCAGCCTTCTTTATTCCGTTCTCGTGGATCTCTATGCCATTCATGTCTGTTCCTCCTCCATGTTCTCGTACTCGTACCTGCTTGCCAGCAATTGGTTGGGCGGTTCACACCCATGTGACGCCGAGGTTTTCCTTCACCCACTCCCATGCGGTTCGCGTGCGGTCGAAACCCCAGAAATCAGGCTCGCTAGGCAGCTCGAACAGGTGGCGCATGTCTTGATAGATGTGGACGACGCATTGGCCGTCGGGGTCTAGGTCGGAAAGCATGTTCAGTTCTCCGACCCGCGCCAAGCTCCCGTCGTCAAGCTCCGAGTAGATGACGGTGTGCCCCGTAGCGCTGTTGATGTTCCTCATTGGAACTATTCTCATGCCCCTACTCCTCTCCGAAGTTCTCGTCCTCGTACCTGCTTGCCAGCAGCGAACCGAGCAGGTACCCGAATCCGTCGTTCCATGCCGTGTCATAGGAGTCCTGCATACTTATCACCCACGCCATGAGGTCGGTGATCTCGCTGTCTCCAAGCGCGAGATAGTCCATCGCGTCTGCAGAAGCCCTGTCCCAGCACGAGTTCTCGTCATAGAACTCGTGCTCATACCAGAGTGCAACGTCCTCACGCTCAAGGATTGTTTTGTATATCTCGTTGGCGACTTCCTCGCCGTGCCTTGCGTCAAACATGTTGGTCTCCTTATCCGCGCAGCTCTACGCCGTACTCATTCAGTACCCTTGCCGCTATATAGCGGTCATATGAGGGATAGTCGCTGATCCTGAAGTAGAACGGTCCGTCCCATTCGTTGACGAGGCCGAGCGACACCGCGGCTTCGAACACCTCGTCCCCGTAGTTACAGGCCCCGTCCGCGAACCCGTCCCCACTAGGCGGAAGCTCATCGAGGGAGAACGTGTCAAGTGCGAGCTCGCAGTCGAACACCTCATCCCTGACGTAGTTCGCGTAGTCTCTCACCCAAACTTGGAGCTCGGTGCTTGACTCGACTCTCACTCTTGTAGGACTCACGACGTTGCTTGCCATGTTCGCTGCGATAATTCGCGATATGGCCTCGGAGATTTCGTTCTCCGACTCCTCTATGACGTGGGCGATGACGTCTGGTGTCAGGTTATGTGCGTGGTACTCGCTTGCGATGTAGCCGCCGTCTATGTCGATGTGGTAGGTCGGGAAGTATCCCTTCTTGCCATTGTCGTTGGTGTATCCTGCCAAGGTAGCGTACTCCTCTAGCTTAAATTCCATGCTTGTCTCCTTTCGTTAGACAATCGCCCAGCGGGGGATGCTCTGTCCTCCTAGACGTTCTCTACTTCTCTTATGACCCAGTGGACGTCGTCTATGAACGCCTCGCGCTCGTAGACGTTGGACTCTGCATGCCATCCGCAGCCGAGCAGGCGGCAACGCTCTTCCTCGAGCTGGGCCAGCATGTCACGACGCGCCGCATCGAAGGTCTCGAAGCAGCGCGTCCCGTCGTTGTCGAAGCGTCCGTAGCGGACGCATATCACCACGTAGCCGTTCATGGCTCCCTCGCAATGACCTTGTTCTTTCCGAGCAGCTTGTCAATCTCCCGCATCGCAATGCTCAGGTCTATGCCGTCCTCGTACAGATCGTGTGCGAGCTCTGCGATGGTTCCGCAGTCGTAGCCGTCGTCGGCGATGCGCCATACGCCGTCCGTATGGTACTCGTCCTCCATGCACTCGTTCGTGCTGTGGTATCCCGTGTAGAGGGCATCGCCGAACTGGAATCCGTAGACGGTGTCCTCCTGATAGTGGTTGCCGAGCTCGTAGAACCCGATGAGGCAGCCGATGCAGCCAGCCTCGTAGTCAACGTCGTCATCGTCCGTCTCCCTGATCGAAAAGATGATCTCGCCGTCATAGTAGAGGCCGCCGTCGCACTGGCCGGCGGTCTTTGGGTCGTACTTCGTGGGCTTCCAGTCGAAGTTATGCATACCTACTCCTCATGTCCGATGCTAATACCCGTTTCGCTCAGCGAGCATGGCTCCCACACCTTGACTGTTTGTTCACAGGTCACTTTCCCGTCCTTTATGTCCACCGTGACCTCGTTGAAGTCCTCATCCTCGAAGCGATACCACGCATGGAGGACAAGCCCCTTAACCTCGTCAAGAGGCATGCCGAACAGCTCTACGAGGTCTTCCAAGATGTGCTCCGCATAGCCCCCGTCTCCTTCGTACTCGATTTCGTAATGGTCGTCTTCGTCCTGCACGAGTTTGTAGTCCCGGCTCTCCGGGTTTATTTTTGTGTCCTTCGGGAAGCTCGCACCGTAGCTCCAACTGCTCCACACGCTCATTGCCGTGCTCCTTTCTCGTTAGCCAAATGCCAGGCATGTAGGGCACCACATGGGTGCCTCTTCTCTTAGTAGACGAACGTCTTGCTATCTTCGCTGTCGAAGATGAGGTACTTCTCGTAGTACCTCCAGTCGCATCCGTCTCCGTCGACCAGCACGCCCTGGTCTTCGCTGACCTTGACGGTGAATGCCCCTTTGTCTGCGCCGTACTCGATCGCCCAGTCGCTCCGGTGGGTGCCGATGAGCTCGACCATGGCTTCGTACGCCTCTTGTTGGGTCTCGAACACGCCCTTGAGCGTGCTTTGCAGGGATTCGCCGTCCCCGCTGTTGCAGATAAGAACAAACATCGTTACTCCTCCGTTATGTCCCACTCGCGATCCGGCACCTCGCACTCTATTGGAGTACCCTCGGGCGGTACGAGCCTTAACGCACCCTCCCAGACTCCATCGGGAACTCCTCCGTCTGGAAGCACTTGATACGGCTCTCCGAGAAGGACGTCGTGAGCCTTGTCCCACGCGGCATCCTCGTCTGCCGCCTCTACCTCGAACGTGTACACCGCTGTCTCGTAGCACTTGACCTTGTACTTCGCCATGTCTACACCTCCTCGTTGTCGGCAAGCTCGTCCTCAGGCGCGATGCCTTCTACTTCTGTCTTTATGTACTTGGCTCTGTATCCCTCGTAGTCGTTGTCGAACGAGTCGATGAGGTCCTCCCGCCACTCGTCGTTGTACTTGAGTTCCTCCGCTATGCGCAGCGCGTCCTCCTCTGACTCCGCTGCGATAACCCTTCCCGCCGTGAGGGTCACGTCGTACGAAACGTAAAACTTCTTCTTCGCCATGCCTGTCTCCCTTCGTTGGCCCCAGTGCCAATCAGCCCGCAGGCTCGTCTCCAAGCCTGCGGACGGGTGACGCTATTGGTAGGCGTATTCCTCACCTTCTACCCAATGGAAGTTCGGCATGTCCTTCAAGTCCTCGCAGGACTTCGGCTGTAGCCCGTCCCAGTCGTTCGGGAAGTACTCCATGTCCCCCTCGGTGGTGACGAACACCGAGATGTCCATGTCGAATAGGTCCATGTGCAGGTTGTACAGAGTCCCGTCCTCAGCATGTCCGAGGACGGTGATCCCGGGCATGTCCTCGTAGTCCCACAGCGCCCCGGCCATCGGGTCGTAGTCGTAGACCCGCTCGACGCTGAGGCCCAGATACACCTCCCAACCCCAGGTGCCGCCCGTGCACTCGCCGCGGCTGAGTTCCTCGACGAGCCCGTCGATGGCCTCCTCGACCTCTTCCGGGGCCTCGGGGAAGAGCGCCTCGAAGGTCTCGTGGCTAACGTCGGTCGTCATGAGGACTTCCCCGGTTATGTTGTCCGTTATCTTGTAAGCGACCATTTTTTCCTCCTTAACAAACAGGGCACCTTCGGTGCTATACCGCCTTCGCCATCCACATTTCGTAGATGGCGCCGTAGTCAACGCCGCTCATCATTGCAAGATGCTCGAACATCCGCTCCCTCACGAGCGAGTCCCCGACTCCCATCACCTCGTACACGTCGCATCCGCTTGCCAGTCGGTCGTAGAGCTGCTTGAAGGTGACGTCCGCATTGAGCTCGAAGCCCAGAGGGTCGGTCGGATACTCGCTCAGGTACCAGTCCCGGATGTGGGTGAGCTTGCGGAACTCGTCGTCATCTGCCGCCAGAAGCTCGCAGTCCAGCGGGTTGACCAGCTTCGTCGCGACCCTGGCTCGCAGCTCGTGGCACCGCCACTGACGCTTTCCCGGCTTCTTTGTTAGTTTCACGGTGCATCCCGCAAGGCTCATGCCGCCGCAGGTGACGCCGCTGTCCTCTGGTATGTGCCACAGCACCGACTCGCCGGGGGAGACGTTCTTGAACGCGGTGGGCGAGTCCTTGATGCGCAGGTTCTCGCGGCAAGCCTCGCGCCATGCCTTGGCATGCCCATCGCTGTCGTATTCGTCCGTGCAGGGGCACACCTCGTCGGCGAGGTCGAGGATTGCCTTCGGGCAGCCCTTCTCGTACGGGCTGCAGGTGTCGGTCATGTCCTTGTACCTGAACTCGTCGGCTCCCCTCGCAACGTGGATCAGGCTCACGACCAGCCACGCCCTGCCGTCCCTCTCTCTGACGACGCCGTACCAGACGCCGCCCGACATAGTTGATTTGATGACCGTCGAGCCCCACGACTCGAACTCGCGGTCCATCGTCTTCTTTTTGTTGACACTACCGTTCTTGTTGAACTCGCAGTAGTGCAGGTCCATTCCCGTCCAGCCCATCTCTATGCCGCCTTTCTCGGGTCTCCGCTTGCCAATGCCTTCTGGTAGTGCTCGTTCGCCATACGAATCGCCTCGTCCCCCGTCTTGTCGGTGGGGAACACGTAGGTCTTGTTCTCGAACTTGAACCCCGCCGCCAGGTACGCTTCGTGCCTGTGGAGCGCGTACCACACGAGCTCCTCCAAGTACTCGATGCCCAGCGTCTCTCCGATCGCGCACAGCTCCTTCCAGTTGCGGCGCGGGCGCTCGTCCCCGACGTACTCGGAGTTGTGAAGCTCGTTGACGTGACAACCGTTCCAGTCCAGCTCGTCGTCGAGCTGGAACCACATCGCCACGTACGGCCGCTTGTCCCCCTCGTCGGGACGGCTGAAGTCGGCTGGTGCCCAGTAGAGCCTAGCCTCGGTGTGATACCCGCACACCTCGCCGACGAACCGCAGCCCGTCGGCCTTCGGTGTCTCGTTGGTGCGGTAGTGGGACCAGATCCCAACGCCTTGCTTTTTCGTTGCCATTTCTGCTCCCTTTAACCAAGGACGGCACCCGCCTTGCGGATGCCGTTCCTCTCCCTTATTTCGTTCAGGCCGAGCAGGCCAATCCTTCGGCCCGCCCGGCTAACTTCGACCACGAGCGCCCCGTGGTCGCGGGCGGCTACTGTTTTGATGATCCTCGCGGCCTCCCTCAGCGTGCTTGCGGACGCCACCGCTCGGCAGCGTCCGTACTTCCCCTTGCTCACCAGCTCGTAGTGGGCGGGCGACGGTTGCGAGTTGTCGAGAATTTCCATTTAGATCACCTCGATTATCATGTGTGGTCCAATGTGGCCCGTTCGCCTCGGGTACACCACGTACCCGTCCTTCACTTGGCAGCTCCGTCGTACGACGTATCCGCGGGCCCGGAGCTCGTCGGCGAGTTCCTTGCGGTCACAACCGAGGAACATCTCCATAACGCCGCCGATGATGCACTCGCCTCGCTGCTTGACGATGTTGTCGACCTGCTTGATCGCGTTGTCCATCTGCCCATCCTTTCCTATGCCCTCCAATGGGGCACTTCCTTCTCGATGCCGTTGTGCTCGCAGAACCACGGCAACGGCACGGAGTTCGTGACCACACCGTTCCGTATCCCGAGCACTTGGAACACGCTCGGGTCTTTGGCACCCAACAGAAACTTCGCCGTTCGCTTGACCAGTTCGGCGTCGCCGGTCGGACGGAGCCATAAGGTCTCGCCGTCAGTGATTGCGTACTTCATGACTCTCCTTTCTCTCGGGCAAGTACCCGTCTTGGAAGGCTGGGGGATTCCCAGCCCTCGGGGTCGGGCGCTAGGCCGACATGACCGCCATGAACTCGTGCTTGCGTTCACGGAGGATCGCCCTCATGGCGTCGTCGCTCTCGGCCTCCGCCATCTCGTTCACGATGTCGAACAGTGCGTCACGCGCCTCGTCGTCGTCGCGGTCGTTGTATGCGTCCAGAAGGTCGTGACCGTCCGGACCCGCGAACACCTCAAGGTCGAACAACTCGTTCGCCCTTGCATATGGTGTGTCCCAATAGCTCATTGGTTCTCCTTTCTAGTAGTCGTAGTCCCGGTTCGTGCTGCGGATAGCCTCGAGGACCTCGTCATGTCGCCACCCCTTACTCGTCTGCCCAATACGTCCATGTGCGAACCTTGCTCAACCCGTACCGCTTGAGGTACGTCCTGAGCCGCTTGCAGAATTTCATCTGCTCCTCGAAGCAGATCCGATACAGCTCGGTGAGGTCATCAATGGTCAGTTCCTCGTCGGTCTTCCTCCCGTAGGTGTTCCACCTGTCGACCCACACGACGTTGCCCATGCGGCAGTCGTCGTCCTGCGACGTGTACCTAACTCGGTTGAGGTACGGAGTCAGGCTGTGCCACGACTCGTCTAGGCTGTCCTCGGCCATGAGGCCGTCGATGAGCCGCATGATCTCGTATGCGTCCGTGCCCTCGACGTTCCTCCTTACGAAATAGTCCTCGTGCGTCGCCGCGTAGTCGGCCATCCTCCGTGCGTCGTCAGACTCGTCGAAGTAGACGCTGCTCCTGTATCCGAAGCAGAAGTTCTTCTCGATGTCCGGTTTGTCCAGTGTCACCAACGCGCCCCTGACGAACACGTAGGCGCTCGTCTTCTTCATGCAGAAGTCGACCATCTCTTGGTCGATGCTCCCGTCGCGCCTTCGCCACGCCTTGCGGAACTCGTCGGTCAGCATGGCCTTGTCTTGCTTCGTGAGATTCATTCGATACCTCCCCAGTCATATCGAATCGTCAGTCTTTGTGCCGTTTGCTCCTTACTTAATGCGGGATGCAGTGCTCCGTATCCCAGTCGGTCCAATACTGGCTCATGCTCGGCTTCCCCAGCTCGTGCGGGTCGCCTCCGTCCATCAGGAAGTCGAAGGCCGCGTTGGCCTCTGCTTCCGTCTTGTAGTCGTAGTTGATGCGCGCTCTCTCGCCACCCCTCAGAAAGTGGCTTTGACGCGGGTTTGCTTGGAGAGTTGCGTACAACGCCACCGTGTAGTAGGTGATGCCGGGGTAGACCTTCGTCCAGTCCTCCACTTGGACTCGTCCCAACCGGCACTCTCCCTTGCGGGTTATGGTGTGTGCCATCGTTACTTCCCTAGTACCAGAGCAGTTCGACTGCGTGATTCCCGCGCTCGTCTATCAACACCGGGTACAGCCCCGGGTACTCCCACTTGAGGCCGTACGCCACAAGCTCGTTGTCAAGCTTCTTGCCGAGGGCGGCAAGCAGCTCTCCCTCGCGCCCGTGATGCTCCCACTGCCACTTGCTGTAGTGGCCGGAGCCGTTGGCGCGCATCTCACCCCAACGGAAGTACCGTTTGCAGTAGCGGACGCACCGGTTGTACATGTGCTTGGCGGCGAACTCGTCGCCGTCCTTGCGTGACGCGAGAGCGCGGATCTGATGCTCACGGCACGTCTTGATTTCGTTGAATGTCATTTCGTATCCCTCCTGAAATACTCGTCGCCCACGACCTTTCGGGGCTCGCATGCCATGAACCTTCGGTGTATCTCGTCTAGGATTCGATGGAGGTTCTCGTCCGTAGCCTCGAGAAGCCAGTCGAAGTCGATGACCGGGCGCACCGTCTGGTGCCCGTTCCTGTCGGGCCTCCCTCGGTACGTCATCTCCTGCGGGTTATAGGCCCCGAAGCAGTTTCCCTTGGTGTCGTAGACGTAGGTGTCGATGTGCCACCACGTTCTGAAGCTTCCATCGACTCGTCCGTTGCGCTTCCAGATGTAGCCTAGGCTGTGGCTGTGCTTGAAGTCCATCTCGCAGGTGTGGATGTCCACGAGCATGGCCTCGCCACGCTCGTTGGTGTCGGTGCAGTCTAGCCACATGTGCGTGGCGTCGCTGCGATATTCCTTGTGAAGCTTGAACTTGTCGTGCATGGTTCTCCTCCCTAGATCCTGTTGTGAATCCACGTGGACTCGTCGTAGTAGTCCACGGTCGCGCTGTAGTAACGGGTCTCGCCGTCTACGTAGGCCCTCGCGTATTGCGTGGTGTATACGCTGTGGTCGAACTCGCTCATGCAGAATTCGTTCACCCTGCAGCGGTGCTTCTCGCAGGTGCGGTCCACCCACTTGAGCGGCGGGAGGACGTTGAGCATCTCATTGAACGTCTCCTCGTCCACCTCGATGACGCCTCGGGCCAGCGTGAACTGGCGATCTAGTGCTTCGAACTCCTTGAGCGTCATGATCTCGCAGCCATCTTCCGGATGGTGCTCCTGCGCCTTCCGCAGGATCTCCTCGGCTGTCTCGCCCTCACTCTCGTAGTCGTACACCACGGGCATGGAGATGCGGCGTCCGTCGTGGGAGATGTACTCCCAGCGGTAGGCCACCATCTTGGTGTCGTCGGTCAGTTTCATTTCTTCTCCTTTTTCGTAGGCCAGTACCCTCATAGCCCGCGCCCCGCAGGACGCCGGCCTGAAGATGCTGAATATTCATAAAGCTGAAACTCGTAGGATAAAAAATATATGTGTCAGTCAACCACGCGCCCAGTGGGAACGACGACCACGAACTCACCCTCGTTCATATAGTCGCTTATGATCTCGCATGCCTTCTGGTACGTACTCGCAAAGACCCAGCCATGCCAGCCGTCCGGCTTGATGTACTTGTATTCGTTCATTTGAATGTCACCTCAATTCCATGTTTCCTGAAGAACTCGGTCACGCACTTGCGATACGCCCCGCGTGGCCCATCGATCTCGTGAACCTTCTTGTACGCCTCGGAGACGTTGAAGCCCTCGTCCGTGACGTAGAGTGCCGTCTTCTCGCCGTCGAAGTGCGCGAGAAGCTCGCCCCATTTCCTGCCGTCGCTGTTGAGCGTCACCCCGGTGTACAGGCGGGTCCGCTCGTCGACCCAATCGGGCTTGCGGAGGCCGCGCCAGTTAGACGCGACGGTGAACTCGTGCAGGACGATCGTTATCATTTCGCCCTCCTTCCGAAGGCTCGCTTGGCCTTCCTGAGATTCCCCGCCGCCGTCTTGACGGTCGGGAACTTCTGGAACTGGTAGTAAACCCTGCACGTCGGGCAGTATGCATCCACGAACAGGTACATCGTGTTCATGATGCCGTCGTACTCGACATCGCTTCCGCAGAACGGGCAATGCTCGCCGTCAGTGTCGGCGCGCTCGTTCCAGCGCTCGATTGTCTCCGACAGCTTAGGCCCTCCGATCCGGTGCTTACCCGCGGGCGGGTAGAACGTGAACTCGGTCTTACATCCGTTGCAGTACACATGATCGTAGGAATAAGGACCACCGGCCCTCCACTCGGTGTCGGTCGAGCCGCAGAACGGGCACGTTCTCTGCTCGCCGCCGTCGCTCGTCACATACGAACTCTTCAACAACATTTGAGCCTCCAAATCGTCACCAGCACCGCCGCGCAGAACGCGACGAGCGGCGCTATCAGAATCGTTATGAACTCGGGAACCATCACAGCCACCCCTTCTTGCAGAGCGCCGCGATGACCACTCCCACCGCCACGTATAGCGGTAAACATTGCGTGAGCCAATACATCGTTTCTCCTTCTTTTGCGGCTCGTACGGAATCCCTCACCTACGCCCACCCTGGCCGCGAACGGCTAGGCGACTTACGCCGGGATGGGGTCGGATTGTCGGGCGTGGATTTTTTCACACGTAGTTGTTGCATCCGAACTCGCGGCGGAGCACCTCCCAGAGGCTGCACTCGTCGTCGGAATAGGTGCCGTCCGGAACGACGCCCTCATGGGCAAGCATCGCGATGTGCTCCACCTGCTCGAAGGTGAACTTGCAGACGCGGAAGCGCGACTCGTGGATCGCCTGCTTGTGCTCGCGGTGCTGCGCGCGCTTGCGCTCGGCGAACTTGACGCGCGGGTCGTGGATCATCTCCCTGAACATGACGCCTCCTACTCGTTGTCCCAGTCGAGGGACACGGGCGCGGCCTCGATGGCCGCCAGTTCCTCGAGCGTCGGCTCGAAGTCGTAAATCTCGTCGTACGTGGTCATTTTTCTTTCCTCCTTTAACTAGGTTGTTCCGGGCTCGTTTGCCCAGCGGTGAACGCGCGGCAACCCGTGCGCTCGTCGGCGGGTAAGCGAAGGGCCTCCGAAGAGGCCCAGACTCGTTAATCACTTGACATACTTGACGCGTGCTCCCGTGGCTCGTAGCCACTCGAAGACGCCCCGGTTCGTGGCTCGTACATCGACGTGCCACAATCGCTCGTCCTCGCAGGTGTCCAAGACGGCTCGCAGGTTCACGCGGCGCACCTGCTTTGGTATTGCGCCGCCCCAGATCGCACGGACACGGTACGTGCGGCCGCGGTACTTTATGGCTTTGGGAATCGTCACGGCCTTACGGGTCGCGACTCGTTTGACCGCCGCCGCTCGTAGCCGAGGTGCGACGGCGTACGTGATGCCGTCAACCTTGTAAGCGTCGGTGAAGTCTCGCGGCGCCGCGTGCGCCGTGGACGGGAGAACCGCCGCGAGTGCGACGGCAACCGTAAAGAGAATGGCAAAAACTCGTTTGTGCATGATGGCCTCCTAGCTCGTATGGCGTGCGGGCGCACGTCGCAGGCCCGGCCGCATGGGTCGGGCACACGTCATGCGCCCCACAGCTCGTGAGGCTCCACGTCCCAGTAGATCCAGCCGTCTGGATCGTCTGGGTTTCCAACGCACCCGCCGTTATGGTCGACGTACGTGTGGGGGTCGTCTGCAGCGTCGGGATTGTCCTCTATCGCGGCGTCGTACCGCGAGAACATCAATTTGATTGCGTCCGCCTTCTCGGCGAACACGCCGACGGTGTTAGAGCCGTACGGCTCCGTTTCGACGAGAACGTATGCTTTCACATGAACCTCCCTTCAAGCCGTTGTTCCCCTAGCTCGTTTGTTACCCTACGAAAAAGGCACCCATGCAATGCACAGGCGCCCTTTACGTAAGGGGGACGGCGCGGAGGCCGTCCCTGGATTTTTGGTGTGCTCGTTTACTTGTTGTCGCCGGGTGGGATCAAAAACTCGTACCCGTCCGACCTGTCCCTCAAAATCAGGTCGTACCCTAGCGCGTCGGCGACATTCGCAAGTACGTCGCTTCTTGGACTCGATTTCGTGCGGTTGATCATGGTGCCGACGTACGATGCCTTTTGCCCCATCATGACGCTCGTGTGCGCCGCCGTGGTACCAGCTCGTTTTATCATATTGCGTATGATGGCGCCCTCATTCATCTTCACTCCCAACTCGTTGCGTGAGACACCATCATATCTTATACTCATCCTGTTGTCCCTACTGTCCTTTGAAAATCGTATTCCCTAACCGGCGGTCGCGGCGTACCACACCATGAGCGCATGGACTGTCTTCCCGTCGCGCTCGACGCAGTACGCCATGTACTCATCGTCTGGGAAGTCATGCACGAATAAATCCTCGTCCATATCCCGCAACGCGACGAACAAGTCTATGAGACGCGCGATAACCTCAAGCTTCTTATTCCTTGGCATCGTTCCTCCTTCAACGGCCTATCCTACACACGAAACGCCTCGCAGCTCGTGCGCCTGGCGTACCTTGTGTAAGATGCTGCATTCGTGCAGCTCGTACGTTCCCTCACGCGGCGAAACGAACCCGCACGACTTCTCGCCTTCACACGGGCTCGTTTCGCTTGTCGCGCAAGTGCGCGCTCTTCCTAATGGCGGAGTCTTCGCGCGCTCTGACTGTTCTTGCATCCTCGCGGATGCGGTCGGGCATTGATTCCGGTGGGAGTCGCCCACCTTGTAACGGCCTAGGATTTGTTTCCCGCAGCCGTCCCCTTCGCAGCTTTTGACCGGAGCCGCGCCGCCGTCGTCTTTTGGACGATATACTCAGGCACCCGCGCAACGCGCGGATGTGCAGGCCATTGGTGGCTACTGCAATACCTCTCGCAAGTATCGCGTCGTGTGCGCGTAGTGCATGACTGCGCCACAGTAACGGCTAGCCTTTTGGATCCTAATAGGCATCGGCATTCCAGTATGCGCCCGGAACGCTTATCCTCGGGTGATTTCACGCATGGTGGTATTCCCCGATTGTTTCTAGTGTGAATTGCTTTGGCGACCCCGCGGCACGCACGCCACGTTACAACGAGGTACGCTAGCGCGTTCCACGTTGTAGGCCGTCGCTGGTCACACCTTGCGGGTCTAGGAAGTTCCCTTATCGCCAATTTTGGGCGCGTCTGCGAATACAGACGCAGTGACTGTGCACACACCCATAATGACGCCTCGGTTCTATGCGGTTGCATAGGTTGACTAATCCAGCCCCGCACACACGGCGGTTAGCTTGCGGTCTAGTATCCTGTTGACAAGGTTCGAAACCAACCGCCGTCATGGTTCCGTAGAACTGTTAGCGTTTGGGTAGAGCGACGAACAAAAAACCATTAGTGATGCTAGGCGGTTCACACGTCGGCGGTTGAATGTTTCATCATGGCGCGTTTGCGCTAGAAACCCGTTGACGCGTGCCCTAACCAGTGCCCACCATGAGGGGAACACGCGTTTAACGTGTTCCCTACGTGTTAGGCACTAGTGATTACTTGGCGCGCTTCTTTCCACCTTTTGCGGCGCTCTTCGCGGCCTGATTTGCCAAACGCTTGTTATAAGCGGCGTCAATCTTGCGCCAATCCATGGCGGCGGTCGTGTTGACGGTCAAGTAAATATCACCCTTGCCCTCACGACTAACCACGAGCCTAAATGCCGCGCTCTTGGCGGTGGCGTGACGCTCAAACCGTGCGGCGGTTACATCGTCGCGCATTGATACCCACGTGCTAGCGGTAGCATCCATGGCGGCATACACGCCACTAACCGTGAGGGCATTGTGTGCGAGTTCGGCGGCGGCGGTGGCAATATCATCGCGGCCAAGTTCGGCGGCGGCGGTGGCGGCGGCGTGCGCGCGGATGGCCGCGCTCTTTGCAGTATCGGCGGTCATGGCAGTTGCGGCGGCGGCGGTGGCAATGGTGAGCGTTGCGAAAATACTCTTGTAAGCGGCGGCGGTTTCGTCGTCGGCGGCGTTTTGTGCGGCAGCGTGTGCACTCTTGGCGGCGGCGGTGGCCCTTTGTGTGGCCTGATTGTCACGCTTACCAGCTAGTACGTAACTCATTTTTTCGGTTGCCATTGTGTTTACCTCGTTTCGTTTGGTTGTTGGCTTCAACGTGGCTATACCTTATCGTAAACGATAATGTGGCACAAGAGGAAACCGCTAAATTACTTGGCGGCGGTGAGCAAAAGCGCAGGTAGATTGCCTAAAATAAATTTGTCAGACAACAAATTGACAACTAAAGAATGGTTGTTTTAGATAACAGACGTAACCAAAATAGCCCGATTATCACAAACCGCTAACTTGCGTTTGCGCAGGTAGATGGCCTAATAGCATATAAGTATATAGATATTGCAACGTATAGCAAATAGGTATAATCGCAGGTAAACCGCGCAATGGCGCAAAACTGCTACAGTTTGCCGTGATGCTACCAACTTTAATTGTGTAGAACATGTGAAACCGCAGGTAAACCGAGCAATTTATGCCAGGCGGTACCGCACAAAGAGACTAAACTTTAAAGTGTAGGTTGAGGGTTTGCTTGCTAAATTTATACAATAAACAAAACATAATGGTACCTAACAGTTAACAGATTGATACACATGGATTCAATCTGCTTTAGTATGCGCGCGCGTCTCAATATAGTTATGCAACGAAATGTTGCACGATGTGCGAATGCACAAAGCGCCAGGGACAAACGAAACCGCAGGTAGACGCCCCAACGATCATCCGCCAGGGCAGGGAATACGGTAAACATATTGATAAATCGACGTCCCCGTTGTGACGTTAGCACAATGGGGACGTCGTTCTCCTTTGGTATGAGTACACATGTACTAGCATGCGTACGCTTGTACCCATGACAAGGATTGATAAAAAAGAAAATAATTTGCCATAAAAATATGAACAGATAAGCAGATGTATGCATAATACATCCGATATCACACAGAGCAGATAAAACCGAACAGAAAAGCGAACGGATAGATCATTCCCGCGCTGGAAACTGAAAAGCAAAACCGCAGGTAAACGGGGGAATTTTGGGGATAATACGTCGTAGTCTGAAAGGGCCCCCCATACCTTTGTTCGTAAGACGGACGCGCGGGGAC
>Ga0326512_10000078_pt1 | contig 78612 bp, 128 predicted proteins | sample 1_2617_0518_D_FD_203652 | JGI IMG/M metagenome (GOLD analysis project Ga0326512, IMG submission 203652) | Bovine rumen microbial communities from UC Davis, California, United States - 1_2617_0518 | ecosystem: Host-associated > Mammals > Digestive system > Stomach > Rumen | place: USA...
CCACTCATGTGGTTCATCCTCTGGATAGTGGCAAGTTTCATAACCTAAATTCTCGTCATACCAACTATATCCACAATTGAAGCACTTATTCATCTTCGTTTTCCTCCTCTTCATACCAATCTGCCTTAACGAACTGCTCTTTGTCGGGGTCATATTCTTCTCCACTACAACACCATTCTGCCTTGATTAGCTGAATGATTTCATCCTGCGTGCATTCCCTCACCACCTCTCTAGCTGCACGGATAATTGCTCTGCAAAAACCTTCAGTCATCAATGCGTTTCCTTCGACCTCTGCAATCTGTTCATCTGTGATTTCCTTTATCACACTCTGTCCTTTGTCAAGGATATAACTGATAATCATTACATACGGCACATTGAATGCTACACGATTACAGATATCTTTTGCTTTTAACATTGGTTTTCCTCCTTATTTATTCCCACGTTGATATGTAATTTTTAATCTCTGTGTTTAGGGCAGAGATATCTTTCCATACGGGTGTCCCATACCACTGATACTCGTTTTTCGTTTTCCATATATGTTTACTGATTTTGTTCGGATGATACATATCTTGTGGGGATTCAAACACATCTGCGAACTTCAAGATACATGTATCAATGATGCCATGCGTTTTGCTTACAACGCACAACTTAATGGCGTCATACTGTTCATGACACCATGTTTCACAAAGAGATACTTTTACTCTGCGATCATCATCAAGCCTAACGACAATCGTGTTTCCGTTTGTGGTTGAAGCAAAATCATCATAGTCAATGAAAATGGTCTTAAGTCTATCTAACAAAGTCTTCATGTCATTTCCTCCTTGGTTTTGATTAGTACAAATCACAGAACAACCCACGTTCTCTTGTGTACCCGCTTGCCTGGATAATGGTGTTCTCGTCTTCATTGACGATTACGTTGTTCACCCCCTCCCATTTAATTTCCTTTGCATTATCGATTGTATCTTTAAGTACAAATATGTACTCTGTGTAGTGTTTCCCTGTATGAGAAATCTCCCCATAGTTCCCTTGAGTGTGATATATTGTATCAACACCAATCCTTTTAGCATCCTCTGCGGAGATTTCTGTTAAGATACCATTGTTGTAGCTTTGACAAGCTTCAGTATAAACATTGATATCTTCATAATCGGCAAGATCCCCGCTTTCTTTAAGATTATTAAAATCCTTTTCAAGCTGTTCGCTTGTAACAAGCTCAAAATTATCTGTTTTGTAAAACTTCATATTGATTCACCTCATTAATTCAGCATAAAGTGCATCTCTACACTCTTCATCTGTGAGTTCCCTTATCTGATTTCTACCATATAAATAATCTCCAAAATGACTATGTACAGTGTAATCAGTTTCATAGGTTGCATGGTGCTCAATCTTGGTAACAACTCCAATCTCGCCGAATGTGTTTTCTGTTGATCCATCTGGATGATCCACAATAACCATCACTATTGTTCCAATTAACATTATTTTACCCCTTCTCTTCTAATTTCTTAGCAAGATACTTGATTGCGTCTGCGAGTTCTACAAAGTAATGTCCTTGCCCCCAACAACCATTGTCTTCGTTGTATGCCCAAGCTGCTACCCAAGGGGTTACTGAGTTCTCTTCCCAATGAACAAGTACATAGTCAATTTCTGGAAGCTTAATTACAATTTTTTTCATACTATAATCTCCTTTACTTAATAATTCATAATAAGAGCACCAATTGGCTTGTGCCCTTTTACCTCGTATATTTCAATCATATCCATATATGAATTGTCCAACCTTACACGACGGCGGTCGGATGTAGTGAGAAATCCGATTTCCTTTAGGTAATTCAAGATATCTTTCTCTGTTGCGTCTTCTGTGATGTGAAGATCATTAAACTCTATACAAGAGTTATTGACTTCCCATCCATCTTTTGCGTTCCCCCATACATCGAAGTAATTTCTAAGCGTATAAGTCATCATTTTAATTCCTCTCTTAGATATGACTACTAACTATCTCACCTGTCTTTTCATCATAATACTCAATCCGAAATGTGTTTGGGTTCATTCTTACTGCAATTCCAGGAGCATGTTCTCTTTCGGCACGCTTCATTGCCTCATGCTCCGATTCAGTGATTTTTGTGGGATACATCAAGTGAAGATGCCCCATCTCCTGTTCTAATGCTTCACCAAGTGTTTTGGGTTTTCTCATATAATCACTCCATTTCTATATCGTATCCAAGCCTTTGGGTAATAACGTCAATAACCTCCGCATCAAAAATTGCGATGGCTTCCTGTTCTCTTTTCTTGCTTGCCCGATTAACTGGGAGAATGAGTTCATATGCGCTTGGGGACTTGTCACCCAAGCAGTAACAACACATGATGGCATCATCTAATCCATCACATTTCATCGTGTATTTCCCGGATCTGTGGATGTTCCAGTAGTACCCTTTGCCTTTTTCGTAACCGAGACATGCAGTTACATAGTTGTCTGTTGTTATCTTGAACACCTCATCTTCCTTTGGTGTTCCTTTAATATGAAACTCTGCCTGCTTAATATATGCCATTTAACCAATCACCTCCTGAATAAATTAGTATCCCATCTGATAAATCTAGCAGTTCATCTATTTTCCGTTGCGGATGTGTCATTATAGTCACAGCATCCGCAACATGTTAATATTTAATTTTTATTTATACATCCCAAATTTCTGTTTCGTTTCTTCATCTCCGTACAGCTGGATGATGTTAAGAATTTTGGATTTTCGTTTTCCCTCACGGTAGTCCATTTTGGTAAGCCACCGTTTTTCTTTGGCTTGCTCGACTTTCCATTCCTGATATGGTTTGCATTCAGCGTGGCAACCTACATATCTATTATTGCAATCCTTACAACAACTCACAACACACATAAAGCAGTCTCCTTTCTACTTAATAATTCATGTGTAACCCAAACAACGGACGACCAGATTTCCTTTCATTAATTTCAATTAAGTCTCCCCAATCAATCACCTCAAGTCTTCTCATATCAGAAGTAGCCAACATCTTAATCGATTTTAAGTACTCACAGATTTCCTTTGGTGTTGCATCATCTGCGATTACAATATCATCTGCCTCAATACACTGGTCATTCACTTCCCATCCATCATCTTTGTTACCCCAAACATCAAAATAGTTAATCAATGTATACTTCATTTTATCGCTCCTTTCATCATTAATCCTAGTTTCTATTAAAGCTTAATCAGTTCCTCAAAGTTCCATTTCTTAGCTTTCCATTCATCGGCGCTTCTGTATAGCTTAGCACCAAGCTTTCTAGCAAATGCAAGCCCATCTGCTTTCTGCTGAAGTAATCCGTTCCAATCAATGGAGCAAACAGACTCTTCATTGCATCTGCATCCAGTTCCGTTTTCCCTTGAAGGAATGTACTCAATGCTGAAGTCCCATCCCCAAAAGTCTCCGTTCTGAATATACATGATTACATCTGGCAAAGGAAACACAAAGTTTCCCATGTATAACGCTTCGCTGAAAATCATGTAACCGTAATCGTAACCGCTTTCGTGTTTGGTTATATAACACTCGCAGCCATTTGCTTTTGCCATCTGAAGAACTGCTGCAAGGTCGTGGCGACGCTGTTTATTGCGGATGTAGTAGGGATTTGCCTTCCCAAACATCCACTCAAGCGTTTCGCTTTCAGACGGGATGTAGTTGAAATATCCTGCCTTGTGTATTTCCGTTGCTACTTCTTGGAGATCCTGCTCTCCGTTGAGGTATCTATCAATGCATGCTTCTTTAACAGTACGAACTTTCATTTCCTTCTCCTTTCTGCCGTCACACGGCATCTCCCTGTCAATGTCTCCACAAGCATCAAAATAAACACAGTTTTCACAGATTTTCATTTCGCTTCTCCTCCTTAAATTTTTTTCCATTTCGGTTTAATCCCGAACCGCTCAAACAACTCAGAATCCATTGCCAAGTCTTTGTTCAACCACTCGATGAAGCGGTATACAAGTTTGCTTTCTTTGTATTCAACTCCATCAAGCTTGTCCAAGGAATATTCATGTGTATCAAAATTCTGATACACATATTTCCGTTTGCCCGACTTGCCCTGTTTGGACATATAAGCAAATACATTTACACCATCCATACTACTTTTCCCTCCTTAAACTACATATCCGCCACCCTGGCGCTCTGTAATTCCGTACTTGATGCAAGCAAAAAGGAATTCGCTTGCTGTTTCAACAGAGATTTCCATATGGTCGGCAATCAGTTCAGCCGACATAATCCCGTGAGTGCTCTTTGTGTCGGGGTCACCCCACAGAGTGCCCATGAGATCCCGCCAAAACTCCCTTGCTTTTGCTTCTGTCATAATTTTCATTTCCCTCCTTTTGCTTTGTTCATGGTTACATCCTCACCGCCAAAGTTTCCCTTGACGGCAAGGTCTAATCACAAATGTTTTTTACAAGATAATGTCAAACCTATCGCTAACATCATCAATCCATCTTGTAAATGGATTGTAGACACAATAGGTTACAATTGTATCTCCTTTATGGACTTTTCCCTTGAGGCATTTGTAACTAATGTAACCACCATTGCTACTTACACCATCAAGACGGTTATTGATTACTCTGCCAACAATTCGCTCAATATAGAGCGTTTTGTCTTTTCTTGACCACAGTTTTCTAGCGGTCAACTTTCCCTCGGAAACAATCCTTACTTCCCCTCTGAAATGGTGGTATTTGCGGTATGTCTTACCGCACCATTTTATTTTTGTTGCGTCCCCATGCTGTGTAATGCGGATTGTATACCCATTGATGGTTTCCGTTGCGACCGTTTTTGCATAGGTCGGCGATCCCAACATAAGGATAAAAACACAGATGGTTATTAATTTTTTCATAGCTTTTCCTCCTTATCTAGCTTTCATGCACCTCATCGGTGCATTATCCGTGTAATCAGATCCTGCGCAAATCATATACATGCAGTTTGCGCAGTAACAGGAACTTTTACAGGTTTCCTTTGCCTTTTTACAAGAGGGATATCCCTCCTTCTCAAGGTCTTCATCGCATCCAAAGTAGACATTGTTCATAATCGCATTCCTTTTCATAGTTTTTTTCTCCTTTTGCTAGATATTCATGGTTACAAGAATGCCCACAAGCACACTTCCCTTGTAGGCACAATCTAATCATGAATTCATCATTTCTGCGATGATGTTGCCGAGATTTTCAAGTTCCTCACCGCTGAGGGTGATTCCCTTGGCGCAGATTTCTTCGCCCTGGTCGTTTACCTTCCACGGGCGAAGGTCATAAACAGGGTCACGACCGTTCCACTGCATGTAACGCAGTTTTAATGCATATCCGCCTTTCCGTTCCTGGATAGTACCGCACTCTTCGAGTACGGTGTAGTTGATTTCGTTTTCCTTTTTTGTAGCGTTCTTAATAATAGCCATTCTAGCTACCTCCTTATTTAATATTTAGTTATTAGTTTACATACACATGATATCAAAATGTCCCGCTAGTCCCCATAGGACTATGAAACATACAACCATTACGCAGAGATAAATCTTTTCCCTCATTTCGTTTCCTTTCTTATCTTATGAATGCATCATTGCAACCCACGCTGCGTCTGCGGAATAAAATCCGAGCAGATGCGCTGCGGCCTCCTTATCCATTCCGTCTACTTTTCCGAGGGACTTGCATCCAATAATTTTTCCTTCTGAGTCACGGACGGACTCATTCGGGATGAACACATCATCCCTGTCAACACATCTCTGTGCGACAAGGGATGAAACAACATATACAGTTTCCTCCTGCGGTGCTGGAAGATCCACGACATCCGAATATACGGATTTTGTTACAGGAATACCTGCGATTTCGCCGATTGTCTCGGTCTTTACCGAAACCCGTGCGATAGTTCCCGATGGCTCTACGGACATAAGCGGAGAACCATCAGCAGTACAAAAGTCAATTCTGTGCGGGGTAAGATTCACAATCTTCATGTTTTTTCCTCCTAAATATATGTTTTAATATTTTGATTACACCCCTATCCAACCACTGAAGAGCCACGTTCTCTGCAATGGTCGTAGCTTTGGGGCAGAAAGCATCATAATACTTAAGAATAGTATACTTGATGCAATGAGAGCACAAGGACTCGAACCTTGCCACCAAATTTGGGATAGTTCCCCAAAACCAAATAAACCCAAAGATAATATCATCCTTGGGTTTATTGTGTGTACCAAATATTTACTCTCATAAATGCTATGGTTATTTTACCCACTTATAGCCTTTGCTATTCCTCATCGGATTTATAGTCGGTTTGGTCGTTCTCATCTCTCATTCGACTTTGTATAACCCAACCCCCACCATAGTAAGGGTGCTAGGTTAACGGACTTTCACTCGTCAGACTCCTAGATGGATTGCCTGGTTATCCCAATTACACCGCTGTCGGATTTGAAGAGAGTGGTATCCCACTAGCGACTCCACACAAACTAGCGTCCATGCTTCACAGTCTCCCACCTATTCTGTACATCATTCGCATCCTTGTGCCAATGAACTAGGCATAATATTGTCCTCTGCTAGACAACTTCTACATGTTGCGTGACATTATTCACCACAGGTTTTCACCACTGCGGAGTTGTTCCTATGCACAGCTTTATTCGCTTAAACGTCCCCTTATCCCATGAGTACGTATGCACGTATCTATACTTCTGTAACTTTACCGCCTTACGTCATCAACGAAAACCAAGCATATACAAAGGTGGTTCTTCACAGCCTATCACCCCAAAATGCAGGGTTAATGAATGCTTGCTAGTTCTATGTGCTCATGCACATACAGAGCTAGTCAGTCTTAATGCTCGTACTTCTCCGACCGCATTTATCTCGTCACAGAATAATATTCCGCCACGCCTGTTATGTGCTGACCATACCTACCCCTCGGCACAGTATGATCCCCTGTCATTCCTCGCAAAACCGCAGAGAGAAATCGGGAATAGACCCCCACACACCGTGGAGTTACCCACGTTGGATTTGATACGCATAGTCACGCTTGTGGGCATGAAAATACGCATGGTTCGTGTCACGGCTACTCTACACCGTCACGTTATAGACTACGCCCTATCCTGGCACACTGTGCACAAAGCTCTCACTCCGACCAAATGTCGTCACACAGTAGCCCCACCGCAACAGAATTACCCATACACGGCTGTGCCAATACCGCCTAAGCGCACGGTATTATACGGCTGCAGAAGCTTCCCCTTTTCGGACATAGCCACGCCTATGATTTTGTCAAGGTGCGATTTCACCCATCTTAACCGAATACATCCCCAAATCAGCGGTTTTGAAGCGCACGTTCACAAGTGACACCGCCAAATACATACAGGCTAATCCTGCTGACATTCGCAGACATGCCGACAAACACTTTTACAGATACTTGACCATGCTAAATCATGCAGACATCCTGTGTCCATCCTTATGCGCACAACCCCCATAAAATCGGGAAACGCAGTATTCGATTGTCAATGTGCGACCCCCTGCCAAAATGGGCAGGGACGCACCGAGCCTAACGCCTTTTTATACTCGCTCGGTCGAGTCTGAATAGTCGGGTGTGAGCATGGCTTAATTATTACTTATTCTGAGCCTTGAGAGCCTTTTTCTCGGCTTTGGTCAGAATGTGGATGAACTTGTACTTGGGCAGAATGTCGCCCATGAGGTCGCAAAGCTCGCCCATAAACACGGTTCTCCACATGTTCTCAGTCATAGCCTTGTTGTGCTTGCCTGTTTCGGCTTTACTGCTACCTGTGCCCTTGCCCTTGCGGACGCAGTGGTAGAGCGTGTCAAGGGTATCCCAAGCGGGAGTCAGCCCCTGTGCAGTAAGCAAGTCCGCAATCGCCTGCGTATAGGCGGATACTCTCCAAGCGCCGTTGTCATCTTCCATGGAAGCCACGTAGGACTTATACAGGGTCTTCCCAAAGATAGCGGTAACCTTGGACACAGCCTTTTCCTGCTCTGCCTGCCAATCAGACAGACGTTTCTCAGACTCACGGATATTCTGCTCCATCTGCGCAATCTGATCCTCATAGTACGCCTTGTCGTGGATACCGAAAGACTTCTTGTCAATCAGCTCAAGATTGGTCGCAATGATACCCTTGGCGTTGGCGACTTCCTGCGCTTTCTTCTTGCGCAAGTCAGCAAGTTCGAAGTCGAAGATATGCCAAATAGCCATAGTGTCACGGAATGCCTTGGCGGACTTAACGTTAAAGTTAACCTTGCCTGCGTTGATAGTTGTGTTAGTCATAGTAATCCTCACTTTCTGCCCACTTTTGGGGCTGTGTAAAATTTGTGTGATAATGCACTCAAAGCGCCGAGAAACAGTGTTACCCATAGTCACCTATGCACCGCAAGTCTTTCTCATACTTGTAACCTCGGACTTGCCATTCAGTTTCAGACAGTCCCTACTTTGAGTAAGTCCCATGACTCACACCCGATATTCAATTTTCAATGTGCGCTGTCCGAACCGCTCGGCTTGTGTTCCGTTCGTTTCGAACTGTCATCATTAAAGCACATTGCTGCAATCTGTCAAATCCCTTGTATTTTCGGGCTTTTTCGACAAATTACAGTTTATAGAAATTGTCGATTGGGGGGTGGTTTCAGCGGACTAACTCCTTAAATCCTGGACGTTCCTGGAAGCAGTTCTCTTAAAATACTCACTCCAAAACCCAAATATTGTCCACAAATTCAACGCTTCACCAACCAATTTATGGAATATCGAAAAGCCTATCGCATTTAATTAATGCAAAACCAAAACAAGCCATTTTCCGGGCAAGACTTTTTAAAGCCAAGGAATCCACAAAATCGCCTTAAAACATAGGTGACATATAAAAAATAATCCATCGAAAAATCCCAGCCACAAAGGCGGCCACTAAATATCCATTGCGTGAGAAGTCCAGGTCGCCGCCGCACTCAAAATCCTGGTGCGTACTCCAACCCCCTCGCTAGCCAAAACCTTCTATTCAATAGTCACCACCACCACCTAGCTCTCTGCTACTGAATTTCTTTTCTCAATGCGTACATAAATATTGGATTTTCATGATCTATGTGCGTACAACCATTTATCTAGGAGTACAAAGTTATTGTGAACTGGCTGCAGAGCGTAGCGTCGCAGACAGTTCACCCTCAAGCCCCAAGAGTGGGGCGGCCCAGAGCGAAGCCTGGGTGAGGTTGGGGTTGACATATCTCAAACATTCGAATATACTTTTGTCGAAAATATTGTCATTTAATATTTAGCTGTTAAAACTCGCAGAGGAGATTGTCTATGCAGATAATTAGAGATGACTTGGCAATCGTATCTATGGAAACTGGCGAAATCCTAGATACACTAAAAACTGGGGATAACCTATCACTAGTACGTGCAGAACAGATTGAGTACACAAAGTCTCATATTCAGAACTTTAACTCAAACAAAACATTCGTTAAGATATATGATGATGTTGTTCCACTGCTAGAAAAATATTTAACCTTGCCGGAGTTTAAGTTCACTATATGTCTAACTCCACATGTATCATTTGAAGACTGCATTATCCGTAGGACTATGGATCGCAAATCTCAAATATTAAATATGCACGATTTGGCTGAATTACATGGTTACAAGTACGATTATGTTCGCAAGATAATGTCTTCACTAAAAAACAAGGGCGTTATTGGAAGACATGATACAGGGAGTATCCTTAAAGAGTATTCTGGAAATAGTAACACTGTGTATACTGTTAACCCATATATATTCTTCCGTGGTGCAGATATACTAACCCCAGTCCATTCCTTCTACTCAAACAGTGGATGGAAAGAATTGTTAGCAAGAGAAAATAAACCTATTAGTTCGGCTATAAAATGTAGCTGATAAGAATATAGAAGGGTCGCCACCCCAAAAATCGCATTTTTTTCTAGGCAGTACCTGGATTTCCTTGAGATGAGGGGTGTGCACTCACAGTCACACCCTTTAAACGCACATTTTACGTTTACGCCCCTAGTTTATCAGCTTTAATGTGTGTAAAGATAATTATAGGGTGTGCACTCACAGTCACACTTTCTCCCCATGGGGTGTGCACTCAGAGGGACAAATGTGAAAAATCTAGGTTGACAGAAAATGGGATGTTTAGTATAATTTATACGTGGTTTAATATTTAAATTTAAGGCGGTGATTTTTTGGGCCAATTTGGTTGGAAGATTCGGAACTATAAAGCTGCGACAGTATATGGGAAGAACCTGGGCATCCGTGATCGTTATGATTATACAGATGCTATGCTTCACCACTCTCTTTTTACGCGTTGGCTCCAGGCAAATGGAATGAAGACAGACAAACGTGATGAGTCAACTAGAGATATTATCTGCATTGACTTTCAGTTTGGGCTGCGTAGCTATAAAGAAGAAATTAAACACTTAGATGAGATGAAGAAGGCTGCTGGGGATGACCAGGAGAAGCTTCAGAAGATTAGTGAAATTGAAGAGCGAGTAAACAGCAAAAAAGATTTATATAAGAAAATCAGCAAGGATAAAATCCGCCAAACCTTTTATGAGAATGGAGTTCCTATTACATATAAGAAGCTAAACAAATCCACTGGTGAGTTTATAGAAGAAACCATCAGATATAAGATGCTTTATAGGAATCCTTCCAAGGCTAAACAAGGTTCTTGTATGTTTATCAGAGAGGAACTGTACCAAAAAGCGTATGATTGGTTAACTATGGGGCTTGGTCCAAGGCTTCCAGAGAAGAATGCCAAGATTGTAGAAATATCCGCATACGCACCGCTCTCCACCTCCGCTATTGAAGGGACTATGGAAATGCCTGTTGAAGATGTCTTAATATTAAAAGACCAAGACAGTTTCTTCCATACAATTGCTGATATAGTTCGTGCCGAAGAATATGAGTTAGATGTTAAAGGCAAGACTGAGACTCACACAAAATGCGTAGTACATCGTGAAGAAGCAGATGTAAAAAATACGCTTTGGGATGGTATGGCACTGATAGAAAGTTCTGTAGCCCCAGAATGGTGCAATGGGATGGCACTGCTAAGAAACCATTTTTTTAAGGCATGTGCATTCAGAACTTATATTCAGAACTTCTTACAAGATTATGCCGCTGAACATGGAATTGATTTTGATACCTGGGAACTAGAGGATATGTTTGGTATGAAACACCTGGCAAGTTCCATAAAGATGATTACAACAGACAACGCTATTAAATGGAAGAAATTCGTTGAACTGATGGGTGATTCAATGGCAAATGCTTATGATTATTGGAAGAAAAAGCTGAATGCTGATGGATGTGTTTGGGGAATTGTCAAAACAGATCACAGGTCGAAGCTTGGGGATGTACAGCAAATGTCCTATCAGATGATTAATACTCTTCCATGCTCTGAGGAAGATATAGAACAGATAGCCAAGACAAGCGTTGAATATGTTGAACTACTAAAAAGGAATGATGATGAGTTTGAGAAGTTCCTTCGAAAGAACGCCACGGCTGTTAACCATTTTGAAATGCTTGCGGATTTATACGTCTGGAACCATGAGTTTGCAAATAGCAAGATGTGGAAGGTTGATAAGTCTACAATTATTCGGCAATATGTGAATAAGCTCCGGCGTGGAAAGATTACTGTGGAGGGGGATAATTTAACCGTTTGCGGTAACCCATACGCTCTATTGCTATATACAGTCGGAGAAGACTGGAACAATGACCCAACTCTTGTCCCAGAGGATGGTGTTATACAAGTATACACTACAAGATTTGAAGATGGCGAGTATCTTTGCGGTATTCGTAATCCACACAATTCTAGCAATAACCTTGGGTACTTTAAGAATGTAAAGCATCCTCTTATGGCTAAGTACTTTGCATTCAGTAATAATATCATGGCTGTAAACTGTATTCACACTGATGTACAAGCTAGAATGAACGGCGAGGATTTTGATTCAGATTTCAACTTTGTTACTAATCAGCCGCAGATGGTTGAGGCGGCAAGAGTAGCATACAAAGAATTTCCAACAGTTGTTAATGAAATCCCAGAGAGTGGAATATCATATGACAACAACTTAACTGAATATGCAAAGATGGACATAAAGATGCAAAGTGCGCAGAAAGCCATCGGCGGATCTAGTGATACTGCTCAGTTAGCGCAAAGCTATTATTGGTCAAATGTTAATCATGGAATAGCTGATGAGAACACTCAACAGTACTATGAGAACACTGTAATCCTAGCTGTGTGTGCGCAGCTGGCCATCGATGGATGTAAAAAGGTTTTTGCCGTGGATGTTAATGATGATATCAAGAGGATTCGTTCCCAAGAGTGTATGAAGAAAAGTAAGGACTACCCTGCTTTTATGAAATGGACTCATGATATTCCTATTACTAAAAATGGCAAGGAAAGAGCACAAGAAGAAATAAAGAGAGATAAAAATAGAATCAAACAGAGAATTGATAGCACTATCATTTGCCCCATGAATTGGCTACAAGATTGTTTGGACAAAATACAAGGTATTGATAAAGCGGAGTATATTCCAACATCTGATTATTTCATTAAAATGCCAGGGACAGCTGATAATAGGCAAATGTCAAAAATAAGAAAAATAATTGAGGACTATGATGGATATACAAAAAGAATCATGTTGCTATTACAAGATAATCCAGATGAGCAAGATTATTATGACTTACTCTTCTTAAAAACTAATGAAGTTCTTGAAAAGATTAGCAAAATTAAACTATCTAGATTAACGATGAATAGATTACTTGGGTCTGTTTTGGGTGTAGACTGGGGAGTTAAAAATGCGTTTAAGTATAAACAAGCATCAAAATATATCAGAAAAACAATGAATATGCTCTATAGAATAAATAAAAAAACGTTTCTTAATAATTTCAAAAATGTTGAAGAGATAAATAACGATGAAATTTAGGACTAAGTAATTACTCAATTTACATGACATTGCAAAAAAGTCTTATATGAGACAAGTGTTTTAATTTTTTATTTTTACATTTTATCCGCCGCTATTGCCGAGTGCGGCGTATATAAATATGGCTTCATGAAGAAAAGGATTTGTACCTTTGGAAGTGGTAAAGGTTAAACTTCTATCGAGATCTCTTAACAATGAGTAAAAAGGATTAAAAGGAGAATTTAATATGAAGAAAACGGAATTTGTAAAAATGTGTGCAGAAAAGGCTGGACTTTCGCAGAGAGATATGCGTGAAGTTCTTGATATTGTTGGTGAGTGCATTAGCGTTGCTATGAAGGATGATGACGGGGTTTCTCCGTTTACTGGTATCAAGTTTTATACCGAATTTAAGGAAAGCCGTACAGCTAGAAATCCTAGAACTGGAGAACTCGTCCAGGTAGAAGCCAAGTATAGACCAAAGGCTAAATTTGGCATTGCAATTAAGGAAGCAATTAATTCCTAAATAAATAATGTAAGTTTCTACTTTATGATGTGATAGTATATTTTTTCATTTTTTCCTTTCACATTTGGGGAGGTATAATATATCTCCCCTTATGTATTAAATGCTAAATTCTGTTCATAACTAGTAACTCAGTGCAGAGCGGTTAATCACCGTGCTGAGAGCGTCTGTATTTCGGAGTGGTTTTGTATGGGATACTTTATATTACTACTCCCCCACTTGTCGTGAGGCAATAAAGGATACTGGCTAAAAGCCTAAAGAAAAGGATGTGTACTGAGATTATATGTAGTCAAAGGTTGTGTCTGGTCGTCCTCATAATAGCACCGTGAGGAGCGGGAAACCCTGATGCCTATGGGCTGGTAACCTATAGGAGGGCAAGTAGGGGAACACCAAATAAGAGGATTTGTCGTGAAACAGAGAAATCTGTGTATAAGATCAGTTCAACGAGTGAGTAGCCCAAGACAACGAATTTCAATGAAAATATTGGCATGTAGTGGAACATGCGTATGTTATCATTCTGAATGATGGGTGAAAGTTACAGGTAACCAATCCTGTATGTGCGGAGGCTGGTGTATTCCAGTGTGGCAAGAAGTTTATAGGCGACGGCTTATAGGCTCAGACTTGTTATCACATTGACCGAATATGGGTGCGTATAATCGAGGCAAGGCGAAGGTCTACTTTTTGTGTACAGAATTTAGTGTTTAATTCGTGGTTGATATTTTCGGCCCACCACCTGGTACGTCAAGCTGGGAAATTCTAGTGGGAGACCCGCTACAAGGAGAGGTTGTGCTCTCTACTTAGAGTATGTGGTGTAATGGTAGCACGCTTGGTTTGGGACCATGAGGAGGCGTTCAAGTCGCACATATTCTATTTATCAGTAAGCATTTACTGAAATACATTGAAGGAGAATATAAATGGTAGAAATAACACAAGATGAGGCAAAGATGTTGCGAGATAATGGACGTTCTGAAGATGTGCATATGAGTAGCAGAACAAAAAAATCTCGTGGCAAAAGATATTTTATGACGGAATCATTTAAGAGCAAGAATATATTAAATGAATACCGAAATTTAAAGATTACTGAAACATATACAAAAAATGATTAAAAGGAGAATTTATCATGATGATTAGGACATTAGAGAATGTATATACTAGTAAGGAAGACAATGAACTTGGGAAGGTAATCCGTAAGTACTCTATTGCAAGGAGACTGCTTGAAGTCGGTGGAGACAAGGTAAGGATTATCGATCTTAAGCCAGACAGAACAGACCCAGATCGCAAGCGGACAGTTTTTGTATTCAGAAACGATGACGCATTTCAGGAGGTATTAACTAAGGTTCTTGCAGAAAAAGCACAGAGCAAAAGTGAGCATGAGCTGCAATCTGAGATTGATATCTTGAAGAAGAAAATTGAAGCATTATCTAATATTGCCGAATTAAAGAAAACGTCTGTAGAGGAGTGATTGCGAATGGGCGAACTTGAAGAATTATTTGTACCATTTGTTGGTAATACAAAGTCTAGTGAAATTCCTGCGCCAGAAGAATACAATTACTGGTGGCTTAGGAAAAATAGACATTTTTTTATAGATTATGAAATTATGGAAGACTATTCTTTGATAGAACTTGGAAAAACAATTCTTCAAATGAACTTTGAAGAAAAGGACATCCCCAAAGATGAGTTGAAGCCTATATATATATGGGTGTTCTCATATGGTGGAGATTTAGACCAGGCTTTCTGTTTTTGTGATATCTGCGAATCAAGTAGGATTCCTATTATTACAGTAAGTATGGGTATAGCAATGTCTGCTGGACTTCTTATTTTCTTGTCTGGCTCTAAGCGTTATGCACTAAAGCATTCTAGGATGCTTGTTCATTCTGGGCAAGCTGGTTTCCAGGGTACTGCGGAGCAGATTGAAGAAGCCCAGAAGGATTATAAGAAGCAGCTCAATTCTATGAAAGAATTTATCTTGGAGAGAACTGATATTGATGCTAAATTATTTGGAAGGAATAAAGCCAAGGATTGGTATATTTCCGGCGATGATTTACTTAAGTATCATGTTGTTGACAAGCTAATTGATAATATTGAAGAAATATTCTGAGGGCGATACTGCCCTCTTTTTTTTATAAGGAGAAAAAGGATATGGCAAAGAACCCCAATTTTATTAGAAATATGGTAGATAAGTTTGCAATAAAAGGACATCTTTCAGAAGATGGTAAGGTGATTACATATATCAATGATGATAAGGAAGAGGCTCAAATAGATATTGAGAAATGTCTAAAGAGTTTTAGAAATGAAGAGATTGAACTTACCATTGCTGTAAAGATGAGCCAGGATCTTAGCGGATCCGTGGAGGATTAATAATGTCTGTTATAGACATCAGCAGGAAAAAAGGGGAGACTGAGTTAGGTTATATCAAAAGACTCGGCGAAGCAAAAGACGCTGGGCTACTTGATATGACATGGCAAGAACTTGCTGGTGTATTTAATAAGAACCTCCGTGAGCCTGGTGTTGAGTGGAATGAATCTACATATAGAAAGAAGTTCGCCGCATTACGTGATTACAGTGAAGAGTTTGGCACTGCTAATAAATCAGATGCAGACGAACTTATTTCTATAAAACGTGAATTAGAAAAAGAAAAAGTAAAACTCCGTGATGAAAGAACCGAATACAAAAGATTGATTCGGGAGGAAGCACGGAAAGAGTCATATCAAGAACAATTCATTCGTGCTATAGAAGAAGCTGCTGGCAAGCATCCTCTTGATTATGATGTAAGTGTGCATACTCAAATTAAAAGGGGAAGCTCCGTAGTTGTAGCTCCTTTAACTGATGTGCACATGGGAATTCAGATTAGCAACTATTGGAACGAATATAATGAAGATGTATTAAGGCAAATGATGAAGTATTACCTTGATTACATAGAAGATATTGCTGTTCGACATGATGCGGGAGATGTTGTAGTATTAGCATCTGAACTTGTTTCTGGGTTAATCCATCCGACAATCCGTTTACAGAACAACCAAGATTTAATTGAACAATTTCTAAATGTAACCGATTATATATGTGATTTTCTTGCGGTTTTAAGTACACGTTTTAATACTGTTGAGTTTTATGTAGCTCCTGGAAATCATGGGCGAATTAATCCCAAAAAGGATGACGGTCTTGCTCATGAAAACATGGATGAGCTAGTTGTGCCGTTTGTAAAATCAAGGCTTCAAAGCTATCCAAATTTATATTGTTATAGTAACGAAGTAGATTCTGGGATTGTAACTACTACTGTCTTGGGATCAAAACTTGTATTTGTCCATGGTGATAAAGATGACATGAGTAATGTTACAAGAAATATGACAAAGCTACTTGGCTATACTCCAGATATTATTGTTATGGGGCATAGACACTTTAACGCATATACTACCGACAATACAACGAAAATTATACAATCTGGGTCTTTCATGGGGCCAGATGAATATTCTATTTCGAAGCGATTGGTCGGGAAACCAGAACAGACTGTTTTTGTTGTTAACAATAATGGTTTGGAATGTATATATGATATGAGATTATAAGGAGTAAAAGGATATGAGAAAAATAGTGATTGATGATATCGCTCAAATCTCAGCAGAAATGATTGCTTTTAATAACATCGAAGGGCATCATTCAGTAGTAGTTGGTAGCTATGAAGTAATTGTAGAAATATTAAATACAATTATTAAGAATACCAATGCTGTATTTGTAAATGGTGAACTGAATATGCCAGATTCAGATGGTTATGAAAATGCATACTATCTTGAATATGCAGAAGATGAGCTTTGGGTTGATAAGATGTATAATGAGATGCATAAGAGATATCTTACAATTGAGGCAGACAGGGTTTGGGTTGAAGATGAGTTTTCCAAGGATTATCTTGATGCTAATGACGCTAAGAATGTGATTATATTTGAGTTTGATTCTGAAATTGAAGATTCATCTAAAGTCCCTTGTCTTTGTTTAGATGATGACGCACTTGGCTTTACTTGTTGCTACCATAGTGAATTGGGACATGGTAAATTCAAGTATCGTGGTTCAGAAAAGCTAACGGAAGAAAAAGCTTGGGATATTGTATATAATTATTGTGATTGATATTAGTGAGGCTAGGTCATGTATTTATATGACTTAGCCATATTTGCTTCTGTGGCGCAATAGGTAGCGCAACTGATCTATGGTTCAAATCCATACACAGAAATTTATTGAGCGGGTAGTATAAAGAAGTCATGAGCTTTATATTATGTACTATCCTATCCGGTGCATACCCGCTCTTATAATAAATAGGATAGGTGAAAGGATAGGAATAAATATGAATAAAACAAAATAGATTGGATTAATAACTGAATTATCGTGCTAGTTATATCTTTCTTAGCTTGGGTACAATATTTGTACTCCATTATGCGAAGATTGTAGATATGACATGATTGCAGATTTTAATGGTATATTAAAAAAAATACAAGTTAAGACATGTCGTGAAAATAATAATAAGACTGGAATAGAATTTTCAACCACTTCGACAAGAAGCAACTCTAGTGAAATTGTTAGGTAGAAATATTCAGAAAATGATGTTGATTATTTTGCGACATTCTATAATAATAAGTGCTACTTAATTAAGAATATCTATAGTAGCACATGTATTACATTACTATATGATGGGAATATCACTGGAAATGAGTGTATTCCAAAACATCTTTCTGATTATGAATGTGAAAAACAGATTAAAAAAATATTAAATAATAATGAAGACACATTACCAAAAAGAGTAATATGCCAATATGATAAAAATTGGCAATTAATTGCAACGTATAATTCCGTAAGGGGTGCTGCAAGAGCACTTGGAGACGAATTAAAAAATGCACATATTGCCGATGCAATTAATGGTAGACGCAAAATGGCATATGGATTTTATTGGAAAGAAAATATAGATATATAGTAATTTAATGATTAAAAGGAGGTGCTACGGTGGCCGTAGTAAAACAAGAAAAAAAAGTCCCCATAGCACAAGTTCGGGCAGAAAATGAAAAGATGAAAAAGTTACTCGAGGATGGAGTAAGATGCATTGTCTGTGGGGTAATGAAAGACAAAAGCAAATTTTATGTGAATACGAACCCTCGTTGTAAATGTGAAGTTGGGTGTGTTTGTAAAGAATGTGCTAGGAAAGTGGCTTTACAAGTTGATGATGACGGAATCGAGCATGGCGTTACTAAAGAGTCTTGCATAGAGGCACTTAAACTTTTAAATAAACCGTTTGTTAATTCCGTATGGGATTCAAGTGTATAGGAATCTGATAACCTTGTTGCTGGGAAAACAAAGTCAAATCCTTGGGTCGCCTATATTAAAAATATCGCAATGGTCCAATGGGTTGGCATGGACTTCTTCGATTCTGATATGTTCAAGAAAGGTGTTGTTGGTGGTGGACAATATGTTGTTAAAGAGCCTACTACTGCTGAGGATTTGTCTGAAGATGTAAGAACTACTTATGAAATTAATAAGAAGACTACTCTTCGTTTTCTTGGCTATGATCCATTTGAAAATGAACCGCTTGAAGAACAGCCAATCTTATATGCTAAATTGGTAAGTTACTTTGATGATTCTGTAAGGGATGACGGCTTAAAGCTTGAAGCCGTTATAGAGATTGTTCAAAGTTTCAAAGATATAAAAACAATTAATGATGCTATCTCAAAATATAAGAAACAGCTTGGGGAAAATCCGGCTGTCATTGCGACAATTAAGTCTCTTGCTGATACTAAGCAAAAGATGATTAATTCTGCACTAGCTCTTGCAAAAGACAATGGAATATCAGTCAACCATAATAACAGTAAGAGTAAGGGGGCTGGAACTCTCAGTGGTATTATTAAAGAGATGTCTGAGATGAATCTTGATGACATAGAAATTAATACATTTGATTATGAAACAAATGCTGCCATATCTCAGATTATGGAGGCAAATTTTAAAAATCAGATGGAACAGCTTAACCCAGACGAAAATGATTGGGAACGAGAGGTGCAGCATCAAGCAAAATTGCTACATAAATTATAGAAAGAAAGGGACGACGCTGTCGAATATTGTAGGCTACTCAAAAAAGAAAACAAAGACTTAAAGGATTTTCTTATTGAGAAAAAAATAATCGATGAAGCGTTAAATGTGATAGATGAGTGAAGAAATTGTTTTGTTGGGTGATAAAATAAAAGAATTTAACCCTAAGAATTTCACGTATTTTGTGAAGCCTACTTACTATGATATGTCTAATCTTAGGCTTGAAGGATTAAAGAAGACTGCTCAGATAGTTTAGTGGGGACGCAGAAACCCAGTAAAGTTTTGTGAGCGGTTTATGGGAATTGAATTCCTTGATTATTAGAAATATGTTTTTATGGAGAGCTGGATAACTCCGTATGTCGTTTGGTGTATGAGTAGATCTAGCGGTAAAACAACACTCGGCAGTCCTTTCTTAATGGCAAAGACTCTTCTACTTCCATACTTTGAGGGTTATATACTTTCTGGTACTGGCGCACAAAGTATTGGAATGATGAAAAAGATTGAGGCAATAACCAAGAAAGAGATTGCTAGTTTTACTGGACTTACCGATGTATTTATGAATGAACTTGTAAAGAGTCAAGCGAATTCAAATGGTTTTTCTCATAACCCAAATTCGTGGAGTTATAAATTGTATTCTGGTTCAACTATAGCTACGGTCAATTCAAACTTTGATGCTAGTCGTGGTAAACGCTCACGATTAAATTTCTATGATGAGGCATCTTATGTTCTTGAAGATATGTATACTGCTACCCTTCCATTCGTAACATAGAATTCAGACTTCGCACTTGGTGGAAATATTGATGTATCATTATTGCCGCCAAACTTCCCAAACCAAGTTATTTTTGCATCGTCTGCCGGATCTGTAGATGATTATTTTTACAGAATGTATAAAGAATATTCTTTGCATAGTATGGCTGGGGACAAGAGATATGCTTGTTTTGATATAGACTGTGATTTAGTTATGAATGCTACATACAATGGAAAAGTATATCCTGTTCCGCTTCTTACGCAAGAGAAGATAGATTCTGAAATGAAGATTAATCCTCTTAAGGCAAATAGGGAGTATAGGAACAAATTTGATATCGATGGCGGCGACTAGATTATCGTTAAGAAATCACAGATTTTGAGGAATAGCGTTGTCAGAGCACCAGAACTTGTAAATGCAGATGGTGACAGCTTATATGTTTTAGCATGGGACTTAGCTGCTAAAAAAGATAATAGTATCTTAAGTGTTGGCAAACTACTCCATTCTGATAAACGTGGTTGGTATATGGAAATTGTTAACTGTATTAATCTTCTTGACAAAGAGACTAGGAAACCACTAACTACTCCAGAACAGGTTAAGCGTGTATAGGAAGAGTTAATAAATTACAACGGCGTTGGAGTACCAGATTATGCGAATATCAAATATCTAATGATGGATGCTGGATCTGGTGGTGGTGCTACTTAGGTATTAGCTTATTTGTTTGATGATTTTTATGAAGAGCATCATAAAGGGGAAGAAGATTTTCATCACAAAGGATTGATGGATGAAACATATGAATTCTGCCAACCTTACATTAAGAGATATCCAGATAATATAGATTTAATAAGAATGATTGAACCAACAAAGTATAAAGTACAAATGTATACTGAATTGATAGAATTGATTGAGCAGGATTTAATATCATTTACTGCTGATTATGATTATCATGGTAATCTTACATTTCTCACAGAAGAAGATGGCGAGGAAAAGGAAGAGGTATACAAACTTAGTCTTGAGGAAGAGTAGGCATTAAAACAGATTGATGCTATGAAAGAGGAAGTGACTCATATGTATAGATATAAATCGTCGAACGGTAATATACGTTATGATCTTGCTCCTGGTTTTTCAAATATAATTGGTGATGATAGAAGCTATACGCTTTGTCTTTTGGCTCATTGTTTAGCGATGATGAGATAGGAAGATTAGATTCGTCAAAGAAAAAAACCTAATAGTGATGATTTGGTTAATCGCTTATCAATCCGTCCAGCAAGACGATTTAGTTCATTTTAAGGAGGTGTTTGCTGATGGCAAATTCAACTGAGGTGTCTAAAGCGGCACCAGAAAAGATGAGTAAAGCAGAGTTTGTGAAACAATATTCGGATGAATATTTGAAACAACGTTTTGCTGATTCACAAGATGCCTTTAAGAAGTTAAGAGATTTTACTAAAAATTCCACCCGAAATGTTGGTGTTTTTGATAAAGAAACTCTTCGTGGATATTTTCAAAATATAGTTAGTAACGAAGCGAGACTAAGGAATTTATCTTGGTATTTATTCTATAGGTCGCAAGTATATGCTAGGCTTGTGCTGTTTTTCAGCAATATGTTTGTTCTTTATTGCAGATCAGTGATACCGAATCATGATTTGACAAAGACAAATAATCCAACAAAGACATTAAAGTCTTTCTAGGAAACTGTTGATGAACTTGATAAGATGCGACTGCAACAGGAATTTTATCCAATATTTGTAACAAATTTTATATAGGATGTTAGTTATAATGTTTGGTTTGAGGATGATGATGGTGTTTTTGTTCTGCCATGGCCAGCGGATTCTGCGAGGATTATTGGTAAATATATGACTGGAGAATTTGCATATGCTGTTGATGCAACATACTTGCGTAGTCATCAAGAACTGATTGAATATTTTCCAGAGCCATTTCAGCAGATATATAATGATTATCAATCTACTAGCGAGAAGTGGCAACCAATGCCTGAACAGTATTCTCTATGTACAAAGTACAGATCAGAGGATACTGAGACAGCTCTTGGGCCACTCATGCCGATGGCTAATTCACTTATTAATTTGTTAGACCTTGAGGATATTCAAGCAGTAGCGGCGGAGCAGGAAATATATAAATTAATTTGGTATGAGTTGGAAACACTTGATGGCACTGATACTCCAGATGATTGGAAAGTAGATGTGGATTTGGCTGTTAACTATTTTAACAAAATGGTTGACGAAGCAATACCGCCGAATATGTCTGCTGCAATTGTCCCAGGTAAGTTGAATGAAATATCGTTCCCAGACAGTACTGCTTCTGATACTACCAAAGTTATGAAAGCGACAGAAACAGTTCTTAATACGGCTGGTGGTGCTGAAGTACTTAATGGAAGTACTATAAATAACACATATGCATTCAAGCTTGCGACACAAGTAAATACTGAATATGCTATTTCCTCTCTTCTCCCACAGGTGCAGAGTTGGGTTAATCATAGATTGCAATTAGTACTAAGCGATCCTTGCAAAGTAAAATTCTTCCCAGTTAGTGTTTATACACTTCCAGATTATAAAGAACAATTACTGACTGCTGCGCAAAATGGTTTCCCAACTATCTTTGCTTATGGTGCTTGCAATGGGTATTCAGAGAAAGATGTTATAGCACTAAATAATCTTGAAGTAGATATTCTTAGTTTGGCAGATAAATTCAGACCGTTGAGCACATCTTATACGCAGTCGAATGTTGGTAGACCAACAACTCCAGACGATGAGTTATCAGAATCTGGTGATAGAAGCAGAGATACTGCGGCAGAATGATTAAAGGGATGGTATAAATGAAAAATAAATTTATTAAGACAAATGATGAAAATACTGCAAAGTTGCTCCGAGATTCTGGGCTTGTTGAGCTTGCAAAAGAGGGCGATAAGTGGGTATTTGTTAATGAAAAAGATAAACTAAAATTTAGTACTGATGATTTGGAAGGATGTCATGTTTCAGACATCCTTCGTTTCTAATAATCTCCTCTCGGAGAAAATCTTGAGAAAGGAGTGAGTGTTTTGCATAGGAAACTGCTAACATTTGAAGACCTTGTGAAATTCTGCGATGAACATGATTTTACAAGGTTTAGTTCAAAAGAATCTGGATATCAGATTTGTGTGCAAATTCCAGCCTAGTTTAGTTAGGAAAAGTCCGATGACCCAACTATGTTATATGCAAATGTATTAGCTTTTCATACTGGCATTAATAGAAACCGATCCAACTTGACAGAAGATGCGGCTAAGAAAGCAATTAAGAACTTAGCATACAAGCCAGTGCTGGCGAACTTCTGTGAAATTGATGGTGTAAAAGATTTTACTAGCCATGATTTTGATGTAGATGAAAATGGCGAATATGTTTATTTTGAAAAGTAGATTGGGTGCTTTACAGCTGATAGTGCTTATATGGAGCAAGACCCAGATCACGATGATAGAATGAATGTTTATGCAAAAGTTGCAATACCTCGTGAGTATACTGATGCCGCTGAAATCATTGAGCGTAAAAATGGTACTCGTGTTAGTGTTGAACTTGCTGTCAATGAGCTTTCTTATTCCGCTAAAGACAAAGTGCTTATGCTGGAAGATGTCGATGTAATGGGACTTACATGCCTTGGCGTTGACCCAGATACTGGCGAAGAAGTCATGGAAGGTATGGAAGGTGCACATATTCAGATTGAGGATTTTAGCGTTGAGAATAATTCTCTTACTTTCAACGCTGAAATGATTAATTCGATTGCTGATGCCGTTGCAGAACGGCTTAGTAATAAAGCGGCAGATACCGCACAACTATTAGAGGAAGGAGGAAAAAATCAAGTGAAATTTGATGAGTTATTAGAGAAATACGGCAAAACCGTAGAAGATATTGATTTCGATTATGAAGGACTAACGGATGAAGAACTTGAAGAGGCATTTGCAAAAGCATTTGGCGAGGAAGAACCTTCTGCCTCTGAACCCGAAGAGAATCCAGAAGAAGATGAGCCTGTGAAAGAGTTTGCTGATGACGATCCAGTAGAGCCAGAAGAGCCTAGTGAACCTGAAGAGCCTGAGGCAGTAATTGATGATGATACTCTGCCAAGCAAAAAGATTACTCATTCTGTAACATATGGTGAAATTACAAAGGATTTCTCTGTTAGTCTTCAAGACAAAATTTACGCTTTGAGTACGTTGGTTAATGACACATATTCTGAAACGGATAATGCCTGGTATGATGTTACTGTGTATGATGATGAGAAATATGTTGTTATGAAAGACTGGTGGAATGACAAGGCATACAAGCAGTCCTATAAAGTCAAGAAAGATGTTTATTCACTTGTTGGAGATAGAGTTGCAGTATATGCACAGTATCTCACAGAAGATGAGATAAAGAAACTTGATGATATGAGGGCTAACTACTCTTCTATGTCTGACAAACTTGCTCAGTATGAGGCGGAGCCAGAAAAGATGCAGATTCTGAATTCTGATGAATATTCTCAGATTGCAGAGACTGAAGAATTTTCGGAGCTTAAGACTGTCGAAAAGCATTTTGATATGTCTGTAGAAGAAGTTAGAAAGGCTGCTGATGATTTACTTCTTGCGTTTGCAAAGAATAACAAGCTTGAGTTCAACTCACAGCAAGAAAAGAAACCTGTTGGCGTAAAACTGTTTGGTCAAAAGAAATCAAATAAGACTGGACGGTATGGAAGTTTATTCAAAAAGTAAAATAAATATTAAATAAGAAAGGAGATATTGTTATGGCTTATGGAAAACCCAATATGACTAAGCATGCTGTTGCTTTCCCGTCCAAGGTTCTGGCTGGAAGCATGGGTGCTCATATTTATAACATCACGCTCACCACAGCTGCTGATAACGGTAACGTAATCGGTCGTGGCGATTGGAATTCTTTTGATAATTATGCTGAGGCGGCAGCTCCAAGTGGAATCACTGGTAAGATTGTCGATCAAGCAGCTAATGGCAACTGGTATGTAGAGATTACTGCTGTTCCAGCTGCTAAAGAGGCACTGGTTGTTTACAACTCCCCGATAATCCCTTATGAATCTCCGAGAGAACTCGCTGATCTCTCCAATTTCTTCAATGATGCAGATGAGGTTGTAAAGGCTTATGTTTGCACGGTTGGCGATATTTGGGAAGTATCCGAAGAAGGATTCTCTGGAACTCCAGCAAAGGGTAAAGCACTGACTGTTGCTTCTAAGAAGTGGGCTGTCGGAGCTTAATTAAAATATTAAAGGAAGGAGGTAATAGAATATGAAGAAACTTAATTTTTCTGCTCATGTAATGAATGTATTCTCCGAGATGGAGACTAATTATGATGAAGTAAAGAATCTTATGTTCGATCTTGCTATGGGCAATGAGATTTATGATGAAGAGTCTGGCCGTGTTGTTCCAAAGGCTGAAGCTGAAGCAAAACTGCGTAGCATTTGCCAGAAGGTATTTGGCGTAAATGAAAACTCTTCCAAGAGAGAACTTAAACGTGCTTACAGAGAGCATGGTCGTGAGTTCTTTGATATCATTGAGGAAGTTATTGATGTTGTAATCAGCAATGGCTTCAAGGATAATGAATTCTTCAACAACTTTGTTGATTATAGAAATATTGCACTTGGCGATGCTTATGAGTTCTATATGGAGAAAGATGTCATTCTTTCCATCGCTAAAGTTGGTGTAAGTCATCATGACTATATCCTTCAGAGACTTGGCAAGGGCGAGACTCTTACCATTCCTTATCAGAGATATGGTGCTGCAGTTGGTGCAGATATTAACATGTATATGATTGGTAGAGAAGACTGGACAAAGCTTACCAATGCTATTGCAAAGGCATTTACTGTCCAGATTCAGCAAGAAATCTATGCAGAACTTCTGAATGCTGCAAATAAGATTCCGGCTGCAGTTAGAACTGGTTTTGTTGGAACTGGTGCACTTTCTGCTACCACAAAGGATGCTTTTGATGCAATCCTTGAGAATGTACAGACTGCAAATGAGTCTGCAATTGTAATTCTTGGTACTAAGACTGCTCTTAAGAAGCTGAATGCACTTTCCGATGTTAATTGGAGAGCACAGTCCCTTAAGGAAGATGTTTCTCATTCTGGAAGAATGGGTGACTATGAAGGTACTGTTCTGATGGAGATCCCGCAGAGATTTACTAGCCAGACAGATCTTACTCCGCTTATTGATAACACCAAGCTTTGGATTCTCCCGGCTGATTAGACTGATAAGTTTATCAAGATGGTCGATGTAGGCGAAACCGAAATTGATGAAATCACCGAGAAGGGCGAAGAGCATGGTCGCTGGGATGACATCATGAAGTATGAAGTACAGCGTTCCTATGGTATTGCTACACAGCTTGGACGCTATTTTGGTCAGTGGACTCTTACTGCATGATGACTACTGATTTATGATTAAAAGGAGATAACAAATGGCAGCTACTAGAAAAAGAACTACAACTGCTACTGAACAAGTAGTAGAAAAGCCAGAAGTAAAAGTTACGGCACAAAAGGAAAAGCCTGTCGTAAAAGAGAAAAAGAAATTCTCTGATTCAGATGGTATTGTTTGCCGTTCTATTATTCAAGGCGGACTTTATATGGAAGGGGCCAAAACTCATATGCTTTATGAATGGGTCGAATATGGAGACAAAACACAGGTTGAGTACGCTGATCTTGCGGCTGCTGTGAGAACGAGGTCTTCCTATTTATTCGGGCCAATGCTTATTATTGAAGACGAGGACTTTATTGAGGAATTCCCCCAACTAAAGAAGTTCTATACTGAGAACTATACAGTAAGTGATCTTGAAATGGTCCTTGCGTATCCGTTAGAAAGAATGCTTGAAGAAATTTCGGCACTTCCCAAAAGTGCCGTAGAATCTTTAAAAGTTCTTGCGGCATCTTCGATTAATGAAGGTACACTTGATAGTGTTAAAAAGATTAAAGCACTTGATGAGATTTTTGGAACGAACTTAAGTTTATTAGCTGAGTTCAAAAATTAATTTAACGGAGGTGGTATTATATGACCTCTGAATTTGAAGATATCTATTCACGGTTTTTTCTCCGTGTTGAAGATTACAATATTGTGGGCTTAGATACAAATCTAGTTAATGAAATGATGAATGGATGGATGAAGTCTGTGTTATCACAGCCGTATATTAGACGGCTGTTTGATACATTGACATTCGATGAAGATATTGAACAGATTGAATATACAATGAAATACCCTATCTCCGAAGATGAGGACAAGGATTTTGTAGAGGAATTGATTGCTCTTGGCATGGTAGCCGAATGGGTTTCCCCAAAGTATCATTCTACTCTTCTAACTTCTTAGTTTTATTCTAATAGCGAATAGAAATACTATTCTTAGGCTAATCATATGACCGAATTAAAGGATATGTACCATAGGGCTAAGAATGATGTTCGCAAATTAATTAGAGACAGAGGGTATATAAATAACGTATATATAGGTGAGTCATGAATACTAAATATGGCTCATACTCTTCTGAGTAGATTAATTCTGTAAAATACAAGATTCGAAAATCCATCTATTTTTTACTTCTTTATGTTGACCCACAAACTAGGGATGATTATCCCAATGTAAATGTTGCAGATGCGTTTCGCAGTTTGTAGCGTAAGCTCAATGGATTAAATAGTATTTTGCTTGAACCACCAGAATTGGTTCAAACCATGAGTCTTCTTGAAGCGGCATTGGCTGAGTTTTAGAGTGATTCTTTCAATTACCATACTTATAGGAAGCTGATATTGGATGCTGGGTCTGAGATTATGCGTGTAAAGGAAGGTGATTGATATGATTACCTTTGCTGATTTTCAAAAGATACATAAGACAGATATCCCAGGTCGTGCAAGGAAAATGCAATCTGATATGATCATGGATGCTACATTTAACCAAGATATACAATATTAGGTTGGATATTTTTTTGACTATTACCATACGACTCCAGAAAATCGGTTAAAGCTAGAAGGTTTTAATCCTAAAGATGATCCAAATCCTATTCCAATCGATGTGAAATTTATTGCGCATAGCAAAAAGACATATGAGAAGGATGAGGTAACAATGCATATTCAATTTCGTCCTGGACATGAATGTGCAGTTGATTATTATGATGAAGTATTTGGCAAACGTTATAATGCTAGATACCCAATAGGTTTATATGTATGGTTATAGGGAGAAGATGGTATCTATAGACGTTGGCTAGTGGTTGCTACTGCCGACAGGGATAAAAATCAATTCCCAACTTGGGAAGTATTGCGCTGTGATGAAATATATAGGTGGATAAAGAACGGGAAATATTATGAGTTTCCAGGTGTTAGCAGAAGCCAGAATTCATATAACTCTGGACTTTGGTTGGATTATAAATTTCAACAGCCAGAAGACCAGGTTAAGTTCTGCTTACCATTAAATCGTGATACGGAAATGCTTTATTATAATACCTACCTAGTGATTGATGCTCACGTACTTACTGAGCCAAGAGTTTGGCAAATCAGTAAGATAAATCGTTCGAATTCAAAAGGTGTTGTAGTGTTTACTTGCGCACAGGATCTTGCGAATTAGCATACTCTAAAAGCGGATTATGATGAAGATGGTAACGTGACCGCTTGGTGGGCGGATTGGAATGAAACCGAGGTCGCTCCAACTCCTGCTATTGTTGACAACAGCGAACACGATGAATTAGTCACAGCGAAAATAACATGTTCTGGGAAACCGCAATTTAAGGTTGGCGGTTCTTCAAAGACATTTACAATTTCGTATTATGACGATGATGTTATTATACAAGACCACGAGGTTGGCACTTGGTCATTTTCGATTGATGGCGAAAATGTCAATGATGAACTTTTGAGCATAATCAGTACAGATGATGCCAATAAGATTAAAGTTAAGTTCTTGGGTGATGACATGTATGTCGGCAAAATACTAACAGTTACAAACACATTTGAAGATGTCACTGCATCTATGCAAATTGAAATCATCGCATTATAAGGAGGGATAGCATGGATTTGACGAATGAACAACTTCAAACTCTCCTTCAGTATAAAACTGTAATGGATGATGACAATGTGCGTTTTAAAGAAATTATTAAAAAAAGTTTGATAGATGATCCATTGATTATCTATTTGCTTAATAACAAGGAGTTGGAGAGCGTCGAGGCAGATCCTAGCGACTATCTCGGCGTTAACATACTCCCAGCTTTTTTAATTCATCCTACATAGCACAATGTCTAGAACTTTATTTGTTATGAGACATCATGGAAAGAAATGCCAAGATATAATGGGAATGCTACAAAGTTACAACAGATTATTTTTTATGTTTTGTGTGAAGAAAAGACAAACATAGAAAAACGTACTGGTATAGCACGCCATGATTTAATTGGTGCGAGGATTAAAGATATATTTAATTGGACCAACAAATTTGGTACACAATGCCATGTTGTATCTGATGTCCCATCTGTAACAGATAATGATTACGCAACAAGAACTATAACGTTTGAATTGCTTAGTGTTAATGATATCGTCAAGACGAGAAATGGTTCTTCTTTGGTGGTGAATAAGATTGGCGGATAAACAGAATCAGCCTAAATTTGACCGTCTAAAGATGTATTTCGGAGAACCATTTGAAGTTGGAAATGGTATGACAGTATTGATACCAACTGTTGGGGATATACTGAGATTAGATAATTCCGACATAACATTTTATCAGACGTTATATATTTGGATTGCGAATCCTACAACTTATAGATTAATGCTATGGGACAATGGTATTGATTGGAATAAAATTTCTGATTATGAATTGTTTTTGATGTTATATAAAACCGAAAATCCAGATGTCAGCAAAATGATGTTTGGTAACGTGGACTTTCAGTAGTTTGGACTATTCCATAAAACTGTCTAGGAAAAGAATGAAGACGGAGAAATGGTTGATGTATAGAAAGTTACTTTATATAGTCCCGAATAGGATATAGAAATATCTGAGTAGGATTATACTCTTATTTCTTAGTATTTAAAAGCTGCTTTCAATATATATCCAAAAGTAGAAAAGGCGAAGGGACGGATTACAAAAGAATCAATTATTGAAGAAGAGCGCATGAACCTTATAGCTAAGGAGCGCAAAGGAGAAGATATACCTACATCTTCTCTTCTTCCATTGATATCTTCTTGTATTAACCATCCTGGATTTAAGTATAACCTTAATGAACTCCGTGAAGTTAATTTTGTTCAATTTATGGATAGCGTACAGAGACTACAAATCTATGAGTCTACTTCTGCTCTTTTGAAGGGAGCATATTCTGGTTTCTGTGATACATCAAAAATTGATAAGGATGAATTCAATTTTATGAGGGATATAGTTCCCGCAAAATAACTATGTTTATAACAAATTAATATTATAGAAAAGGAGGATATGATTATGGCCTTTAAGTTAGATGACCTTATTATTGACCGCATATAGGTGGCTACTGCTGAGGATTCTCATGGTAATGTTCTTTATACTCTGACTCAGCTTTAGGAAGCAACTATCAATATCTCCGCAGAGTCTAACGATGTTACCGACAAAGACGGCAACCTTGTGAAGAGATTCTGGAGAGCAAAGACTGGTGAGTTCACTGCAACTAACGCATTCATCAATCTGAACATCCTTGGTGAGGAAGCTGGTTCTGGTAAGATGGAAGCAAATGCAACTCGCAAGATCACCGCTCCTGGTATCATTGTTGCAAAAGCTTCTAATGGAGCTACTGTTACCCTTGCTAATGTAACTGGCACTCCAAAGGTTTATGGCATGGAGACCAATGGCACTCTTGGCACTGAGTTCCAGACAGGTGGAACAGCTACTGCTACTACTTTTGTATATGATGACCAAACTGGCGTTGTAACTCTGCCTCTGAGCGGTGATTATGTTCAGTATCTCATCCGTTATGACCGTGAGCTTACTTCTGGTGCGGTTGAGATGACCAACATGGCAGATAAGTTCCCTGGCACAATCCGTCTTGTGCTTAAGGTTCTGTGCGTAGACCCATGCGAAGCTGATACTTTACGTGCAGCATATATTGATATCCCGTCCTTCCAGGTTAGCCCTGAGAGTGAAGTTTCTCTGAGTTCTGATAATCAGACTATTGATTTCAGCGGATCTCTCCAGGTTGACTATTGTGATGCCGACAAGCGCCTTTACAGCATCTATGTTGTAGAAGATGACGAGGAAGAGTAATTGTAAATTTGACTTAATTAGAGTAGCTAGTGTAAAAGCTAGCTACTCTTCTATAATTTTTGCTCTATTTCAATCCCTCAGAATGAGGCAATATCATATGGGGCAAAGAATTAGACAATAAGGAATTGATATAGAGGAGGAATTATATTATGGCAAAAGAAGGAAGATTTGATAGATATTGTACTGTATGCGGAAAGCATTATGAATACTGCCCGACATGTAGCAGGTTTGCACATATGGAGCGTTGGCATGATGCCTATTGCTGTGCGAACTGTAAAGACCTTTATAACGTAACTGCTGGGTTTATTAATCATTGGCAGGAGCCAGAGGTGGAAGCTGCTAGGCTTCAAAAGTTAGATTTATCATACAAGAATAAACTTCCAGCATGGATGCAAGCGACAATCAAAGATATTCAGCGTGTAGAGTTGAATAACGCTAATGAGGCTGTTGTTGAAAAGGTAGTTACAGAACCAGCTACGGAAGTTGTAGTTGAAGAAGTAAAAGATGAAGTTAAAGAAGATAAGAAAGTTGATAAAGCTGAGACAGAAGAAAAAAATGTTACGGCTCAACTTCACAAGTTTGAGAAAAAAGTAAATACTCAAAATAAATATAAGCCAAATAAATTTGGAAAATAATAGTGAATGTGATTAAATACAACCATAGTTAAACAGGTATAGTTTAACTATTAATAATGGGACTAGGTATATTTCTTAGTCTAGCGGGGTTGGCTCACATTCATGAGCTAACCCCTTTTTTTACCATTTTTAATGAGCAAAAGGAGTAAAAGGATATGGATAGAGACAATATAGTTCATTCCGATGTAACAGGAAAAGACTACTATCCATCTTAGGTTGTTCGATTGGTGAATATTCGATAGATATGTAGTTATATGCGTCTTGGAAAAATCCCAGTAGATATTTATCCATCTATTGATTTTAAGTCGAACAATCCTGTATTGGTAGTTTTGTTTGATAGGAATGATACAAAAGAGGCATATAACCGATGGTGTGAAAGCACAAACTTGTGGGAGGAACTGTAGAATGAAGCCAATGATTTACATGGATAATGCGGCAACGACAAAACCATTCGCAGATGTTGTGGAGGCAATGATTCCATATTACAAAGATAGCTTCTATAATCCTTCTGCCAACTATGATATGGCTTATGATGTAAATGATGTATTGCAAGATTGCCGTAAAACAATAGCTAATACTATTGGATGTGAAGCAAATGAAATATATTTTACATCTGGTGGAACTGAATCCGACAATTGGGCATTGCGTTATGCACAGCCTGGTCAACATATTATAACGTCAAAGATAGAGCATCATGCGGTTCTTAATACTTGTAAATACCTTGAGTCAATTGGGGTAGATGTTAGTTATATAAATGTTGATGAGCATGGAATGATAATACTAGAGGAGTTGGAAAAAAGTATTAAGACAAATACTTCTCTTATATCTATCATGACTGCCAATAATGAAATTGGTACTATTCAGCCCATATTGGATATAGCCAAAATCGCTTTTGATTATGGTATTGCATTTCATACTGATGCAGTACAAGCCTATGGACATAAGGAATTGGATGTTAATGAATTAGGGATTGATATGTTGAGCGCAAGTGCTCATAAATTTAATGGACCAAAAGGTGTTGGATTTTTGTATGTAAATAAGTGTATTAAATTACAACCGTTTATTTTAGGTGGTATGCAACAAGGCGGCATGAGGGCTGGTACTGAAAATGTTCCTGGTATAGTTGGTATGGCTAAAGCAGCTGATCTGTCGTGCGATTTAGATAATATATATCATAGGGCAATTGTTGCTGGTCTTAGGGATTATATGCTAAGTAAAATTAAAGCTGAAATTCCTAATATTATTGTAAATGGAGATTTACATAATAGATTACAAAATAATCTGAATATATCATTTATTGGAATTCGTGGCGAACAGTTATTAAGCCAATTAGCAATGAATGGCATCTACGCATCAACTGGTTCTGCTTGCAATGCATTTTCTCCAGAGCCATCACATGTGTTAAAGGCAATCGGGCTATCTGATGAAGATGCAAGTTCTAGTATTAGGTTCACGTTGTCTAAAGAAAATACTATAGATGAGATTAATTATACTGTTGATGTATTGAAGAGAAGTGTTGAAGATTTAAGGAGAATTGGATGAAGCATATAGAAAAGGTAAGAAAGGCTTATGTACTATGTTCAATAGATAATACAGGTAAAACGTGTTATCTAAGAAGCCTACATGAGCCTGGAAAGTGGGAAATTACTACAAATATTGAGGAAGCAACAAAGTATGCGACTTCTGGTGCGGCTGATTTATCTTATGATTTTTATCAGCATGAATTAGGATCTGATGCGGGGGTGTTTGTTAAAATTCCACTTGAGATTGAATACAGATTAGTGAAAGAAGAATAATTAAATTGTTATGTAGGCCCTCATTTTATGAGGGCTTTTATTATTGGGGTGTGGTGTAATGGAAGCACAGGAGGCCCTAACCCTCTTGATCTCAGTTCGACCCTGAGCGCCCCCGTTCTATGCGAGAAAACATAAGGAGTAATTACCCTTGTGCGAGAGTAATCCCTAACTCTCATTTCTCGCATTTATTACAATTAGGGGTGGATTACTACAGGGAGGTAATGCTGTGGGGAATAGATATATTTTTAAATAGTCTTTTGAAGATTGGTGTATTACAAATAATAGAGAAGACATTCTACAATTATGGGATTACGACAAAAATGATGTTTTGCCGTCTGAAGTACCATTTGGAACCAAGAAAAAATATTATTTTTGTTGTCCAGCTGGTATACATGAGAGCGTATAGAAAAAAATATATGCTGTGACTGAAAAAACAACAAGAAAAATGGTCTGTAAGTATTGTAACGGCGGGGTTTATTGGAATAACACTAAAGAAGATTTTTCGGGTAGACAAATAGGAGAACTACATGTTATTGGGCTAGATGAAGAGAAAACCAAAAATGGACAATATTATTGGGCGTGCGAGTGTTCTTGTGGGAATATTGTTTCTGTCAGTTCTTCAAAATTAAAAAGTGGAAAGAAGACTACGTGTGGTGGGCAATATAGACATAAAGCGCCATAGTGGATAGAGCCAGATGGCGGGTTAGATTCATATAATTCACAATATCTAAGAGAGCTTCGTACTAGTCCGTTGTATTATGAATATAGACGAGCAGTTCAAGAAAAGGACAATTGGAGTTGTATTGTTTGTGGTTCACATAAAGATATTGAGGTACATCATATTTATCCGTTTGCAGCGTATCCGCATGAAAGATTTAATCCTAATACTGGAATATGTATGTGCAAAATACATCATAGTATTAGTAGCCCTATTAGTTTCCACAGTATATATGGAAGATTTGGTAATACGCCAGAGTAGCTTGAGCAATATGTAAATTTTATGCGAAAAGAACTAGGTATTTTAGAATATTTTGATGTTTATAAATACATGGATAATTATGAGTCTGATAATATAGATATTGATGACTCAATGTTAATAGATTTATATGAATAAATCTAAGGAGGTAAAAGGATATGAAAGATTATTATGTAAATACACGTAAATGTATAGACACATACAATAATTATGTGAATGTAGTATTTAAAGACCATGAAGAACTCTCAGATGATAGAGATGAATTTCTTTAGAATTTTTGCTTACATCTTGCTCATGCATTAATCAAAGACACTGGTTCTGGATAGCTTGCAAGAGATGAACTGGGTAAGATGGCTGATATTATTAATGATGTTGTAAGGTGAAACAAGATGAAAGAAAAACTATTAGCATTGGACACATCAACCAGCTCAACTGGCTGGGCGTATTTTGAAAACGGAAAGTACGTAGTTAGTGATGTTATATCTATAAAGAATTAGAAGGATACTGATCTAAGAATGGAACAAATGATTTCTGAAATATATAGATTAATAGAGTGCTACTCTCCTACTGTTGTTGTAACCGAGATGACCGTTGTGGTTAGAAACCCGGCTGTTCAGCGAATGCTTACAATGATACTTGGAGCAGTATATGGCAACTGCGTAGTCAATGATATAGATTACTACAGCCTTCGCCCTACAGAGTGGAGAAAACTGATAGATCCAGGTAAAAAGCCTAAAAAGCGAGATGAATTAAAAGAATGGTCAAAGCAAAAAGTGTTTGAGTTATATGGAATTGACAATGTAACTGATGATGTTTCTGATGCTATCCTCATAGGACAAGCATATGTGAATATGATATGATAGAAAAACTTAACCATCTTATGATGGAAGCGGATAATCAGAAAGATAAGGATGCAATACAGAATCTAATTAGGCAAATGGAAAATAGTTAATGTTTAGGGTCTAGGGGTGTCACAGCTCCTAGACCTTTTTTGATAAAAAGGAGATATATTATGGCATCAATTAAATTATCAACATTTATGACTTTATTTAATGCTAAGAAAACCGAAGATGAAAAGGTTGATCTAATACAGAAATATATTAAAAATGAATATGTACCATATGAAGAAAAGGTGAACACGGCGAATGCTATTGCTGATATTGCATATTGGCAAACAGAGACACAAGCCGATGGTACAGAGACTAGGTTCCTTCATGTGGATTCTACGGTTAAATATATGTTAACGTGTATGGCGACAATTGATTTATTTACAAATATTGAACGCCAAAAGCAAAATGGAAAGATGTTAGAAGATTTTAACCTGTTAAATAGTAGTGGTGTCTTTGATTTGGTTATACGAAATATCAATCAAAGAGAATTAAAGGAATTTAACATGATTTTGCAGTTGGTATGTGATGATTTAATAACAAATGAATATGAAAATCATGCTTTCATTAGTAAGCAAGTAAATAGATTTGGAAGACTCATAGGTGCTTCTGTTGCTCCTGTTTTAGAAAGCTTAGACATGGAGCAAATTGTGAATATGATTAAAGAGAATATCAAATAATAATATGGGGTTAAATTCAAATAAAGCATTTGAGTTTAACCCCTTTTTTTACGTTTTTAGGAAAGGAGTGGTGTACTATATGCGTACATTAAATAAAATTTATCGGGACTTAAAAAATCGGATACGTGATACCCTTCCTACGATTGCATATTAGATTGGTGACAAAATGTTTAATAAGTATGTCGATTGTGTATAGGCTTTTTATGATGATATGCCAGAAAGCGATGGATATTATAGGACATATAGTACATATTTAGGCTCTAGTATTTCCTATAGTTATGATGAAAAAACTACTGGGTCTTTGCGTAATAACAATGGCGAAGATGTTGTATTTTCAATTCATGTAAATATGAAGATTGACCCATCGTATTTGGGAAATCCTTATCACGACCCAGTAGATTATGTATTTGAACGTACATGGATATATGGTATTCATGGTAATTTAGCAAATCCAGTTATGGAGCCATCTCCATGGGATATTTTTGATGAGTGGTTTGATGGTTTTGCAAATTCCAAAACTGGCGATGTAAAGCTAATTACAAATCGTAACATGTTAAAAAAAGTTGGGATAGGATCTCGTTAATATAAAGGCGGTGATATTGTGGCGTTTAGAAGTGACTATTAGGTTGATATTGACCTTAATTTGAGGAGCAAACAGGCATTCGATTAGCTTGAAAAACAATATAACAACATTAAGGCAGAAATAGAGGGGGACCTCATTAAAACTAGGATTACTGCTGATACGAAAGACCTTGAAAAGGTGCTAAAAGATATAGCCGATATAAAACCAGATGACTTATCTAATGTATTCTTTAATATTCAAGGGGGAACACTTTCAAAGTAGTTAAAATAGTTAGAAACATTTGTCGGAAAATCTGGTGAAGAAATTGGATTATAGTTTAGAGAAAGCATACAGGATGGGATGAAAGGTTCTTTTTTAGACCTCTCCCAAATGGTTCAAAAATATGTTGGAGATGGTAAAAAAGTAACAAAAGGCAATGTGTCAAAGTTATTATAGGGATTAATGCAAGATGTATAGTCTCCACTTGATGATACAAATTATTTAAATATAGTAGAAAGAGCAGAAAAACTAGAGCAGCTATATCACACTATGCAAGATTTGCAAAAAAATAAACTAGATATATATAAAGGATTAGATACAAATAAGTAGCAGATTGGTGATTTTATTTCTTAGCAATATCAATAGATTGGGGAGTTGTTAAGCAAACAAGTTAATGTTGACGCATTTAGGTCTCAAATATTAGATGTTTTTTCGACTCTGCAAAGTGACTTACAGAAGATGTTTACTGCTATTGCAGAACGAAGGAAACTCGGATTTGGGAATGGGAGCGGTACTGGCAATGGTGATGGGAATGGATCTGGCAGTGGCGCATATAATAAAGAGACTGAAGAAGAAATAAAAAGGATAACAGATGAAATTACTAATCTTACATCTCAAATTGATGAAGCTAAAAATAAGTTAGAGGAATTGAAAAAGGGTACAAAAATATCGGAGGATCTTGATAGTAAAACAAAAGCTAGTTTAATTTCATCTATTAAAACAGATATCGCTGAAATGGTTTCTGAGCTTGATAAATTTGGAGATAATATTCCATTAGAGAAAGCTCAAAAGTTTGTGGATTTAATCACTACTTATTATGAGCTTGGCGGTCAAGAATCTAAAATCGCATCGACAGAAAAACTTAAAAATGAAATAGATGAAAAATGTAATTACATTTATGAAAAGTTTGATCCGAATGCGGAAGGTGATTTTGAAGGGAAAGTACTATCATCTTATGTTGATTTGAAAGCAATTTAGGAGCAATCTGCAGCAATAGAATCATTAACGCAAAAACTTTAGGAATTAGAATAGCAAAAAAAAAGGCTGGTCGAAGGGGTTACTAGTTCTAGTGAGACTGGCGAGGCTACTGTTACGGCTAAACCAGATGGATCAAAGTTTATTGAAGATTTATAGGAATAGATTAATGGTTAGTCTGTTACAGTAGATACTAAGCCTAGCGAAGACTTCTTGGACAAAGTCAAGGATCTCGTCTCCGATGGTATAACAGTTGATGTAACTCCATCTAATAAAAAAGCGGAAAATACTGAATATACAAAACCAAATATAGAGATTCCAGATGATATGTCTAAAAAAGTTCGTATTTTTGATGGTGTGAAAGAGCATATATATGATGTACAAAAAGATGCTGATGCACTTTATAAAAAGCTAGATGAGCTTGCTGGAAAAATGCAATTACCTGTATTCCATTCTGGTAATTTGGAGCAATCGGTATTATCTAGTCCAGATTATATGCCAGCAGATTCTTTAAGATTTGTTAAAGAACGTGGATTACTTGGATCTCTTGGTACTGGTACATACTGGGCTTCGAATTTACTTGACATTATTGAAGCATTTTAGAATCGTTCTTAGGACGTATAGAAATTTTTGTATGTTACTGATTTATCTAAGTATAGTCCAGAATTATTAAATCTTAATAGTGATGATGCGATGGATGATTATACATCCATGTTAACGAAAATTACTGCATTTGTTTTTAATTCTGTACAGGAGACAGAAAAATATACAAAGCTATTACATGGGACGAATAGTTCTGATTAGTTGTTTGAGGAATACAAAGATTTCTTCTCAAAATTTGGCGTGTCATTTGAAGATTTTTCAAAGTTTATTGACTCAGAGATTAAGCGAGTTTCATCGTTTGCATCAGTTGAAGATATGGGGAAAAGCACGAGTGTATCTACTGAACTTCAAAAACAATTATTAAAAATTAATGGTGTAGATATTACTCGTGGTAACACTAATGATTCATATGCTTTGGGAAATATACTATTTGATATTGACAAGACACATCCATTTGATATTTCATTTGGAGAGAATGTTAATGTCGCAGAATATTTTTATAAAGCTGTTCTTATGAAAATACTTTCAAACAAGGCGATGAATCCAGAAAATATAATAGAAGAATTGGCAAACAACTATGCAGAAGGTATATAGGGTATCAATACACAAGATATTATAAACAACTTGATGGATGTTTAGAATAAAGCGCATCCAATTTCTTTTGATGACATAAACTAGCACTTGTTTGGTCGAACACGAGGGAATACTTCCGAGACGCCAGGTGGACAACCTAGCGAAGTATCAGAAATAAAACTGCATGTAGATTAGTAGAGCCTCAATTAGGTTAAGTCGGATATCTAGGCTAGTTTAGATGAAGCATCATTTAATATAGATATATAGGTAAATAAAGAAGATATTAGGTCTGATGTCCAAAGTGGTTTAGATGAATAGCCTTTTCATATAGTAGTAGATAGACAAGAAAAATCTGAGTCAAAGACACAAATTCAAGATACATCAACAAACGTTTATAGCGAATAGGTTAAAAAAAGTATCGAAGAAACACAAAGGTATTTAGAAAGATTAAAAGCAGACGTATCAAGGATGGATCCGGATGGAATTGTATCAAAATACCTTTTTGGAGAGAACGGTGTAAAATCTAGTTAGCAATTAGTTAATGAAATATAGAATGAAGTTAAAGCTATTGAAGACTCGCTATATCAAGACTATTTAAATGGTCGTAAAGATATTAATTATGAAAATGAATTCGCAGCCCCATTTAATAAACTAAGATTAAGTTAGGATTTTGGGCTAATAAAATATACAGATAAGCTTTTGCCAGATCATATCTAGGATATTTATAATAATTTGTTTAAGAAAGCACCATCTATAACGTCATCATTAGATGATGACTAGATGTCTTTTTGGGGCGGTCTAATTGATGCACAAGAAAGATTAAATGTTCTGCAACAAAACGGCGGGAAAGATTATGAAGCACATCTTGAAAAAATAAAGCAATTATCAGATGAAGTCAAAGTTATAAAAGAGAGAAATGCTTCTTTACAAAAAACAGATGTAGATACATCAACATTATCACAGGAAGAAGCAACAAAACGTGCAGAAGGATTTCTTAAAGAAAAAGAAGCTATTGACAAGCTTATTGAGTCTGTGACTTAGTATCGCTTAGAAAGCAAATAGTTTGCAGATACTGATAGTTATTTCGGAAATTATTTACCAGATATTTCTGACCTTAAAACAATGTCTGAGACGCTAGAAGATGAAGCAGATTTATTAAAAACGTTAGATATATATCGCAATAGAAAGCAAGCAAAAATTTTTGATAGTGCAGTTGATTACAAGTTTAAAGGAAAGCATGGAGCACCATAGGAGTTAGAAAATTATTGGGAAGAATTAAGTGATTCTTTTTATCCAAAGTAGGGTTTGGCTTAGTATTCTGGCGAAGAGGCAATAGAAAGATTAAATCAAAAAGCAAAAGAACTTGGTGTTACATTTGATGAGACATCTAAAAAATGGGTACAACTTACATCTGCTGGTTCCAATGGGCCTTTAACATCGCAAAAAACTTCGACACAAATACCTGCTAATGGAGTATTATTTGGCGATTTATCTGCAAAACTTTCAGAAGAACAGCGTGCAACAGAGCAGTCCGTTTTGGGAGAAGAAAGTGTTTTTGATAAACTAATTTCAAAGTTAACAACGGATGTTCCAAATGCTGTTGATACAAAAACACAGGCATTCAGATCTGAATAGGTAGAAGTTGATGACCTTATAGATTTAGAAATAAATAAAATCAAAGAGTTAGCAGAGACTTTGCAGACCGCTTTTGCGACCTCTGGCAATGTATAGGATTTTGGTGCTTTAAGAGATTTAATTCAAGCGATCAATGATTTCTCTAGTGGTGAAAACATATCTACTAATCTTGAAACGCTTTCCGCTGCTGTTTAGGGTTTAGTAGATGCGTTAAAAGGTGCATCAGATATTTCTAATGCTTCTACTCAATTATCTGATTTAATGAAGTCGATGAAAGTTTCAAAGGCGAATGTTGATAACATGATTGACTTGGCTACTGCTATTGAGATGCTAGTTGAACAGTTTAGGAATCTAGGAAAATCTGCGGCAATGCCTAATATTTTGTAGCCAATTAATGACATCATAAAAAATGCGGAAGCATTAAAAGATTTATCTAAAGTACTCTCTGTTTCTGCAAAAGAAAGAAGAACTGCATCTGTTCAAGCTAGTATTAATCCAGATGTGAATGAGAAGAAAGCGAACGATGCTGCGGAAAAGCAGTTGGACAATTTGATGCAATACTATGCTTTACAAGATGAAAAGAATCAAAGAAAAGTCAGTGGTAAAAATGAGCGTGCATCTCTTACTGCAATTGCAAAAGAAGAAAAGCTTTTGAGGGAAATTAATGAATATGAAGCTGAAATTGCAAAGAAAAAACAAAATGGTATTTCATTAACAGAAAAAGAAGTCGCAGCGTTAGAAAAACGTAAAGAACTAGAAAAAATAGTAGCCGATAGACGTGAAGAATATGAAAAAGCACAGGCGGATGCGGCGGAAAAGAGTTTAAAAAATCGAACTGACAAAATAAGAAATTCATATGATGATATATAGAAAGAGCTTGATAACAACTTATCAATAAACTAGGAATTCTTTACACCAGAGTTAGATCAAAAGGTCGCTGAAATAAAGCGGAAATTTTAGGAGTTACGTGATATATAGCTAGTAGACCAAGAAGATATAAATAAAGCAGAAAAACTGAGAACCGAAATTAATAAGGCAATTGCTGAATTAAAGAATGACCCAAACTATAAGACTGCGAATACAAATACTAGAACTGCCTTATAGGCGAAAGCTGGGAAATGGTTGGAGAAGAATACTGCTGCTCCAGAATCACTTAGGAATTAGGTAGGTGAGTTATATAGTACACTTTCTAGCGATGTCCCAGTTTCTATGTTAAAAGAAATCTCAGCCGAATTAAACAGAATTGATGCGGAAGCTGCGAAGGCCGGCAAAACAGGTAGAAGTTTTGTTGATATGCTTGGCGTTAGTTTTAAGAACCTTGGCAGATATCTTTTAAGTTTTGCAAGCTTCTATAGAGTAATTGGTATTTTCAGACAGGCTGTTGGGATAGTAAAAGAACTTGATACTGCCCTCATGGAGGTAAGAAAAGTTAGCAGTGAATCATTGTCGTCATTAAAAGAATGGCAGCAATTAACGTTTAGCCAAGCGAATGACATTGGTGGTACTGCTCAACAAATCTAGGAATCCACTGCTGCATGGTTAAGACTTGGTAAATCATTTGAGGAAGCATCAGAAGCCGCACAGGCATCTGTTAAGTTACTGAACGTTTCCGAGTTTACAAATATTGATGATGCTACTACTTCTCTTGTATCTATGCGACAGGCATTTAAAGATTTATCGTATGAAGATTTTATTGATAAATTAAATGGTGTTGGTGATAATTTCAGTTCGAGTACTGATCAGCTTGCGTATGGTATGAGGAACGTATCTTCTGTTCTTAAGGTTGCTGGCAATGATATTGACCAATCTCTTGCTTTGCTAACTGCTGCAAATGATATTACTCAGGACATGAGCAAGGCTAGTATGGGTGTGCGTACAGTAGCACTTCGTATCGCCGGAACCGAAGATGCGAAAGCTGAACTTGAAGAACTCGGAGAAGATACTTCTGACTTTATTGTACAAACGCAATCTAAAGTAGATGCGAAAGTAAGAAAATATACTGCTACCGCTGATAATCCAAATGGTATAAGCGTATTGGATGACAATGGCCGTCTAAGAAGTACTTATGATATCTTATTGGATATTTCAAAGGTTTACGATTAGATTGTCGAAAAAGATAATCAGTTCGGTACAAACACTAGTAATGCATTACTTGAATTACTTGCTGGTAAGACAAGAAGTAATATTCTTGCTTCTATATTATAGAATCCAACTGTACTTGAAGAAGCTTATACACAATCATAGAATTCAAAGGGCATTGGTCAAAAAGAGCTTGATATCTATCTTGATTCTATTCAAGCTAAGATGACCAAGTTACAAAATGCTTTACAAAAACTTGCGTCTGTTACTATTAACAGTGATTGGCTTAAAGTGTTTGTAGACCTCGGCGCTGGCGCAGTTAAGATATTCTCTACATTAACGGAGAAGCTTGGAAGTTTCAGTACAGTTATAGCTCCTATAATAAGCATGTTCCTTCAGCGCAAAGGTTTTGGAATGCTAGGGTCTAAGAACGGAGCTGGAATTATCTCTATGCTGTTGGGCAATGTAAGTGATTCTGCCATCAAAAAGGAACTTAGCCCATTATAGAAATAGATGCAAAATGTCTTTTCTGGCATGAAATTTAACGATGATGATAATTTCTTTACAACAATGGCTAAACGTGGATTGACTCCAGAGACCATGAAGACATCTGAGTTATTTGGACCAATGCTTAAGGATATGGATGGTGCTGAAGCCGCTTCTCTTAGTATGGGAACTGCTGTTGCGACATTGAACGAACGGCTTGGTATGACTGGGGAGGTTGCAGTTTAGACTGGTGGCACGCTATCTAGTCTTGCGGGTGGTTTAGCTACTGTAGGAAAATCGTTTTTGTCTGTAGGATTAACAACCATAGCTATCACAGTGGCTACAAAAGTTATAGAAGGGCTTGTAAAAGCCGTTTACAACTGGGTTACTGCTGACGAGCGTGCTATTGAAGCTGGGAAAAAAGCTCGTGAAGAAGCAGAACAATTAGCGAAGTCATATGCAGACACAGAAAAAAAGACCAATGAGCTTGGGAAAAGATATAATGAATTAAGGCAAGGAGTTTTTTATGATGAGCGAAAGGGATATTCAAACAAATCTCTTTCTGAAGATGAATTTGAGGAATTCTTAAAAGTTAATGAAGATATAGTGGCATTATATCCTAGACTTAAAGAAGGTACTGACGCTCAAGGTAATGCTTATGTAAATCTTGGGGATAATGCTACACAGGCCACAGAAAAATTAAAGGAATATCTTAGGATTTAGGAACAAATATCCAATGAAGGTATAGGTAAGACATTTGATGACCAATTGGCTGGAGCTGTTGCAAAAGAAGCAGAATTACGTGGTATAATACAAAATGCTAACTTAGATAGCACTACGTTAGATATATTAGATAATGGAATTGATGATTATATATAGCGTATAGATGATAATTATAACTATTATACCCTCAAATTAGAAGAACTTGGAACGGTAAATCAAAATACAGTTGATTCAATACAACAAGTACTGAATGAAAATGATTCTCTGTTATAGTTTGATACTTCCGCAGAAGGTTTTAAGTAGATAGTTACATTTACTTTCGAAATGGATGAAGATTCAGAAGCTAAAATAAGAGAGCAATTGTCATAGGCTATAAATGGTGGGGCTGATTATTCTACTACTGATACTGTTGCAGGACTTAGAGAGTAGGTAGAAAGTTATGAAGAAGAAATTGTAGATGCTTATGATTCTACTAGACCAGCTCTTTTGGCTAAGATAAAAGAGACTAAGACATATAAAGATTTGCCATAGGAACTGCAAGAAGGTATTAGTAATATATATGATAATATAGATATATATCAATCATATAAGAATTATGAGAACTACAAAAAACAGCATTCTGAATATTCAAAAGACTTCTATGCGTATATTAAAGAATAGTATCTATATGCAATAAATAAGGCGATTAACCAATCTGATGATTCTATGCAACGAAAAGAAAAGGCGGACTTGGTCGGAAAATTATTCTCTTTTGACGCATCAGATCTAAACTCAGCGCAAGCTATTAATCAAATAGACACTATTCTCTCTTCTATATTCGGCGAAAATACAGAAGTAAAGTAGTCTATTAAAGTTGCACTTGGTATAGACTTTGTAGATCCAGAAACTGGAGAGGTAATAAGTGATAAATATAAAAAGCAGAACCAGGAATTATATGATATCCTCAAAGATTATGGTTTATCTAGAGGGGATGTCGGTAAAGGGCTTACAATTGGTGAAAAGGATACAATACAATCTGCTATATCATCTGGTGAATTTAATTTCATTGGTAGTGGGCTTGATAAGTTAAAGGAATGGCTTAAAAAAGAATATTAGCCATCACTTGATGGTAGCTTGTCAGATATATTCAACGATGCGTCATACAAGGAGAACACGGAAGAAATTTCTTCCAATATCTCTACTATCTCCTCTTCTCTTGAAACACTTAGGAATAATGGTAAACTCACAGCAGAAGAGATGATGAAACTTCAAGAGTCGTTCCCAGATATGACTGAGTTTTCTGAAGAAGCCTTATCTTCAAGAGGTGTTGAGCTGCTTTCAAAATGGATTGAAGAGCTTAGAAAAGATTATGATACGTTTTCAGATGAAGGTAAAGAACAAGTAGATACATATATCAATAATCTTATGACTTCTTTCAGTGATGCCATTGCGACTGAAGAAGATGCGGTAAAAGTCCTTTATGATTCATTTATTAATCCTACCGACACAGAACGGGAAGAACAATTACATATGAACCGTGCCGAGTCTGTTATTAAGGGATTAAAAGAAAAATATGGTGATGAGCTTGACTGGAATATTGTATGGCAATTAGCTGTTAATGATTAGCTGTCTGGAGAAATGGAAGACATCTATGCTCAATATGATGAACGTGTTCTTAACTGGGACATTAATGTTAATATTCCTAAAGAGGTTGAACAGTTAGAAAGGAACATCGCAGGACGAAATGCTAGAATATCAGCTATTGAAGCCGAAAAAGGTTATTACGATGCTACTGGAGAATACTTGCCGGACATAAGTGAAAATTGGTTTGATGAGATGCTCCGTTTAAGTGGGCAAAATGTTGCAGATAAAACAGTTGAGTATACAAATGCGCAAAAAACATATGCAGCCTATACAAATGGATTGTTTGGAAAAATGCTTAGTAATGCTTCTCCAGAGTTATCTTCTGGAGCGTATAAGGCTATGGCAGAAGCAAGAGCTGCTATGGTTTAGGCAATGACGGAGTAGACGGATATTCAAAAATAGTATTATGAATTCTAGGCGAATATGTATACCAAAGAAATTGAAGAAGCACAAACAAATGCAGCAAAAGTATAGGCTAGAATTGATTAGGCGAAATTTGAAGGTGTAATGCCAGCCGAAACCGATTATGCCGAATTACGTGATGCATACAAGACGTAGGCAGAAATGCAAGAAGGATTGGCAAATTTCTGGGATACAGTTGCTAATAGTGGTAAAGTAAATTCAGTTATGCGTGCAATTGCAAATCAGAATGCAGCAACTGCTCGTGCAAATGCAATTAGTGCTAATGAATCTGCCAATGAGGCTGACCGTGGTTATTTAACTGATGAACTTCTAGAGAAACAGAATACTTATAATGATCTTCAAACTGAAGCATCTCAAATTGAGCAACAGATTACTGATGATGAAACCAAACATCGTAAGATATCCAACAAGCGTTATGATGAGTTAATTAAGAATGGCGACAAACAAATCGCTAATCTTGAAGACTAGCGCAAGACGTTAGTTGACCTTCGTAGCAAGACGATTCAAGGCACAGAAAAATGGCGTGAATATTAGTCGCAAATTGATGATGTTGACTCTTCTATCTCATCCATGGAGAACAGCCAGGTTGGTTGGTTTGAGTCAATGACTACTGCCGTCTCGTCCAATGCATAGACTCTCGCTTCTGCTCTTGATTCAGCTTTCTCAGAGATTAATTCTGAAACTGGATTAACTCGTGACACGATGAATACGCTTGTCGAGCAGTTCAGCGACCTTGAGAATTATGATGTATCTAAGATTTTCTACTCTACTGCTGATGGTATGAAATTTAATACCGATGCAACTAGAGAATTGATAGATGCTGAGTATGATTTATAGGTTAATAATCTTCGTGATGCTATTGCTGAAGAAACTTCAATAATCGAGGCAAACAAGGATTCAAAGGACGCTAACTCATATGCTACTATTCAGAATGCATAGGCTAATATAAATGCTTATAATGCAGAACTTGCATCACTCTAGGCATTATATGATCAATAGCAAGAATCTCTTTCTAGATACTCTGCTTGGGAGACTGCAAAGTCTACTGCCAATGCTGGTGATAAATACACAAATCTCCAAGGTAGTTGGAAAGATATCAAAGAGATGTTCCAAAACGGTTTGACAGGCACTGATGATTTCAAATCTTTCGTTGCGTATTTTGACGAATGGGGAATGGGAACTGTCGATGCCTACAAACGCAATAAAGATATGATTGCTCGTTATCTTACTGAAGATGGCAAGGGCATGAAGAATTTTTATGATGACCTTGTATCCAAAGGTTTTGGAACAAGAACTGGTAATATCTATTCAATTGGAATTGAGGATACCGAAGCTGCCGCTCATGCAATGGGAATGTCAGAAGAAGCATTGAAGATGTTCCTTGACCGTGGCGAGGATTATGGTTTCAGAAATACATGGGTTGAAACAGTTCTTGACGGAGAATTAAAATTATAGGATACTACTGAACAATTAATCGAAGAACAAGAACGTCTGCAGCATATGAGAGCAAACGGTGCTACAGAAGACGAAATTAAGAATCAAGAAACGCTAGTTAGCCAGCTCAAAGATAATATGAAAAATTATATTGAGAATACGGCTGATGTAGCTGGAGAAGATAATACAAAAACATATGCAAAAACAATTGAACAGCTTAAAGCTATAAATGAACTTCGTGGCGAGACATTTGGCGCAAAAGTCAAAATGACTGATAGAGAATTGTCTGCGTACAATCAGCAACTTGATAATGCTATGCAACAGACTCTTGGGGGCTATACTTCAGATCAGCTGCAAGAGTTTAAGATTCAATATGAAGCTGAACTAGATGATGACTCAAAGAGAATTATTGACTAGATGACCGAATTAGCCAAGCAGCGTGAGATTATACAGAAGTACACAGCAGAAGTTGAGATAAAGGATGAATCTGGACAGCCTATTACTCCAGAAGAATTCTTATCTTTAACAGAAGAACAGTAGAAAGAGACTCTAGAAGCAACATATGGTGTTACTATAGATGAGACGAATTTTGATTTGTGGAAAGAACATTTCCAATCTCAGACGTTAACTGCGAAAGTTCAAACTGTAGTAGACTCTGGTACTACATCGTATAAAGACCTTCTTAATATGGATGCCGAAGAGTTGACTCAGACTATTGGATTTAACGTTGATGAAAGTAATATTGATGAAGTTAAAGCAAAAATTGAAGAAATGTCTGCTGTTAAGGTATCTCTTGATGAGACATCTCTTACTTCTTTGACTAGTGCATTGAGCGAAGCTTTTGTCTTGGCTATTAACACTATTTAGGCTGGAGAATAGGTTGATGAGTTTGTTGAAGAAACAGATGATAAGACTGGTACTGTACAAGTAGATGCGGATACGAAAGAAGGAGAGAATGCTGTAACTAGATTTGTCAATAGCATTATGGCAAAACATCCAGCGATGCGTGTGCTTGCAGATCCTACTGTGCTAATTGATAGTATTCAAGAAGTACTTAACAATCGTGAATTCAATGTCAATGTTAAAGCAAACGTGAATGCTCCAGCTGCTGTTGTTAAACCAGGTGTAGCTAAGAAAGTTGGCAATGTCGCTGTTAACGGCAGAAACAATGGTCACGCTTATGCTAATGGTAAGCCAGGAGATCTTGTTGGTGAGCTTGGGCGAGAAATGGTCGTCGATCCGCATACTGGCAGATATTACACGGTTGGCGACAATGGACCTGAGTTTACAAACATCCCAGATGATGCAATTGTATTTAACGCCGACTAGACAGATGACTTATTAAAACATGGTCACACTTCTACTCGTGGTCGTGCTCTTGTAACAGGTAACGCTTTTGATAGTACAGATTCTACCAATGAATTTGTCTATAATGATCCAAAGAATACATTTGGAAATGGTGCAAAAGCAACTAAAGATAATACTAAAGCTACGAAAGATAACACCAAAGCGTCCAAAGAACAAAAGACTGCTCTTGATAAGTTCAATGATTGGCTCGGTAAATGGGTTGACTGGATTGATAATCGTATTGATTCTCTAACAAAACGTATTGAACGATTTGAAAAGAAAGCAGATGAATTAATCGGTTATTCCAAAAAGAACTAGACAATCCAAAATGCGATGAATACTCTTTCTACTATTCCGTAGTATCAAAATGCGCAGTTGAAAACCAAGAAAGTTAAAGGCACCAATGGTGTTGTAACAGAAATTGCAACTGGAACAAGTGGTGTTAAGAAGGGAACTCTTCTTGGCGATACCATGCGTGGTGCTGTTAGATATCAGCAACAGGCCGACAAAGTGATGAAGAAGGCCGTTAAGAGCGGGCTTCTTTCTCAAAAGAAAGCTAACGAAATCGCTAAACTCATCTAGACTGGTGAGATTGATATTCGTAAGTACAATGAGAAAGTTCGTGCGGTAATTTAGGCATACGAGGACTGGTTTGGCAAGTCACAAGATTTGATTGATTCTACTTATGAACTCAAGCAACAGTTCAAAGATCTCGAACAAACGAAGCTTGATAATATTACTGAGAGATTTGAAACATTAGTAGGATTATTTGAAGCGGCAAATACTTTATCTGAAGCGGCTGTAGATTATTATTCTGAGCGAGGTCGTGCTGTTAACACTGTAGATAAAACAGAGATGGGCTTCCAGCTTGAACGGCAAGGTCGTATAACTCAAGAGCTAGAAAACGAGAGAACTGCATATGAAACTGAGATGAAGCAAGCCAAGGCTATTTTTGGCGAAAGCTCCAATGAATATCGTTAGGCACGAACATAGTTCTATCAAATACAAGAAGAGTTAAAGAAATCTTAGACATCAGAGCTTAGTTTAAGACACACAATTGAAGAACTCACATTTACTGTACGTGGATTTGTGATTGACAGGATTCAATCTTTTGTAAGCAAACTTGGCAACATTGCTTCTTTGGCTGAAAAGCGTGGCACAAATAAAGCATTGGGTTATGAAGTAACCGAAGATGTATTTAATGAATAGATAGGGTATAATAACGATTTGATCCTTAAATATGCTGAAGATTTACAAGCTCGTAAAGACGAAATCGCTCGTCGTACTATTGAAGAAGGACTTGAAATCAATTCTGATGCATATTAGGAGCTTTATAACAAGATTGTTGCGGATGAAGATGCAATGTATAAGCTTTATTCTGCAAATGAAGATCTCAAGATGTCTATTCGTAATCTTAGATGGAAACCGTTCAAGGAATTTTAGGAAACTCTTGATAAGATTGAAAGCGACTTTAATCACATCTAGAGCTTTATTCGTGAAGGTGAATTGCTTGATGATGACGGACAGTTTACTGCTCGTGGATTTGCTCAGATAGCTCTTGTTGGCGAGAATATGGATGTCGCAGAAAAGAAGATCGCAAACGCTCGTGCTGCTATTGAGAAGCTGAACGATGAACTTGAAGTTGGCACAATTAATGAAGAGACTTTCGGCGAAGAGTTCGAGGCTCAGATGAAGATTATCCAAGATTCTGCTTCTAGTGCGTATGACAGCATGCAGAAGCTTGCTGATTTGTACATCAAGCAGATTACCGAGGAGAATTCGATTCTTCAGGATTTGATTAAGAAGAGACAAGACGCATTAAATAAAAAGAAAGCGTACTATGATTATGACAAACAGATTCGTTAGAAAAATAAAGATGTAAATGCACTTAGGGCTTAGATAAATGCCTTGACTGGAGTATCGACCGATGCGGCCAAGGCCCGTCGTGCACAACTCCAGGCACAGCTTAAAGAATCTGAACAGGATTTAGAAGATACTCGTTATGAACACCAGATTGAAATGCAACAGCAAGGCTATGAGCAACTCTCCGAGGATATGCAGAAAGCCTTGGATGATGCAGTCAAGCTGATTAACGGCGATCAACAAGCCCTGAAAGATACTGCCGCAACGATGCTCTCTCAGCTTGAAACAAATTATATTGACGAGAAAGCTGTTATAAGCGGCATTGTAGCGGGGACTGGTACTAAAATTCATACTGCAACCGAGGACATGATTGACCAGACCTTGACTGCGCAATCCGTATTGTCAGATGACGCACAGGGGATTGCAAGTGCTGTTTCTGCAATTGCTAAAATTCTTGGACAGAATCCTCAAAAGATGGCGGAATCTTTGGGCGGTATTCTTACTCAGCTCGGCAGTACTGGAACGCTTTATCAGGCGATTGCTAAGTTTGCTGATGAGAATGGCATTAAGATTAATGAACTTGGATTGGATGGAGTAATATCCGCTATTGCTGCCCCGTATGATGGACAGGGCCAAGCCGCTAAATTATTCGCGGAAATCAATTCTGCGATTACTGGAGATAATACAAGAAATTCTGTATTCTCACAGACGGCAGCTATCAAATCTGTTATTGATACCATTGCCGAGAAACTCGGTTTAGACAAAGAGGCCGCTTACAACGAGGCTCAGGAAATTGCTAAACAACTTGGAGGAGACGCAACAATCTCCGATGTTGTAGACCAGTTCCTTGACAACCGCGGCATTGAAGTCGATTCTGAGTTGCAGGATTTCATTGATAACATAACAAATCCATTTGACGACGTGTCAGCGAATGATTTGTTTGAAGGTTATAATGACTTGATATCTTAGTATAACAATTAGCTTCAACTCCTTGATGACCTCGGTGTTAAGGATAATCCAGATGGAAGTTCTCCCGCCACGATGGAGCCAGCCGAAGCTATTGATATGCAACCTGTTGTTGAGGCTATTGAAAAAATAGACCCAGTTGTTAATATTACTACCAATTCCGATGGCGAAGATATCAGCGATGTACTTGAACAGATTGAAGACGATTATTTGAAGTTGGATTCAGATAAAGGTACAACTGGCGGGACAACAAAAGATGATAATGTAGCGGGTCCTGAAAATATTGACAAGGCGCAAAAAGAAAAAGAAGCAATGGAACGCGCCGAGGAAATGGACAAATTAGCAAAACAAATCGTAACCGCTTAGAATAGTTTAACCAAATTAGAGAAGAATCTTGATTATTATGCCACTCAATATTATAACTATAACAGTAAGATAGCCGACAAAAAAAAAAGGCTGGCAGAGGCCAAGGCAAATAAAGAAGGCAGCGCAAAGTACGCTAAAATTAAAGAAAAAATTAAATCACTAAAAAAGAAAAGAGATGAAGCAGCAGAAAACAAAAAGGCTTTTGAATACCAAATCAAGAATGCAAAAGATGATTTGCAAGTACTTGAGGATAGGCTTGCTTTGATGCACCTTGAGGATGAATTTGATTCTTACGCTTCTGGCACAAAACGTGTCGGAAAAGATATGAATGCGTGGACGAATGAGGATTGGGAGAATCTCGGAGCCGAGATGATTGTTCGTAAATCAGACGGTGCTATTCTCACACCTCTGAAAGCGAATGATTCTGTAATTCCAGCAAACCTTGCAGATAATCTGTTTAAGTGGGGAGCAATCAGTCCAGACAAATTCCTGTCGAATCCATTCTTGGGCAAGATGGGTGATATGCCGAGCAATGCGAACGTTACTAACTAGGTTGATCAGAAGGTTGAGATGCATTTCGACTCGTTGTTCACAATTCAAGGCGATGTTAATGCTGATGTTATGGATAGACTTGAAGAGTTTGGTAAGGCTCTTACGAGTGACCGTAACTTCTAGTAGAATGTTGTCAAATTTGTAACCAAAGATTTTGTGCGTGAATCCAAGAAACAAGGTGGATTCCGTTAATTAGGAAGGGTGGGTGTCACAGCCCACTCTTCTATTTTTTGTGGAAAGGAGGTACGACAAGAAAAATGTATGGTAAATATTTTACTTATGACAATGAGGCTTCCACCGATTACAACCTTATGATTGGTGGATTTCAGCGAGATGATGTTCCACTCGCAATGAACAGAGAGCTATTAAAAGGAACGCTGAACCGCTACCGTAACCGTGTCAATCACATGGGCACTTAGTGGAGCGATGTGTTGGAATTTACTATCTCGTTTATGAAAGATCCGTGCAACAAGAGTTACCAATCGGATATGATATTTACAGAAGATGAGGTCGATGCTATTAACACCTGGCTGACTTCGCCGGACTATCCCATCCTGTTCCACATGTATGATTATGACTTTGAAAAAGATGGTTCGGACAATATGGTGTTGATTGATAACACAAAGACAACTGTTAATGTCGAGATTTAGGCTAATGATTATAGCTATGTAATATATAGAATTTCAGATGGCGAATTGGTATCCACTAACATTACGATAGTCGGGAACAAGACTCCGCCAGAACCTGAATCTATTGTTTAGTATGATAATTACTTATCAATAGCTTTCGATGAAGACTATATCCGTTCAATTACAAAGATATACGTTGGCGGTGTGGAATACGAAGAAAGTGATACAAGAAGTTGGCTGTCCACGTACGCCGCTGGGGACACCTGTGAAAACTAGTATGTCAAGGTGATAAATAAATCTCTCATTCTTAACAAGAAGTATAACTATTTTGGGTTGTTTTCGAATGTTGAGGCTGAGACATATCACGGCGACATCATTGGGCTAACAGCTACGTTTACTACTGACTCGCCGTTCGCATGGACGGATACAATCACAAAAACTTTTGAAGTGTCTGATGGTGATACGATTACTTTCGACGTGTAGACTTCTGAGAAGTACCGTGAAATATACCCGGTAATAAAGATAAAGCCTGTTTACACTGGCGGGGCAGGACGGTCTGACATTATATTGCATAATAATCGTGACGGGTACGAAATCCAGATGGAATTACAACAGGCGATTAACGTTGCTACTACCACACTAGATTGTGAACACTCGAAGATTTATAGTGCGTCCGGCAGCCTGTCATTCGAAGATCTCGGTATTACTGATACGGATTACATTTATTGGCCTAGACTTTATAACGGCACAAACTCATTTACTGTCAGTGGAGATTGTGTATTGACATTTGAGTACCGTGAGCCGAGGAAGGTTGGTGCTTATTAATGAAAACTGTAGTTGATGCATATAAGCATGGTGAATACTTTTTTGACACTGCGGTGATTACCCAAAGCTCCACGTAGCTGCCTCGTTCTACTGACATTTAGTACCGTGACATCCCGACCCAGATTATCTACACATGGGATGGGCAGCATTACAGGGATAGGTCGTTTCATTAGGCTTATACTTATTATGATGTCGGGCAGGGGGACAGGATAGACACAAACAAAATATATCTTGCCCGCCCAGGTCAACGTATTCTCGGTGTATTAAACGGAGTTGATGAGGAGACTTGTTCTCTCACTAAGAATTTAAATAATACCAGCGAGTTAACTTTCGTGGTTGACCGCATTATCCATACAGAAAATGGCGCTGAGGTAAGTTCGTTCTATGACCTTATTTCTCGCCATTATGAAATATATCTCCCCCATCACGGGTGGTTTAAAATAAATGAAGAGCCGGAGTTAGATAACAACGGCAACCTTGAGACTAAGTCGGTTCGAGCCGAGTCGCTTGAAATCGAATTATAGCAGTATGACCTTGTGAATTTCCGCATTAACATGGCGACTGAGGATTCCAAGGAAATGCTTGCGACGGATAACACATATGACATAGATGGATTTACCATGTTCCGGGATAACATTTTGTTTTACCGGGATGTTAGTAAATATATTACATACCTTCAGGAGTTCGAGGAAACCAGCCAGGAGTTATCTGACCTTCAAGACATGCTTTTGGAGGATCAGTTACTCCTCTCGTCTCCTCGAATACAGTATAGTACTGATGGCATTGATAGTGCTTTGACTAGTGCTGCGGCCGAATACAGGGCTGCGGGCGATGACGCTTCGGCAGATGACCTTGAAGCACTGGTCGGAAAGATAACAGAGGAAACTCCTGAAGAACCAAAAAAGATAGGGAAAGACTATCCTTTGTTGCTTAAATACATGACATTGGTTGTTGACCAGACAGGCGAGGACGGAGTAACTCCTACATACTCTCTCGCTGATGTACTCCAGCGGGAAATTGATAGACAGAATGAATTATCATTGATGTATCTAATCCTTCATGAACACGGCTGGGAAATCGGCTATGTCGATCCAACAGTTGTGCCGGATTCGGATATTGAAGATGATAGAATTCCGCTGGCTGAAAAAGTTGGGTACTTCGAAAAGGACAGTCAGGATATTTACTCGTTCCTTACGCAGGATGTGTCGTCTTATTACAGATGTATCTTTGTGTTTGACACTGAGAATTATCTGGTCAACTGCTATAACATTAATAATATCGGGTATGATACGAATATCTTCCTGAGTTTTCATAATATATAGAATGAGGTCGCTCGGTCATCTGATCGTGAGCTTTATACGGTTTTTCACGTACAAGGTGCAGAAGAATTGGATTTCACCGAAGCGAACCTCGGAGAGGACTGGATATCCGACATATCATATTTCTTAAATGAGGAGCATTTCACCCCTGAGTTTATTGAGAAATATAATAGTTGGGCAGAAACTCGTGAGCAGAAGAGACTCGAATACATCTAGGCTTCGAAGGATTACAGGAACGCTAATGATATCGCTACAGAGATATACGACCGTGTTCCGATTGATAACGCTGACGGCGGGCAGTACAACACCATGACAGAGGATGAATTACTCGCCGAGAAAGCGAACATGGAAGCCGAAAAGCGTGGCTATGAGTCGCTATATGTTGATGACAATGGAGATTTTGACCAAGCGGCGCTTGAAGCTTCAGACGACTGGAAGAGATACAAGGTATTAACAGGAATCGTACTCTCCTCCCCGCTCGATGCGTTGGATTACGTAGTGTTTATTCAGCACGAGGAGTCTGATGATTACGAGTACGGATTTGACAGTGAACACTCTGACTACAGGCTTGGTAACATTGATATTGCGTTGTTTAATCTTCGTGTTATTGATGGGTATTACACAAGTGACGAGATGTCGGACACAGATAAGCTAAAGCGTACGAATGTAAAAAATCAGAAAGATTATCTTGATGACTATTAGTATGATTTTGCTACTTATGGCGATGCGTACGGTGTTGCGGAGCTGGAGAATCAGGCTACAATTCTGCGTAATAAACTAACGACGCTTGATAGCACAGGGTATAACGAGTCAGATGGCACTATCTATGATACAAATACGTATGCTAAGTATACAAAATATACTAATGCGTTGGCATCCTGTGTTGAAGCTCTTGCGGTCAGGCAGCAGGAATATGACGACGCTATGCTGGATGTTGAATATGCTGTTCGAAATCTAAATTAGTTAAAAGCGGATGCTGATATCACAAGGCCAGCTTTTGGGTTTACAACGAAAGAATTATGGCTGTTGGATAAATACTATCTTCATACTGATTACGTGAATGAAAATATCCTGATTACATCCTAGTCTACGAATGAATAGATAGTGGACACTGAGAATCAATTGTATCTCGATGCTATGGAATAGCTTTATGTAGAATCGCATCCTCAATACACTTGGAGTACGACTCAGGATAATCTGTTATTAATGCCGGAATTTCAGGATTGGCATGGGGATATGCACGTTGGCAATTTCATTCGTGTTGCTATGCGGGATGATTACCAGGTAAGGCTGCGTATATCTTCCATCACACTCAATCCGTTAATGACAGAACCGACTATTCAGATTGATTTTACGACGATGACTGAGTATCGTTCGAAGCGTAACGATTACACCGATTTGATGGCCTCGGCGAATGCGTCTACAAAGAATCAGATTGGCTCGACTCTGAGCAAAAGTTCCGGCGACGGTTCTATCAGTGTTGACTCTGCGCTTATTCTGAAACTGCTTAATAACTCGACCTTTGCGTCTTATATGGGCAACCAGAGTGCGAATGTTTCGGGTAATGCGATTAGTGCGGTGAGCGGAAGCATTGATAACTTAGTGTCATAGTCTATCAGCGCTATCACGATTAATGTTGATTAGATTACTGGTACATCTGCTTAGTTTGAGGATTTATGGTCCAATTACATCAGCTCGAATTTCATCGCTACGAAATTCCTGGATGCTGATGAGGCGTATATCAGGGAGTTAACCACTGATGTTCTACACTTCGGCGAGGATGGCATTACCACAATCACGAATAACGCTATCCAGACTGCGACGATTTCTGCCGACTAGATTACGTCAGGAACAATTAGTACTGACAGGATTGATGTAGCTGATGTCATCACGGTTGGGACAAATTCTATTACTACAATTGCCGAGGGAGTCATCAGTACCGCTGAAATTAGTGCGGATCAGATTACTTCCGGGACAATTGATACTAGCAGGATTAATGTCGCGGATGTGATTACCGTGGGTACAAACTCTATCACCACGATTGCGGAAGGTGTTATCAGTACTGCCGAGATTAATGCTAGTCAGATAACATCAGGGACAATCGACACTAATCGAATCAATGTCGCAGATGTTATTACTGTTGGCACGGATGCTATCACCACAATTGCGGAGGGGACAATCACTACTGACAATGTTGTGGCTAGTCTCGTTGCGGCGAATGTCGGTGACTTTGATGCTTTAACGGCGAACAGCGCATTTGTGCAGTACCTGAACTCAGGTGTTATCACCGCCGGGACAGTTAGTGCTGATGCGGTAATTGCTGCCTTAGTTGAGGCGGACGTTGCAGATATCGGGCTGTTAACCGCCGACACGGCTTTTGTTCAGTACCTTCAGAGCGTGAGTAGCACAACGGCTACAAGCGTTATTGACTAGGGTTATATCATGAACTTGGTTGCCGGGAACATCTCGGTAGCTGACCTGGCTACGCACACAGCGACGGCTGACCAGATTGTACTGATTTCACAGGATGGTGACCCGTCTATAGCTTTCAGCGGTTCGACACAGCAGTTTTATGACTCGGATGGTAATGTCCGTGTTCAGATCGGCTAGGATGGCAACGGCGATTTCAACTTTATTGTTCGTGGCGCTGACGGCACTACTGCTCTGTTTAATGAAAATGGTATTACGCAGAGTGGTATTCCGAACAGTACGATTGTTAATAACATGATTACTGACGGCACTATTCAGAAGTCAAAGCTAGGCTTCCAGATTGTTGATACCGATGAGAACGGAATGATTTCTATCACTGATGTGAAGGATGGTTCCGGCGGGAATTTTGGTGTTAGCTACACGACGTTTTAGCAGAATACAACTCAGAGTCTGAGCGATTTAGCAGATGCAATTGAGGACTCAGCAAATTATGATCTTTATATAGAAACTCCAAATGGCACAAATATTTGGGGCGGCAATATACAACTAAATGTAAAATTATTAAAGAACAATGTAGATGTAACAAATGATTTTGATGCATCTTGTTTTATTTGGACGAGAACTTCCCGTGATCATGATGCTGATCTTTACTGGAATAGTAATCACAGCGATGGGGCAAAAGTAATCACAATCACTGGGAATGATGTTAGAATGAACGCCGATTTTCAGTGCAAGTTTGAGTATGAAAATGTCACTGTTGTGGCGGGATAAGAGGAGGAAATAATATGGGAAAAATACAAGCTTTTTCATCTGTAAGTGTTGTTGACCTTACCGATGTTGGCGTAATTAATTTCTATCTGACTAGTAATTAGCCCAATAGTGTAATTTATGATCCGAATACAAACGGTGGGACATATTCTCCCAACTGGGCTTCAAGCAGATTGGATATTACTCCTGTAATATCTTATAATGGATCGAACTTAGCACTAACGGCAACTGGTCTTACAATTACTTATCAAAGAAAAGAGGGAACAGGCAATGCTACTGCTCTCACAACTGGTGAGACTGTTGTGTCTGGCGTCCTCAGAGTGTCTGCTAATAAACTAGCAAGTGTTTCTAGTGGGCAATTAACTTATATTTGTAATATAACATATACAGATCCAGATACTGGCGTTCCAATCAGTTCATAGGCTTCGTTAACATATACATTGGTAACGATGGCTTCTGAGTTAAAGTACGCTGGCATAACTGGTGAGAATACATTCCTATATGATACTAGTAGGAATATTGTCGGTACTGGTATTATTACGTTAACCGCTGATTTAACAAATTGTTCTGTTACTTAGTGGCAATATAAAAATTCTGATGGTGATTTTGTTGCTTTCCCAACTACAAATAACGAGTCTATTTCTGGAAATACGCTTTCAGTGCATCACGATGAAGCAAATATTTGGTTGAATGGTAAAACTGCGGTCATTAAATTAGTAACGAATGATAATGATATTTATGATATTACGCAGATAAATAAAATCTACGATGGTGCTGCTGGTAATTCTACTGTTGCGGCTGTCTTGACAAACGAAAACCATGTGTTGGCAGTTAAATCGGATGGCACTGTAAGAAGCTGGGTTGGTGCTGCTACTGAAATCCATATATATGAGGGTGGAAATGATGTCACGTCCCAATGGACTATTACTAAAGCGGACGGAACGGGACTGACTGGAACATATAATTCATCTACTCATATATATACCCCTTCAGCATTAACGGTGGATAACTCGTATGCAGATTTTACATGTACTAGAACTGGATACTCTACAATTACGAAGCGTTATACCATCACAAAACAGTATGCTGGTGCTGATGGCGAAGATGCTGTTATTTATGAAGTTGTCCCAGATGTATATTCGTTAAACTTGAGTGAGGCTGGAACATTTACTCCTACATCTGTAACTTTTAGTGCTTATAAAAAAGTCGGAGAAACTTTAGTGAAATCCACCTATTCTGGAAGATTTATCATAAGCGAATCTACCGATGGCGGTGCTACTTTCACGACAAAATATACTAGTAATTCTAACGAAGCAACAAAAGCTTATACTCCATCTGCGAATACAGTAGATGTAATAAGATGTGTTCTTTATGCCGCTGGCGGAACTTCACAACAGCTTGATGATCAGTCTGTTGTAATCACTAAAGACGGTGTCAAAGGACAAGACGGACAAAACGGAACAGATGGTCTTTCTATGGGGCTTGGGAATTACTCTGATGTTATTCCTTGTAATACCTCTGGAAATGCTTCTGCTCAAAGAGATATCTCTATACCGTTTTATGCTTATAAGGGAATTACGAGAGTTCCAGTTACTGCATCAGTTGGAACGTTGCCTACGAATGGTGGTGTTAGCATTAATAGTAATACTGCTGGAACAACTTCAGCAGACGGATTACTCGTTCTTCGTGTCGCTAGTGGTGCAACATTTGGTAATTCTGCTACTATGACTGGTGATATTACTATTACTTTAACGGCACAAAGCAAGAGTGTATCATACAAATATACTTGGACAAAAAGTAAACAAGCTGCGAATGGAACGAATGCTGTTCTTTTACAGTTATATAGTGAAGACGGCGGGAATGTTGAAGAGGGCAAAAATACAACTATTAAAGCCATTTTGTATTCTGGCGTTTCAAACGTAACATCTTCTGCTTCATATGTTTGGAAGGAATTTAAGAATGGTTCATATACTGCGATTAGCGGTTAGACAGCAAGTTCTATAACTATCACTCCTGCAATGGTTACCGACCAAATGTGGCTGAAATGCGAAGCAACCTATAGCAGCAAAACATATAGTGCTTATTATACAATCGATGATACGACAGATCCGCTTGTTGCATATACCTATTCTACTATTTCTGAGTTCAAGAATAGCCAAGGATTTGCGGCGATTTATACCAGGGTCTATAGAGAAGGTGTAGAAGTGGACCCGATTAAGTCTACAACATTCTCTTCTACTGCTCCAACTGGTGCTTCTAATGGAGATTATTATTACCATCTTGATAGCACGGCGAAGACATGTACGTTGAAGAAATATAATGGATCAAGTTGGGCAAATGCAGGTGCATCGGATGGAGATAAATATACTTATTCTTATTATAGGATTAATAACGCTGGCGATTCATTAGATACCACTACTGCGTGGAAAACTGGAAGATGTCAATATATTGATCCGAGTATTATTAATGGCAGGATGCAATTTATTTGTGAAGTATCTGAAACATAATGTTTCCTACATTTTACATGCAAAGGAGGCATTAATATGATTAAAATAATGAAAGGAGGTGGCGCTGATGAGTGTATTAGCAATGGGTTCAGTATCAGTAATTGATATTAATGATGGTGTGGGAATATCTTCTTCTGTTGTTGAATATTGTGTTTCTGACTCTGGCACTACACCGCCTGGTAACCCTTTAACTGATGGAAGCGGTAATCCGATTATATCAAATAACGGGTATGTATTAACTGATGGCTCATGGTCTGCTACTCTCCCAACTGTTCCAGAAGGTTATTACCTTTGGACAAGAACACGTCTGGTAATGTCGGACGGAACATTTGACATGATATACACTGTATCTCGTGCGGGTGAGGACGGAGCGACTGGGGCCACAGGCGTATCAGTAGTCAACGTCATCCCCGAATACCGCCTCTCAGACTCTAGTAGTTCTATGACTGGATCTGGCACAGGATATACTTGGTCAACAACCAAACCGAAGGTAGCCTCCGGGCAATACATCTGGGAGCGTCAGCGCAACTAGTTATCAGATGGCTCGACCGTATACTCGGATGCCGTCTGTGACATTACGATGTCCGGGTTAGTATTTGATGTTAACGAGAACAAAAAGGTAATCACTCAGAAAGTCTGGTCAACTGATATTACTACGTCTCTGAGTCAATACGACAGTTCTACCGTGTAGTCAATCCGTGATGATGTGACGGAATTAAACACTGACCTCACTGGCATCACTACCCGTGTCGGAACAGTTGAAACCAATCTTGAAACCAAGGCGGATGGCTCAACGGTAACGACTTTACAAAATGACTACTCCGCTTTTAAACAGACGATGTCCGGGTTTAAGACAACAGTCGAATCAACATATGCTCAGCTGTCAGACATTGATGGGTTAAAAGTCAGCGGTGAGAACTTATATGTAATCAAGGATTCCGTAACAGGATATCTTCATGCGACTAGCGGTGCAATATCCGCACAAAGCTCAACGTATAAGGAGTATACGTCTGCATATATTCCAGTTTCTCCAGGTAAGACGTATATCATCCAATCGTGGGCAACACCTACCACTACTGGCGGGTCATGGCTTGCGTACCAGTTCTTTACAAGCGAATCAACAGACGGCAAAATCGGGTCAAGAACAGCCAAATACGGTAGTGATTCAGGCTCCGGCGTGGAAACAACCGCCGAGGGAATGGAACGCTTGACGTATAAGGTAGTAGCCCCTGATACTGCTCAGCACCTCAGGGTATCCTCCCGGTTATTCGAAGACGGATACGTCATGGTGGAACAAGCTACTATGGCATCTGAGTATGCTATTTCGTACAAGGACGTTGAAGACTATGCGGATACTAAAATTTCCGCTGTTCGTACAATTGCCGAGCAAAACGCTGACAAGTTTTCATGGATTGTGCAAGACGGAAGTACTCAGTCAAATGTTCAATACACGGCTAATGCGTTAACAGCTATGGCGGATTAGATTGATTTGACTGGTAAAGTCTCGTTCAGTTCGTTTGACACGGATACGCAGAATGCTATCACGTCCGAGACTGAGTTGATTATTGGTACTCAGACCTCCTCGACGAGTGCATGGACAGGTACGTCAACAAAGTTGCGGGAAATCTCTGTCGGCACACGAATCTCGTATAAATTGCCGTATGCTTCTACTAGCTCGGCGGTAACCCTGAATTTGACGCTCAACACAGAACTCACAACTGGTGCGAAGGAAGTTTATTACCTCAACACGACACGTCTGTCAAATCAGTACGCTGTCAACTCGATCATTCAGCTTATTTATGACGGCTCTGCATGGCGAGTCCTTAACCCGTATTCCGATGCGAATACCTACGACAGGACACGTTATCAACAGGCAATCAAAGCTGGAACTCCTGCGATTGTTGCGGGAAATATCATTGTCGCCGGGGCTAATAATGCGGGAACATATACGCATTTGAAACTCGGCAATGCTTTTGACACAAGCTACCCGATTTTATACGCTGAGAGTGCGATCAGTGCGGGCAGCACAGGAACTAATAACTATCTCATTTACCCGGTGAATATTACGAATACTCAAAGTGGCACGTACACGGCGTATAGAGCGGTGTATATCAAGGGAACACTCTCAGGGACGACATTTACCCCTGTGAGCACGACCCCGTTAACGCAAACTGTCCCGACAACTGATGACGGGTATTACTATATTCTGCTCGGAACAACGTATAGCACGACTGGAATGTATTTGCTCGGTCAGCATGAAATCTTCCGTTATTACAACGATGGATTTAAGACGGTGTCTCAGATAGCGGCCGAAGCTGCGGTTGCGGCGGAGAATGCTCAGAGTGCTGCGGATGCGGCTCAGAATGCGATCGATACTAACACCGAGACAATTATCGGCACACAAACATCAAACACGTATTATTTCACTGGTACTGCTGAACACATTACCGAGTTAACGAATGGGTTAACTATTCAGTACTTGCAACCACGGAGTGTCGGCGGTTCTCAGGTCGGTGCGACGTACACTACCATCTCAAGCGGTGCAACAACAAATACTAACGGTGCGGTTCTTAACCTGACTCTCGCAGACGGAACTCAAACTGGGGACATCCCGATTTGGTATCAAGGCGTTGGCAGATTAACATCGCATTTTGGTTATGGTTCGTCATACCGATTGACGTATTTTGAAAACTTGGAAGTCGGCGGATCATATCGTGCTACTGGATGGTGGGTCGATGCTCAGTATAACTCTGATACCGTAGATAACAGAATCGTCTATTTCACAGGCAAAACTGGTGCTATTGGTATCTGGGCTGGTTCACTGTTTATGCGTGATTCGGCGGGAACGTATCAAAATATTTGTACTGCGTCTGACGGAACAGCTACAAGTGCTTCGTCTGGTAACGGTGCTAGAACAACAGCAACCACAAAACTGGCAAATACTAACGGATTCGAAGTCGGGTCTCCTATCTGGTACACTTCGACTTCTTATAACGCAAACACAAATATAACAGGAACAAATGTTATCTTTTCTTCGATGGGTAACGTATTTGATTCACGGTATGCTTTTAACACAACGCTGACAGCTAATAACCTCACGCCGTACGCAAATTTGTATCTAGTCGGAACGGTTAATTCAACCGACGGGCTGTTTTATCTGGACTCGACTTGGTGGACACAGGCAGCTACCGACACTTCGAAAGTGTACGTCTTAGTCGGCGGTGTATATGACAGTTCAACCTCTTATAGTAGAATAACACTTTATGAGGATAACAAGTGGCTTGTCTATAAAGATGGTAAACTTCAAGAGTATAACAAGGTATTAGCGAATAACGCTTAGTCAACTGCTGACACGGCAGATAATACTGCTAATACAGCTAAAAATACCGCTAACACAGCCCTTAACGGATTAAAAGCTTTCACAGGCACATCCAGCACAGCTACAGGAACAGCGGCGAAGGTTGTGTCCTGCTCTGACAGCACATTTGCGTTAACTAACGGTGTGACTATCACGGTCACATTCTCAACGGCTAATACCGCCGAAGCTCCGACGTTGAATGTTAATTCTCTAGGGGCAAAGGCAATTTATTTTGACAATGCAGTAGCATCTGCTAACAATAGATTTCACTGGCAAGCCGGGTCTGTTATTACGTTCCAATACAATGGAACTTACTGGGTAGTACTTAATTATGAGAATCTTGAATACTTTACAAGTTCAACAGCTGCTGGGACTGCGGCGAAAGTAAATGCATCAGTAACTGGTACATTTGTTTTATGTAAAGGTACTACTATTAACGTGTATTTCAGCACAGCCAATACGGCGGCGGCTCCGACTCTTAACATAGGTGGAACAGGGGCATATGCTGTTTATTATAAGAATGCGGTGACTAGTTCCTCGAACACCTTCACTTGGGATGCGGGGGCTACGCTCACATTCACATACAACGGCTCGTATTGGTATGTTAACGATGGCGGGTCGCTGTTAGTAAAGAACTACGCCAAAACCGCCGTTGACTGGGTATCCACGAATGGCTCGACAGTCGTAACGGCTGCGGGCATCATGAAGACTTGGACAGGTGACGCAACGCTCGGAACAACAACAATCGATGGCGGGTACATTAAGACTAACACAATCGAATCTCAGCATCTTGCGACCGATGCGATTATGTCGAATAACTTCCAGGCTATCTCCGGCTCTGTATTTTCTTCGGCGGGATCGTATCTCGACTTATCCAACGGTAACTTCTATACTCCGAATTTCGGGGTGTCGGCGGCCGCTGGCTCTCAGGGTGCGTATATTAATGGCGATGTCGTGGCAACGTCTGGTACAATCGGCAGTAACGCTACGAATTACTGGGAAATCGGTAACGTGTATGATTATAACGCTGTCGAATCCGCCGCTATCATTGGACACGGAACCTCGTATATACAGTCTGGTAATTGGCAGCTGAGTAACAATAGGTTAAATACTCAGTACTATTCCACTACTGCTGCTTCATCTGGTAATCTTAAGTATTATAAAGATACTGGGACAAATACATTCTATGATGTCGGCGTTCAAATCCCAACAGACTTCACAACGACTGCTCCTAGCAATGTAGCTGGACGGTTTGCAAAGTCATTCTTTTACGGAAGAAAATACACGGGTTCGACTGCTCCGACTCTGGACGGTAACTGGACGTACTTCTATCTCGTTGATACGTCTGGAAACATGTACCTTGCCGGGGATGTGTATGAAGGTGGCACGAAGCTATCCGACAAATACGCTCTTAAGACAGATGTTGGTTCGACATATCTTCCAACTGCTGGTGGTACTGTAACTGGCAATCTAACAGTTAATGGCGAAACTAACTTAAAGGGCAAAGTTACTACCACTCTTCAAATCCGTACAAACCTCGGTTCAACTTCTGCTGCGACATTCACTGGTGCTGCTTCTGCTATTGTTGCTCCTGGTGTTACTGGTACTCTTGGAGTCGGTAATGGTGGAACAGGGAAAGCCTCTTGGACACAATGGGGTATAGTTTATGCGTCTGCCACAAATGCACTTGCACAGGTCGGGGCTGGAACTTCTGGACAAATCCTTAAGAGTAACGGAAGTGCCGCTCCTGGGTGGATTAATTAGTCGGCTATCGCAGCTGGATCTGCTATAAATGATGCTGATGGTAATGCGATTAAAACGACTTATAGAAAGTTAGCTAATAACGATTTTGATGCTATCAATGTTACTGATCTAAACGCTGGTAATCTAGTTGTTACTGGTGGTGCAACATTTACTAATGGTTTGAGTGGTAATTTGACTGGAGATGTAACTGGTAATGTTACTGGTGATGTAACAGGGAATGTTACTGGAAGTTCAACGAAAGTTTTGGATTCTGGAAATAGTACTGCGACTACATTCGCATATTCCAAAGCTGGATTAACAACAGCATCATGGATAGCAGTTTGGAATAATTATGAACTTCGGGCTATGAGTCCGGCGAATCTCAAAACAACAATTGGGCTTGGAAATGTTGATAATACGGCAGATGCTAATAAAAATGTTGCAACAGCGGCGAAGTTTACATCTGCTCAGTCGGTAACACTTACTGGGGATACTACTGGTACGGCGAGTTCACAGGCTGGGTGGTCGATTGCTACAAAAACTGATCGATTAAGCACGGTCGGTGATAATCGTGCGGTCGCCACTACTCCGAATGACTATTCAAACAAAATTATATTCCAAGGGTTAAAGACAAACAGTTCGTTTGGGTCTCCATCAACTGATACGTATTCATATGTTGTTGGATTACGTGGTTGGGGTGATTCATCTGGTGGAGATTCGCATGAATTAGCATTTAATAATAGTGGTATATTCCGACGTTCTGGTGCAACTACAGCTTGGGGCAATTGGTATAAGCTATTAGACTCTGGAAACTATACTGACTACACCGTTACTAAGACTGGTACTGGCGCAAGCGGGACATGGGGAATCAGTATTACTGGAAATGCTGCAACAGCGACGACAGCATCTAAGATTTCTGGAATAGCTGGAACAGTAAATGCAAACAGACATATATGGTTTTCCGATAGCAAATATGAAGATGCTAGAAATTATGATGATGATTTTATGTATAATCCATCAACTAATACTTTAACAGTAGCGAATATTTCTGGTAATGCAGCTACTGCGACATCTGCAACGAATGACGGTGATGGCAACAATATTTCTACGACTTATGTTAAAAAATCTGGGGATACAATGACTGGCAATTTGACCGTGTCTAATACTGCCCCAGTTCTAACGATTAATAATACTGGCACTGGTACTTCGACATTAATTCTCAAGAGATCTGGAAGCAATTGTGCCGATTGGCAATTTGTTAATACTTCTGGAGTTCTCAAAATACAAAATAATTACACTAATGCAGAGGGTAGTTATTTTGATGTATTATCATTAACATATAATACTGGCAACGCAACTTTTAAGGGGTCTGTAACGGCTTCATCATTTATTGGTAATGCTTCTACTGCTACTACCGCAGGGTCTTTAACTACTGGTCGTGATTTTACAATTGGGAAAACTACAAAAACCGCAGTAAAGTGGGATGGTGCGGTTGCGTTTACTCAAGCAGAAATTTCTGATTGTGCTTCTAATTCAGCAAACGGTTGGATGAGTAAGGATGATAAGGCGAAGCTTGATTCAATTACTGTCTCTGACATCGGTCGTGTATCTGCTGATACTATCGAAGGCGTTACGAATGGTGGTATCAATGTAACTATCACTAGCGGTGTTGCGAAGCTTAAGCATACTAATCAGCTTTCTGCAGCTGGAACTGCTTAGGGAACAGCGAATGGGACAACCCTCACAAACGGTGGGACGTTTACTATTCCGAAGATAACGTATGACATTAATGGTCATATAACTGGCGCTTCGACTAACACACTGACGCTTCCGAGTATTACGAGCATCACTGGTAACGCAGCGACAGCGACGAAATTTAGTAGCACGAGAAAAATCGAATTAACTGGTGATGTCACTGGTTCTGCGACTACGGATGGTTCAAGTGGATGGTCAATCGCTACAACCGTTGCGGACAATTCGCACACTCACACTGTTAACAATATTACATTTGGAGGTAGTGCGGTTACGGCAAATCTCGATCCAATCACTCAAGCATACATAGGAAGTGCTGCATCAAATAAGAGCTTCGGGCTTCCTGCTTCTGCTATTACTATTCAGTATAGTACCGATGGCGGCTCGACATGGACGGATTACGGCGCAACGGATGCATAGAAAGTAGGCTTGTTTGCTGAGACAAGAGGGACATCTTTTGTCCTTGGTAAATCCTCATCTGTATCCACAAATACTGTGAATAATCAACTTCGAATAACCATTATACCAACTGATAGATACGTGACATTTAGTGGCATTTACGTGTGGTTTTCCACTGCTGGTAACACTTGTGTAATGGATTTGGATTGCTCAACTATCGGGGCAAAAGATACGTATACGAATATATTCACAGGGCAAAGCGTTAGCGGCTGGAGTGGTAATAATATTAGATACTTTTCACAAAGAACTTTCGGAGGCGGATCAACGCAAACTAGCAATGCTTATGGATATCGAATTACTTTCCGATAGACTGCGGTAAGTACAACATATAATTCTGCTAGTGTCAGTGATATTAGATTTATCGGCACAAATGTCTACAGTTCTCCGAATAATATGGTTTCTAAGAATCATCTATACACTTGGGATACGTCATTTAACGCAACATTTCCAGCTGAGATTACAGCAACTTAGTTCAATGGAAATGCCACAACTGCCACTACTGCGAATTCTTTATCAGTCGGCGCGGCAATTACTACCGCCGCAAATCTAGATGCTTTTCTTGAGGCGTTAAAGATTAAAGCAACTATGATTGGTAATGGTGTTACATATTCAGATGGGACATTATCGGCTAATGATGGTAGTGTTATATCCATTGGTTGTTCTAGTACGACTTATGGCAATCAAATTTATTTTGACCCAGACTCAGATAAAATATCCGTGAGAAGAAAGGCTACATCTTGGAAGCCGTGGATTGATTTAATTCATTCTGGGAATTATACCAATTATACAGTCACTAAGACTGGAACAGGCGCTTCAGGCACATGGGACATCAGTATCTCAGGTAACGCAGCAACTGCAACCACGGCGACATCCGCTACAACAGCAACCACAGCTACGACAGCAAATAATCTTGCTGGTTTTAAGAACACAACTACCTCTGGTACAGCAATTGATAGTGCAATCACCAATGGTATTTATTATGTAACTGGTACAACTGATATATATAACATTTCTGATGGAGCAGCGTTTGTCCATGGATATAACTCTTATTGGGTTGCACAAATTTACTAGGATTACCGTACAGGGCAAATTGCAGTGCGTGGTAAAAATAATGGTACATGGCAAGCTTGGAGAAAAGTACTTGATTCAACAAATTACAGTTCTTATGCTCTCCCATTGTCTGGCGGAACGATGACTGGGCCAATTAAATGGAATGCTACATCCCTAGTGGAATCTACTGGTTTCACATATCTTGTTGGTATTGATGCTTTTGCATCTGGCGGGCAAATGAAGTGGTCTAGTGCATCTAATGTCACTGTTGGTGCTGCGACTAAGGCAACTCAAGATGGAAACGGTGCTACCATCTCAACTACTTATGCTAAACTGTCGGGAGCTACATTTACTGGTGCAGTTAGTGGGACAAGTCTTTCTATGTCGGGGGCTATTTCATCTGCTACAACGATTACTGCCAATGTGGTTCGTGTTGGAGTATCTGGAACAACATCTGGATCAACCACTGGCGGTCTTTCATTTTATGATTTAACTCCGTCTAACTATGGTATGGCAATGCGCACAACTTCAAGCGGTGGCAAACACGGATACGTTCAAGGCGATTGGGGTATTTATAGCTACATGTCTGGAGCCACAACTAGAGGATTTATCTGGAAAGCGGCAGGAACTAGTGTCGCTTCTATTGATGGACTAGGAGATGCTGCATTCAACGGCGAAGTTGCTATAGGTACAACTGGAACAGACATAAGTGGCTCGTGCAGCCTAGTTATGGACAGAACCCTCAATTGCCTAAACTTTGTATTTAATTAACCTTGCCCTCCTCTTCACCTCGTGCTACAATCTTTCGGGGAGAGAAGGAGAAGTTATGGATTTAGATGAATACTTATTTTTAGTCTCGGAGATTTTACGAGACAGTGATATAATTGAATATCAAGAAACTGATGATGGAGAGGAATGATGCCTCTCCTTTTTATTTGGGAAGGGCGAGGTTCGACTCCTCACTCTTCTATTTTTATTTTTAAGGAGGTGAAAGGATGGCTTTACAGGTTTGGTTACCGCTGAATGGGAATTTAAATAATCAAGGATTATCAAATTATCAAGTTACGAATACTAATGCGATAATAAACACTAATGGTAAAATTGGGGAATGTTATCAATTTGGGACTGGCCGAAGTTATTTAGAATTACCAAAAGAATGTATGCGAAATTTATCCACAGAATGTACAGTGTCATTTTGGATTAAATTTATAACAAGAAATTCAAGTTATGAAACATACTTTTAGGCTGGTCTTGGTGGCTCTGCATGGAATGATTATGTATTTGGATTATTACGAAACAGTAATGGTAATAGTTGTTGTTTTACTATTAGTAATGGGTCTTCTGCTTCCAATGCTAGTTATACGACACCAAATTTAACAGAATTAAATACTTGGTATCATATAACACTAGTATATAAAACTGGTCATTGTTTAGTATATATAAATGGAGAATTGTATTAGGATTACACAACTACTATAATTCCAGCATTTGATAAAATTACTACAATTACAATAGGATGCAGTAATACTAAAACAACATATCAAACAAATTGTTTAATAAATGATTTCCGAATATATGATGAAGCCCTCTCTCCTCGTGAAATTAAAGAGATATCCAAAGGGTTGGTATTACACTATCCGCTTAATAGAGAAGGGTTTGGAGTAGACAATATTTGCAAAAACAAAGATGTGAATTTATCTGGCAGTGATTATGGGTCATATAATACACGTTCTTATGACTTAGAAACACATATTGGAAAAATACAAGTTACAGATACAAGTCATGCCTGGAATGCATGGAGGTTTGGATCCACCGATTTAGATATCACATGCCAAGAATTAACTACTGGAACAAATACATATACTGTATCTGTTGACATAAGAGTAACAAATTATACTACTGGGACAATTGGATATGGATTTGATTTTCGAACAAATAATCAAGTATCTGTTAGAGCCTCATCCGTTCTTACAACAGAACAATGTGATGGTAATTGGCATAGAGTATCTGCTACATTAACTACAAATAATTCACAAAACAATCAATGTTTGTGGAGCATGGGGTCTAGTGGAACCGCACATGGTTCGCAAACAACAATAGAATATAAAAACTGGAAGTTGGAAAGAGGAAGCAAAGCAACGCCTTGGATACCGTATAAAACAGATAGCTTATATCATGTTATGGGACTAGATGATGGGACAACCAATTTATTGCCAGCGAATAGGCAAAACTTCAATTGTCAAAATAGTGATGGTATGAGTTACACTTATACTACATCTCAACATGGTACATATACATTAAGTGGTTATTTAACAAGAAATGCCTCTGATGGCAATTGGGTAAACCCAAGAATAACAATATATGCTCGGTATAGTAGTGGTTCAGATACATTGGTTTAGGATTGGGATCATTTAGTAGCAGATGGTAAGGAACGCTATTTTGAAATAAGTGTAACAACCGATTCCAACAGAACATTAACTAGTATTGGTGGGTGGATTTTAGACCACAGTGGAGGAACTACTGGGTCGAAGAACACAATAGGTAGACATATTTAGTTGGAACTTAAGGATCATGCAACATTATACACTCCAACGTCTAGAGACTTTATTTTTTATGATGTTTCTGGCCATGGATATAATGGATCGGCGATTGGTGTTTTTACGTACAGTGGAGATACCCCAAGATATCAAGTATCAACCGTATTTAATGGCATAGACAATGGAATACTCATTGAAAATCTTCCGTTATCTAATATCATTAATGCTGCCGTTACTTATTCGTTTTGGATTAAGCCATCTAGTGAAAATGGGGCAAGATCTGTTTATTTTGGTAGTTATAGTGCCATTTCTTGGAGTATTGAAAAAACAGCTGGCAATATAATTCGAGGTTACTGGAATGGTAGTCCAGACGTAGGCTATAGCGGTGCGACTATTACTGATGGTATTTGGTAGCATGTGTGTATTACAAAAAACGGCACATCTGATATAAAGGTTTATATTGATGGAGTATTAAAAGCAACATCTACCGCAGCTCATAGTGCTCTTACATTCCCCACAACATATAGAATTGGAAGAGATGTTAGGTCTAACGATGGAACTCCATATAAAGGACTTATGTCTGATTTTCGTATTTATGCAACCGCTCTATCGGCTGATGATGTTATGGAATTATACCATACTCCCATTACGCTTTCAAACAACGGTACTTTCCTAACACAAGGCGAGTATGTGGAGGTGTAATATGGGATTAGTATATTGGGCACCTTGTCTGGGCGAATTAAAAAATCAAGGATTATCCACGGCATAGTCAACATCCACATTATTTTCAACAGACGCAAACGGAAAAATTGGCAAGTGTATTAAAGTTACAGGTGCTATTGATTCTGGATTGCTAGGAACTTAGTGGGACATAAATGAAAATAGCATCACAATGATGGGATGGTTCAAATTTCCAGAAAGCGAAATTAGATCTATCGTTAACGGATATACAACCTGGGATTCTACTCATCCAAATATGCTATGTTTGTTATTAGGTAATAATAGTTATGGCGGTTTATCATTGCATTTGGTAACTAATAATATCTATTCTAGTGGAACCATTGGTACGTTTACGAATCTAAATGTAATGGCATCGATTAGATCTGGATCAAGTTTAGTAAGAACATCAGTATCTTCCATTCCTTTTGATAAATGGGTACACATAGCAGGCGTATTTGATATAAATACAAAAGTGGAAAAAATATATATTAATGGAACGTTATAGAAAACAAATTCTATTGTAAATCCTCTTGCTAATGATATTCCGATGAGAAATTTTTATATTTGTAACAATCAAGTAGACGGAGGAAATGGACCAGCGAAGTATTTTCCGTTTTATTGTAATGATATAAGGGTTTATACAGAAGCGCTTAAAGATGAATAGATTAGAAAGATTTCATAGGGGATAGTTCTTCATTACCCATTAAGCAATCGAGGGTTTGGTGGAGACAATTTGTTAACAAATACTGATTTTAATGGTGTTTCAAAAAAATACACATTAAACTCAGGTAGTGAAGGTGGTCTTTGGTTCCCACCGACTTCATGGGAAAGAAATACAGAATATACTGTAAGTTGTAGACTAAGAGGCAATGCAAACATGAATTTATACCTAATTAGTTCTAGTGGTAATTAGGCATTATTATGGGTAAATAGAGGAGATTTATCGACTACTGATTATAGATTTTTTAGCATTACATTTACATCAAAAAGCGATAGAGATGTGTCGAATTTATATATATGTACTCGTTATGGAACAAGCAATTCGAGCGTTGGCGATTGGTTCGAAATAGCACCAAATAGCTTAAAATTTGAAAAGGGTTCTACTGCTACTCCTTGGATACCAAACTCATCTGATGCACTCTACTCTTCTCTTCAACTTGGTTCTACCGCAGAACTTGATTGCTCTGGGTACTAGTATAATGGAACGAAAAATGGAACGTTTGTTAATGCCGAATCTCCAATCAATTAGGGGTGTTATGTCTTTAACGGAACAGATTCTTGGATACGAACAACTGCTAATACATAGCATATTGGAACTGGCGATTTTACAATTTCTGCATGGATTAATCTAGAGGCTTCAAATAAAACTTATTAGCCTGTGATTTCGAACAAGACAACTGGTGCGGCTAGTGTGGGTTGTGCAATATATTTTAACCATAGTCAAAATAAGTTTTTGTGGTCAACCGCTGATGGCTCTGGGGCTACAGAAGTTTGGACAGCCAATATATTTTCAGATATATATGATAAATGGACGCATGTAGTAATGGTGAGAAATTTCTCAGATGCTAAAAAGGGATATTTTTATATCAATGGAGTTAGATAGGAACTCGCATCAGTTCCGGCAATTCGAAATATTTCTACAACACATGAGCTTGTTATTGGTGCTTTATATACGGATCATGTGAACTACAGATGGACGGGGAAGATATCCGATGTAAGAATGTACGCTACTGCACTAAGTGAGGATGCAATTAAAGAATTATATATGATGGGAGGTGGCGTTGTATGAGTGATGTCACCAATTTAATATACAATGGAGATTTTTCAAAAGGAACTGATAGTTGGAGTGGATCTGGAGTAACTGTATCTAATGGTGTATTGACTGTTACTGGAGATTTAATATAGAGTGGTGGATATCATATTCCAGTTTCTTCCAATAGACGATATAGAATATCTTTCGATATAAAATTTAATACAGTAAGTGGGACATCTTCATTTTATATTGCGTTAAGACCTTATGATAATAAGAAAGCATCTATTGGTATTGCCTCAACAAATAAGCCATATGGAGCAAAAACAAATACTACCTTGGCAGCAGAATTAAAACCAGGAGATACAACTGTAACTCTCACTAGTTCTGCTAATTGGCCAACAAATAGAACTTATCAAAGGGTCGGAATATGTGAAAATAAAGCTTGGGGATACGGAAGAGCTATTGCTACATATTCATATTCATCTATTTCTGGGAACGTTATTACATTGAAATCAGCTTATTCTGGAACGGTAACTTATCCAGCTGGGACAAAAGTTGCTGAATTTGAAGATGGGTCAACATATTACTACCCAATCTATTTTAGTGGGAGTAATCGCACAACTGATTGGAAAACATGGTCGGCTGAGTTTAATGGTGGGAATAACATGAGGTATTCATGTTAGTATTTTATATTTTCGACACTAGGGTATTCTCATAATTATTCATTGAGAAATCTACGAATAGAATGTATTTCTGATTATTAGGAATGCCATAAACGTGACTATGAAATATCTCCACAATTCTATAAAACAGGAATTATTCAAGCCCCATTTTTTAATGAGGTTGGGATGGATATAAGATATGTTAGGGACACCACAAATGGAAGTACGGCTAATGCCAATAGTCATTGGTGCGAGTTCTAGGTATTTAATGATGTTGGTGAAAATATAGCCTGGGGACGTGATGTTAAAATTGACAGCACAAACTATAGCAATAGTGTTATAACAGATGGTATTGTTAATAGCGCTTACATTGGGACAAGTAGTGGATCACATTCGCTGATATTTGATATCGGGTTTGTTGAGCATGTAACAAAAATCAAGATTTGGCATTACTATCCAGATGGCAGAACTTACCATTCAAACGTAACAGAAGTATCAGTAGATGGGACGAATTGGTTTACGGTTTATCAAGGCGAAAAGCCAGAAACATCTGCTGGAAATGAAATAATCCTATCTCCTGCTTATATGAGTATTTACAAAAGTGGGGATATTTGGGCTAATGAATTTATAGAGTATTAAAGAGCGGTCAACCACCGCTCTATTTTTATTATAGAAAGGAAGGTGACGCAGTGGCTACTACAACTGTATTAGAAAATGTTGTTGCAGATTCGGTATAGACAGAAGAACTGAATTCTGGAAATCTGATTGTCCGTGGTGCGGCAAAGTTTGTAAACCCTATCTATGCGGAAATTCATGGGTCATAGGATATAAACCAGGTTGTAAACGGAACTGTCGCAAATAATGCGTATGTTCTATTCTCAAATGGGACAAATCTTTTCAAAGTAAGCTACGCCGATCTGATATAGGACTTATCAACGAAGGTTAGTGTCACCTTCGCAGATTCGGAAGGAGTTGGATACTGATGAGTAAAGTGTTAATAGATGACAGATATCTCACGGATATTGCCAACTCCATCCGTAAGAAAAGAGGAACACATGATTTAATTACTACCGACAGTATGGCTGCGGAGATTTTGAATGCTGAAATCGCTTCAAACCCAGATGAAAAGTGGGTAAGACCAGATGATTGGCCTGATTATTCTACTATTGATATAACTAGTTTTGAGGGGATGTATTTTACATACGACACTAGTCAAGCAGACCATTATGATGAATGGGTCGGCATTTATTGTGCGTGCTCCGGCGGATATAAAGTAGAACGAGGGCAAATTGTTAATGGAGCATTCTAGGTATAGGCGACTACAACTAAAGCTAGTGGAGCGGTATTTGAGGAATGGATTGAATCTACGATTACTGGATATGTTGTATATCGTGTTACAGCTGCGACAGCTGGGTAGCCGATTACGAGCATTGGACTGCGTGATATGACAGCAACATTGAGGACGGATGGAAGGACAAATAGAACATATTCATACTAGCCATTAGTGGAGAGATATGGACGGCTTCCGAATTTAACAACATTCTCAAACTGGGGGAATTTTTTTGTATAGTCTGATACGATCTTAGACTTGAAGAAACTTACAAGTTTAGGTTTTGTTTGGGGAAATTGCTATAATATAGAGAACATTGATATAACTGGGTATAATTCTGAAGTAACTTCATTATCATAGACATTTTATTGCTGTAGGAGACTTAGATATCTTAATGAGAGTGATAAATTCGTTACTTCGAAATGCACGACAATGTATTGTGCGTTCAATGAATGTTATATGCTTAAGTTTTTAGATTGTAGTGATTGGGATACAAGCAACGTCACAAGAATGGATAATCTTTTCACCTCATGTTGGACTTTATAGAAAGCAGATGTTTCGAAGTGGAATATAAGTAAAGTAACTATAATGACTAATATATTTAATGGTTGTTATTTATTAAAAACGATTGACGTGTCAAGGTGGGTAGTAACTTTGCCTACGAGTTTTGGGGCCATATTTAATGCTTGTGCATCTGTAGAAGAACTTGATTTATCTGGATTTGATTCAACAAACGTTACTAGTTTTTCTTCAATGTTTAGCGGTTGCACTAATCTGAAATCGCTTGATTTGTCTCATTTTAACACATCAAAAGTTACGACTATGTATTACATGTTTAATGCTTGTCGAAATTTGGAGCATTTGGATGTGTCTCATTTCGATACATCAAAGGTAACAGATTTCAGATGTATGTTCCAATATACTATAAACCTGAAAGAATTGGATATCTCGAATTTCAGCTTTGAATCGGCGATATATATCAATTCGTTTTGTTGGAATACGAGTGCCAGAATTAAATCTTTACCGCTTATTAGCAATTTGACATCAGGCAGAGTTACTAGCAGTTATGCAGATTATGCTTTTGGGTATATGATGTCACTACAAGAAATGGACTTGACTGGGTTTGATTTAAGCGGGGTTACTGCGCCCAGCTATGTTTTTAGATATAACTATAGTATGGAGAAATGTATTCTTCCAGTTTCATTGCATTATATAGCTTAGTATTTCTTCGGTGACTGCCGAAATTTGAAAACAATTGTTATGCCATCGACAACGCTTGTAACATTAACAAACACAAACGCATTTTCTGGAGCAAATCGTGCAAAGACAATTTATGTCCCAGATAATCTCGTTGCCTCCTATAGGACGGCAACTAACTGGAAGAGCCTTACGAATGTTACTTTCGCAGGGCTTTCAACATATACATGGTAATTATAAATATTTGTTTATGGAAAGATGGAGGATAATCGATATGATTATAACAGCGAAATTAAATAACGATGATAGTAAGGTATACTATCTTGTATCTTGGAACTCGCAGGATTTTGCGAACACTATGACAATTAAAGTACAAGGTAATGACTTATAGAAAGTAAGCAACGATTTTTCTGAGATTACGAAGCTTGAGATTTTCCAAGATGGTAATCTTATTGCAACATATTTGGATTTAGATACATTTACTGAGTTAAGTTATCTGAAGAATGAATACTGCCCAGGCGAAAGCAAATTCTGTGATGCGTTTAGACTTCAGTTAACGAAGATTGATATTGTGGCACAGGTTCAAAGACTTGACGAGCAAATTAATCCAGTTATAGATATTGATAAGATGACGCTGGAAGAAGTAAAAGCTTGGAAGGTTAAGGAACTTGGGGAAGTTTGTAGGGCGGAGATATCTG